>Ga0247773_1000249_pt1 | contig 25070 bp, 15 predicted proteins | sample UWRJL092311B6_FD_179934 | JGI IMG/M metagenome (GOLD analysis project Ga0247773, IMG submission 179934) | Plant litter microbial communities from Arlington Agricultural Research Station in Wisconsin, United States - UWRJ-L092-311B-6 | ecosystem: Environmental > Terrestrial > Plant litter >... | reverse complement strand
CGAACAGAACGTGATCGTCTGGATGGATCACCGCGCGCTGGCTCAGGCCGCAGCCATCAACCAAACCAAGCACGAAGTCTTGCGCTACGTCGGCGGCAGCATCTCGCCGGAGATGGAGACGCCCAAACTGCTGTGGCTGAAACAGCACCTGCCCGAGTCGTTTGCAAAGACCGCGCGCTTCTTGGATTTACCTGATTTCCTCAGCTATCGCGCGACTGGCAATGATTCTCGCTCGCACTGTACGACCGTCTGCAAGTGGACCTACCTGGGTCACGAAAACGACGGGCGCGGCGCTTGGTCGCGCTCGTTCTTCGAGCAGATCGGGCTCGGGGAGCTGCTCGAAGACAACGCCCGACGCATCGGCAGTAACGTGCGACCACTGGGTGAGCGCGTCGGCCTGCTCAGCGAACGCTCAGCGCGCGAGCTCGGCCTCGTCCCGGGCATCCCCGTCGGCGTATCGGTGATCGACGCGCACGCAGGCGGTATTGGCCTATTGGGCGGGGCGTTACCCGGGGAAACGCTGGACGAAAGCAGCTTGGAGACGCGCCTTTCGCTGATCGGCGGCACCTCCAGTTGCCACATGGCAGTCTCCCGGGAAGCGCGCTGGGTGAACGGAGTGTGGGGGCCCTACTACTCGGCGATGATCCCCGGGATGTGGCTGACCGAAGGCGGACAATCTGCCACTGGCGCTCTAATCGATCACGTGCTCGAGTCGCACGCGCGCTACGCCGAAATCTCGAGCCTGGCTCAGGCGCGCTCAATCAGCGTGTACGCCCTGTTGAACGAGCGACTCGGGGAGCTTTCGGGAGCGAGCGTCACACCCGGCACGCTGACTCGTGATTTGCACGTGCTCCCCGATCATCACGGGAACCGCTCACCGCGTGCAGATCCCTCCTTGCGCGGGATGATTTCCGGCCTCAAATTGAGCGCCAGCATCGACAGCTTGGCCCTCGAATACTTGGCGACCATTCAAGCCATCGCCCACGGCACCCGCCACATCATCGACACCATGAACGCCCACGGCTATCTTATCAGCACCGTGATCGCGACTGGCGGCGACAGCAAAAATCCGCTGTTTTTGCGTGAGCACGCCGACGCGACCGGAGCCCGGATCTTGTTGCCGCGGGAACCTGAAGCGGTATTGCTCGGGTCAGCCATGCTCGCGGCGCGCGCCGCAGGTCATTTCCGGAGCGTGGTCGAGGCAATGACACGGATGTCCGCGGTCTCCAGCGTGATCGAACCGAACCCGGCAGCGCGTGCTTTTCACGACAAGAAACAACGCGTTTTCCTGCGCATGCATGACGACCAGCTGGCCTATCGGCGCGAGATGGCATGACGGCCCTACGCGGCGGAGGAGCTGCCGGCGAGCTGATCCGCAAGCTGGATTGGGCAAGCTCCCCACTCGGCGTGGTCGAAACCTGGCCAATTGGCTTGAAGGCCGCGCTTGGCCTACTGCTCAACTCGCGCTTTCCGATGTTCTTGTGGTGGGGTCCGGACCTGATCCAATTCTACAACGACGCCTACACGCCGAGCTTCGGACAAGGCAAGCATCCCCAAGCCATGGGGCAACCCGGGCGCGACTGTTGGGGTGAGATCTGGCCGCTCATTTGGCCACAAATCGACGACGTCCTCAGCCGTGGCAAGGCCAGCTGGAACGAGGATCAGCTCGTGCCCATCCTACGCAATGGGCGGCTGGAAGAGGTGTATTGGACCTATGGCTATTCGCCGGCATTCGACGATCACGGCAGAATCGCGGGGGTGCTGGTGGTGTGCACCGAAACCACGCCGCGCGTGCTGGCTGCCCGACGCGTGCGAGTCCTCGCGGATTTGACCGAATCCATGGCGGTGGCCAGCGATCCTTCGGCGGTCGAGTCCGTAGCGCTCCAGGCGCTCGGGCGCGCCACTTTCGACGTGCCCTTCGCGTTCGTCTGCTTGCCGCGCTCCGGCTCGGAAAAGTATCGAGTCGCCGAGAGTGTGGGGCTCACTGAAGCGCGCTGCGTCGAGCTCATCGAGCATCTGGACCTCGACGCCACGGCAGCAAAGGAACAAGCCGTCACCGTCTCCGCCGCTGACGCGATCATCGCGGGACAATGGCTGGAGCCCATCTCGGAGTTGTTCGTCCAAACCATCCCCGATGGTGCCGGGCAGTCCCGAGGCAAGCTCGTCCTGGGGCTCAGCGGCCGTTTGGGGTTCGACGCCGCCTATCGCGATTTCTTCGCCCAGATCGCCGAGCGGATCGGGCTCGGGCTGGCGCGCGCGGAAGCCTTGCGCGCTCGCGCCCTGTCCGAGAGCGAACGCAATAACTTACTGCTGCAAGCCCCGATAGCCACCGCCATCCTGACCGGACCGGACCACATCTATCGGCTCTCGAACGAGTCTTATTTTCGCATGGTCAATCGTCGTGACCTCGTGGGAAAGACCTTTCTAGAGGCCTTCCCGGAGGCCGCCGGCACTCCCCTACCCGGCATCCTCGACGAGGTGTACCGCAGCGGCTCGGCGTTCGTCGCCGAGGAATACCCGCTCGCGCTTGCACGCCCCGACGGCACACAGGAAGAAGGCTATTTCAAGTTCAGTCTCGAGCCGCTGCGCGACTCGCGCGGCGACGTTTACGGCATGATCGCCATGGGCATCGACACGACCGAACAAGTTCGCGCGCGTCGCCTGCTCGAGAAGACCAACCAGGAACGCGAGACGCTGCTATCTGAGCTCGAAGGGGCCAATCGCGCCAAGGACGAATTTTTGGCCATGCTCGGCCACGAGCTCAGGAACCCCCTGTCACCGATCACTACCGCGCTCGAGCTGATGAAGCTGCGTGCGGGCGGTCACGCCAGCCACGAAGAGCAGGTGATCGAGCGGCAGGTGAAGCACCTGACACGCCTGGTCGACGATCTATTGGACGTTTCCAAGATCACTCGCGGCAAGGTCGAGCTCAAACGTGAGGTCGTAGAGGTCGGCGAAGTAGTCTCGCGAGCCGTCGAAATCGCAAGCTTCTTGTTCGAGCAGCGTGGGCATCGGCTGCTGATCGAGGTACCCAAGCAAGGATTGCAGTTGAAGGGCGATCCGGTTCGGCTGGCACAAGTGGTCGCGAACCTGCTGACCAATGCCGCGCGCTACACCGATGTCGGCGGCACGGTCACGCTACGCGCAGAGCGCGAGGGCGAGCACGTCGCGATCAGCGTGGCCGACAACGGCTCCGGCATCGCAGCGGACATGTTGGATCGCATCTTCGAACCCTTCGTGCAAGGCAAGCGCACTCAGGAACGCGCTCAGGGTGGGCTTGGCCTGGGCCTGGCGTTGGTCAAGAACTTGGTTTCGCTCCACGGCGGCGAGGTCGCAGCGAGGAGCGCAGGGCCTGGCCGGGGCAGCGTGTTTTCGATCCGGCTAGCGGCCTTGCCGGAGGGCGGTAGTAGCGAAAGCGCGCCGCCCAAGCATCCCAGCCGCCGCGCCCCGTCCGGCAAGAACGTGCTGATCGTCGACGACAACGCGGATGCCGCGGAGTTATTGCACGTACTCTTGAAGGCCGCCGGGCACCGCGTCACGACCGCGCATGATCCGCTCGAAGCGCTGGAATTGGTCAAAAGGCTAGCACCCGAGGTCGCGGTGCTCGATATCGGACTGCCCGTGATGGACGGCTACGAGCTCGGTGCGCGCATCCGCGATCAAGCCCCCAGCTGCCGTTTGATTGCGCTCACTGGCTATGGCCAAAGCGAGGATCGAACGCGCAGCGCTGCGGCGGGTTTCCATGCGCACTTGGTCAAGCCCGTCGATATCTCGGGCTTGCTCGCCGAAATCAGCGCCTAGCGCGGCGCTCCCTTCGTTTCAGGGGACGGGCGCCTGGCGCAGAAGCGGATCGAGGGCACCCCTCCGGTCGAGCCTTTCGATGTCGTCGTAGCCGCCGACGGACGTGCCGTTGATGAAGATCTGCGGCACGGTGTGCGAGCCGGTCTCCGTGAGCAATCGCTCACGCGTGTCCGGGTCGTCGGAGACGTCGATTTCTCGAAATGGGACGCCCTTGTCCGCGAGCAGCCTGGCGGCGCGCATGCAGTAAGAACAGAAACGCGTACGGTACATCACGATTTCGGCAAACATGAGTGGCCCAAGCATGGCCACTTGCGCGCGCTTTTCAAGTGCGTACTGGGCGGCCTGCGCCGCGGAAATGCCCGCTCACTGCGCTGCGTGTGCGCCTTCCCTGTCGAGCAGCTCAGAAGGTTCGAGCTCGTCGATCATCGATTTCGCGCGTACGCCCTCACCCCGGTGGTCTTTGGCGATCAACACGTACACCGAAGGGATGACGAACAGCGTGAACAGCGTGCCGATGCTCATGCCGCCGACTAGCACGATGCCGATCGAGTTACGCGCAACGGCGCCCGCACCGCTGACCAAAGTCAGCGGGAAATGCCCGGCCACGGTGGCCACGGTGGTCATCAGGATCGGCCGCAGGCGTGTGATGGCCGCTTCATGCACGGCGTCCACCTTGCTCAGGCCCAAGGCCTGCTGGGAGTTGGCAAACTCCACGATCAAGATGCCGTTCTTGGCCACCAAACCCACGAGCGTAACTAGGCCGACCTGCGAGTAGATGTTGAGCGTAGTCGTCCAGCCCTCGGTCAATTTGAAGTGCAACCCGGGAGGTCCCGAGAACTTCAAGAAGGTGAAGATCATCGCGCCGAACATGGCCAGCGGCACGGACCCCGCCAAGATCACCAGCGGATCACGGAAGGAGTTGAATTGGGCCGCCAGCACCAAGAAAATCAACAGCAGCGCCAGCCCCATCGCGGGTAAGAACTTGCCGCCCTCCTGACGCAGCTGCCGTGACTCACCGGTGTAGTCGAAGCGATAGCCGGCAGGCAGGATCTTCTTGGACTCGTCCTCGAGCACCTTCAGGCCCGCGTCCAAGCCGCGGATGGCCACGCCCGAGAGCTTGACCGAATTGAGCTGCTGAAAGCGATTGAGCGTGCGCGGCTCGACGCCAATTTGCAGGGACGCGACGGCGCTGAGCGGCATCAGTTGGTTGTCGGCACCCCGAATGTAGATGTCCTTCAGCTGGTCGGCGTTGAGTCTTCCGGCGCGCTCGATCTGGGGGATGACCTTGTACGCCCGACCGTCGATGTTGAAGCGGTTGACGAAGTTTCCACCGACGGCTGCGGCGAGATCTGCTCCGACCTGCTGCATACTGAGCCCCATCGAGGACACCTTGTCGCGGTCGATCACGATGGCAGCGTTCTGCTGGTCGATGCGCACGTCCACTACCGGGGGGAACGCGAACATGCCGCTCTTGGCCGCCGTCTGCTGCAGCTGATCGGCAAAGCGCAGGATTTCCTCGTGGGGCGCCGTGGAAGCAATCAAAAACTCGACCGGGAAGAAGCCGGCGCTGGGCAACGCCGAAGGCAAAAACACGGGCGCCCGCACGCCGGTAATCACGCCGAGCTTGCCATTTATCTCTTCCTGAATCGGGAAAATGCTGCGTTCGCGATCCTCCCAGGACTTCGTGAGCAAACCGCCGAAGCCAGCGTTGGCGAACGTGATCTGGAAGCTGTTGGCGAACTCCGGAGTGGTCTCGAAGATGCGCTCGACCTGCGCCGAGTACGTGCTCACCTGCTCCAGGGTGGCGTTGGCGGGGACGTCGAGCGCACCGAACACGACCCCTTGGTCCTCGTTCGGCGCCAGCTCCGCCGGCGAAAACATGTACATCGGGATCAAGACCAGAGCCAGCGTGCCCCACACTGCATACACCAAGCCACGATTGGCGAGCGTGACGGACAGCATTCGCCCATACAGGTTCTTGATGGCGTTGAAGCCGCTGTCGATTCGGTGCACGAGCCAACCGTGGTCGTGCCCCGACTTGAGTAGCCGCGAGGCCATCATCGGCGATAGCGTGAGCGCGACGACGCCAGAGATGAACACGGCGCCGGCCAAGGTGAAGGCGAATTCCCGAAACAGCGCTCCGGTCAGGCCGCCCTGGAAGCCGATCGGCGCGTACACCGCGGCCAAGGTGATGGTCATCGAAATGATCGGGCCGACCAGCTCGCGAGCGCCGATGATCGACGCATCCATGGGCGATTTGCCGTCACGGATGTGACGTTCGACGTTCTCCACCACGACGATTGCGTCGTCGACGACCAGGCCGACCGCGAGCACGATCGCCAGCAGCGTGAGCAGGTTGAGCGTGAAACCGAACACCTGCATCAAGAAGATCGCGCCAATCAACGAAACCGGGATCGACACCAACGGCACGAGCACCGTGCGCAGCGAGCCCAAGAACAAGAAGATCACGACAATCACGATGCCGATCGTCTCGAGCAGCGTGTGCTGAACGTCCGTGATCGCGCTGTTGATGTACTTCGTCGAGTCGAAGGCGATGTTCGCTTGCATGCCACTGGGCAGCTCGGCCTTGAGCGTGGCCATCTCCTGCTTCACGCGTGCAATCACGTCCAAGGAGTTTGCGTTCGGCAGCACCCAGATACCCATGAACGTGGACTTCTTGCCGGACATACGAACGTCTTGCTCGTACGTGTCGGCCCCCAGCTCCACGTCGGCGACGTCCGACAAGCGAACGAGCGAGCCATTTTGGGCGCGAATCACCAGCCGTTTGAATTCATCCACCGACTTCAAGTCGGTGGCAGCGGTGATGTTGACCTGAACCAAGGCGCCCTTGGTCTGACCCACGGCCGCCAAGTAATTGTTCGCGCCCAGGGCCTGGCTGACTTGCGCCGGGCTGACATTGAGCGCGGCCATTCGTTCCGGCTTGAGCCAGGCGCGGATGGCGAAGGTGCGACCGCCCAGGATGTCCGCGCGCTGCACGCCGGCGATCGCGGACAGGCGCGGCTGCACGATGCGCAGCAGGTAGTCCGTGACCTGGTTGTCGGCCAAGATGGTCGAACCGAAGGCCATGTACATGGACGCGATTTGCGCGTCGGAGGGCTGAATGCTGATCGCGGGAACCTGCGCCTCGGGCGGCAAATCGGCGCGCACTTGATCGACGCGCGCGCTGATGTCCGCAAGCGCGCTCGAGGCGTTGAAGTTGAGCTTCAGCCGCACGTTGATGGTGGATAAGCCCTGAACGCTCTGAGATTCGATGTAGTCGATGCCGTCCGCCGCTGCGATCACGCGCTCGAGCGGCGTGGTGATGAAGCCACGCACGAGCTCCGCGTTGGCGCCGACGTAGACCGTAGTCACGCTGATCGAGGCGCTTTCGAGCTTCGGGTACTGCCGCACGTTCAAGGTGCGAACCGCCTGAATACCGGCGATGATGATGATCAGATTGACGACGATGGCCAGAACCGGCCGACGTAGAAATAGATCGGTGAACCGCATGTCAGTGGTTCTCGGGCTTGGGGTTCAACTGCGGATCGGTCTTGACGGAGTTGTCGACGACGATCGGCGAATTGTTGCGCAGCTTGAAGGCGCCGGCGGTGACCAACTCCTGGCCGTCGGTCACCCCATCCAGCACGGCCACGTAGTCACCGCGGGCCTGACCCAAGCGCACGAATTGTTGGCGTGCATTCTTGATCGGTTTGCCCGAAGGCGAGGTGCGCGCGCCGGGCGCGTCCGGCTTCTTGTCCTCGACCACGAACACCGAGTCCCCGAAGGACGCGTGCACCACGGCCGTCAGGGGGATCGTCACGACTTCCCCCTGATCGGGCAGCTCGACGGCAACGCGCGCAAACATGCCGGGGCTCAACTTGTCCGCCGCGTTCGGCACGCTGGCGCGCAGCTTGAGCATACGCGTGGCGCTGTCGATGGTCGGATCGACTGCGGCGATCGTCCCGTCCTGAGCCGGACCCGAAGTGCCTTCGATCTGGATCTTGACCGGCATGCCGACGACGATCGTGCCGAGCTGCTGCTGCGGCAGTGAAAAATCCACGTATACCGCGCCGACAGCCTGCAGCACGGTGAGCGTGGTACCCGGGTTCAAGTACTGACCGACGTTGACGGCGCGGATGCCAAGTCGGCCAGCAAACGGCGCGCGCACGATTTTACGCGCGATCTGCGCCTGAATCGTCTGTGCCTCGGTGTCCGAGCTCTTCACTTGCGCCTCGTCCGCGTCCAGCTGAATTTGCGTGGTCAGCTGGTCCTTCATCAACGCACGCGAACGCTTCACGTTCGTGGCCGCCAGCTCGCGACGAACGGACGTGGAGGCGAGCTGCGCGCGCTCCACGCTGGTGTCGAGCTCCAGCAAGACTTGGCCTTGCTTGACCAGTGCGCCGGACTCGAAGTGGATCTTGGAGACCACGCCTGGCGAATCATTGCTCACCGCCACGCCCTTGACCGGAGCGATGGTGCCGACCGCAGTCAGCTCGCCTTGCCAGTTTTGTTTCTTGGAGATGCCCGTCCCCACCGACTCGGGTGGCGGCCCGGATTTTTCGTAAGCCTTGCCCATGGCCATGAGCGAAGAAATCTGTGAAAACTTGATGAAGCCAAGCGTACCCACGAGGGTGAGCAGGCCGAGGATCACGAACAATATCTTGAGGGCCTTGCGAGGCTTCCGAGCAGCTTTGGTGGTCACGGTGGATACTCGGGGCTGTGCATGAGGTGAAAAGCAGCCGACCGCAATTGGCCGAAGCGTATTCGGCGTGCGATTTAGAGAGGATTCTGCAGCCGGCCAACGCAACGGCGCCAAGTGGTTGCCATAATTGTGCGGTTTTGGGGGCAGAAACGTGCTTCAACGGGCTGGCCCCACGGCCAAGCGAATGGAGTTACGGTGCGCGCATGCAACCTCTGACTCCGAACGGCGAAGCGGCCGTACAAAATTTGGCTCACCGCTATGGGGTTAGCGTGGACGCCGCAAAGACCCTGCTATTCGCCGTCAACGCGGGCGGCGGCACCATGGCGCAATTCTACCATCCCGAGCTCGGCGGCGGCGGGCAGTGGATGCGCGGCGGCATGACCATGGTGGGAGACATGTTCAACAACGGTCTACAAGCCACGGTGGCGGGCCTGTGCTCGGAGCTGTCTTCGCTGCTCAACTCGCAGCAGGTCTTTCAACCAATCCCACAGGCGGGCAACGGCTTCGGCGGCTTCGGCAACAATTGGTGGCCAGGCGATCTCGGAAGCCCCAGCTCGAGCGGCGGGCAGAACGATTCCCGCTACGCCTACTTCCCGCAAACTCGGCGGCTCGCCATCGACCGTGGCGGGCGCGTCACCGTGTACGACACGCTCGACCACAACATTGGCGGCGTCCAACAACAGCAAGGCGGCGCGTCGGGCTCGCTCTCGTTCAGCAGCCAATTCGGCACCTTCACCGTCGATAGCCTGCCGCTCGCCGATCAGCCGAACAACAACAACAACAACAACAACAACAACAACAATGTTCCGGAACCGCCGCCGTTCCAGAATCAACCGCAGCAGTGGCAGCCTCCGCCGCCCAACCCGAGCTACAGCCAGCCGCAACAAAACTTCGGCAGCGGCGGACCGCAAACACACGACGAGATCTTGGCGACGCTCGAAAGGTTGAGCGGCCTGCACCAAAAGGGGATCTTGTCGGAAGACGAGTTTCGCAGCAAAAAAGCCGAATTGCTCGGTCGGCTCTGAGCCTTCGGGCGTCCGGGTGCCGCGGGCGAACGGGGCTGCCTGCGCAGCCCCGTGCCACTCGCTCACGCAGCGCGGCCGATCTCGGTCGCCTCCGGAATTTCGACCAACCTTCCGGTCTCCACTTGGTACACGTAGCCGTACACGGGAATGCTCTTCGGAACCAACGGATGAGTTTTGATGCGCTCGACGTCGAGGACCACGCTCTTGGCTTGGTTCTCGATCGTCAGCCAATCGATGAACTCGCCGTGCTGCGAGCCATGGCCTCGTCCCGGGTCCGTCCAGGTCTTACCGTCGTAGCTCGCTGTTTCGAGGCTCGACGCCAATAGTCCTCGGATGATCTGGTCGTTGAACAGTTCCATCCCGCAATTGGAGTGATGGATCACGAACCACTCACGAGTCCCGAGTAGCTTGTAAGAGATCACGAGCGAACGAATCGCGTCGTCGCTCGCCCGCCCGCCCGCGTTGCGGATCACGTGCGCGTCGCCCTCGCTCAGTCCAGCCAACTTGGCTGGATCGATGCGGGCGTCCATGCAAGTCAGAATCGAGAACTGCCGCGCTGGGGGCAGCGAAAGCCTGCCCCTTTCGCCGAAGCTCTTCACGTATTCGCCGTTCGCTCGCAGCACTTCTTCACGGATCTTACTCATGAGTCGACCTCTTTTCGGGCGCCCCGCGGCGCGTCTTGCCAACAAGACCCGGATACACTAAAGAAGATTCCGGCGCACATCCAGAAAGGCTGCGGGAGAGATGAGCAAGTTACGCCTTTGGGGACATCCCAAATCAATCAACGTGCAAAAGGTGCTGTGGGCGTTGGACGAGCTCGATCTCGAGTTCGAGGGTGTGGACGCTGGCGGCAACTTCGGGCGCGTCAAGGACGCCGACTATTTGACCCTCAACCCCAACGGTCTCGTGCCGACGCTCGAGGACGGGAATGCGGCTATTTGGGAATCGAACGCAATCCTGCGTTACCTCGCGAGCAAATACGGCAAAGCGCCGTTCCTACCTGCCGACCTCGCGCAACGCGCCCGCGCGGACGCTTGGACGGACTGGTACACCACGACCTTCTGGGCCAGCGTTCGTCCACTGATCGTACAACTCGTCCGCACTCCGGAAGCCGAGCGTGATCCCGCCGTGATCGAGCAAGCGACGTCCAAGGCCAACGCTGCCGTCGCGATCCTCGAGCGCGAGCTCGGGCGCAAACGCTTCGTCGCGGGCGACGACTTCACCTTTGGTGACATCCCATTGGGCGCCGCCGCCCAACGCTGGTTCAACCTGCCCATCGAGAGGCCTGCTGCGAATGCGGTTCAAGCCTGGTACGATCAGGTGAAACAGCGCCCAGGCTTCAAACGCTGGGTAGATCTGCCTCTTTACTAATGAGATCCTCGCATTGGCCATGGCTGCTCGTCGTCCTGTGGTTGCTCGTCCCCGCTAGGACGGCGCGTGCTGCGGGCGCTCCTCCTTCTGGCTTGTGGGACGCAGGCATCGTCGTCAACGGCGTGCTGATTCCGTTTCGCTTCGAGCTCACGCTCGCGGCGGACAACGTGAATGGCGCGTTCTTCAACGACGACGAACGCGTGCGCTCGACCACCGGCAGATACGCTGGCGACTCTTTGGCCTTGGAGTTCGCCCAATATGCCAGCTCACTTCAGGCCAAGTGGAGCGAAGGTCGCTTGACCGGTGCCTACGCCAGGGCTGGGCAAACGGCGTATGCCTTCCAAGCCCGCCCGCATTCGGCGCCGACGCCTGTGCTCGGCAAGGTTCCATCCATCGCGGGAACCTGGGAGATCGCCGTCAAGAGTCCCAAGGGCGAAGCGGCGTGGCGTTTCTTCGTTCGTCAATCCGGGGCGGAGGTGACCGCCAGCATCCTGCGCGTCGATGGCGACACCGGCGCACTTTCAGGCAGCTACCACGACGGGAAATTCGTGCTCAGCCATTTTTCTGGCGCGCGCCCGCTGTTGCTCGAGGTGACTCCATCCGCCGACGGTAGCCTCTCGCTCGTACAAAACGGCAAGACACAATATACGGCGCTGAAGAGCAGCCAGGCTCGGTCCAAAAAGCTACCGCTACCAGCCGATCCCTCACGCTGGACCAGCGTCAAGGATCCGAGCCAACCGCTGCGCTTCTCGGCTCCGGACCTGAGCGGCAAGATAGTCAGCGAGGCGGATCCCCGCTTCAAAGGCAAGGTCGTGCTGGTCAATGTCATGGGCAGTTGGTGCCCCAACTGCCACGACGAGGCGCCGTTCTTGCAGGAGCTGTACCGAAGGTACCGCGACCGCGGGCTAGAAATCGTCGCGCTCTCGTTCGAGGACAGCGCGCAGCTCAAGGACCCAGCGCGCCTGCGTGCCTTCGTCGCAAGCTACGGCATCGGCTACACGGTGTTGCTCGGGGGCGAGCCGAGCGAAGTGAGCGACAAGTTGCCGCAAGCGCGGAACCTCTCGACCTGGCCCGCCACCTTCTTCGTTGCGCGCTCCGGTTTGGTGCGCGGTGCTCACGCCGGTTTTGCAGGCAAGGCGACCGGCGCAGCGCACGAGCAGCTGAAGGCGGAGCTGCGCGCAACGGTCGAAAAATTGCTCGCGGAAAAACCGTAAGCTTCGCCGCGCGAACCGGCCAGTCGCCGGCATGCGAGCAGCTGCTCGCGCATGCGCGGCGGAGTCTGGCCCTAGCTCAGCATGGCGACCCGTGCGGCGATGAATCGCGAACGGTCAGTGCTGGCTCGCCTGCGAGCCTTTGACCGCTGCGGGCGACGGCTCAGCCTTCACGAACCTGAACGTGAAGCGATCACTCTCGCCGATAGCCGCATATTTTTCGCGATCTTTGGCGCCCAGGCGATACGACGGCGGCAGCGTCCAAACGCCGTCTGGGTAGTCCTTGGTGTCCTTCGGGTTGGCGTTGACCTCCGACCTTGCGCTCAGCTTGAAGCCGGCCCGTTCGATCTTTTCGATCACCCAGGCCTCCGGGAGGTACCCGAGCTTCGAGCTCTTGAACGGCTCTGCCGCAGCCAACGCGCGGTGATCGACGATCCCCAGCACGCCCTTCGGCTTCAGGGCGCGTTTGAACTCGGCCAGCCACGCGTCGATCGAGCCGTCGTTGACCAAGTTGTGCAGCTCACGGATCACCAAGACGACGTCGAGCTTGCCCTCGAGCGGGAGCTTCGGGTTCTTCTGATCGAGCGGAATCGCTTCCACCTTACCGAACAACTCGGGCGAGGTTTCGAGGAGCAGCTTCAGGCGGTAGCCAGCCAGCCCATGCTCGCCCGTGCCCTTGGGATCGTCACTGGTTACGAACAGTTTGCCCTGCTTCGCCAATGCGGGCGCGAGCAACTCGGTGTACCAGCCGCCCCCTGGGCCATATTCGAGCACCGAGGAGCTCGGCTGTAGGCCAAAAAATTCGAGTGTCTCGCGCGGATGCCGGAATTTGTCGCGTTCCGCGTTGCCCGGTTGACGGTGCGGGCTGGCAAGCACGCTTTTGAGCGCCACGTCGGCCGAGGGATATGACGCCTCAGCAAGCCGTTTGCTGGAAGCGTGCAGTTCGGGCGTCCAACGGCTGAGCTCCGCTCGATGGTCGGCCTCTATTTTGGCGCGAGCTTTCTGCAGCCGCTCCGCGTCAGCCACCGCGGCAGTCGTCGCGGCAGGAGCTGGCGCGGCGGCCACAGCCGACGCGCTCGGAGCAACCGCTACCGAGCCAACGCTCAGCGACGGCGGCTCCGCCGCCGGTTTCGCGGCACAACCGAGCAACAGCAACACCGAACCCTGTGCAAGAACTCGCCTCATGGCGCATGTCTACCATACTAGACCTATGTCCCCAACCAAAACCCGCCGCCAGCGCCGGAACATCTTGCCCGGGTGACTCGCGTCTCCTATATAAGACACGCAGTTTTTTTGGCGGCAAGGGCGAGCTGTTCGAGTGGGCCGGTTCCCTGCCCCCGCGGCGCCCCTATCCCGCTCGCACCCAGGAGGCCATCGAATGTCGACGCGCGCCAAAGCCGAACGCCCTGTCTCGAGTCGTCGCGGTTTACTCATCGCCGGGGCGGTGGCGAGCGTGGGCGGCGTGTTCGCAGTACGCGGCGCGTTCAGCCGCTCAGCGCACGAGCCCTCGCGCACGGGGCCTGGTGCTGGAGCTCCGCGAACCGGCGGGGAGCTGCTGGTCGCTTTCGACGGCGCCGCTGTCGCAACTTTCGCCCTCGATCCGCACAACTCCGGCTTCGCGCCGCACAACCGCGTGATCCGTTCGATCTTCGACAACCTCACCCGCCTACTGCCCGATCAAACCGTCGCTCCGTGGTTGGCCGAGTCGTGGACGGTTTCGAGCGACCGCAAGACATTCGAGTTCAAGCTGCGCCGCGGCGTGAACTTTCACGACGGAACGCCGTTCGACGCGGCGGCGCTCAAAGCCAATTTCGAACGCCTGAGCCTAGCGACCAACGCGCTGACGTCGCGCTCCAGCCTCGGTCCGTACCAGGACTCCGAGATCCTCGCGGACGACCGGCTGAGGGTCAGGCTTTCCGAGCCTTTTGCGCCCTTCTTGCGCAATCTTTCGATGACCAAGCTTGCGATCGTTTCGCCTGCTGCGGTCGCAAAGCACGGTCAAGTGTTCGCGCAGAACCCCGTCGGCACTGGCCCGTTCCGCTTCGCGGGGCTTCTAGCCGGCACGGAGATTCGGCTGGAACGCAATCCCGACTACGACTGGGCTCCGCCGAACGCCGCGCACTCCGGTCCGGCGCGCCTCGAAAAGCTGACATTCAAGAACGTCCCAGAGGAGTCCACTCGTGTCGCGGTCTTACAGGGCGGGCAAGTACACGCGTCCGATCTGATTCCGCCTCAGAATTTGGCCACGCTCAAGAATGACGCCAGGTTCACCGTGCTCGAGCAAGAGCTGCTCAACACCAACTACGCGCTCGGTTTGAACGTAACCAAGGCTCCCTGGGACGACGAGGAGATCCGCCTCGCCGTCAGGCTGTCACTCGACATCGACGCGCTCGTGCGCGTGATTTACCTCGGCACCTTTCCGCGAGCTTGGTCTCCCCTGTCGCCATCCATGTTCGGCTCCGCGGAGAAGGATCTGACCGACTCTTGGCGCCCGGACCCAGCTCGTGCCCGAGAAATTCTCACGCGCAAAGGCTGGAAACCAGGCGCGGACGGCGTGCGCGAGAAAGACGGCAAGCGGCTGAGCATCAAGTTCGTCGATTCGCAGGGTAACCGCGAGAAGCGGCTGGATGTCGTTCAGCTCGTGCGTCGCCAACTCGCGAGCAGTGGCATCACGCTCAGCATCGACAGCCAGCCAGCCGGAGTCACCTCCAGCAAGCTTGCCACGAATGAATTCGACCTATACGGCGGCGCCAGCTTCCATGGCGATCCGGACATCCTGAGGCAAAGCTACGTGCCATCGGTGCGCAGCAACATCTCGGGCAACAAGGTGGTCGACTCCGAGCTAACCGAGTGGCTCACGCAAGCTGCAGGCGAGGACGATCTGGCCAAACGGAGCGAACTTTATCGGCGCGCACAACGAAAGATCATCGACAAGACGTATTCGATCCCCATCTACGTGCTCTTGTACAACGTGGGGGTCTCGAAACGCGCTCATGGCATCAGCATCGACGCCCACGGCTTCCCCGAGTTCTACGCCGCTTGGCTCGACTCCTGAGCCCGCTCGACGACGCTAACCGCAGGCGCGACTTCTACTTTACGGGACCAGCAGGCTCGAGGCAGGGCTCCCGCCGCATTTCAGCGGAGATTTTCAATATGAGGCGTCTCCCATCCGAGACTTCTGTCCAAATTGACCTTGATCCGGGTTCGCCAGCCAGGCATAGCAGGGCAGGTTGCGAACACGGCAGGGAGATGGCTCCGCTGCCTACGGACCCGCAACGAGGAGCCTGCTTTTCATTATGCGAAACACACTTACCGCGGCGGCGTTTACGCTGGCCGCTCTTTTACCGCTCGAGTCCCGCGCGGACGTGATCACCGACTGGAACCAAACGACCGTCGCTGAAATCCGCAAGCTCGGGCTCGGTCCGAACCCCGCGTCCCGAACGCTCGCGATCGCCCACATCGCGGCCTACGAGGCCGTGAACACACTGAACAAGACTCACGATCCATATCGTGCAGCGTTGCCGGTCACCCTACCCGCGTCGGTCGATGCCGCAGCGGTAAGCGCGTTCCACCTGGCATTGGTTTTGCTACTTCCCGCAGAAAAGACTGCGCTGGACGCAGCCTATGAGCAGAGCCTGGCCACGATTCCGGACGGAGCCGCGCGCGTGAACGGGATTCAGCTCGGAGAAGCCTCCGCAGTCGCGATTTACACGGCGCGCATCGGTGACGGCTCCGCAGCAACTGCTACCTACCCGGGTTCTACCGATCCGGGCAAGTGGCGCCCGACGCCTTCGCTGCTGCAAGCTGCGCTCGAGCCGGCCTGGCGCTTCGTAAAGCCGTTCGCCCTGAACAAACCCGAGCATTTTCGGCCGGCGCCACCGCCAGCCATCACCAGCCCAGAATTTGCGACCGCGTACCTGGAAACCCAGAGCCTCGGTAAGAGCGACAGCAGCACACGCAGCATCGAACAGACCAACATCGCCAACTTTTGGAAACAAGCCACACACGTGCCGCTGAACGCCATTGCGCGCAGCGTAGCCAAGGCCAAGCAGCTGACGCTGGCTGAGAACGCGCGCTTGTTCGCGCTGTTGAACATCACCATTGCCGACACGCGCATCGCGGTCTGGGACGCCAAGTACGAATATGGCTTCTGGCGGCCGATCACGGCCATCAACACCACGACCGACTACGGCAACGCTGCTGCGCTACCAGACGCCAGCTGGTCCCCGCTGCTAGAAACACCGAATCACCCAGAGTACCCGAGCGGGCACAGCATCACCGGTGGTGGCGGCCTACGTGCCTTGGCCAGCTTCTTTGGTAGCGATGCCGTTGGCTTCGCCGTTGCTTCCGACAGCGCGCCGGGCGTCACGCGCGGCTTCGAGAAGTTCAGCGATGCAGAACAAGAAAATGCCAATAGCCGCATCTACGGCGGGATCCACTATCGATTCAGCAACGAGACCGGGATCGCGGTCGGTCATCAGATCGCCGACTATGTCGTTTCCAACTACCTCAAGGAACTGCCAGCGCCTGCAGAGGGAAGCGCGGGCGCCGCTGGCCAGGGCCCGGGCAATGAGGAAGCGGGCGCAGCCGGCGCAGATTCGAGCACTGCCGGGGGCGGCAGCGCAGCGGGCGGTGACAGCGGAGGCGAGCTCGGCGGCACGGGCGGCTCCAGCACAGCGACCGGCGGCACGGCTGGCGGCGGTGGCAAGGCTGGCGGCGGCGGAAAGGGTGGAGGCGCGCCCTCGGCATCCGGCGCTCCCAACCTGCCCGACCCCGGTACCGCTCAAAGCGACGCCTGCTCCATCGGTGGCCCCAGCGGTCCGTTGGGGATTTTCGGCTCGACACTCGCACTAGCCGCCGCGTTGCTCACGGCCCGGCGTCGGCGTTCGCGCTGATCAGCCCGACCGAGAACTGGCTGCACGCTTCGAGCGCGTGCAGCCGCCGGCTTTGATGGGGGCCTATCGAGCGGCGCGAGTCAAGGGCCCACGCGGACCGTCATGCCCTCCGAAATGTCGGGACCGGGACTTGCGATTACGGTGTCCGATTCGGAGAGCCCCTCGCTGATCTCGACCTGCGCGCCACTGTCTCGTTCGATTCGCACTTTAGCCCAGTGCACGATGCCACCAGCGCCAACCAGCGCGACGCGAACGCCTTCTTTCGTCGCGGCAATGGCCGATCCTGGCAGCACCAGTGTGGGCTGCGTCGAGGCGAGCTGCAGCGTTACCTCTGCGTACATTCCAGGCAATAGTCGATGCTCCGGATTGGGCACGCGGACTTCAGCGCTCATCGTACGCGAGGACGGGTCGAGCGCAGAGGCCAGGCGTGCGACCTTGCCTTCCCAAACGGTACCTCGTTGCTGCGCGACTCGGACTTGCGCAGGCAGCCCTTGCTCGAGACTGGCCAGCAGGCTCTGCGGAACCTGCACGAACGCGCGCACCGGATCGAGCACGGCAAGCTTGAACAGATGCTGCCCCGTGCCGGCGGCCACGAGCTTGCCCCGCACCACGTTTCTCTCGGTGATCGTCCCCGCAAACGGCGCCACCACGCGCGCAAATAACTTGAGCTGTTGCAGGCGGTGCAGGTTGGCGAGCTGCGAGCTGCGTTCGGCTCGGACCACCGTCAAGTGTGCCGCGTCGATGTTGGACTGGGACAGCTTCTGCTCCAACTCCTGTTGCGAGGCGATGCCCTGGGGCGCAAGCTCGCGGTAGCGAGCCAGGACTGACAGTGAATACTCGTGTGTCGCCGACGCCTCCGAGATGGCCGCGTCGCTCTGCGCGAGACGGGCACGCGCTTGCTCGAGCTCGCGGTCGAGCTCGGGCGTGTCGAGCTCTGCCAGTAGTTGGCCCGCGACGACCGAGTCGCCCAAGTCGACCAGCCAACTCCGAACGTAGCCGTTCGCGCGAGCATCGATCTCGGTCTGTTCCAAGCCTTCCAGGGACGCGGGTAGGCTGAGCGTACGTTCGTTCTTGCTCCGCTGTGGTCTAACGGTGAGCACGCGCCGCACGCTACTGGCTGCGCTCGCCGTGTCCGTGGCCAAGAGCGCGACCTCTCGATGCTTTTGCCAATAAGCAGTGCCGAACAACAAGCCCAGCGCCACCAGACCGCCGCCTCCAAAGCCAAGCAAGCGCGGCCGGCCGGCGCCCGCTTTTGCTGCGATCGCGCTGGGACTACCCGAAAGAGCGATGCTCGGTTGATCGACCAAAGGTTCATCGGCGGTGCTAGCGGGTAGCGTCATGTGACATCTCCAAGCGCGGCGCCTCGGGGCGGCTTCCTGCGCAAAACGCCGTACACAGTGGGCACGAAGAACAGGGTCGACACGGTGGCCAGCAACAGGCCTCCGATCACCGCGCGCCCGAGCGGCGCGTTTTGCTCGGCACCTTCGCCCAAGCCGAGCGACATCGGCAGCATGCCGACGATCATCGCGAACGCAGTCATCAAGACTGGGCGCAAACGGGTGCTACCTGCGACCAACGCCGCGCGAGCGGCTTCGCGATCGGCAGGGTTCGCTGCCGCGCGCCGATGTTCGTTGGCGAAGGTCACGATCAGGATGCTGTTCGCCGTCGCCACGCCCACGCACATGATCGCGCCCATCAGCGCGGGCACGGACAGCGTGGTGCGCGACAGGAACAGCATCCAGGCGATGCCGGACAGCGCACCCGGGAGCGCGGTCAGGATCAGAAAAGGATCGAGCCAGGACTGAAAGTTCACCACCATCAGCAAATAGACCAACAACACTGCGAAAATCAGGCCGTAGCCCAGGCCTGCGAACGAGGACTCCATACTCTCGATCTGGCCTTTGAGCTTGACCGTGGTGCCGCGTGGCAGCTGCGCGCTGAGCTCGGCAATGGTTTGCTGCAGGCGCTTCGACATCGTCCCCAAATCGGTGCGCTCGACGTTCGCCAGGATGTCGAAAGTCGGCAAAGAATTGAAATGGCTGATGTTGGTCGCGCCCACCGTGCGTGAGATCTGGGCCAGGTTGGTCAGTAGCTGCGGCTTACCCCCAGGCGTGCCAATGGGCGTCGCTTCCAGCGCGGCCAGGCTGTCCAAGCGATGCTGCGGCGTCTGCACGGCCACCCAATATTGAATCCCCCGCTTGGGATCGAGCCAGTAGGTCGGCGTCGTCTGGCCGCTGGAAGCGAGCGAGACGAGTAAATCGCTGGCGACATCGCGCTGACTGAGACCGAACTGGCTCGCCGATTCGCGGTTCACATCCACCAAAAGCTGCGGCGTCTCGGGCACCTGATGGAGACGCACGTCGACTGCGCCCGGCAGCTTGCGAATCGAGCGCAACAAGCCCCGAGCGAGCTCCAGGTTCGCGGCCAGATTCGCTGGAGGGCCGCTGATTTGCACGTCGATTGGCGCGGAGACGCCGAAATTCAAGACTTGGGTGGAGATGTCCGGCGGTAAGAAAAAGAACGTGGTGTCGGGGAAGTCCTGAGCCAAGCGGCGTCGCAGCGAGCGCACGTAGTCCGCGGTGGGGCGATGCTGCTCCTTGAGCGCGATCAGGATCTCCCCGTCTGCCGATGAGATCATGGTGCCGTCGCTCATCGATAGATTGATTGCGCTGACCGCGACGCCAATGTTGCTGATCAAGTTCTCCAGCTCCGACTCGGGGATCACAGCCTGAATCGCCCGCGAAAATTCCGTGAACTGTCGTTCCGTCTCTTCGATGCGCGTGCCCGCGGCCACGCGAGCGTGCAGCCGAATCAGGCCGGCATCGACGCTGGGAAAGAAATCCCGACCAATCAGCGGGAACAGCGCGAGCGAGCTCATGGCGAACAGCAAAAAGCCGGCAATCGTGAGCTTGGCGTGGGCCAGGGCCACACCCAAAAGCTCGCTGTACGCGCTCCGCAGCCGCTCGAAGCCGCGCTCGAACGCGAGGTGAATTCGGCTCCACGCGCGCGTCGCAGCTTGCGGCTGCCCACGCTGGTCGGCATGCGCCTCGAACTTCAGCAAATAGCTGACCAGGGTCGGCACCAAGGTGCGCGACAGAAAATAGGAAGTGAGCATCGCGAACACCACCGCAAGTGCAAGTGGCAAGAACAGCGAGCGAGCAGGTCCGGTGAGGAAGGCAACCGGCACGAACACGATGCAAATGCACAACGTGGAAACGAAGGCCGGCACGGCAATCTCGCGCGCACCATCCAAGATCGCCTGCAGTGGCGGCTTGTGCTGTGAAAGATTGCGATGAATGTTCTCGAGCTCTACCGTGGCGTCATCGACCAGGATGCCGACGGCCAGCGACATACCGCCGAGCGTCATCAAGTTCAGGCTCTGCCCGATCAAGCTCAAGGCAACGATGGCGACGGAGATCGACAACGGGATCGAGACCAGCACCACCAACGTGCTGCGCCAGCTGCCCAGGAATAGCAGCATCATCAGCGCTGTGAGCCCGCCGGCCACGAGGGCCTCACGCACCACGCCATCGATCGCCGCGCGCACGAACACCGACTGATCGAAGAGCGGCGACACCTTCAGCTCCTTCGGCACCGTCGTCAGCACTGCCGGCAACGCGTCCCGGATGCGCTTCACGACGTCCAACGTGCTCGCGCCCGCCGACTTGAGGATCGGCATGATCACCGCCCGCCGACCGTGGGCATGCACGATGCTGCTCTGGGGAGCGAAACCGTCGCGCACACTGGCCACGTCACGCAAGAAGACTGTCGTGCCTCGCACCGTGCGGAGGGGAATGTCGTTCAGCTCCTCGAGCGACTCGGGGCTGCCGTTGAGCAGGACCGGATACTCCTGGCTACCGAGCTTGACCGAGCCGGTGGGCAGCGTCAGGTTCTGCGCGCTGACTGCGTTGATCACGTCGCGCGGCGACAAGCCCCAGGCGTAAAGCTTCGACAAGTCGAGGTCGACCATGACTTGTCGCTGCTTGCCCCCGTATGGGAAGGGAAAGCCCGCGCCCTGCACGGTGGAGATGCCGGCGCGCACGAAATTCACGCCATAGTCGAAGAGCTGCTGCTCGCTCAACTGCTCGCTCTCGATGGCGAGCTGCATCACCGGCGCGTTCGAGGCGCTGTAGCGCAAGATCAGCGGCGAGCTCGCGCCAGGCGGCAAAGAACGCAGTGCCTGCTGGGAGACCGCCGTGATCTGCGCCGTCGCAGCCTCTACCTTGGCGCCCGGGTGGAAGAAGATTTTGATCACCGAGACGCCGGTCAGGGTTTGGCTCTCGGTGTGCTCGATGTCACTGACCGTCGTGCTGAGTTGGCGCTCGAAGCCGGTGACAACCCGCCTCTCCATCTCGTCGGGCGGTAGGCCGCCGTACTGCCAAACCACCGCCACCACGGGGATGTCGATTTCCGGCAGAATATCGCTGGGCATGCGCTGGATGGCAATCGCGCCCAAGAGTACAATCAGCACCGCCATCACGACGAACGTGTAGGGGCGGTTTAGGGCAACGCGCACTAGCCACATGAGAAGACTGCCGTCTATTGTAGCAGACGCCAGATTGCAAGCGGCGAGTGCTCAGGGGCCCACCCCGCCTTCGCCGCCGTCGCTCGGCGCACCGGCCTCGCCCGCAGCTCCGGCTTTGGCTCCGCCCGTGCCGCTCGTGCCGCTCGTGCCGCTTGCGCCGCCTGCACCACCTGCGCTCTTTCCGCCGGAACCTCCTCTACCGCCGTAGCCGCTCTCGTCGTAGTTGGGTAGCCAGGGCGGCGTGGGCACGTCGTTGTCGCAGCCCCCGAGCAGCAACGAGGCCGCGAGGCCCGCGGAAATCAAAGTACCGATCAGAACAATACGCCAAGTAGTCGTCATGAAATTCTCTCTAATCGAGCGCCGAGCTGGCACCGCTTCTCAGATCTTTCCGAGATTGACAAAAAAGTTGATGAAGCGTGGCGGGTTGTAGCCGGCGTACCACAACGGATCCGCGCCTGCGTTCACCGGACTGTAGCCTCCCGTCTGGCGGCGGCGCGTATTGGCCAAGTTGCTCACCGAGACACCCGCGGACCAGCTCTCGTCTTCGGATGTATAGTTGAAGGTGCCGTTGAGGAACGCCTGCGTAGCCACTTGAGTCTGAGATGTATTGTAGATGTCCGTGAAATAGTGGGCCTGAATCGGCACGTCGCCACCGATGCGCCAGGTGCCCGGCATGGGCAGCGGCAGCTTGTAGTTGGCGTTGATGTTGCCTTGCCAGGTCGGCGAAAGCGGAAATTCGAGCCCCACCAGCGTGGTGCGCCCAGCCACGTTGGCTGGCAATTGGGCGGTGAAGGTGTCGTATGCGGTCTTCAGGTAGGCAAGCGAGCCGCCGAAGGTAAAGCCCTTTGCTGGATTCGTGTTGAGCTCGAGCTCACCGCCATAGGTGTGAGCATCGCCCGCGTTGATCAACGAGCTGACCGGCGTGCCGAGCGCGCCGCCGCTGGTCGCTCGAACCTGAAAGTCGGTGATCTGATTGTAGAACGCGGCAAGGTTGGCGGTCACGCGATGGTCGAAAAAAGCGGACTTCCAGCCGAGCTCGTAGGCGTTGGTGTATTGCGGCTTGTAGGGCGTGAGCGAGGCATTCTCGGAGGTCGCGCGCAAATCGTAACCGCCGCTCTTGAAACCGCGCGAGTAGCTCGCGTAGGTCAGGATGTCTTTCGCAATCTGGTAACTCAGCCCTGCTTTGGGCGTCAGCGCCGAGTAGTTCTTGGGCGTGGCATAGGCGTCGAACACCGTGGCCTTCGCACCGAAAATCGTGTCGAACAAGGCCGGATCGTTGTTGCCGGGCAACGGATAAATGAGCGGCGAATTGCTCTGCACGTGGCCATGGTTTTCGAAGCCGCGATGGTCGAGCGTATAGCGCAGGCCTCCGGTCACGGTGAGTGCGCGTGTTAGCTTGTAGTCCGCATTGGCGAAGACCGCGTAGCTCTGCGTCTTGAGATAGCTGTTCGCGTGCGTTTGCACGCCCACGTTGTCGACCGGACCGCTGGCAGACTGACCCAAGCGGTCGTTGTGGAAGAACTCATTGAAGTAGAACAACCCGCCGACGAAGTTCAGCTTCTCGTAGTCGCCGTTGAGCAGAAACTCTTGCGTCTCGTAGTTCTGATTGAAGCCTGCGTAGCTGTCGCCCTTGATTTGAGTGACGCCGTCATTGTCGTAGTAGATCGGACCGTGCATGCCGCGCACGGCCGTCACCGACTTCAGGCTGAGGTTGTCGTTGAGGTCGTACTTGAAGGTGAGCGAACCGCCGTACACCGTCGTCTTGTTGAGCGGGATCGTGTTCGACCAGGTCTGATCCGGATTGGCCGGCTGTCCGCTGTAGTCGCCATTGGGTTGGTAGACCGGGGTGTAGTAGCTGGCAGTCGAACGATCGAGCATGATGTCGCCAGCTAGGGTCACGCTCAGCCGCTCGCTGAGCTGCGATTTGACCTTGCTGCGCAGAGCCCAGATGTCCAAATCGTTCACCCACTGCGCGAGCGGGATGGCGTACGTCCAACCACGACGCTGGTGGCGAACCGCCGAGACAGATACGTTCAGTTTGTCGTCAGGCAGAATACCGCCCGAGAGGCGAGCCTTGAGTAACACGTTGTTGTAGTTGCCGAGCGTCACGCTCAAGCCCGCGGTGCGTTGGGCCTTCGGCTCTTTGGTAATGAACCGGATCGCACCGGCGGCAGAGTTTCGCCCGTACAGCGTGCCCTGTGGTCCGCGCAGCACTTCTACCCGTTCCAGATCCGGCGTGTCGTAGATCGAGCCGACCGAACGCGCGATGTAAACGTCGTCGACGTACAGCGCGACCGATGGTTCCGGATAGGTATCGGTCTCACCGATGCCACGAATCGAGAACGTTTGCGTCGTATATGCGGTGGAGCGCAGCGGCAAAGTGAGGCCGGGAACGCGCCCGGACAGGTCACGAAAGTCTGCGATTTTCTTCTGCTGGATCGCGTCTTCGCCGAAGGCAGTGATCGAAATCGGCGTTTTCTGCACGGTGTTCTCGCGCCGCTGAGCGGTCACCGTCACGGTGGCGAGGTCGCTTTGAGGCTCCGCTTCGGTGGACGAAGCTGCCGCTTGCGCTGCGCCATCGGCGGGCAGGTTGGGATCCGCAGAGGGTGCAGCCGACGGGGCTTCTCCTGGAGCGGCGGCGACCGGAGCAGCGCTTCCCTCGGGGGCAACCGGCGGCGCTGGAGCGTCATTGGCGCCTGCAGCGGCAGGCGGTGCAGCAGCAGCAGGCGGTGCAGCAGCAGGCGGTGCAGCGGCAGGCGGTGCAGCGGCAGGCGGCGCAGCGGCAGGCGGCGCAGCGGCAGGCGGCGCAGCGGCAGGCGGCTCAGCGGGGGCCGCTGCTGGGGGCGCGGGTCGCGGCTCTGCAGTGGCCTGCGCTCGAGCGCTGGAAGCCTGCCACGCGATCATGGAGCCTGTGCCCAGACTCAAGGCAAGCAAGTGAGAGCGAACGCGAAACGTCATCATGCTAAGTCTCTTTTCGACGCAGGTTCGCAGCCACGAGAGCAGAACGATCTCGTGCCTGACCCGTCCGCTGTGGGGGACAGCGCAAGTTCTATTGCAGTTTTGTGTTACAGAATGTGGCCCCTTGTACGTCGCTCGCATTTCTACCGTCAAGGACAATTGTCCTCTGCAAGGGATAGCGAGACCGCAGCTCCTGCGGTCAGGTCTTGCATAGTAGAATTTTGCCCCGGGCACCGGCCGCTCACGAACCACGGTTTGCCCGCTCGACGCTACCAGGAAACACCAATAAAATCAGACACCTACGCAATAGGCGCTGAACCCCGCGGGCATCAGCCATCGGCCGCAACGATCTGGCATAAGCGCTAGGTGATTTCCGCTTCTTCCGTGCGTCGCGAGCTCGGGCCGACGCTCGCGCTGGCATTGCCGATTACGGTGGGACAGGTCAGCCAGATGTTGATCGGGTTTACGGACACCGCCTTCATCGCCCGCCTGGGCGCGGTGCCGCTCGCCGCCGCCGCCTTCACTCAGGGGCTGTTCAACGTGTTCTACGTGGTGTGCGTGGGTCTGCTGTCGGGACCAGGG
>Ga0247773_1000248_pt1 | contig 25123 bp, 10 predicted proteins | sample UWRJL092311B6_FD_179934 | JGI IMG/M metagenome (GOLD analysis project Ga0247773, IMG submission 179934) | Plant litter microbial communities from Arlington Agricultural Research Station in Wisconsin, United States - UWRJ-L092-311B-6 | ecosystem: Environmental > Terrestrial > Plant litter >... | reverse complement strand
GGGGAGATCGACCTGGCCGCCGCGAGTGCTCCTGATCGGCGCCGATCAGCAGTACTCGCTCCCGGTGAAGTTGCAGTCACCGTGACCGCATTGGCACACAACGACCTCCTTCTTGTCCGGTGGCCTTGGTCTGGCCGAGGTAACTATCGCCGACGCCGGCCGTGCCGGTCCATGACTGTCCGACGCAGCGGTGCGCCAGGATCCTGGCACCGTCCTGTCATGGGTTGGCGGCCTTCCGCCACGGCCGGCGCCGGCATCACACCAGGCCCCAGCGCTGGGCCGCCAGCAGTGCTTCGGTCCGTCCGTGCACGCCCATCCGGAAGTACAGCCGGTGCAGCCGGCGGAACATCTCCCGCTCGGAGTAGCCGTCCGCGCGGGCGAGGTCACCGACGGTGCGTCCCGCGGACAGCCCCGCCAGCAGGCGCACCTCGGCGGCGGTGAGGGCGGGGTGCTCGCCCGGGTCGACAGCCAGGGCGAGGGCCTGGGCGACGGGTGCCGGCATGATGACCCGGCCGGCGCACGCCGCTGCCAGGCACTCGACGATGTCCTCGGGCGGCGCGTTGCGCCCCACCGCCGCTGTCGCACCGGAGCGCATCGCCCAGCGGTAGGCATCGACGGTCACCTCGGACACCAGTGCCAGCTCCGGTGCCAGCGGCGCGCACTCGCGCAGGCCCTTGAGCCGTTGGGCGTCCAGGTCGTCGAGCAGCGCGATCACCACCGCGCCGGCATCGTCGGAACGCAGGAAGTCCTCCACGTCCGGCGGTTCGAACGGCTCGTAGCCGGCGTTGGACAGCGCCTCCGCCAACCCCCGGCGGAAGCACACCAACGGGTCCAGCACCGCGACCCGCATCGGCGTGCCCGACCGCGCAGTGGCCCTGGTATCCGCAGCCAGGGCCAGGCCGTTCCTGCTCTGCATACTCGCCTCCGCCCCCACGACTTCCGTAGCGAGTCCGTTGTTAAATACGTGCTAAGTGATCGATTTATAGCATAGGAAGAAGGCCGCGCAAGCGGAAAAGCGGATTAATTGTGCGGGGTCGCCGACCGGTCCCGGGCGGCACCGTCGACGGCCACCATCCGGAACTCGCAGCTGTACCGCTCGCCGGCGGCGTCGGGCAGCCACAGCCGGCCGAGGTCGGGCAGCGGCTCGGTAATCCGGACGGTGCCGGCCGGATCGGCCTCGGCGCTGCGCCGGATCAGCTTGGCCAGCAGGTTCACCAGTGCCAGGTTGCCGAAGTCCACCGCGGTCGGCTTGTCCTCGACCGGCACGCTGACGAACCCGCGCTCGGGCAGCTGGTGGTGGGCGCGCCACCGCCGGGCCTGCAGGTAGCGCTCGCTCTCGTCCGCGACCGAGGCCCAGCCGGCCCCGCTCAGCGGCAGCCGCCACGACTCGCGGCTGAGCACCAGCCGGTCCAGGGTGATCCTGGGCCGGTGGCCGGTGCTCGGCACCGGCCGGAACGCGTTGATCACCGCCCCGGACAGGAAGTCGCTCAGTGTCTCCAGCAGGTCGTAGCCGGCGCCGGTGCCGCGCGAACGCACCACCAGGCCGGCGCCCTCCTCGACCACCACCAGGTCGGCGGCGGCCAGTACCGGCGCCGGCGGCCAGACCGAATCCGGCCCGGTCGAGCGCGACCAGTACGTCCAGTCCGGCGACAGCAGCGCCGAGGGCGGTGCGCCGCGGGAGGAGACCACGGCTGAGTTCTTCGGCGGGATGGCGTAGATCCGGCCGGTGTCGGCATGGTCGGCCTCGGCCCAGGACAGCAACCGGCCCGGTTCGGGATGCTGTTCGACGAACAGCCTGCCCTCCAGGGTGTTGACCGACAGGTGCAGCTCGCCCAGCACCAGCAGGAAGTCGCCGTCGGCCACCGCGTCGGCGCTGGCCGCGGCCAGCATCAGGTCCGGGCTGGCGTGGATCGCGGTGCTCCAGGCCCGCTGGTCACCGACCGCGAAGGCTCTCCCGGCGGCTGCCGCGACGGCCGCGCAGCTGACCTGGTGCCGGCTGCCGCCCGCCGGCACGGCCAGCACCTGCTGCCAGCGCTGCTGGAAGTCGGCCAGCACCGCCTCGATCGGCTCGGGCAGGCCGCGCCCGGCGGCGTAGAGCCGCGGCCCGGCCAGGGTCAGCAGGCTCGCCAACGGCAGCTCGGACGCACCCGTGCGCGCCGTTTCGGCCGCGAACAACCGGGCGAACACCTCGCGGTACCGGGCGGCGATCCGGTGCAGCAGCCAGCGGGCGCTGTCCAGCACCAGGGCCAGCGGCTCACCGAGGGCGTCCAGGACCGCCGCGCCCACCGTGATGTCGGTGTCGCGCACGGTGTCCTGGTAGATCAGGGTGCGCCCGGCGTAGCTGCTGCCCGAGCGCCGGGTGCCGGACTGCCCGGTGTACCGGGCGAACAACTCGCCGAGCGCCGCGGTGGCGGCCAGTACCCGTTCGGCGTCACCGGACGCCGCCGCCACCGCGTCCCGGGCCGCGACCAGCTCGGTCAACGGTCGCTCGGCGGCGGCGCGGATTTGCGGATCGGCGATCGTGGCCAGCCGGTCGGCCAGGGTGCGCTCCGGATAAGCCTCGATCGGGCCGGTCGGGGCCAGGGTGAGCAGGCCGAGCCGATCGAGTTCGGCTAGCTGGGCCAGTGCGTCCGGCTCGGTGGCATCGGGTTCGGTGGCATCGGTTTCGGGGTCCAGCAGCTGGCCGACCGTCCGGCTGCCGTCGGCCAGCGCCACCAGCCGGGCCTGCAGCGGCGACAGCGCCCGGCTGGTCCCGTCCGGGTAGCGGATGGTGGCGCCCTCGAGCTGGCAGGCCGGATTGCGACGCGGCCGCAGCCAGTCGAGCACACCGGGCTGCTCGGCGATCGCGCCGGCGAGCAGGTCCAGGCCCCAGCTCTCGAAGTAGGTGTTGCGCCGGCTCAGCAGGTCCGCACCCGGACGTACCGCCAGCGCCGGTTCGCCCGGGTCGGCCCGGGCCCAGCCGACCGGGCCGAAGAAGCCGATGGTCTCGTTCTTGAGGGCATAGCGCTGCAGGTAGCTGACCACTGCCTGCTCGTGGTTGCGGCCCCGGGCGTTGCGCGGCTCGCCGCCCAGCAGCTTGTCCAGGCAGGTCGGCAGCAGCGCCGGGTTCTGCCAGGCGATCGCCTCGCGGAACCGCGGATCGGCGGCGACCGTCCGGACCGCCCCGGACAGCCGCTGGACCGCCTCGGAATAGGCCTGCTGGTAACCCGGCTGGCCGGCGTCAGGTGCGGCATCGGCGGCCGCCGCCAGGGCCGGATCGCACAGCGCTGACAGCAGTCGGGCCGGAAAGCCCGCGCCGCGAACCGCGAGGTCGGGCCAGATGCTCCAGGACGAGCCGCCCAGCGGGACCCGGTCCGGCCCGGTCACCGGGCGCGCGAGAAGTAGTGCCACCCAGCCACGCCGGCAAACCTACCGCCCGGGATGTCCGCCGCACAGTCAAAGCCGGCAGGACGGACGTTTACCATGTCGGGGTGACCGATCGGCCGGGGGGCGGCGCGAGTTCCCAGCAGTTCCCCGACCTCGGGACGGCCGGTGTCGACCTGCCGGCGGACGCGCTGCCGTCCTGGCTGCCCCCGGTGCTGGCCACCCTGGCCGACGGCTGTGGCGGGTCAGCCAGCGGCTCCGGCTGGCTCCGGCGGATCGGCGGCCGGTTGCGCGCCTCGGGCGGGGCGGTGCCGTTCGCGGTGGTGCACGACTGGCAGGCCCGCACCGTGTTGCCGATGGTGCTGGCCGCACTGGAACCGGCCGGGCCGTCCGAGGCGGCGGACTCGATGGCCGCGTTGCGGCGGTTGCATGCCCGGGCCGCCGACGGCGAGCCGGCCGAGGAGGCGACCTGGCTGGCCGCCCTCGAACCGGCGCTGTACGAGCTGTACCGGCTGGCCTACGACTACGCCGCCAGTTATGCCAGCGCCCACGCCAGCGCCACCGCCTACGCCAGCGCCAACAACTTCACCCCGGACGGGGCGGTCAGCTTCGCCGAGTCCTATGCCGCGCACAGCGCCGATGCCAACCGGCAGTCCTTCGCCGAGTCCAACGCGCCGGCCGCCGCTGCCGCGCTGGCGACGGCCTACGCCCGGCCGGCCGGCAGCCCCGCTGCCGAGGCGGCGCTTGCCGAGGCCTACCCGTTCGCCCTGGTCCGGGCCTGCGCGCAGGCGGTCGGCAATGCGGCCGATTCCGATGGGGCGGGGCGGCGGCAGGCCTACCTGCGGTTGGCTGACGGGTTGGCCGACAGCCTGGACCGGCTGGGCTGACTTCGGCGAAGCTTCCCGAACGGCCTCACACACCGGCGCCGCTCAGCTAGGGTGCTTCGCTGTCGCCATATCGGAATTTGCGAACAAGGAGAGGTCCGTGCAGCTCCGATCCCGGTACCGGGCGCCGGCGTGACCGACCGCGTCGGCCCCGTGGTCCTCGGCCTGAACACCTCGCACGACGCGGCCGCCTGCCTGCTGATCGACGGCGAACTGGCCGTCGCGATCAGCGAGGAACGGCTCAGCCGGGTCAAGTACCACGAGGGCTTTCCGCACCTGGCCGTCCAGTACTGCCTGGACGCGGCCGGCCTGCCCGATCTGAACGCGGTCGATTGCATCGTGCTCAACCAGTTGCCCGAGTGCGACTACGACGTCACGCTGCGGGTCGGCGGTTACCCGGGCGTGCTGATTCGCAACCCGTCGCACCACCTGCTGCACGCCTACTACGCCTGGGTGGCCTCCGGCTGGGACGACGCGGCGGTGCTGATCCTGGACGGCAGCGGTTACTCCTTCGGCGAGTACCAGCGGCTGGACCGGCCCGACCTCGGCCCGGCACCGGAGTTCAGCGAGATGGAGGAGGCCGAATCGCTCTACCGGATCGGTGACGGCGACCTCACCCTGGTGTCCAAGCGGTGGGCGCTCTGGCAGGCCAGCCGGCCGTACTACCGCTTCGCCAGCCTGGGCCACATGTACTCGATGGCCTCGCAGTACATCTTCGGCTCGTTCAAGCACGCCGGAAAGACGATGGGGTTGGCCGCGTTCGGCGACCCGGCCGGCTACCCCGACGAGATCGTCGACCTGTCCGGTCCGGAGATGGACCTCGACACGCTCTGGGTCACCCGGCTGCCGCCCCGCTCGTCGCTGCCGGCCGAGCAGGACGAGGTGTGCCGCAACGTCGCCGCCAAGGTGCAGGCCGAGCTGGAACGGGCGATGCTGCACCTGGCCGAACAGCTGCACCAGCGCACCGGTGCGACCCGGCTGGCCCTCAGCGGCGGGGTCGGCCTGAACAGCGTCACCAACGGCCGGTTGTTGCGCGAGTCCAGCTTCACCGAGCTGTTCATCACCCCGGCCGCCGGGGACGCCGGGGTCGCCATCGGCGCGGCCCTGTACGGGCACCGCGAGCTCACCGGCTCGGTGCCGAGCTGGGACTACCGGCACGACTACCACGGCCGGGTGTACGGCGCGGCCGAGGTGGACGCCGCATTGGCCGAGCGGGCGGATCTCCTCCGGTGGCAGGACGTGGCGGAGGAGACTGCGGCGTTGGCCGCCGCCGACGTCGCGGCTGGGTCGGTGGTGGGTTGGTTCGACCTGGGCAGCGAGTTCGGCCCGCGCTCGCTGGGCCACCGCAGCATCATCTGCGACCCGCGGGTGCCGGGCATGAAGGACTACCTGAACGCGCACGTCAAGTTCCGCGAGCCGTTCCGGCCGTACGCGGCGTCGGTGCTGTCCGAGCGCGCCGGTGAGTACTTCGACCTGGAGGTGGACGACCCGTACATGCTCGTCGTGGCGCAGGTCCGGCCCGAGCACCTGCAGCTGGTGCCGAGCATCGTCCACGCCGACGGCAGCTGCCGGATCCAGTCGGTGCGGCCGGACCACCAGGGCCGGTTCCGGGCGCTGATCGAGGCCTTCTACGAGCTGACCGGGCTGCCGCTGGTGCTCAACACCTCGTTCAACATCCGCGGTGAGCCGATCGTGGAAACCCCGTCCGACGCGCTGGAATGCTTTCTGGCCAGCAACTTCGACGTGCTGTACCTGCAGGGCCGGCGGGTCACCAAGGTCCGGGCTGCCGACGCCGCCGATCCGGCCGCCCTGGTGCCGGTGCTGTCGCCGAACCTGACCCTGGAGACCGAGCTGCCGACCAGTCGCGGCGCGGTCGGCTCGCTCCAACAGCTGGTGCGGACCCGGACCGGGCACCGCAGCCAGCTGGCGGCCACCGAGTTCAGCCTGCTGTCCCTGGTCGATCGGCAACGGACGGTGGCCGGCATCGGCGAGCTCGCCGGGGTGCCCACGGCCGAGGCGGTCGAGGTCTTCGAGCGGCTGCAGAACCGGGGCCTGGTCGCATTCGGGCTGATGGCCGGACCGGACCTGGCACCGGCACCGGACGCCCGCGCCGCCCAGGTCGGGTCGGTCGGCTAGGCGGTCGGTCGGCTGCCGTTGATCGTCACCCGTTGGCCGTAGCGGGCGTGCGGGTAGTAGTCCCAGATGGCATGGTGCTGGGTGCAGCGATTGTCCCAGAAAACCAGGGTGTTCGGCGTCCAGCGGACCCGGCAGCTGAGCAGCGGCTTGGTGGCCACCAGGTTGAACAGCAGGTCCAGCAGCGCCCTGCTCTCCTCGGCCGACAGTCCCACGATGTGCGTGGTGAAACCGGGATTGACGAACAGCAGCCTGCGGCCGGTGTCGGGATGGCGCGCCACCACCGGGTGCTCGTTCTTGGGGACGGCATAGTCCGCCGGTGGCGGGTAGCCCTTCCACGGCACCAGCCCGTCGTGCACGGCGGTCAGGCCGTCGAGGAAGCCGCGCATGGTGGGCGAGAGCATCTCGTAGGCCAGGTGCATGTTGGCGAACATGGTGTCGCCGCCGCTGCCGATGGCCGGTGGTTCGCTCATGTACAGCATCGAACCCAGCGACGGCTCGGCGTCGGCGGTGCCGTCGGTGTGCCAGTCGTTGCCGTCGACGAAGGTGGAGTCCTGGTCGGCCCGGATGTCCAGCAGCTCCGGGTCGCGGTCGTCGCCGGCGGCCCGTTGCTGTCGGCGCAGCTCACCGAAGTAGCGGGCGAACCGCTTGTGGTCCTCCGGCGTGAGCTGTTGGTCGCGGAACACCAGCACGTGATGGGTCAGAAAGGCATGCCGGACCTCGGTCAGCTGCTCCTCGGACAGCGTCCGGGACAGGTCGATGCCCGAGACCTCGGCGCCTATCACCGGGGTCAGCGGTTGCACCGAGATCTGCTGGTAGTCCCGCGGCGGCCGGGTGGTCAACCGCTCCGCCGCGGCGCGGGTGTATTCGTCCATGTCGCTTCCGTTCCCCTTCGATCGATTACAGCCCGCGGTGGTACAGCCCGCGATTTTTACAGCCCGCGATCCAGCAGGTCGGCGAGGATCAGCCGGCCGAAGGCCAGGTTGCCGTGGATCGGGTCGTCGGCCTCGCACAGCTCGCGACGCTGGAAGCCGGACTCGTCGGTGACCCGGGAGCGCAGGTCGACCAGCTCCACGCCGAGCGGGGCCAGGGCGGTCACGATGCTGTCCTGGGCGGCGGAGAACACCCGCGGATCCGACATCGCCGGCACCCGCTGCGGAGGCAGGACCGCCAGCACCCGCAGGCCCAGGCCGCGGGCGTGGCGGTAGAAGGCCAGGGCGTCGCGGGCCATCCGCCGCAGGATCTCGTCGAACAGCCGGCTGGTCAGGAAGCCGGGCGCGTAGTCGCCGCCCGGCAGCCGGTAGCACGTCCAGTTCTCGGTGGTGGCGAAGGTGTGGACGTTGAAGCCGAAGGTCGAGACCAGCGGGACGCCCAGCTCGCCGATCGTGGATACCCCTAGTTCGTCGAGGAAGCCGCGGTAGTACTGCTGTGCCGCCGGCTTGCTGAACACCAGGTCGCCGTCGCGCAGGTCGAGGAAGCCGGCGTTGAAGTCCCGGCCGGCACCGATCGGGCCGCCGACGAAGGTGATTCCGGCCGCCTTGGCCGCCCGGCCGATCGGGCCGGCGTGCGAGTCGCCCAGCAGCAGGAACCGGGCCGGCCTGGTGTCGGACGGGCTTGTCACAGTCGGCTGGGTGTCAGTTGAGGTTGTAGTAGTCGAGGATGGCGTCGTCACAGGCCTGGTCAGCTCCCTTCGCCGTCTCGGGGGCGTCGGGCCGGTCGGGAACCGCCGTAGCGGCCCGCTGGCTGAGCGCGGCGGTGAACCGGCGCATCACGAATTGCACGCCCTCGGCCGTCACGTCACGCAGGTTGGGCTCGAAGAAGGCACCGCGGAACGCGACGCCGGTGATGAGTTCGTAGGCGGGGAAGTAGTCGATGTGCTCGTGCTCGGCCGCCAGCTGGCCGGCCACCGCGCGCAGCACCGATTTGGAGTAGGTGTTGGCGGTCAGGACGTGTGCGCCGGTCGCGGTCGCGGTCAGCGGCACCGGGGACACGGTCAGCAGCAGCCGCAGCTCGGGGTTGACGGCCCGGGCCAGCTCGGCGGCGGCCAGCACGTCCGCGCGTACCCGGGCGAAGTCGTGGTTGACGAACTCGTACCGGTCGGCGTCGAAGCTGCCGCGCACCGTCCCGGGGCAGCTGGGGTAGACCACCCCGGTGCCGCGTTCCTGCCAGGCCTCGGTCAGGCCGAGGGTGAAGACCAGGCAGCGCGCCTCGGCCAGTGCCGCCCGGATGGCGGCCAGGGTGTCGGCACGGGCGGCCAGCATCGCCTCGGCGCTGTCGAAGCCGGCCGGCTCCACCGCGGGCCGGAACGGGTCGTAGTGCCGGCCGTCGCCCGGCCAGCTCTCGGTGCCCGGCGTGCCGGTGCCGGTGGCCCAGCCGAACCACTGCCGCAGCATCGCGGCGGTGTAGATGTTGCCGGTGCGGAAGGAGAACATCCCGTACTGGCGCTCGGCGCGCTGCTCGCGGGTCAGTCCCGGCGGCGCCGGTTCGGCGTCGCGCCAGTTCATGCCCAGCTCCAGCAGGGTGCGGCCGATGTGCCGGGCGAAGCACGAGCCGGCGGTGAGGATCGGATCGTCGGGGGACAGCTCGAACTTCGGCGTCCACAGCCCGTCGATGTCCCGCGGGTCGGGCTCGGCCACCGCGGTCCGCCAGAACGACCGGGCCGGCAGCGACTGGTAGGGGTTCATAACGGCTTTCCGCAACGGTCGGTCGGGAGCTCGCCGGCGCTACTGGCGAGCAGGGTCGCGATGGCCTGCTGGTGGTCGTTGAGGAAGAAATGGGCGCCGGGGTAGGTGCGTTGCCGCACCGGCAGGCTGCTCTCCTGTGCCCAGCCGGCGGCCCGTTCGGGATCGACGTAGGGGTCGGAGTCACCCAGCAGGACCGAGATCGGCAGGTCCAGCGGCGGCTCGCCGCGGTAGACGTAGCGCTCGCTCAGCGCGAAGTCGGCGCGCACCCCCGGCAGCACCAACCGCATCAGCTCCCGGTCGTCGAGCATCTCGCTGGCCGTGCCGCTGTACTCGCGCAGCGCCTCGATCAGCTCGGCCTCCTCCAGGTCGTGCACCTGCTGGCGCAGCAGCCGGGTCCGCGGGCCCTCGGCACCGGACACCCAGAGCGCGACCGGCTCGGGCCGGCCGGTCCGGCGCAGCTGCCGGGCCACCTCGAAGGCCACCAGCGCGCCGAGGCTGTGGCCGAAGAACAGGAACGGCCGGTCCGCCAGCTCGGTGACCGCCCGGGACAGCCGGGCCACCAGCTCGTCCAGGTCGGCCACCGGCGGGTCGAACAGCCGGACGCCCCGACCCGGCAGCTGGGCCACCCGCAGCTCCAGCCGGGGCCCGAGCAGGGCCTGCCAGGACAGGAAGGCGTTGGCATTGCCGCCCGCGAACGGAAACAGGAACAGCCGCATCGCACCGGCCGGATTGCTGCCGGCGGTGAACCAGGCCTCCTCGACGAACGGGGGATCCTCGGCGTGCACTCAGCTCGTCCTTCCACGGGTCAGTACCCTCTGCGGCACCGGCAGCGAGCCGGCATTGACCAGGGCGGCGACCTGGCCCACCGCCGGTGCCCGGACGATGCCGTCGTGGGTGGTGTCGGCCAGGTGGCAGCCGGCCAGCCCCGGCAGCAACGGCTGCCAGAGCCGCTGTCGCTCGGCGGCCGGCAGCGGCGCGGGCAGCCCCGGCACCGGCCGGGTGGCCAACCACAATTCGACCGGGGTTGCGTCGGCTCCGTTGCCCAGGGCCGGCAGCCGGTGCTCGGCCATGCTGGCCAGGTTTGCCCGGCAGCAACGGGCCAGCCGCTCGGCGTACCCGGCGGCCTCGCTGCCTGCCGGTGCTGAGCCGTTCGAGCCGAGTTCCAGGGCGAACACGGCCCGCAGCTGGTCGTCGTCGTAGGACCGCAGGTCGGCACCGCTGCCCGGCGGGGGCGGGTCGAGCAGGTACAGCCCGGCCACCGGACGGCCGTCCGTCTCGCAGCCGGCGGCCATCGTCAGTGCCACCCAGCCGCCGAAGGACCAGCCGGCCAGCCGCCATCGCCAGCTGTCGCGGGGGAACCGGGCGTGCAGCGCCGCGGCGTAGTGCCGGGCCCGCTCGGCCAGCGACCAGGCCGGCAGCTCCGGCTGGTACAGCGCGGGGTCGGCGATCAGGCAGACCGTCAGCCGCGGGTCCAGCGCCGACACCAGCGACCGGTAGGCCTGGATGTCACCGCCCACCGGATGGATCAGCACCAGCAGGTCGGTGCCGGTGCCGGCCTGCCAGACGTCCAGGGTCACCACCTCGACCCCCGCTTGATCGCTTGTCACCAGCGCGGTCGGTGCCGGGTCGGTGGTCGGCTGGCCGGTCGTCGCGGCGGTGCCGGTGATGGCTTCGTACTGCGCCAGCACCTCCGCCAGGCTGGCCCGGTGGCTCAACCGGGCCAGCTCGATGTCGACGCCGAAGCGCTGCTTCACCTCGCCGATCAGGTCGAGCAACACGAGGGAATCGGCACCGAGGTCGTACAGCGAGGCGGCCGGGTCCAACTCGTCCACGCCCAGCCACCGGCACAGGCAGTCCGCCAGCTGCTCGGCCACCGAGGCGTCGGTGCCGGCCGGGGTGGGGTGCTCGGCGTGGTGCGGCGCGGAGGGCCCGACCCGGTCGCCGGCCGGTGCCGCGTAGAAGGCCCGGGACTGCTCCGGCGCCGTGGTGCCGACCAGCAGCTGGGGCAATTGCAGTCGCAGCGCCCGGGCGAACACCCGCTGGCCCTCGGCCACCGACAGCCCGACCGCCAGGTGCGCCTGGTGCCGGGCGTCGGAGCGCAGCGCCTGCTGGGCCGCCTGCGCCATGCCGACCTCGCTCCAGATGTCCCAGTCGATGCCCAGCCGCACGGTGGTTTCCGCCTCGTCGGCCCGGTACCGGGCGAAGCCGTCCAGCGCGCCGTTGCCCGCCGCGTAGTCCAGCTGGCCGATCCCGCCGTACAGCGCCGACATGGACGAGCAGTAGGCGGCGAAGGCCGGCTGGTAGCGCCGGATCAGGTCCTCGACCAGCAGGCAGCCGGCCAGCTTGGCCGCGGTCGCGTCCCGCATCGCGACGGCGTCGCGCCGGGCGATCAGCGAGCCGGCCGCCGCGCCGGCGGCGTGCACGATGCCGTCCAGCCGGGGCAGCAGGCCGCCCAGCCGGGCCAGCACCGCCTCGATGGCTTCGCTGCCCAGGTCGGCCTCGACCAGTTCGATCCGGTCGGCCCGGTGAGCGAGGGCCGCCGGCAGCGCCGGCTTGCGGGCCAGCAGCACCAGCCGGCAGTCGGCCTGCTCGAGCAGCCAGGCCGCGATGCTGCTGCCGATCCCGCCGGTACCGCCCAGCACCAGGTAGACGCCGCCGTCGACCAGCAGCGGGCCGGCGGCGGTGGGCGGCGCGGTCACCGGCAGTACCTGCTGCTGCCACCAGTAGCCGTGCCGCAGCGCCAGCCGGCGCGGCGGATCACCGGCCTCGCTCAGCAGCGCGGCCAGCGGGCCTGCCCAGGCGGCCAGGTCCGGGCCGGGCAGGTCCAGCCAGCGGCCGTCGATGCCGGACTCCTGCGGTGCCACCTCGCTGATGCCGGCCAGCAGCCCGACCTCCGGCCGCCCGACGGGTGCCTCGACCGGTTGGCCCTGATTGGACAGCCACCAGACCCGCAGCCCGGCGGCGGCCGGTAGCCCGTCCAGTGCCCGCACCAGGGCGGCCGGGGTGTCCAGGCAGGCCCAGCGGGCCAGGTCCAGGCTGGCGCCGTCCACCGGGCCGCTGACGGCCAGCGGCAGGGCGTGCAACCAGTCGATGCCATCGGCGCCGGAGCCGCCCAGCTCGCGCAGCAACCGCGCCAGCGACGCCGGATCGGCCGGGTCAACCCGGTAGGCGTCGGGCTCGCTGCGGTCGAAGGCAGCGCCGGTGCTGACCCGGACCACCCGGGCATAGCCCGCCTCGAACGCCGTCAGCGCCGCGGCCGGGACTGGCTCGGCGGTGAGCACCACCAGCAGCCGGGAGGTGGCAACGGCTCGTCCGGCCCGCCGCCAGCGGGCCCACTGCGGTTGACTCAACCAACCGTCCTCAGGCAGCTGGACGGCGGTCGGCACAGCGGTCGACCCAGCGGCGGTCGGTTCCGGCCGGGCCGCCCGGGCGAAGTCGAAGTCGGTCAGCTCGAAGGCCGGCGGCGGGAAGTTCCACGGTGGCTGGGCCGCGCCGGCCGGCCAGCGGATCGCTGAACCGGCCAGCCAGCCGGTCGCCAGCGCCGCCACCCGGTCGGCCTCGCGGTCTGCCGGATAACTGCTGTCCAGCTCACCGGTGGCGCCGGGCGGGACCAGCACCGCGGCCGCCGAGCGCAGCCAGTCGACCGCGCCGGCCGGGTCCGGGCAGTAGGCCGCCATCCGCCAACGCAGCGCCGGCCGGCCGGCCTGCAGGTGCCGCAGCACCTCGGGGTAGCTGCCGGGATCGTCGGCCAGGTAGTCGGCGATCCGGTCGGCGTCGGCCCGCAGCGCGCCGGCACTGCCGGCCGACAGCATCAGCAGCGGGACCGGCGCCGTTGCCGGCTCGGCCGGTGTCGCGTCGGGGGCCTCGAGGACGAGGTGGCTGTTGGTGCCACCGATCCCGAAGCTGCTCACCGCGGCCACCCGCGGCCGGTCGGCCGGCCAGGGCAGCGCCTCGGTGGGGATGTAGAACGGTGCCGGGTCCGGTCCCAGTTCGGGGTTGAGCCGGCGGAAGTCGACGTTCGGCGGGATCAGCCCGTGCCGCACCGCGAGGGTGGCCCGGATCAGCCCGACTACGCCGGCGGCCGCGCCCAGGTGCCCGACCTGGCTCTTCACCGAGGCCAGCGCGACCTGCCCGGAGCCGGTCAGCTCATAGGCCTGGCGCAGCGCGCCGACCTCGACCGGATCGCCCAGCCGGGTGCCGGTGCCGTGCGCCTCGACGTAGCCCAGCTCGGCGCTGCTCCGGCCGCTGCGCCGCAGCGCGGCCCGGATCACCTCGCGCTGGCCGGCCAGCGCCGGGGCGCTGTAGCTGAGCTTGGCCGCGCCGTCGTTGTTGATCGCCGAGCCGGTGATCACCGAGTACACGGTGTCGCCGTCAGCCAGGGCCAGCCGCAGCGGCTTGAGCACCACCACGCCCACCCCGCTGCCGCCGACGGTGCCGCCGGCGTCGTCGCTGAACGGCCGGCAGTGCCCGTCCGGGGAGAAGATGTGCTGCGGCCGGTACTGGTAGCCCTCGCTCAGCAGCGGGTCGACCAGCACGCCGCCGACCAGCATCACCTCGCTGTCGCCCTGGGCCAGCATCCCGGCGGCCAGGTGCGCGCCCACCAGCGAGCTGGCGCAGGCGGCCTGGACGGTGAAGGCCGGCCCGGTCAGTCCCAGGTGGTAGGCCACCTTGGTGGCCAGGAAGTCCTTGTCGTGGTGCAGGGCCAGCTGGAAGCTGTCCGGCAGCTGCGCCGGGTCGCCGTCGCGCAGCATCGACTGGAAGTAGGTGTTCTCGCCGCAGCTGGCCACCAGCCCGACCCGCCGGCCCCGCTCGGCCAGCTCGGTGGGCTCGCCGATGCCGGCGTGGGCCAGCGCCTGGACGCAGCACATCAGCAGGTGCCGCTGCTGTGGGTCCATCAGCCGGGCCTCCTGCCGGCTGATGCCGAAGTGGCCCGGGTCGAAGGCGAGCAGGCCGGACAGCTGGCTGCGGGCGCCGACCAGGCCGTCGGCCGCCTCGAAGTGCTCGATGCCGCGGCCGCCGGTGCGCACCAGGTCCCAGAAGCCGGCCAGGTCGTCGGCACCGGGCAGTCGCACCGCCATGCCGATCACCGCGATCGGCTCGGCGACCCCCGGCCCGGCGCTCCGGTGCTCGGCGGCGGCCTCGCGGACCTCGGCGGCCGCCCGGTGGTCCGCGACCGGTCCGGCGTCGACGAACCGGGCCAGCCGGCGGATGGTCACGTGCTCGAACAGGTCCGGGATGGACAGCGTCAGGCCCAGTTCGGCAGTGCAGCGCAGGTGGAAACGCATCAGCCCGAGGCTGGAGGCACCGGCGTCGAAGAATCGCTGGTCGACCTCGATCGGCGAGCCGATCACCGCCTGGAACAGCTCGGCCAGCTGGGCCTCGCGGGCGGTCAGGCCGGCCCCGCCGCCGCTGGCCAGCAGCTCCTCACCGGGTGCGGCCAGCATCCGGCGGCGGTCCAGCTTGCCGCTGGCCGTCCGGGGCAGGCTGGCCAGCCGGCGGAACCGGCCGATCCGGACGTAGGGCGGCAGCAGCGGTGCCAGGTGCTCGACCAGCTCGGCCACCGACGGGGTGTCGCCGCGGACCTGCAGGTTGGCCACCAGCTGGTCGCCGTCGCGGACCACCACCGCGCCGGTGATCGCCGGGTGCCGCAGCAGCGCGGCCTCCACCTCGCCCAGCTCCAGCCGGTGCCCGCTGACCTTGACCTGGCCGTCGTCGCGGCCCAGGAAGTGCAGCAGGCCCTGCCGGTCGAACCGGGCCTGGTCCCCGGTCCGGAAGAACCAGCCGGCGCCGGGCAGTTCGACGAACCGGGCCCGGTTGAGTTCCGGGTCGTCGGAGTAGCACGGCGCGACCAGCGGGCCGCCGATCAGCAACTGGCCCGGGCAGTCCGGCGGAACCACCTGGCCCGCCTGGTCGACCACCCGCAGCCAGGTGTTGGCCACCGGTTCGCCGATCGCCGGGTGCACCGGCCAGTCCATCGGGTCGCCGTCCAGGCACAGCGCGCTGACCACGTGGGTCTCGGTGGGGCCGTAGTGGTTGAACAGCCGGGCGCCGGGCATCCGGGAGAACCAGGTGCGGATCGCCTGGGTGCACAGCAGTTGCTCGCCGGCGGTGACCACCTCGCGCAGCCGGCGCGGGTAGCGGCCCAGCAGCACCGCGTGCTCGGCGAGCAGGTGCAACGCCACGTAGGGCATGAAGACCCGCTCGATGCCGGCCGAGTCGAGCTGGTCCAGCAGCGCCGGGGCGTCCTGCCGCCAGCCGGGCTCGACCAGGTGCAGGCAGCCGCCGCCGCACAGCGTCGCGAAGATCTCCTGGAACGAGACGTCGAAGGACAGCATGGAGAACTGCTGGGTCACCGCCGCCGGCGCCAGCCCGCCGTCCTCGCCCTGCCACTGCAGCAGGTTGCACAGCAGCCGGTCGGTGACCTGGACGCCCTTGGGGGTGCCGGTGGAACCGGAGGTGAACAGCGTGTAGAGCGGCCGGCGGCCGGCGTGCGCGGGCAGCACCGGTCCGGCCGTGGTGCGCAGCCGCACCGGGTGCCGGGGCAGGTTGCCGGTGTCGATGGTGGCCGCCGAGTCCGGTGGCAGCAGCACGCACAGCGGCTCGATCTGGCTGAGCACGTGCCGCAGCTGCTCGGGCGGGTACTCCGGGTCCAGCGGCACGATGGTGAGGTTGAGCCGGGCCAGCGCGAGCAGCGCCACCACGTGCTCGACCGAGGCCTCCAGGTGCAGCGCCACGCAGCAGGGCTGGTCCGCGGTGGCCGGCAGCGGGTAGTTCGCGCGCAGCTCGGCGGCCAGCGCCCCGGCGTAGGCGTCCAGCTCGGCGTAGCTGATCGTCCGGCCGCCCGAGGCCAGCGCCGGTGCGTGCGGCGTCGCGCGGACCTGCCGGTCGAAGCCCTCGGCCACCGTGGCGTAGCCCAGCTCGGCGCTGCGGCCGCGGCCGACTTCGGGCAGCCCGCCGCGGTAGCCGGCCACCAGCTCGGCCAGCGTCGCCGTCCGGCCCTCGACCAGCCAGTCCAGTGCCTGGCAGAACAGCTCGGCCAGCGCGGTGACGTCGGCCTCGTCGAGGTAGCTGCCGGAGTACTCCCACAGGCAGTCCAGGCCAGTGGAGTCCTCGACCACCGTCAGGGTCAGCGCGCACTTGGCCTGCGCCGGGTCCAGCCACTCCGGCCGGCTGGTGCAGCCGGGCAGCGCCAGGCTGGCGTAGTCGGTGAACTCCTGCACGAACAGGAAGTCGAACAGCGGGGCGCCGTCGGTGAACCGGTGGTCGCTCAGCACGTCGGCCAGCGCCACCTCCTGCCGGTCCAGCACGGCCTTGCCGGCCTCGCCGTGCCGGCGCAGCTGGGCGCGTAGCTCCTCGGCCGGGGCCAGCCGCAACGGCACCAGGACGGTGTTGGCGAACATCCCGACGCTGGCCTCGAACTCGGCCACCGGACGGTTGGTCACCGGGCTGGCGATCAGCGGCCGGTCCCGGCCGGTCACCCCGTACAGGCTGCAGGCGAACACCCCGAGCAGCAGCTGGTACCGGGTCAGCCCCAGGTCGGCGCTGAGCCGGTCCAGCTCGGCGCGGCGTGCCTCGTCCAGCCGGACGGCCAGCAGCCGGTCGGGCGTCCGGGCCGGTTCCGGCAGCGGGTGCAGCGGCGCCGAGCCGGGCTCCTGCTCGGCATATTGGGCCCGCAGCTCGGCCCGCTGGGCGGCATAGGCCGGCTGGGCGAACCAGTCGGACTGCCAGGCGGCGTAGTCCAACGGCGTCGGTGCCGGCTCCGCGCTGACCTCGGTGCCGGCCAGCGCTGCGGCGTACTCGGCCGACAGCGCCTGCAGCAGCAGGGTGACCGACCAGCCGTCCACCGCGATGTGGTGCAGCCGGAGCAACAGCACCCCGCTTCGCCGGATGTCTGATGTCTGATCGGACAACCAGCAGCCGGACAGCATTCGTGGCCGGGACAGGTCAAACGGCTCCGCGAGCAGCCGGCCGGCGACCTGCCGCCAGCTCTGACCGGCCGGCCGGTCCGGCTCCAGCCACGGGTCGTACGGCTCGGCCACCACCTGGCGCAGGCCGTCGGCGTCCGGCGCGAAGCCGGTCCGCAGCGCCGGATAGCGCGCCACCAGCCGGGCCAGCGCCTGCCGCAGCGCCGGTAGCTCCACGGCGCCGGTGAGCCGGAAGGCCAACCCGACGTTGTAGGCGACCGAGTGCGGATCCTGTTGCTGCAGCAGCCAGAGCCGCTGCTGCTCGGAGGTGGCCGGTGCCGACCGGGCGTCCGGAGCCGGCACCAGCACCGGGTAGGCCGGCGCGTGCCGGCCGGCGGCGATGGCCTCGGCCAGCTGCCCGAGGTCGGACTGCAGCACCAGCCCGGCCGGCAGCTCGCTGCCCCAGCGCTGGCGGACCTCGTAACGCAGCCGCAGGGCCTTGAGCGAGTCGCCGCCGCTGGCGATCCAGCGGTCGGCCGGCCGCAGCCCGGACACCCCCAGCACCTCGCCGGCCAGCTGCAGCACCTCGCGCTGCCAGTCCGTGGCCGCCTCCGGCTGGCCGTCCTCGCGTCGCCACGGCGGGTCGTCGCGGCCCAGTAGCGCCTCGGCGTCGACCTTGCCGTTGGCGGTCAGCGGCAGCGCGTCCACCAGGTAGGCCCGGTGCGGGCGCATGTAGGACGGCAGGCTGGCCGCCAGGTGCCGCTCGTAGTCGGCGAAGGCCAGCGGCCGGTTCAGCACCAGGTAGGCGAGCAGCTCGGTGCTGCCCAGCGGTCCGCTCCGGCGGGTGCAGACGTAGGCCTGGCTCACCGCCGGGTGCCGGACCAGTTGCCGCTCCAGCTCGCCCGGTTCGATCCGGAAGCCGCGCACCTTGACCTGGCGGTCGGTGCGGCCGAGGTATTCCACCAGGCCGTCGGCGGTGCGGCGGACCAGGTCACCGGTGCGGTAGTAGCGGGTCCGGCCGCCGTCCAGCCAGGGCAGCCGGACGAAGCGCCGCGCGGTCTCCTCGGCCAGGTTGCGGTAACCGGCCGCCACCGCCTCGCCGCCCAGGTACAGCTCGGCCGTCTCGCCGTCGGCGGCCTGCCTGCCCTCCTCAGTGATCAGCACCGCCTCGGTACCGGGCAGCGGCCGGCCGATCGGCACCAGAACGGCGTCGAAGTCGCGCGGGATGGCGTGGCAGAGCGCGAAGGTGGCGGTCTCGGTCGGGCCATAGCCGTTGTAGAGCTGGGTGGCGCTGTCGGGGTTGTCCCGGTACCAGCGCCGGATCAGCGCGGCGTTGAGCTGGTCGCCGCCGACCAGCAGCTGGCCGACCCCGGCGAAGCAGTGCGGCAGCTGGTCGACCACGGCGTTGAACAGCGCCGCGGTGATGAACATGGTGTCGACCCGGCCGGCCAGCAGCGCCGCCGCGAACCGCTCCGGCGCCTGCACGGTGGCCTCGTCCAGGATCACGCAGCAGCCGCCGGTCAGCAGCGGCACCCACACCTCGAAGCTGAGCGCGTCGAAGGCCGGGTTGGACAGGCAGCCGAACCGCCTCGCCTCGGCCAGCCGCAGGTAACCCGGCATGGCCAGCCGCAGGACGGCGACGTCGGGCACCTCGACGCCCTTGGGACGTCCGGTGGTGCCCGAGGTGTAGAACACGAACGCGATTCCGCTGTCGGCATCGGCAGATTCGGCGTCGGGTGATTCGGCGTCAGGCGCTTCGGCAACGAGCTCAGGCTGGACGAGCAACTCGGCCACCGGCAGCGCGCGCACCCGGTCGGGCAGCTCAGCCACCCCGTCGGCGCCGGTGATTACGGCCGCGCAACCGGCGTCGGTGAGGATGTGCCGGCGGCGCTCGGGCGGGCTCTGGGCGTCCAGCGGCACCACGGTGGCGCCGGCCCGCAGCACCCCGAGCATCGCGCAGACCAGCTCCTGGGAGCGGGGCAGGCAGACTGCCACCGCGTCGCCCGGCCGGACGCCGTGCCCGCGCAGGCCGGCGGCCACCGCGGCGCTGGCCGCGACCAACCCGGCGTAGTCCAGCTCGCGGTCGCCGTCGACCACCGCGACCGCATCCGGGGTACGGGCGGCCTGAGCCAGTACCCCCTGTGCCAGCGAGGTGAGCGTCATGACCGCTGCCCCGCCGTCGCGGGCTCGGCCGACAGCTGGTCCAGCTCGGCACGGATCAGCGCGGCCACCCCGCGCACCTCGTCGGACTCCAGGATCTCCCAGTGGTCGCAGTCGACCACCTCGATAGCCAACCCGCCGGGCACGTCGACGGCTCGCTGCCCCCAGAACCGCTGCGCCTGCTCGACATCGGCGGCATCCCGGTTGGCCACCGCCTGCAGCAGCACCAGCCTGGCCGGCGACGGCGGGGTCAGGTACTCGCGCATGCTCAGCCGGTTGTGGTTGTAGATCCGGTGGTACTGCTCGATCTGGGCGTCCTCGATGCCGGGGTACATGCCGTTGAACTTGATCAGCTTGTCCCGGAACTCCGCCAGGTCCACCCCTTCGATGGCGCCCCGCTCCTCGGGGTCGTCGGTGCCCTGGGTGTCCAGCAGCAGCACGCTGACCCGGGTGTTGCCGGCCAGCGCCAGCCGGCGTCCCATCTCGTAGGCCACCAACCCGCCGTAGGACAGCCCGGTCAGCAGCAGCGGCCCCTCCAGCAGGTGCTCGATCCGGCGCAGGTAGGACTCGGCCATCGCCTCGACGGTCGGCAGGAAGCTCTCGCCGGGGTTCACCCCGGGCGACTGGATGCCGTATACCCCGTAATCTCCTGGCAGAACCTTGGCCAGTGACAGGTAGCAGAACGCGGTGCCGCCGGCCGGGTGCACGCACACCACCCGGCGCGGAGCAGCGGAATCCACTGTGGCAGCCGGGCGGAACTCGATCAGGTTGTCGGGCGGCCCACCGGAGCCGTGCCGCAGCCGGGCGGCCAGTGCCTCGATGCTCGGGTGCGCCACGATCTCAGCGACGCCCAGCTTCTGGCCGAACTCCTCGGCGATGGCGTGCGCCAGCTTGATCGCCGAGATGGAGCTGCCGCCGACGTCGAAGAAGCTGTCCCGGATGCCGATCTCGGGGTGCACCAGCAGCCGTTGCCAGATCTGGTACAGCGCCAGCTCGACGTGGTCGCGCGGGCTGCTCTGGTTGACCTGCATCGGGCCGTCGGCCCGGGCCTGGCTCAGCAGCGCCGCCCGGTCGAGCTTGCCGTTGGCGGTCATCGGCAGTTCGGGCAGCTCCAGGAACACCGCCGGGATCATGTAGCCGGGCAGCTGCCGCGACAGCGCCTCGCGCCACTCGGCCGGCTGGTGCGCCGGAGCCGTGCCGCAGGCCAGCGCCGCCACCAGCCGCGGCTCGCCGCCCTCGGAGTCCAGCAGCACGGCCGCCTCGCGGACCCCGGGCTGCTCGCGCAACACCGCCTCGACCTCGCCGAGCTCGACCCGGAAGCCGCGCAGCTTGACCTGGTGGTCGCGCCGGCCGGCGTAGCTGATGGTGCCGTCGGGCAGCCGGCGGCCCAGGTCGCCGGTGCGATACATCCGCTGGCCGGCTACGAACGGGTCCGGGACGAACCGCTCGGCGGTCTGGCCGGGCCGGCCCAGGTAGCCCCGGGCCACCCCGGCGCCGCCGAGGTAGATCTCGGCCGCCACCCCGATCGGCACCGGCTGCAACCGCTCGTCCAGCAGGTACAGCCGGGTGTTGGCCAGCGGCACCCCGATCGGGCACTGCCGGGCCAGCGGCCGCACGTCGAGGTAGGCGGTGCTGTAGACCGAGGTCTCGGTCGGGCCGTAGCCGTTGAGGATCCGCAGGCCCGGCAGGGTTTCGGTCATCCGGTGCAGGGCATCCTCGGGCAGCGGCTCGACGCCGACCAGCAGCTGCCGCAGGGACAACCCGGCCAGCCGCTCGGCCGGCGCCTCGTCGATCCAGTGCACGAAGGCCGGCGGCAGGTAGGCCTGGACGATCCGGTGCTCGCGCAGCCAGCCCATCAGCGCCTCGGGGTCGGCCCGCAGCTCGTCGGGCACCAGGTGCAGGGTGCCGCCGGTGGTCAGCGGCAGCAGGATCTCCTGCACCGAGACGTCGAAGCCGATGCTGGACCACAGCGCCGCCGGGGCACCGTCGGCCGGGCCGAGCCGGGCCGCCCAGTGATCGAGCAGGTTGGCGATGCTGGCATGGCTGACCGCCACCCCCTTGGGACGCCCGGTGGAGCCGGAGGTGTAGATCGCGTAGGCCAGGTTGGCGCCCCGGACCTCGACCTCGGGCGCGTCCTCGGTTCGCCCGTCGCCCTCGACCCCGGCCAGCGGCAGCCAGCCCGCCGGGGCGTCGGCCAGCGTGCTCAGCACCAGCGCCGGCCGGGCGTCGGCGACCATGCCGGCCAGCCGCTCGGCCGGCAGCGACGGGTCCAGCGGCAGGTAGCCGGCACCGGCCCGCAGGATGGCCAGGATGCCGACCGCGAGCTCGACCGTGCGGCCGACGTGCAGGCCGACCAGGTCGTCGGGCCGGACGCCGCGCTCGACCAGGGCGGCCGCCAGCCGGTCGACCCGGCGCCGCAGGCTCGCGTAGTCCAGCCGCTCGGTGCCGCTGACCACCGCGGGCTGGTCGGGATGCGCGGCGGCCGCGGCCGCGAACCGGCGCACCAGGTCGGCCGGACCGGTCAGTGGCTGCTCGGTGGCGTCGCGGCCGGACAGCTCGTGCTCGCGCTCGGCGGCCGATAGCAGCGGTACCCGGCCGACCGGCAGTCGCGGGTCGGCGGCCACCCGCTCCAGCAACCGGACGTAGTGGCCGGCCATCCGGGCGACGGTCGCGGCGTCGAACAGGTCGCTGTCGTACTCGAAGCTCAGCTCCAGCCCATCGGCCCGCTCGGTCACCTCCAGCGCCAGGTCGAAGCGCGCGGCGCCGGTGCTGGTCTCGGCCGGCCGCAGCGCCAGGCCGGGCAGTTCCAGTTCGCCCAGCGGCATGTTCTGCAGCACCAGCATCACCTGGAACAGCGGTGAGTAACTGGCGTGCCGCTCCGGGTGCAGCGCCTCGACCAGCTGCTCGAAGGGCTGGTCGGCGTGCGCGTAGGCCCGCAGCACGGTGTCGCGGACCTCGTCCAGCAGCTCGGCGAACGGCTGGTCGCCGGACAGCCGGGTGCGTACCACCACGGTGTTGATGAAATGGCCGATCAGGTTCTCGACCTCGCGGTGGTTGCGGTTGGCGAACGGGGTGCCGACGCACACGTCGTCCGAGCCGCTGTAGCGCCACAGCAGCACCGACAGGCTGGCCAGCAGCGTCATGAACAGCGTGGCATTGCCGTCCCGGCTCACCGCGTGCAGGTCGCGCAGGGTGTCGGCGCCGGCGGTCACCGTCAGCCGCTCGCCGCGGAAGCGCTGGGTGGCCGGCCGCGGCCGGTCGGTGGGCAACGGCAGCAGGGTGGGCGCGCCGGCCAGCTCGGCCGTCCAGTAGTCCAGGTCGGCGGTGCCGGACCGGCCGCGCTGCCAGCGTGCGTAGTCCGGGTACTGGACCTCCGGCTCGGGCAGCGGCGAGGCCGCACCCTCGAGGTGGGCGGCGTACAGCCGGCCCACCTCGTCCACCAGGATCCCGATCGACCAGCCGTCGGCGACGATGTGGTGGACGTTGACCAGCCAGCGGTACTCGCCGTCGCCGAGGTCGAGCAGGCTGGTGCGCAGCAGCGGCCCGGCGGCCAGGTCGAACGGTGCCTGCGCGTCGGCCTCGGTGAGCTGCCGGGCGCGTTCGGCCCGCTCGCCGGCCGGCAGGCCGGACAGGTCGATCAATGGCATCGGCACCGGGCCGGCCGGCAGCACCCGCTGGCACGGCTCGCCGTCGGCCAGTTCGAACACGGTGCGCAGCGACTCGTGCCGGCGCACCACCTCGTCCACCGCGGCACCCAGTGCCGCCCGGTCCAGCCGGCCGGAGATCTCGAACGCGGACGGGTTGTTGTAGAAGGGGTTCCCTGGGGAGAGCTGGTCGAGGTACCACAGCTGGCGCTGCGAGGACGACAGCGGCAGCGGGGCGTCGCCGGCCGGCCGGCGCGGAATTCTGTCAGCCGCCGCCGGATGTCCGGTCGCAGCCTCGGCACCGGTCAGGATGGCGATCAGCTGGTCCTTGTGCCGCTGCAGCTCGGCCAGCCGGTCCGGGGTCAGGAAACCCTTCGGCGCGGTGCACTTCAGCTTGCCGTCGCGCACCTCCAGGCCGACGGCATGGCGGTCGAACAGCTCCAGCAGCTCATGGACTGTCATAGCTCGACCTGTTCCATCTCGACGCCGTCCAGCTCGATCTCGGTCAGCTCCAGGGCCGGCTCCGCACCGATCCGCCGGCCACCCACCATCGAGTAGATCAGCCGGTGGGTCGGGCCGAGATCCAGCAGCGGGTTCAGCTCGTCCGGCTCGACCGAGCCGATGCCGCACAGCCCCAGGCCCTGCTCGGGGGCGGCCATGGTCAGCAGCTGCGCCATCGCGCCGGCCTCGACCTGGCAGAAGCCGAGGCTGTCCGAGCCGTACAGCGGTTCGATGGCCGCCAGGTCCGCGACCAGGAACAACGCGAAGGCACCGGCTTCGAACACCGGCCGGTTGACGAAGTAGTCGTAGGCGTCCGGGCTCAGCGTCCGGCCGGTGCCCAGCGCCGCCAGCCGGTGCCCGCTCGGGTCGTAGTAGTAGGCGCCGCCCGGTACCCCGGCCACCCGGTCGGGCTTGAGGTAGAGGTAGGTCTGCACGGCGTAGCTGCTGCCGGCCGAGCCGTACAGGTACTTGCCGCGGCCGTCCAGCTCGCGCTGCGACAGCCAGGCCAGCAGCCCGGCCAGCGATCCCAGCGGCATCGGCTCCGGATCGAACTGCCGCACCGAACGCAGCTCGGCATAGCGGCGGGCGAAGCCGGGGTCGGCCGGGGCGGCCAGCGCGACGATAGCCGCCCGGTCGTCCACCCGGCGCAGCCCGAGGCCGGCGGCCTTGAACTGCTGGCGGGCCTGCGGATCCTCCACCACGTCGGCGTCCGGATCGCGGGGAGCGGCCTGCGCCTGGCCGTGCTTGCGGTACATCGCCAGCAGCTCGGCCAGCGTCGGGGTGCGCATCAGCTGGGCCAGCTGCGGCCGGAAGCCCAGCTCGCCGGACAGCGCGTTGGCGATCCGCACCACGTCGATCGAGGTGGCACCCAGCTGCAGCAGGTTGGCGCCGGCCGCGATCCCCGGCTGGCCGAGCACCCCCTCGACGATCGCCACCAGCCGGGCCTCGGCGGGCGAGCCGGCCGTCGTGTCCTCGGCCGCCGGGCGGCCCGCCGGCCCCGGCTCGGGCAGCGCGCCGCGATCGACCTTGCCGTTGGACGACAACGGCAACCTCTCCAGGAAGGTGAACGTGGCCGGCACCATGTAGCCGGGCAGTTTGGCGGCCAGGTGCGCGGTCAGCTGCTCGGCGGTCAGGGTCGGCGCGACGATGTATCCGGCCAGCCGCTTGTCACCGTGCGCCTGCCCCCAGACCCGGACCGCGGCGGCCTGCACCGCCGGGTGCGCCTCCAGCGCCGCCTCGATCTCACCGAGCTCGACCCGGTAGCCGTGCACCTTGACCTGGCCGTCCTCGCGGCCGAGGAACTCGATGGTGCCGTCCGGCAACCAGCGGCCCAGGTCGCCGGTGCGGTAGAGCCGCTCGCCGGTGCCCGGGTGGACGACGAAGGCGGCGGCGGTCCGGTCCTGGTCGCGCCAGTAGCCCAGCGCCAGGCCCACCCCGCCGATGTAGAGCTGGCCCGGCACCCAGGTCGGCCGGGGCCGCAACGCCTCGTCCAGGACGTAGAACCGCTGGTCGGCCATCGCCCGGCCGTACGGAATGCTGCGCCAGCCCGGCTCGACCTCGCCGATCGGGTAGCTGATCGACCAGATCGAGGCCTCGGTGGCACCGCCCAGGCTGCAGATCCGCGCGCCCGGCGCCAGCCGCCGGAACCGGTCCGGCAGGCTGAGCGGGATCCAGTCGCCGGACAGCATCGCCAGCCGCAGCGACGAGGGCAGCTGTTCGCCGGTCTCGGCGTACTCGACCAGCATCGCCAGCAGGGTCGGCACCGAGTTCCAGACGCTGACCCGGTGGGTGTGCAGCAGCTCCAGCCAGTGCGCCGGGTCGCCGGCCAGCTCCGGGGCCAGGATCACCAC
>Ga0247773_1000247_pt1 | contig 25254 bp, 22 predicted proteins | sample UWRJL092311B6_FD_179934 | JGI IMG/M metagenome (GOLD analysis project Ga0247773, IMG submission 179934) | Plant litter microbial communities from Arlington Agricultural Research Station in Wisconsin, United States - UWRJ-L092-311B-6 | ecosystem: Environmental > Terrestrial > Plant litter >... | reverse complement strand
GGAGCACGTGTACATGCGCGACGTGACCGTTGGCCAGGTGGCCGACGCGGTGCTCTCGATGGACCTGTACTACGAGGAGGGGACGAGCGGCCCCTTCCGCCCGGTGATCCGCGACGTGGAGATGCGCAACGTGACCAGCCGCAAGAGCGACTACGGGGTGTACATGCGCGCCTACCCCAACTCCGAGATCTCCGACATCCGCCTGGTGGACTGCCGCTTCGACGGCGTGGCGAAGGGGAACGTGGACGAGGGCGTACGCGATCTGCGGTTCGAGCGCGTGGCGATCAACGGCCGCCCCGCCACGCCGGCGTCACACCGCGTGGCCCCCAAGCCCGATTCGCAGCGGCTGCCGAGCGACGTGCGGGTTCCGGCGGGAGCGGGGCGATGATGTGCGCGGCGCCTCCTCCCCGCGCCGGGTCGTCGAATCTCGCGCACGGGCGGATCGAATCCGCGGCAACAACCACGGGAAGCCTCGCAAACGGCGCGAGGCTGCTCGCAGAGTTCCCGGCGTTCGGCCGACACCTTCAGATCCGGATCAATGATGGAGTTTTCCGAGGGATCCTGTCATCGTGTGGGCTTCGGCCCCGGAACTCCACACGCGGGCGACGAAGACAACGACGGAACGGTGACATACCGATGAGAAATACCAACCGCGGCCTGCCGCGCACCACGCTGGCGATCTCGCTGCTGCTGGCGGTGCTCGCGGCGCCGCCCGCGCTGTCGGCGCAGGTCCGGCACCTCCCCGCCGGCACCGGCCTGGGCGAAGGCACCCGCCAGCCTGGCGACGCGCCGCTGCCCATCCCCAACGCCGCGCCCAACCTGCGCCGGTCGCGTGACGGTCAGCCATGGTCGGTGCGGTTCGCGCGCAGCGTGATGCGCCGCAACCCGCAGACGCACCGCCGGTGGGACTACACGCAGGGCGTGGTGCTGAACGCCATCGAGCGCGTGGCGCTGGCCCGCGGCGACCGGGCCATGCTGCGCTACGTGGACGCCAACATGAGCCGCTGGATCACGCCCGAGGGTGACATCCTCGGCTACCGGCTGGACGACTACAACATCGACGAGGTGTCGCAGGGCCGCCTCCTCTTCGGCATGCTCGACCGCACACATGAAGAGAAGTACCGGTACGCGGCCAACATGCTGCGCGAGCAGTTGCAGAAGCAGCCGCGCAACCGCGAAGGGGGCTTCTGGCACAAGAAGATCTATCCCGAGCAGATGTGGCTGGACGGGCTGTACATGGGGGAGCCGTTCTACGCCGAGTATGCCAAGCGCTTCAACGAGCCCGCTGCCTTCGACGACATCGCCCGGCAGTTCCTCCTCGTCACCCGCCACACCCGCGACCCGCGCACCGGGCTGATGGTGCACGCCTGGGACGCGGCGCGCGCCCAGCCCTGGGCCGACAGCGCCACGGGCCGCTCGCCCCACGTGTGGGGGCGGGCGATGGGGTGGTACGTGGTGGGCGCGGTGGAAACGCTGGACCACTTCCCGGCCGACCACCCGCAGCGCGCGGCGCTCATCCAGTCGCTGCGCAACGCGGTCGAGGCGATCACCCGCACGCAGGATTCGACCACCGGCCTGTGGTGGGACGTGATGGACCAGCCGGGGCGCGAGGGCAACTACCTCGAGGCCAGCGCGTCGAGCATGTTCACTTACGCCCTGGCCAAGGCCGCGCGGCTGGGATACGTGGACGCGCGCTACCGGCAGGTGGCCGAGCGCGGCTTCGGCGGGCTGCTGTCCAACCTGGTGCGCGAGAACCGCGACGGCACCGCGTCTCTCATCAACATCGTCCAGGTCTCGGGGCTGGGCGGCAACCGGCGCAGCGACGGGTCGGTACGCGACGGCAGCTACGCCTACTACGTGAGCGAGCCGGTGGTGACCGACGACTACAAGGGCGTCGGCCCCTTCATCCTCGCCGCGCTGGAGCTGGGGCGATGACGGCCGGCGGCGGGTCGGATGGGGAGAAGTCGGATGGGACGGTGACGGATGGGGCGATGGCGAATCGTTCGACGGACGCCTCCGCGGCGGGCTCGCCGCGTTTCGTCCACGCCGCGGATGTCGCGTGGGCCGACCTCGGCGGCGGCGTGTGGCGCCAGATCCTGGGGCACGACGCGGAGATGATGATGGTGCGCGTGCGCTTCGACGCCGGCGCGGTGGGCGCGCCGCACCACCATCCCCACCGGCAGGCCACGCTGGTGGAGAGCGGCCGCTTTCGCGTGGAGATCGGCGGCGAGACGCGCGAGCTGGGTGCCGGCGACGGCTTCTTCATCCCCCCAAACGTGGAGCACGGCGTGGTGGCGACGGAGGCCGGAGTGCTGGTGGACGTGTTCACCCCCGCCCGGGCCGACTTCCTCGGAAAGGCGGCGCGATGAGCGTCTCATTCTCCCTCGCCGGGAAGACGGCGCTGGTGACGGGCGCCAGCCGCGGGCTGGGGCAGGCGATCGCCGTGGCCCTGGCGCACGCCGGCGCCGACGTGGTGTGCGCCAGCTCGCGCCTCGCGGGGACCGACGACACCGCAGCGTTCGTGCGCGCGGCCGGGCGGCAGGCGTGGCAGGTGGAGGCCGACCTGGCCGACCGCTCCGCCGTCATGTCGATGGCCGACGAGGCGGAGCGGCTTGCCGGGCGCATCGACATCCTGGTGAACAACGGCGGCACCATCCGCCGCGAACCCGCGGCCAGCCACTCGCTGGACGATTGGGACGCCGTGCTGCGCACCAACCTCGACGCCGTGTTCGTCCTTTCCCAGCGGCTGGGGCGCGGGATGATCGAGCGGGGCGCGGGGAAGATCGTCAACGTGGCGTCGCTGCTCTCGTTCAGCGGGGGGATCACGGTGCCGGGCTACACGGCCAGCAAGCACGCCGTGGCGGGGCTCACCAAGGCGCTGGCGAACGAGTGGGCGCGCCACGGGATCCAGGTGAACGCCGTCGCACCCGGCTACTTCCGCACCGACAACACCCAGGGCCTGCGCGACAACGCCGCCCGCAGCGCCGAGATCTCGGCCCGCATCCCCGCCGGCCGCTGGGGCGAGCCCGAGGACCTGGCCGGCGCCGTCGTCTTCCTCGCCTCGCCGGCGGCCGACTACGTGAACGGCCACGTGCTGGTGGTGGACGGGGGATGGATGGCGCGGTGAGGGGTGGGATCGCCGGAACCTTCGCGCACCGGCGGCTGGAAGCCGCAGCAACAACCACGGGAAGCCTCGCAAACAGCGCGAGGCTGCAAGCGGAGTTCGGGGCCCGCGCCCACGCCTGCGCATCCGACGCGAGCGAACGCCGCGGCCGTGATGAAGTAGCCGGCGCGAAGCGCCCCAAGGTCCCTCCCCCAGGCTGTTTTGGGGGGAGAGACAGGCGGCGCCAGCCGCCAGGGTGAGGGCCCCGCGGGGCCGGCGAATCGCTCCGCATCTTTCCGACCTCGTCCGACGCGACCTAACGCTTTCGGCCGTCCCAAAGTCCTTCGACTGTCCTGGATTCTCTTCGACGGAGCAGACCCGACCGATGATGCACTATCTCCCCGGCCCCGCCGAGACGCGCGGCCTCGGCACCGATGCCCTCCGCGGCGCCTTCCTGCTCGACGGGCTGTTCGTGGCCGGCAGCATCGTGACGCGCTTCGTGGACCTCGACCGCGTGGTCGTGGGCGGCGCGGTGCCGCTCGGGTCGGCGCTGCGGCTCCAGGCGCCGCCCGAGATGGCCGCGGAATCGTTCACCGAGCGCCGCGAGATCGGCGTGCTGAACATCGGCGGGGCGGGCGCGGTGAGCGTGGGCGGCGAGCGCTACGACCTTGGGCACCGTGACGGCCTGTACATCGGCCGGGGGAGCGGCGACCCCGATTTCGAGAGCGTGGACCCGGCCGACCCGGCGCGCTTCTACCTGGTCAGCTATCCGGCGCACGCGTCGCATCCCACGACGTACGTCGCTCATTCCGAGGCGAATGCGACGGAGCTGGGCACGGCGGAGCAGGCCAACCGCCGCGTGCTGCGCAAGTACTTCCACCCCGGCGGCGTGCAGACGGCGCAGCTGGTGATGGGCGTGACCACGCTGATGGAGGGGAGCGTGTGGAACACCATGCCCGCGCACACCCACGCCCGCCGCACCGAGGTCTACCTCTACTTCGCCGTGCCCGACGACGCCGCCGTCTTCCACATGATGGGCGAGCCCGGCGAGACCCGGCACCTGGTGATGCGCGACGGCCAGGTGGCACTCTCGCCGGGATGGTCCGTCCACTCCGGCTGCGGCACCCGCGCCTACTCCTTCTGCTGGGCCATGGGCGGCGAAAACCAGGACTTCGCCGACATGCAGGGCGTGGCGATGGGCGACCTGCGGTGATTCTGGGCTGCGGCGACAGCGTTCGCATCCCGGGGGGGCACGATGCGAGTGAACTCGCCGCTACAACGGCACACTGTCCGCCTTCGCGGACATCGACGGACGCGCACGTAGGCGTGCACGAATTCAATTCGGCGAATACCACGGAACCTCGGCGGTGCCCCGCGATCGATGCGGCGAGAAGTCCGCGAAGGCGGACTGCGTGCAGTTGTAGCCGCGACTTCAGTCGCATCTCCACGAACCCATCCCCGTCGAGTCGAGACGATGATGTTCGTGGACGCTTTCGCATTCCACCGCCTCCTCCCCTCAGACGATGATGCTCGTGCGCCGTATCGCATCTCCCCTGCTCCGCCCCGCAACCGTTGCGTCGGTGGCCTTCGCTTCCGCCGCGCTGGCGTCCACCGCGCACCCTGCCGACGTCGCCGCGCAGGCCGCCGCGCGCCCTGCGTCCGTCGTCGTGCGCGCCGTGAACCCGCTGCAGGTGGAGCGGGCGGACGAAGTGCTGGAGCTGTCGTGGGCCGACCTGCGCCGCGCGCTCCCCCGCATCGCCGCGGGCCGGGTGCGCGTGGTGGACGCTGCCACCGGCGCCGAGGCGGTCACCCAGCCCTTCGACGCGGATGGCGACGGCTCGGTAGACCAGCTGCTCGTCCTCACCTCCTTCTGGCCGGGGGAGACGAAGCAGCTGCGGGTGGAGGATGCGGCTCCATCCGCCACGCCGAAGCCACGCGTGTTCGCCCGCCACGACGAGCACCGCGACGACGTGGCGTGGGAAAGCGACCGCATCGCCTTCCGCATCTACGGGCAGGGGCTGTGGAACGCGCACGAGTACGAGCCGTTGGTGAGCAGCGGGCTCGACATCTGGGGGAAGAGCGTGCGCGACCTGATCGTGGACAAGTGGTACAACAAGGGCCACGACGCCTACCACGTGGACACCGGCGAGGGCGCCGACTTCTACACCGTGGGCCCCACGCTCGGCGCGGGCGGAGACGCAGTGTGGCGCGACGGGAAGATGTGGCCGGCGAAGAACTTCAAGACGTATCGAATCCTGGCGAACGGCCCCATCCGCACCGCCTTCGAGCTGCGCTACGACCCGTGGGACGCGGGCGGCGTGCAGGTGAGCGAGACGCGGCGCTTCACCCTGGACGCGGGCCAGAACCTGAACCGCGAGGAAAGCACCTTCACCAGCGCCGACGGCAGCGACGTGACCTACGTGATCGGCACGGTCAAGCGCGAGGGGCTGGTGGGCCTCACCAGCCGAGCCGGCGCGTGGGGGTGGCTGGCCACCTGGGGCCCCGTGGAGCGCAAGAACGGCGGCCACGGCCAGCTGGGCACCGCCGTGCTGATGCCGCGCGAGCGCATCGCCGAGGTGCGCGAGACGGGGGATCACTTCGTCCTCGCCTCCACCGCCCGCTCGGGGGTGCCGGTGGTGCACTACGTGGGCGGGGGATGGACCGACAGCGGCGACTTCCGCGGGGTGGAGGACTGGTGGCGCCACCTCGACCGCCTGTCGCAGCGCCTGGCCGCGCCCATCGCCGTCACCATCGCCCCCGCGCGGTGATGCGCCGGCTCCCCATCGCCCTGCTCGCCTCCGCGCTGGCGGCGGCGCTGCCGCCAGTGGTGCGCGCGGCGCTCCCGCCGTGGGCGGACGTGGTGGTGGACGCCGGGTATCGCGGCCGCGACGGCGCGGCGGTCCGCGGCACGCCCACGTACCGCACGGTGGGCGCGGCGCTCGTGGCGGCGCCGTCCGCGTCGGCGCGGCCGTGGGTGATCGCGCTACGGCCCGGGCGCTACCGCGAGAAGCTGAGCGTGGACAAGCCCAACATCACGCTCATCGGAGACGACCGCGACCGCACCGTCATCACCTTCAGCGCGGCGAGCGACACGCCATCGCCCGAGGGTGGCACCTACGGCACGCGCGGCAGCTTCACCCTGCGCGTCACCGCGCCCGGCTTCCGTGCCGAAAGCCTGACCATCGAGAACGCGTACGACTACCCGGCCAACTACGCGAAGCCGAACGGCGATCCATCGAAGTTCCGCAACCCGCAGGGCGTGGCGCTGATGACCGACGGCGCCAGCGACCGAGCCGTGTTCGAGAACTGCCGCATCACCGGCTACCAGGACACGCTGTTCGCCAACGCGGGGCGCAACTGGTTCCACCGCTGCATCATCGCCGGCCACGTGGACTTCATCTTCGGCGCGGGCCGGGCGGTGTTCGACGACTGCGACATCGTGTCGCGCGATCGGGGCAGCCGCACGCGCAACGGCTACGTGGCCGCGCCCAGCACGCCGCTGTCGCAGCCCTATGGATTTCTCGTCATCCACAGCCGCCTGAAGAGGGAGACGCCCGCGCTCGCGCCCGGCACCGTGGCGCTGGGCCGCCCCTGGCACCCTTTCGCCGACCCCGCGGCCGTGGGCAGCGTCGTCTACTTCGACTGCTGGATGGACGACCACGTGGGCGCCGTTGCGTGGGATTCGATGGCGGCGACCGACTCCGTCTCCAGCCGGCGCTACTGGTACCGCCCGGAGAATTCGCGCTTCTTCGAGTACCGCACGGTCGGCCCCGGCGCCACCGCCTCCCCCAACCGCCGCACCCTCTCCGACGGCGAGGCGCTGGCCTACAGCGTCGACCGCGTGCTGGACGGGTGGGATCCGGCGCGGTAGCGGCCACGCGCCGAAATCGTCCATCGCGAGTCGCTGGGTCTCGCGCACCGGCGGCTGAAGCCGCAGCAACGACTACGGGAAGCCTCCCAAACAGCGCGAGGCTGCATGCGGACTCCGGCGCGTTCGCCTCGCATCTGCTCATCCTATGCGAGCGAACGCCGCGGCCGCGAGGAAGTAGCCGGCGCGAAGCGCCCAAGGTCCCTCCCCCAGCACTGCTGTCCGGCTACAACTCGAATAGTAGCAACTGGTTAGCGGCGGGGTTTTTCAGATCGGCGAAATCGGGTGAGCCGAGTGCTTGTTCTAGCGGGATTCGCTCGAAAAGCGAGAGGCTCAGGATCTGTAGCAAAGTGTAGAGATCCCGCGCGATCCCAAGTCGCTTCCGGACGATGGCGATCGTGCTGCCCTCGTTCATCCGGCGCTCCTGTCTCGGGTTCAGACAGGATAAGGAGGCGGCGGCACCGACTTCAAATCGGCGCGGGTCGACTTTCTCTGTAACTGGCCATCGTGCCTTTAGTTACAGCAGCATCTACTTACGTTAGCCGGACAGTAGTGCTCCCCCAGGCTGTTTTGGGGGAGGGACAGGCGGCGTCAGCCGCCAGGGAGAGGGCCCGCGGGACCGGCGGATCGCACCTGACTCAGGGTCAGGATCTTCGCTCGGAACCTCCCGGCGTCGGCCGGATGACGCATCCGCCGACCACGCTCCTTCACGGCAAATCGTTCCCCGTCGGCCGGATCTGCAGGTGCAGGGTGCGTGGGTCGTGCGTGAACCAGAGCACCGCCTTCCGCCGCGCGCCGGCGGGAACGTAGTCGATGTCCACCCCGCTCGTCTCCACCGCACCCGTGTCGCCGCGCAGCTCGCCCTCCACGTGCAGGGCGGCGGCGGTGGCATTGCCGCTGTTCGTGGCCCAGAACTCCACCCGGTACTGGTCGCCCACCCGGGCGATGCTGTCGGCGCTCACCACGATGTGCGGCATTCCGCCGCGCTGCGAGATCCCCTGCTGGATCAGGAAGCCGGCGATCGCCGCCACCAGCACGGTGCTCACGCCTGCCGACACCCACTCCCAGCGTGAGGCCTGGCCCGTCGATTCGCGCGGCATCGGCATCTCCGGTCGGGGGGGGTCAGAGGATCAGCCGGGCGGCGGCCGCGCCCAGGCTGGCGGGGAAGGCGAGTACGATCGTCTTCATCACGTGCATCGCCATCGCCTCGTCCCCGAAGCGGCCGAAGGTCCACAGCACGTACGCGCTCACCGCCAGCGAGATGGCGTAGCCCACCACGGTGAACCTCAGGAACAGCGCCGTCCCCGACACGCCCGGGTGCCGCTGGGGCGCGCCGCGGAACTCCATCGCGTACACGAAGCCGTGCATCAGCAGCAGCGACAGCGCCATCAGCACCAGCCCGTGCCACGGGGTCATCCCGAACGCGATCAGGATCATCTCTTCGGTGGGCGCCACGTTGAAGGCCAGGAACACGGCGCCGGCCAGCATGAACAGCAGCCCCACGCGGTAGCCCGAGCGCTTTCCGTCGCCCGTGTTGCCGCCGTCTTCGCCGCCGGCGCGGTCACCGCCGCTCAGCTGGCTGGCGGCCAGCACCGCGCCGAAGCTGGCCGGCACCGCCTGCAGCGCCACCTTCCCCACGATCTCGCGCAGCGGCATCTCCAGGTTGACTATCCCCAGCACCGTCAGGATCACGCCCGAGGTCACGATTCCCACCCCGTAGGCCACCATCGCGTCCACCGCGTCTCCGAGCCAGGTGGCCGTCTCCTTGAACCCCGAATAGTGGTCCACGCCGATCAGCAGCGGCACGATGGCCACCATCAGCAGCGCCAGCCGCAGCCGGTTCATGTAGAACCCCAGTGACCACATCTCCATCGTCATCAGCAGCGGGAGCGAGAAGAGGATGGCCGCGCCGAACGCGCGCGCCACCCCGATCGCGAACAGCCGGTCGGGGCTCCTCTCGTCTCCCGCTGGTCCCGCGGCGCGCGCGGCTGTCATGGGTTCGCTGGACGCAGGTGTGTCGCCGGCCGAGCCCTTCCCTCGCTCGGGCCAGCCGTGTAGCACCCGGGGCCAAACGCAGGCAATGTGCCCCGCGGCTGGCGTCACGGCAGCGGAGAATCGCCGGATCGCTTTCGCTCCACGCCGGCGGGGAGGCAGACGACGGCGGAAACGCGGCCGTCGCGATCCGCGCCGGACGCTGATCCCTTCGCCCACCTCGCGCGGGTCCGTACGCGATCCATGGCCCGCTGGCAGACAACTTGCCGCCGTTTGGCGGCATGGCTACGAAGAAACCCGCGCCGTACTGGCTGAGCGGCGGCACCGAGATCTGCGACGTCTGCTCGCAGCCCCACCTGCTCCAGGCACAGCGTCGCTGCGCCGCGTGCGATGCCGGCGTGTGCGAGCACTGCGTGGTCACGTCGAAGAGTGGCGAGGTGTTCTGCGTGCCGTGCCGCTCCGATGCGGAGGAGGGGTGATGGGCGCGCGGGCGATCTGGAAGGCGAGCGTCACCTTCGGCACGGTGAGCGTGCCGGTGAAGCTGTACTCGGCCGTGCAGGACCGCACGGTGCACTTCCGCATGCTCGACGCGAAGCGCCGCCAGCCGGTGCACCAGCAGATGATCAACCCCGACACCGGCAAGGTGGTGGAGGCCGGCAAGATCCGCCGCGCCTTCCCAGGGGACGAAGGACAGTTGGTGATCCTGGGCGACGAGGAGCTGGAGACGGTCACGCCGAAGCCGTCGAGGGAGATCGAGGTCCTCCACTTCCTGCCGGTCGGCAAGATCACGCACGCGTGGTACGACCGCCCCTACTACCTGGGGCCCGACGGCGAGGACGAACGCTACTTCGCCCTGGCCCAGGCGCTCGCCAAGCGCAAGCGCGAGGGGCTGGCGCGCTGGGTGATGCGCGACAAGGAGTACGCGGGCGCGCTGCGGGTGGAGGGCGACTACCTGATGCTGATCACCCTGCGCCACGCCGGCGAGGTGGTGCCCGCCTCGGCGCTCAAGCCGCCCACCGGCCGCGAGCTGGACGCGCGCGAGGTGAAGATGGCGCGGCAGCTGGTGGAATCGATGGAAGACCGCTTCGACATCGCCGCGTACCACGACGAGTACCGCGAGCGCGTGCTGGAGCTGGTGCGGGCGAAGGCCGCCGGCAAGGTCGTCCGCTTCCCGAAGGCGCCGAAGCGCAAGACCGAGCTGTCGCTGGCCGAGGTGCTGGAGCGGAGCGTGGCCGCCAACCGGGAGAGGAAACGTGCCTGAGTGGGACGAGGAGGGCGAAGAGGCGGCCGTCACCCGCGCCTTCTGGTCGGGGACGATCACCTTCGGGCTGGTGAGCATCCCCGTGGCGCTCTACGCGGCCAACCGCCCGCGCGGCGTGTCGCTGCGCATGGTGTCGCCCGGCGGAACGCCGCTGGCCCGGCGCTACTACGCCGCCAGGGACGACCGCGAGCTCGACGCCGACGACATCGTGCGCGGCTACGAGGTGGAGAAGGGGCGCTTCGTAGTGGTGGACGACGACGAGCTCGAGCGGCTGGCGCCCGAGCGCACCCGCGACATCGACGTGCGCCAGTTCGTGGACGCCGCCGAGATCGACCCGATGTACTTCGAGCGCGCCTACTACCTCACGCCGGCCGGCAACTCCAACAAAGCCTACCGCCTCCTGGCGCGGGTGATGGAGGAGACCGGCCGCGCGGGCGTCGCCACCTTCGTGCTGCGCGCCAAGGAATCGCTCGTGGCCATCATCGCCGAGAACGGCATCCTGCGCGCCGAAACGCTGCGCTTCGCCGACGAGCTGCGCACCCCCGCCGACGTGGGCCTCCCCGACCCCGCCACCCCCACCGCGGCCGAGGTCAAGCGGATGGAGCGCGAGATCGGCAAGCGCGCGGCCGCGAGCCTGGCCGAGCGCGAGCTGGCCGACCACGCCGCCGCGCGCCTGCTCAAGCTGGCGCGCGAGAAGCTGGAATCGGGCGAGGACGTGGTGGAGGCGGAGGAGGACGAGGAGCAGTCGGAGGATGCCCGGCCCGTGATCGACCTGATGGAGGTGCTGAAGCGCCGCATGGCCGGCATCGAGGACGACGACGAAGCCTCTCCCTCGGCATCGGGTGACGACGATGGGGACGACGAGGACGGCGACGACCTGGCCGGGAAGACGCGGGCCGAGCTCTACGAGCGCGCGAAGAAGCTGGACATCCCCGGCCGCAGCTCCATGACCCGCGACCAGCTCGCCCGCGCCCTCCGCCGCAGCGCCTGAGCTCGGCGGGGATGCCGGGATGCGGGTGGGATGAGTTTAGCCGTTGAAGCCTCGCGCAGTTTGCGAGGCTTTTCGTAGTTGTTGCTGCGGCGGCTGCGGCTTCAGCCGCCGGTCAAAGCTGGGCTGATGCGCGACCGGCGGCTTTGCGCGGCGACCGGCGCTAGATCCTTCGGCCTGCAACCGGCCGCGCATTCCGCAGGTCACCGCGTGATCGGCCTCAGGATGACATCGTCAGGGTCGGTGCGGAGTCCATGGGATCTCCGGCCATCCGGCATCTTCACTCGAAGAACACGCTGCAGCCGCCGATGGCGCTTGCGCCGCGGACCAGCTCGAGGTTGCGGCGGGCTCGCGCTTCGAGATCGCTGCTATCGAAGTGGTTTTCGCGAGCCGTGAGCGTGCGCTCCGGCTCGGTTTCGTCCAGCAGATCGTGAACGTGCATGGCCGCGTCGGAAGCCAGCTCGCGCGAGATGGCCAGGCGGATGGACGGGATCATCGCCCCGCCGCCGGTGAGAGTCTGGGCGTTGATCGGCCCGCGGACGTGCGTCCGGCAGAAGCGGTCCCGCACCTCGATCACGCGCGCGGCGAAGGCCTGGATCACCGCCGCCGTCCGCTCAAAATCTTTCTCCCCTCCGATCGTGACCGGCCGCCCGGAGGCATCTTCCAGCACCACCGTCTCGCCGTGGTAGAGCCGTGTCTTGACCTCATCCCATTCGCCGGACGAGAGGTGCTGGACGGCCTGCCGCGCGTCTTCGCTCAGGGTGTGGAAGATGGCGTGGTCGAGCTCGCGGATCCCCAGCTCGTACGATTGCTGGACGATGTTGGGGCGCTGCCAGCTCGCCGAGCTGAAGCTGGTGTCGAACTCCACGTACCCGAAGTCGGTGGTGAAGCCGCCGATGTCGATCACCAGCACCCCGAAGCTCCCCGAGATCCGCCGGAACGCCTGCAGCAGGCCTTCGGGCTCCAGCATCTCGCGGAGCTGGAGCGAGCGGCCTTCGCTGGGGGTGAAGCTGACCCGCGGCGGGAACCACGTGGCGTTGCGTCCGCGGGTGAACACGCCGCACGCGTTCGACTCGGGCTCGAACACCGTGGTCCGTCCCCTCGCCGGCCGCCATCCCGACCGGTTGAGGACGTCGGCGAGGAGGCCGTCGGCATCCTCCCGCATCTCCATCCTGGGCACACACACGCGCACCGTGCATTCGCGCAGGGCGTCGGCGAAGCGCGACCGCTCCAGGCTCTCCCTCAGCTCGCGGAAGAAGTGGACGGCGACCTCCCGGTAGTCGGTGGAGGCGTCCGCGTCGAACGACGAACCCATCTCGTCGCGAGCGGCTTCCGCGCCCGGCTCTGGCGAGAAGAGCCGCGCCTTCCAGTAGCGGTAGATGGTGACGCCATCGCCCGGTACCTCGGCCGCGGCGGGCGAGCCGATCATCCAGGTGGTGCCGCCGCCCCGTTCCGTCCGCGCCACCACCGAGGGAATGCAGAAATCGACGTCGGGTGCCGCCAGAGGCAAGTCGTGAAAGAGATTCCCCTGCGCATTCCAATCCTGCCGGACCGCGATCTTCGTGTAGGCGCTGCCCAGGTCGATCGCAAGAATCCTCCGGTTCTTCATCCGCCCTCTTCGACGATAGGCTCCACCAACGCCCGGGCACTCGTATTCACGACGGCTGCCCGCGCAGGTCGCCCCAATCTCGCAAACACGGTGGCTCCTTGACATCCCCCGCCCTTGGCCCCTTATTGGTACCTGGAGGAGATACCAATGACCAGTACCCGTTTCGCCGTGGCCCTGCACATGATCGGGCTGATGGCGTTCCACGAGGAGCGCGGCCGCGGCACGCTCACGTCCGAGGAGATGGCGGCGTCGGTGGGCACCAACCCGGTCGTCATCAAGCGGCTGCTGGGCGTGCTGAGCCGCGCCGGCATCATCACCACCAAGCGCGGCGCAGGCGGCGGCTCGTGGCTGGCGCGCCCCGCCGCGCAGATCACCCTGCTGGAGGTGATGGACGCGGTGAACGGCGACGAGCCCACGCTCACGCTCAGGCCGGGCGACCCCGGAATGGGATGCGTGGTCGCGCCGTACATCAACAGCTACCTGCACGATCTCTACGCCGACGTGGAGAAGGCCATGCGCGACCGGCTCGAAGCGGTGACCGTTACCGAGATGAACCACTCGATCGGCCTGCGGAAGGCGGGTGCCGATTGCGCTTGAAAGAGCGGCTAACTCCATTCAGCACACCTGTATAGGTAACTGTGTTGGATACTTATGTTTAGCGAATCGAGCGCGAAGTCACAGGACGTGCGGCCGCAGGGATGATCGGCTGGATGATGTCGGAGGATGATGTCGGAGGATGATGTCGGACGATGAAGTTTGAGGATGAATTCGGATCGCTCCAGAGCGCGATCCGCGATGCCGAAGTGCGTCGAAATTGGTAACCGGAACAGATACCAACGGAGGCTCGTATGCCCGTACGCATCAAGCACTTGAGAGCACCCGGCGAGCGCGGGAACGCATAGGCCTGCCAAGTCCGGGCCGACCCGGACACGGGCCGCTTCGCAGTCGCCGTGCGCTCGAGGAAAAACCCACCAGTACGGGATGCGGATGCACCCGGAAACCCTCCATGACGGGCTCTGAAGCCCGGAGGTCGCGAACATGACACGCACCATCGCTGAACGATTCGCCGCCGCCCGCCCGGCGGCCCTAGTCTCGCCCCCGCCGCCCCGGCATCCATCCCTCGCGGTCGTCCTGGCCACGGCCGCGCTCGCGGCCTGCGGCGGTGACGCGAAGGCCGGGGGGCCGCCCGGCGGAGCCCCGCCCCCGGCCGAGGTGTCGGTGGTGACGGTGGCCCAGCAGACCACCGAGGAGAACCTGGAGTTCGCGGGGCAGGTGCAGGCGTTCCGCACGGTGCAGGTACGCGCCCGGGTGAGCGGCGTGATCACCTCGCGGCCGTTCCAGGAGGGCGCGCAGGTGCGCCCGGGCGACGTGCTCTACCGCATCGACCCCGCCAACTACTCGGCGGAAGACCGCAGCGCCCGCGCCGGGCTGGCCGAGGCCGAGGCGCGCCTGGGCAACGCCGTGTCCACCGCCGCGCGTCTGCGCCCGCTGCTGGCCGACAACGCCGTGGCCCGGCAGGACGTGGACGACGCCGAGACCGCCGTGCGGCAGGCCCGCGCCCGGGTGGAAGACGCCCGCGCCGCCGTGGACCGCAGCCGCAAGAGCCTGCGCGAGACCGTGGTGCGCGCCGAGATCGCGGGGCGCGTGGGCCGCGCCACGCTCGACGTGGGGAGCCAGGTGAACGGGCTGGTGGACGTGCTCACCACCATCGACGTGGTGGACCCGGTATACGTGAGCTTTCGCCCGGCCGCGCAGGAGCAGTACCGCTGGAAGCGCGACCCGGTCCTGAGCCAGGCCATCGCCCCCGGCGGCAGCGCCCGCGTGCAGGCGGTGCTCCCCGACGGCGTGCCGCTCCCCGAGACGGGGCGGATCGGCTTCATCGACCCCGTGGTCGACCCGCAGACGGGCACGCAGGAGTACCGGGCGCAGTTCGCCAACGGCGCGCGGCTCCTCCTCCCCGGGCAGTTCGTGCGGGTGCGGCTGCTGGGGCTGGCCCGCGGCAACGCCATCGTGGTGCCCCAGCGCGCGGTGCTGCAGCAGATGGGGCGGCAGACGGTGTACGTGGTGGACGCCGGCAACCGGGTGGCCGCGCGCGAGGTGACCGCCACCGGCTGGTCGGGTGGCGACTGGCTGATCGAGAAGGGGCTGGCCCCAGGCGAGCGGGTGGTGGTGGACGGGGTGCAGAAGATCGGCCCGGGCGCGACCGTGCGCCCCGTTCCCCTGGGCACCCCGGCCGCGCCGGCACCGGTGGCCGCCAAGGAGGCGCCATGATCGCCACCGCCAAGCCTTCGTCCGAGAACCGGCTGGGCCGCGGGCTGGACGCCGGCGAGCCGGGCGGCGAGCGCGAGTACCTGTTCGTGCGCCGCCCCGTGCTGGCCATCGTCATCTCCGTCGTGGTGGTGCTGGCCGGCGTCATCGCCATGCTCACCCTGCCGGTGAACCGCTATCCGCAGATCACCCCGCCCTCGGTGCAGGTGACGGCGGTGTACCCCGGCGCCAGCGCCGAGGACGTGGCCAACGCGGTGGCCGCGCCCATCGAGCAGCAGCTGGCCGGGCTCGACGGGCTCCTCTACTACAAGTCGTCCAACTCGGCCGACGGGGTGATGAACCTGTCGGTGTTCTTCGACATCTCGCGCGACCAGGACCTGGCCGCGGTGGACGTGCAGAACGCCATCTCCCTGGCCGAGCCGCAGCTCCCCGCGCAGGTGCGGCAGCAGGGGATCACCGTCACCAAGGCCAACGCCGACATCCTGCTGGTGGGCGCGCTCACCTCCACCGACCCGCGCTACGACGCGGCGTACCTGGTCAACTACGGCAAGCTCTACATCCAGGACGAGCTGAAGCGGCTCCCCGGCGCGGGGAACGCCAACTTCTTCAGCTCGCTCGACTTCGCCATGCAGCTGGGGCTGGACCCGGAGAAGATGGCGCAGCTGGGGATCACGGTGGACGACGTGCAGCGCGCCGTGCAGGAGCAGAACGCCACCAAGCCCGGCGGCCGCCTGGGGCGCGAGCCCTCGCCCGCGGGCACGCAGCTCACCATCCCCGTCACCACGGCGGGGCGGCTTTCCACCCCCGAGCAGTTCGGCGCGGTGATCCTGCGGGCGCGCCCCGACGGCTCGGTGGTGCGGCTGCGCGACGTGGCCACGATCACCCTGGGCTCACGCGGCTACGACCTGTCCAGCCGTCTCAACGGCCGCGAGACGGCGCTGTTCGCGCTGTACGCGCGCCCCGGCGCCAACAACCTCGACGTCAAGAACGCCGCGGTGGCGCGGCTCACGGAACTGCAGAAGGCCTTCCCGGCGGGGGTGCGCTGGTCGATCCCCTTCGACACCACGCCCTTCATCACCGAGTCGATCCGCGAGGTGATCATCACCCTTGCCGAGGCGATGCTGCTGGTGACGCTGGTGGTGTTCCTCTTCCTGCAGGGGTGGCGCGCCACGGTGATCCCGCTGCTGGCGGTGCCGGTGAGCATCGTGGGCACCTTCCTGGGGCTGTGGGCGCTGGGCTTCACCATCAACACCCTCACGCTGTTCGGGATGGTGCTGGCCATCGGCATCGTGGTGGACGACGCCATCGTGGTGATCGAGAACGTGGAGCGCATCATGGCCACCGAGCACGTGTCGGCGCGGGTGGCCACCAACCGCGCCATGCGCCAGATCTCGGGGGCGCTGATCGCCATCGTGCTGGTGCTGTGCTCGGTGTTCATCCCCGTGGCGTTCGTGTCGGGGATCACGGGGGCGATGTACCAGCAGTTCGCGGTCACCATCATCATCTCGGTGCTGCTGTCGGGGATGGTGGCGCTCACGCTCACCCCGGCCCTGTGCGCCATGCTGCTGCGGCACGCGGAGGGCGAACGGAAGCAGGGGCGCTTCTTCACCGCGTTCAACCGCGGCTTCGGCGCGCTGACGGCGCGCTACGTCCGCGGCGCGGGGCGGATGACGGCGCGCCCGGCGGCGTGGGCCGGGGCGTTCGTGGTGGCGGTGGTGCTGATGGGGGTGCTGTTCAAGCGCGTGCCCGGCGGCTTCATCCCCAGCGAGGACAAGGGCTACTTCGCCATGGCGGTGCAGCTCCCCGACGGCGCCTCGCTGCAGCGCACGGTGGAGACCGTGCGGCAGGTGGAGGCGATGCTGAAGGCCGACCCGGCGATCAACGGCGTGGTGGCCATCGCCGGGCTGGACCTCCTCTCCAGCTCCAACCAGACCAACAGCGCCACCCTCTTCGCCACCCTCAAGCCGTGGGACGAGCGCACGGGGGCCGACGAGCAGATGGAGGCGGTGCTGGCGCGCACCAACGGCAAGCTGTTCGGGATGCGGCAGGCGGTGGGCTTCGGCTTCAACTTTCCCGAGATCCCCGGGCTGGGCACCACCAGCGGGCTGGAGATGAACCTCCAGCAGCGCTCGGGGAGCGACATCCAGCAGTTCTCGGGGCTGGTCCATCAGTTCGTGGAAGATGCCAACGCCACGGCCGTGCAGGGCGCCAACGGCGGCGTGCGCACCGACGTGCCACAGCTGTTCGTGACGGTGGACGAGGACGCGGCGCGCGCCCGCGGGGTGGGCACGGGGCAGATCTTCTCCACCCTGCAGACCATGCTGTCCACCCTCTACGTGAACGACTTCAACCTGTACGGCCGTACCTTCCGCGTGCAGGCCGAGGCGCAGTCGCGCTTCCGCCAGCGCCCCGAGGACGTGGGCCGCTTCTACGTGCGCGGCACGGGCGGCGAGATGGTGCCGCTCTCGGCGCTGGTGCGCACCGAGATGCGCGGCGCGCCCAGCGTCCTCACCCGCTTCAACGGCTTCCCCTCGGCCATGATCACCGGCACGCCGCGCCCGGGGCAGAGCTCGGGGCAGATGCTGGACGCCGTGGAGGCGCTGGTGGCCAGCAAGTACGAGTCACAGGGGGTGGGCTTCGCCTACAGCGGCGAGTCGTTCCAGGAGCGGGCGGCGGGGAGCTCCAGCACGCTGGTGCTCGGGCTGGCGCTGCTGCTGGTGTTCCTGGTGCTGGCGGCGCAGTACGAGAGCTGGTCGGTGCCGTTCGCGGTGCTGCTGGGCATCCCGCTGGGCGTGCTCTCGGCCGTCGCGGCAATCTGGCTGCGCGGGATGCCCAACGACGTGTACTTCCAGGTGGGGCTGTTCGCGGTGATCGGCCTGGCCGCCAAGAACGCGGTGCTGATCGTGGAGTTCGCCACGTCTCTACGGGCCGAGGGCCATTCGGTGCGCGACGCCGCGCTGGAGGCGGCCCGCGAGCGCTTCCGCCCCATCCTGATGACCTCGTTCGCCTTCATCCTGGGGGTGGCGCCGCTGGTGTTCGCGAGCGGCGCGGGGGCGTCCAGCCGGCACTCGCTGGGCACCAGCGTCTTCTTCGGGATGCTGGGCGCCACGCTGCTGGGCGTCTTCTTCATCCCGTTCTTCTACTTCGCCATCCGCTCGCTGGTGGAGCGCCGCACGCACGCCGCGGCCCCCGCCGTGCCGGCGATCGCTCATATCGAGGGGGATTGACCATGACCCGATCATCCGTCCACGCGGCTCGGCTCGCGGCGCTCGCCCTGCTGGGCGCCTGCGCCGTGGGGCCTCCGGAGGCCGCGCCCGCGCCGGTGCCGGCGGTGGCCGCCCGGCCCGAGGGCGCGGCCCAGGCCGCCTCGCGCGCCTTTCTCGACTCGCTCATCGCCAACCGTCCGCGCGCCGCTTCGCCGCGTCCGCCGGTGGAATCGGCGGCACCCGTGGCGCTGGACACGGCGGGGGGGCTGGCGTGGCTGGACGTGCTGCGCGACCCGCAGCTGGTAGCGCTGGTGACCCAGGCGGTGGCCGGCAACCGCGACCTGGCGCTGGCCCAGGCGCGGGTGCGCGAGTACCGGGCGCAGGTGGGGGTGGCGCGGAGCGGCCTGTTCCCGCAGCTCAGCGCCAACGGCGGCACCAGCCGCAACCGCGTGGCGCAGGGCCCCACGGCGGTGGAGTTCGACGCCGTGCGGGTGACCGGCGACGTGGCCTGGGAGCTGGACTTCCGCGGCCGCACGCGGCGGGGGACGCAAGCCGCGCGCTACGACCTGGGCGCCCGGCAGGAGGACGCGCGGGCCGTGGTGGTGGAGTTGGTGGGCGACGTGGCCACCGCCTACCTGCAGGTTCGCGAGCTGGACGAGAGCCTGGGCTTGGCCGAGCGCACGCTGGCCTCGCGCCGGGCCACGCTGGAGCTGGCCCGCCAGCGCTTCCGGCAGGGGGTCACGTCGGAGCTGGAGGCGCGGCAGTTCGAGGCCGAGCTGGCCGACCCGGCCGCCCGCATGGCCGACTTCGCCCGCCAGCGCGCCGAGGCCGAGAACCGCCTGGGCGTGCTGCTGGGCCGTGGGCCGGGGCCGGTCGCGCGCGGGCGTCCGCTGGAGGAGGTGGTGCGGGCGGTGGCGATCCCCGACTCGCTGCCGGGCGCGCTGGTGGCCGCCCGCCCCGACGTGCGGGCCGCCGAGCGCGCGCTGCAGGCGTCCGCGGCGCGCGTGGGTCAAACCGTGGCCGGGCGCTATCCAGCGGTGAGCCTCACCGGCCAGTACGGCACGCAGCGGCCCGACTTCGACGGCCTCTTCGGCCGCTCGGGCGAGATCTACACGGCGCAGCTGGGGGTGTCGGTGCCGGTGTTCACCGGCGGCCGCCAGCGCGGCGAGGAGAGCGCCGCGCGCGCCCGCACCCTCCAGGCGCGGGCCCGCTACGAGCAGACGGTGCTGGCCGCCCTGCGCGAGGCCGACGACGCGCTGGCCGGAGTGCGCTCGGGGCGCGACGGGCTGCTGGCGCGCGGCGCGCAGGTGCAGGCGCTGGAGGCCGCGCTGAACATCGCGGAGCAGCGCTACCGGGCGGGGGTGTCCAGCTACCTGGAGGTGCTCGACCCCCAACGCCAGCTCTTCGCCGCCCGGCTGGCGCTGGTGCAGGCGCAGCGGCAGTACCTGGTGGCGGTGGTGGACCTGTACCGCGCGCTGGGCGGCGGGTGGGAAGCCCCGGAGCGCTGAGGGGCGGGCCAGCTTCACCAGATCCGCTCGAACGGTGACGGGTCGACTACCATCGCAACGACCTCACCCCGAGGACCAGAGAACCAGAGGACCAGAGACGACGCGCTCTGGTTCCCTGGTTCTCTGTCTGAGGCCGTTCGACCATCAGAGCTGGTCTTCGCGTTTTCGCGCGGCTTCGTCAGCCCTGCTGAACCTCCAGACAAAAACAAGGCCCAGGCTGCGTCGGAACGCGGCCTGGGCCTTATGGGCCGGGTGGGACTCGAACCCACGACCAACGGATTAAAAGTCCGCTGCTCTACCGGCTGAGCTACCGGCCCGAAACGTTCAAAACTAACGGGAGCGCGGCTGCTTCTCAAGCGGGACGCTGCCAGTCACCGGAGAATCTCGGTCCGCCGGGCTCGAACCCACGGCCAACGGATTAAAAGTCCGCTGCTCGACTCAGCCCGTCACCTCAGCGTCGCCTCGCGAGCCGGTTTACGAGGAAGTGCCTGCTACTTCGACGGTTGGCGGCGCATCCCCATCTTGAGCCGTACCTCTTTCGGCACGCCGAGGTGGCGGAGGACGGCGTCGGTGTCGCGCAGGCCGCACACCTCGCGCTGCACCACGTAGTACCACAGCATCTCGCCGGCCGTCGCCACCAGCTCGGCACGCTCCATGTCGCCGGCGCGGGGCTCGTGCGCGGCGTCGTACGCCTTCAGCGCGTCGAGCGCCGCGTTGAGCTTGCCGCCCATCCGCGCCAGGGTGGCCGCCTTCTCCTGGAACAGCTCGTATTCGAGCACGTCCAGCCCCGAGCCCGGGCGGCCCTGGAGGATCCTCGGTGCCTTCACGCCTCTCTCCATCGTGTGCGGGTCACTCGCCAGATTTGGCGCGTGCATACACCGGAGGGGCTGCAGAGGATCGCGAATCCACCTTGCACGAGAAGCGGGCGCGCGGATGCCTGGTGATGGCGCTACGGCCACGCGGCCGACCCCCGAAGCAGAGTGCGGCGACCAGTCCGGTTTTATTCCGATCATTCCTCATGCCGGAATCAAATCCACCGGTGATCGTGTGCCTTCGCCGCGGCGACGGCCGGGCCCACAGTTGCGCGACGGGCGCCGCATCCCCCACCTTCCCCGCCCTCCGGCTCGGACCCCGGCACGCTCCCCTCCGCACACGCACTGATGGACCGATCTCCCTCCAAGTACGCCGAGCGCATCTTCGACGCGGTGGACGCGGCCGCCGAGCGCGGCTTCTGGACCGCGAAGGAGAGCGACCGCTATACCGCGCTCACCGAGCACGTGCTGGGCCTGATGGGCCACCTGATCGCCGCCGACGGCAGCGCGAGCGACGACGAGCTGCAGTTCGTGATCGAGATGGCGCGGCCGTTCCAGCCGCAGGAGCCCACCACGCGCGAGACCGCCGAGGTGGTGCGCAAGGCCGCCCGCCGCACCGACCTGGCGCAGGTGCCCGACTACTTTCGCGCGGTGGTGCAGGCCGACCGCTCGGCCAGCACCCGCCACACCGCCGACGTGCTGTGGTGCATGCGCGAGCTGGGCCTGGGGCTGATCGCGGCGGACAAGACCAGCCACCCGGCCGAGGTGGAGCTGCTCACGCACCACCTGGCAACGCTGCGCTCCTTCGCCGAGGCGCAGGGGGTGAAGGTGCCGTGGGCCGAGCCCGCGGGGGGCGTGGCGGGCGACGCGGCGCGCGCCGCCGCCGGCACCCGCGGCGAGGTTGCCCCGCCCGACGCGGCGTCACTGGACGAGCTGCTCAACCGGCTGCGCGCGCTGATCGGGCTGGCGCGGGTGAAGGAGGAGGTGGAGACGCTCACCAACATCATCCGCGTGCGCGCCATCCGCCGCGAGAAGGGGCTGCCCATCGCCCCGCTCTCGCTGCACATGGTGTTCGCCGGCAACCCGGGCACGGGGAAGACCACCGTCGCCCGCATCCTGGCCGAGATCTTCCGCGCGCTCAACGTGCTGGAGCGCGGGCACCTGGTGGAGGTCGACCGCGCGGGGCTCGTCGCCGGCTACGTGGGGCAGACGGCGAGCAAGGTGACGGAGGTGGTGGAGCGCGCGATCGGCGGGGTGCTGTTCATCGACGAGGCCTATGCGCTCACCTCCAGCCGCGGGGCCACCGACTTCGGCCACGAGGCGGTGGACACGCTGGTGAAGCTGATGGAGGATCACCGCGAGGAGCTGGTGGTGATCGTGGCCGGCTACCCGGCGCCCATGCAGAAGTTCGTCGCGTCCAACCCCGGCCTGGAGTCGCGCTTCAACCGCTACGTGGAGTTCCCCGACTACACGGCCGAGGAGCTGCGCAAGATCTTCGACAAGCTGTGCGGCGAGGGCGAGTACACGCTGAGCGCTGATGCGAGCAAGCTGGCCGACCGGCTGTTCAAGCAGATGCACGAGGCCAGGGGCAGCAACTTCGCCAACGGCCGCGCGGTGCGGAACCTGTTCGAGCGGGCGCTGGCGCAGCAGGCCAACCGCATCGCCGCGGTGGCCGACCCCAGCCGCGAAGCCCTGTGCGAGCTCGCGGCCAGCGACATCGACCGCGCGCACCAGCAGATGGAGCTGGAGGAAGCCGCCCGCGGCGCCGCCGAGTTCGCGGATGCGGGTGGCGAGGACGCGTCGGGCGTGCCGGGGATGGATGCCGATTCGTCCACGGACGCCGGGGAGGACGGGGGCGATGGGGAAAGCGGTGACGCGGAGGACGGGGGTGAGGAGCCGCCGGTGGCGTTCGCCTGATCGATTCGCCTCGGGACAATTCGCCTGATACGGCGGCGACTGGCAGAGTGCGGCGTGCGCCTGTATCTTGGTCGCCGCTGAACGAGAGAATCACCCAAACCGGCCGTGACTGCTCCAATGGGCAAGCTTTTCTTCCATATCGCGGTGTTCGCCGTGGTGACCTTCGTGGTCTACCTGGTGTGCATGATGTTCGTCCGCATCGAGGACCGCCGCGAGGCGCAGCGCCAGCAGCGCGGTTCCTGAACGGCCCGGTGGGTCAAACGTAGATAGAAGACGATCCGGCGCTCGGGCACGAGCGCCGGATCGTTGTGCTTCCCCGGCGCCCGCGGAGCTTTCTGCGGGCGCCGTTTCGTCGGTCGATTGGTTTGCCGGCCGCTGGTCAGCGGCCGCGCGGCCGGTAGTTGAGCACCGTCTGGCGCTGGGCGGCCATGGCGCGCACGTCCTTCATCAGGTAGCCGGCGCGGCGCGTGTTGGCCGCGGCCACGTCGGGCGCCACGCGCGCGAGCGGCGGCACCAGCACGCCCACCTGGATCATCATCCCCCGGCACACCTCCACGTCGTGGCCAAGGCTGAAGCGCAGCGCCACGCGGCCGTTCTCCAGGTGATGGAGCGCGAACGCGCTGGCGAACTCCTCGCCCATGGCGTAGGTGCACTCCTGCCCTGCCGGCTGCACCGGCTGCGACTTGAGCGCCGCCGTCAGCGCGCGCAGCGAGGCGAAGGTGCGCGCGTGCGCCCCCGCCATCGCCTGGCGGATCAGCGCGTCGGCGGTGAGAGCGCGCACCAACTCAGCTTCGGAGACGAGGTCGGTGGCGGCCACGGGGTGCGGGCGGGCTGCGGTGCCGCGCGCCAGGTCGTACGACACGAAGCGGGTCCACGAGATGGGGTGCGCGCCGCCGCAGTCGCAGTACGTCGCCTCCTCCAGGCTGAGGACAGTGCCCGCGACGGAGAGCAGCCGGTACTTTCGCTCGTACTCGCGCACCGGCACCTCGTCGTCGTGGTCGCTCTGCATCTCCCTCCACTCCGCGTCGGTAATGCGGCGCGCGGAGAAGACGACCGCGCCGTCGCTGGCGCGGCGCGCGCTGATGTCGCGATCCGTCCACACCACGTCGTAACCGGCCGAGCGCCCGCGCCAGATCACCTGCTGCGCGTGTGCGGGCCGAGCGAACGCGAACAGTGCCAGCGTGAGCAGGGCGATGCGGATGCGTGTCATCGGATCCGGAGGGGCGGCGGGAGCGGTTGGGAATCGCATCCGAAATCTACCGGTCGCCCACGGACGGGCAACATCCATCAACGAAGAAGAGACCCAGCAAAGTGATGTCATCCTGAAGGCGCCGCCGCACCGAACCCGTTGCCGCACCAGGGCTTGGCGGCGCCTGAAGGATCTATCGCCGCGGAGTGAGCGACAGCCGGCTTCCCGCACCGATGCATCCAGCGGCGTCGAACACCGGTGCGATGCCGACGGGCTGTCGCGGCCGTCGGTTATAGATCCTTCGGCCGCCGCCAAGTGTTGGTGCGGAGGGGAGTTGAGAGCGGCGGCGGCGCTCAGGATGACATCTTTTTCGTGGGATGGGCAGGCCAGGAAACAGACGGTTATTGGCCCGCATACGGAGCGGTGAAGGGTCGGGCAGCCTCGGGCGGGCCGGCGCGGCGACGTCGGTCGGGACCGGGCACCCGGCTCGCCGGCCGCAATCGCCGCGCGTGGATCGACGCGTGGAGAGGAGCGCTCGGGTGCCGCCTAGACGGCCGCCGCCAACGACTTCGCCATCCGCACCGTCTCGGGATCTGGCTCGCGGCCCAGGACGTGGTCGGCGATCAGCGGGCCGTGGAACTTGCCGTTCTCGATGAAGATCTTGTTGGCGTCGAGCCCCGCCGCGATCACGCCGGCGATGTACACGCCCTCCACGTCGGTGCGCATCGTGGAGCGGTCGTGCGCGGGGATGCCGGTGGCGTCGTCCACGGTCACGCCCAGGCCGCGCAGCAGGTGCGGGTCGGGCGCGTAGCCGGTCATCGCCAGCACCCAGTCGTTCTTGAGCGTCTGCCGCTGCCCGGTGACCATGTCCTCGATGTCCACCTCCATCGGGCGGATCGCGGTGACCTTGCTGCGCCACAATGCGCGGATGGAGCCCTCGGCGATGCGGTTCTCGATGTCGGGGCGCACCCACGGCTTGATGCCGCGGTCCAGCGTGTCGAACAGGTGCACCAGCGTCACGCGCGCCCCTTCGCGCCAGGTGGTGAGCGCCGCGTCCACCCCGCTGTTCCCCGCGCCGATCACCACCACGTCCTGGTCGAAGTAGGGATACGGATCGCTGAAGTAGTAGACCACCTTGGACAGGTCGCTGCCGGGGATGTCGATGCGGCGCGGCGTGTCGAAGTAGCCGCTGGCGATGACGATGTTCTTCGCGCGGTACTCGGCGTCCTGCGCGTCGCGGATGCGGGTGCGCAGGAGGAACCCGTCGCCGTCCTTCGTGATGGTGGTGACGTCCTCGTACTGGTGCACCTCCAGGCCGAAGTACGTCACCAGCTTGCGGTAGTAGCGCAGCGCCTCGCGCCGCGTGGGCTTGTCGCCCGCCGTGGTGAACGGCACCCCCGCGATCTCCAGCTTCTCGGGGCCGCTGAAGAAGGTGGTGTAGGTCGGATAGCGGTAGACCGACGAGGTGACGGCGCCGCGGTCGAAGATGGCGCAGGTGAGCCCGCGCTCCTTCGCCGCCACGCCCACCGCCAG
>Ga0247773_1000245_pt1 | contig 25357 bp, 22 predicted proteins | sample UWRJL092311B6_FD_179934 | JGI IMG/M metagenome (GOLD analysis project Ga0247773, IMG submission 179934) | Plant litter microbial communities from Arlington Agricultural Research Station in Wisconsin, United States - UWRJ-L092-311B-6 | ecosystem: Environmental > Terrestrial > Plant litter >... | reverse complement strand
CCGGCCCGCATCATGCAACTGTGGCCGTCTACGAGTGCTGCGGCGCTTCGGACGCAGGCTCGCTAACGGCGGTCCCTGAAAAAAGAGAGCTCGCTTTTGGGGCGCCCTGAGGCGGGCTCAGGCGGGACAGCGGGGCGCCCCAAAGAACAATCAGGCCGTAAGGACGGCCGAACGGATCAAGTCGCGGTCTTGGCCGGCGTCTTGGGCGCCGCGGCTTGCGCGTTCTCTTGGGCGCGCTTCAGCTCCCATTCGGCGTTTTTCTTGGCGCGGCGTTCGCGCTTGCGGCGGGCGGTGCGAGGATCTTGCGGGCTTCCCATAGTGGGCGGGTGTCTAGCAGAGGTTTTCCGCTGTGTCGCGCTAAAATCGTCTCGTCGCCCCCGTAAACGGGCCCGTGCCCGTGTCCGTGCCCGAAAATCTTCAACACCTACCCCAGCCCGGCCTGCACTGGCGCACGCGAGCTGCCGCGAGGCGACCCCCCAAATCCTGGAGAAGAGAGGGAGAGCGGGCACGGGCACGTTTACGGGAGGGAAGAGATCAAGCCGTGGGGGCGGCGTGTTTTTCGAGTAATGTCGCTAGCCTGGGCGCGGCGCCCTCGACTTGCTTTTCGGCCATGCCGCGCAGCTTTTCGTAGGTCTTTTTGATCATCGCGTTGTCCACGCGGGCGGCTCGGGCGTCGGTGACGGCGAGCAGCGCTTGGGCGACGCGGGCGCTGTTTTGTTGCAAGAACGCGCCGGCGGGCAGCTTCTTGGCGGCGGCCTCCTGGTACACGGGGTCGACCGCATCCAAGAAATCATCGAGCAGGTTGTTCACGGTGTCTTTCACGAAACCGGGCCGGATCCCCTGCACGATCTTGTAAGCGCCCTTGATGGCGATGCCGCTCAGGCCACCCTTGTCCGCCACTTCGGCATCCAACACTAGGCAGGCGTCTGCGATCACCGCGTTCCGCTTGTCTCCAGTTCCCATCTGTTCCCGCAGGCTCGACATTGTTCCCTGACTTTCTGGCTCCGCCGATCGCCTACATTGGCGGGCGGCGGCGCTATATACCGCGTGCCGCTCGGCGGGCCCAGTCTCCGGACGCAGCCCGCGTGGCCGACGCAGATTTCGAGCACACTCCACGAACTTGACGGGCCACGGCTCGTTTGGGCCTAATGGAAAGCCCAGTTGCCTGCGGTGTTGCCTAAAAAGCCCCGCATAATCGAGGCGAATCGCCGCACATTCAGGATGACCGAAGAGCTCAAGCAAGGATCGAGGCTCGGCAATTACGAGCTACTGCTGAGAGTCGGACGGGGCGGTATGGCAACGGTCTGGGTCGCGCGCGAACGTGCTCGCGCGAGCCGTGACGACCGCCTGGTGGCCGTCAAGGTGATGCTCACTGAGCTTGCCGACGAAAGCGAGTTCATCAAGATGTTCTTGGACGAGGTTCGGCTCGTCCGCAGTATCCGACACCCGAATGTGGTCGACGTGTACGACGTCGGCGAGCACGAGGGGATGATGTGGATGGCGATGGAGTGGGTGGAGGGGGAATCCTTGCACACCGTGATCGCCGAAGCCGGCAAACGCCGCGCGATCCCGCCGGAGCTGGCGGTTCGCATCATCGCCGATGCAGCGGCCGGGTTGCACGCGGCTCACGAGCTGCGCGACGTGGACGGCAGCCCGCGCGGCGTCGTGCATCGCGATATCTCGCCGCACAACATCCTGATTGGCACCAACGGCTCGGTCAAGTTGGTGGATTTCGGGGTGGCCAAGGCCGTGGGGCGCATCAGCGAGGCCACGCGAGCCGGTCAGCTCAAAGGCAAATTCGGTTATATGTCGCCCGAGCAGGCGCTCGGCAAGGGCGTGGATCGCAGGAGCGACATCTTCTCGCTCGGGATCGTGCTCTTCGAGCTGACCACCAGCCGGCGCTTGTTCCGCGGTGAGCACGACATCGAGACCCTGCGCCTGGTGATCTCCGGCGCGATTCCCAAGCCCACGCTGATCGACGCCAAGTATCCCCCCGAGCTCGAGCGCATCGTGCTCAAGGCCCTGGAGCGGAACGTGTCGGCGCGCTATCAAACTGCGGCCGAATTCGAGCACGATCTGCATGCGTATCTGAAGGCGGAACGGCTGATCGTTCCGCAGAGCGGTGTGGCCGGGATCCTGAAGCGCGTTTTGGGCGAACGCATCGAGCAGCGCCGCAAGGCCGTGCGTGGCTCGCTGCGAGCCGTGAGCAGCGGGACGGCACCGGCCGCGCAGCTCTTGCCGAACGATCCCGCCTTCACGCCGACTGGCAAAGACCGCATCACGGTCAGCGGTGTCAGCTCCGTCACTGCTACGGGGGCAAGCGGCGTGAGCTCTCCGGGGACCTCGCCCAGTGCGATAGTGCCGCCGCCGCGCGATCGGAGCCACGCGGGGATGCGGCGCTCGGCACCCGGCGGCCGTCTGAGCACAGCCAGTGTGCTCGGCTACGCGATCGGGCTGACCGGCTTGGCGATCGCATTGTTCGTTTTGATTTTCATGCGTTGAGGCGTTTCCACTCGCTGCGGCGCGGGGCCGGCGGGCCGTTCGCGACTGTGCGGTCTGCTCGAGATTCCAGAGAGCCGGTAGTACACCTTGGCGCGTCTCTAGCGATACGGCGCGATAGCGAGCGATTCCGGGCGATACCGCGGGACGTTCGAGACGTATAATTGCTGGAGCCTTGGCAGCCCGGCGCGGCGTCGAAGCGACGCGGTGTGCTTCCTGGGATCCGTGCGCTAGAGTCAGCGCAGGGCATCGTCGGGTTGTGTCCGCTTCCAAGCAACATGGGTAAGATCCTCGTCGTCGACGACCAACGAAATATGCGCACGACGCTAGCCATGATGCTGCGTGGCGGCGGCTATGAGGTGGACGAAGCGGCAGACGGCGCACAAGGCCGTGAGCTCGGCGCCACGGGCGCATACGACGTCGTGATCACCGATCTGCGGATGGGGGAGTTCGACGGCATCGACGTGCTGCGCGCGACCAAAGAGAAGCAGCCGATGACCGAGGTGATCGTGATGACCGCCTACGGCACGATCGAGAGCGCGGTCGAAGCCATGCGCGTGGGCGCCTTCGACTACATTCAAAAGCCGTTCAGCGAGCAAGAGCTGATCGTGAAGGTGTCGAAGGCGTTCGAGAGTCGGCGGCTACACGGGCAGGTTCAGCTATTTGCCCAAGAATTCAAGGAGCGCTACCACCTCGAGAAGATCATCGGCCGCTCGCAGTCGATCCGCGACGTGCTCACGCGCGTCGTGAAAATCGCACCGACCGACGCCATCGTGCTGATCACCGGTGAGAGCGGCACGGGCAAAGAGCTGGTCGCACGCGCCGTGCACGCCAACAGCAAGCGCGCTCACCGTCCGTTCGTGACCGTGAACTGTGCGGCGATCAGCGAGACGCTTCTGGAAAGCGAGCTGTTTGGGCACGCGCGTGGCGCGTTCACGGGCGCGGTCTCGGCGCGCAAGGGCTTGTTCGAAGAAGCCGATGGCGGCACGTTTTTCTTCGACGAGATCGCGGAGACCACGCCCAGCTTCCAAGCCAAGCTACTGCGCTCGATTCAAGAGGGCGAGGTGCGACGGGTGGGCGAAAACAAGCCGATCACGATCGACATCCGCGTGGTGGCCGCGACCAACGTCGACTTGAGCCTGGCCGTGGAAGAGCGTCGCTTCCGGCAGGATCTGTATTACCGCTTGAACGTGGCTCGCTTCCACCTGCCGCCGCTGCGTGAACGGCGTGAGGACATTCCGCTCTTGGCCGAGTTCTTCTTGGACAAATACAATCGCAAGATGAACGCGCGCGCCAAGCCCGCCGAAGGCGTGATGGACAAGCTCATCGCCTACGATTTTCCGGGCAACGTGCGCGAGCTCGAGAACCTGATTGAGCAGTCGGTCGCGCTCTGCTCCGGAGGGCTAATCACGGTCGATGACGTGCTGCCGGAAGTCCCGCGCAAGACCGGCCGGGCCGCGGGCAAGACTCTGGCCGATATCGTGGACGAGTCCGAGCGCCAGGCGCTCGAGGCCGCGCTGCGTGCCTCCGACGGCAGTCGCGAGCGCGCCGCAGAAGCACTGGACATCAGCCCGACCACGCTGTGGCGGAAGATGACGCGCCTCGGCATTACCTTCGAGAATCGTTGACAGCCGAGCCGGTCGGCTCTTGGCTAGCTTTCCGCCGATAAATCTGCTTGCTTCCGCGCGTGAAAACCGCGGACCTCGAGTACGAGCTGCCGGAGGCGCTGATTGCAGCGCAGCCCGCGGAGCGTCGTGACGGCGCGCGGCTCTTGGTCCTCGATGGCGATGCGCTCGAGGACCGTCGGGTCGACGAGCTCGCGCAGCTGATCCCCGAAGGCGCGCTGTTGGTCGTGAACGATACCCGTGTGCGACGCGCGCGTATCTTCGGCTCGAGGCAGGGCAGTGGTGGACGGATCGAGCTGCTCTTCATCCGTCGCCTAGCCCGGGGCGCCGATGGCCGCGAGCACTGGGAAGCCATCGGACGCGCGAGCAAGCCGCTGCGCGTGGGGACGCGCATCGAGTGGGACGAGGTCCGAATCGAGGTGCTCGAGAAATCGGCGGAGGCGACCTTGCGCGTCTCGGTCGACGCGGGTGGTGCCGACTTCGAGCAAGTCTTGGCTCAGCGTGGTCACTTGCCGTTGCCCCCTTACATGAAGAGGGCGGACGAAGACTTCGATCTCGAGCGCTACCAAACCGTGTATGCCCGACGCACGGCCTCTGCGGCCGCGCCCACCGCGGGTCTGCACCTGACGCCGCAGTTGTTCGAGCGCTTGTCCGAGCGTCGGGTAGAGGTCGCGCGGCTCGAGCTCGAAATCGGCTTGGGCACGTTCCGCGCGGTAACGGTCGAGGATTTGGACGATCATCCGATGCACGCCGAGACCATCGCGGTCGGTCCGGAGCTGGTTTCGGCGGTGCGCGCGGCCCGTGAGCGCGAGCGCCCGATCGTGGCCGTGGGCACGACCGTGGTGCGAGCGTTGGAGAGCGCCGCCGATCCCGAGCGTCCGGGCGAAGTGCGGGTCACTCAGGGCGAGACGCGGCTCTTGATCCAGCCCGGCTACCGGTTTCAGATCGTGGACGCCCTGTTGACCAATTTTCACGTGCCGCAGAGCACCCTATTGGCTCTGGTTTCGGCCTTCGCCGGATACGAGGCGGTGATGGCGGCCTATCGACACGCGGTGGCGGCTCGCTACCGCTTTCTTTCTTATGGAGATGCGATGTGGATTCCGAAGAGGCGCGCGTGATCTCGTTTCGCGTCGACAAGACGTCCGGTCAAGCGCGCACGGGGGTGCTCCGCTCGCCGCATGGTGACGTGCCCACGCCCGCGTTCATGCCGGTCGGCACGCAATCGGTGGTCAAAGGGGTGTCGGTCGAAGAAGTGCTCGCGACCGGCGCCCGCATGCAGATCATGAACACCTACCATCTGTGGATCCGCCCGGGTCCGGAGCTGGTCGCGGAGCTCGGCGGGCTACACGGCTTTGCGCGCTGGCCGCACACGATCGTCACGGATTCTGGGGGATTCCAGGCGTTTTCACTGGCGAAGAACATGCGCGCCAGCGAAAATGGCTTCGAGTTTGCGTCGCACCTCGACGGCAAGAAGATGCTGCTGACGCCCGAGGAAGCCATGCGTGTGCAGGGCCTGCTGGGCTCGGACATCGCCATGCAGCTGGACGTGTGCCCGCCCGGAGGCTCACCGCGCCCGGCCCTGGTGGAGGCCGTCGAACGCACCACGCGTTGGGCGGAGCGCTGCCTGGCTGCGCGCGCGCCGAAGCAAGGCGTGTTCGGCATCGTGCAAGGCGGCACGGACGTCGAGCTTCGGCTTTCGCACATCGAAGCTCTGGCCAAGCTGCCTTTCGACGGGCTCGCGCTGGGCGGTTTCAGCGTGGGCGAGCCGATCCCGGAGATGTACCGCGCGCTGGCGCAAGTCGCACCGGCGCTACCCGCGGAGCGTCCGCGCTACCTGATGGGCGTCGGCATGCCGAAGGACATTTTGACGGCAGTGGGCTGCGGCATCGACATGTTCGATTGCGTGATCCCGACGCGCAATGCTCGAAACGGGCAGGTCTTTACCTGGGGAGGCAAGATCACGATCAAGAACGCGCGCTACCGGGACGACCCGCGCCCGCTCGAGGAAGAGTGCGCGTGCGGTGCTTGTCGTGTGCCTTACTCGCGCGCCTACCTGCGCCACTTGTACCTGCAGAGCGAGATCCTGGGCTTGAGCCTGCTCAGCCAGCACAACCTGCATTTCTACGGCCGACTGATGGCAGCCGCGCGGGCTGCCATCCAGAGGGGCGATTTTGCCGATTGGTCTCGAAATGCCCTGGCCGCTTGGGCTGATTCTCCGGGAGGAATCTGATCTTTTTGGCGTTTTCCGTCGAGATTGTCGCCGGTGTCGTGGATAATCAAAGTTTCGGATGAGCGAGAAGAAGCAGATCGGTAAAATCCTGCTGCGACAGCGTGCGCTCACCCCCGAGCAGCTCGATCGCGCGCTCGCGGAACAGAAGGGCCAGCGGCTGGCCTCGCGGCTGGCCGCGGAGGGGACGATCAGCGACATCGCTGCGCTCAAAGCGTTGAGTGAGCAGCACGGGATCCCGGGCATCGATCTGACCCAGATCTGTCTGAAGCTCGACGACCTCGAGCTGTTACCGCGCGAGATCGCCGAAAAGCATCTGATCTTGCCCGTGCTCGTCAGGGACGATCGGCTTTTCATCGCGATGGCCAATCCGCGCGAAAAAAAGGTGATCGACGAGCTGGAGTTCGTTACCGGCAAGAAGGTGTATCCGTACGTCGCGCTCGACGCCACGCTCTCGCGCGTGATCGGCGAAGCTTACAGCCGGAAAGCCCGCGGCGACGCCTACTACGTGGGACCGAATTGCCCCGCGGAAGTACTGACGAAGCTGCACCTCGACCGCGACGGCAACGCCCTCACCGCCGAGCCCTCGGGCCCGCTCGATTTCGGCGCGCTGTCCCCTGGTCGAGAGGGCAATCGCGCGCTCGAGGCCCCGGGTCTGGTGGTCGACGATGCGGCCTCGGAGATCTCTCGTTCGGAAGACATCGAGGAGACCGAGTTCGGCGACACGTCGCGCGAGCTGAGCGTGGTCACCGAGCTCTTGGGCGAAGCCCCGACCGTGCCCCCCGCCGCTGGCGTCAAGACCATCTTGATCATCGACGACGAGGCCGAAATCCGAAAGATGCTGAGCCGGCTGCTCTCGCACAAGGGGCATCACGTGCTGGAGGCGGAGCGGGGGCACCAGGCGCTGCGCATGGTGAAAGACTATGCGCCGGACCTGATCGTGCTCGATGCCATGCTCCCGGAAGTGCACGGTTTCGAGATCGCGCGTCGCATCAAGGGCAGCCGACGCTACGGGCAGATCCCGATCATCATGGTCAGCGCCGTGTATCGCGGTTGGCGCTACGCCGAAGATCTCAAGCAAACTTGCGGCGTTGACTATTTCATCGAAAAGCCATTCAAGATCGCCGAGGTGATCGCGGCGGTGGAAGCCTGCCTCAGCCCCGGGCAAGGCAAGCCGCCGCAGCCGGATGTCTCGGGCGAGGCCGAAGAGGCGCTCAACGCCGGCGTGGCCGCATACAAAGCCGGTCGGCTGGACGAGGCCATCGCTCACCTGGCGCGTGGCGTCGGAATCGACCCGCTGGCCTACCGCCTACACTTCCACCTGGGCCTACTGTACGGCAAGAAGGGGCAGGTGTACGACGCCATCAGCGAGCTGGAAACGGCCGTCAAAATCAACTCGCAGCACTTTGCCGCCCTGAAGAACCTCGCGATTCTTTACCAAAAGGCCGGATTTCGAAATAAAGCCGTTGAAACCTGGGAAAGGGCGCTCACTCTGGCCGTAGACGAGCCGACCCGTCTCTCGATCAAAGAACACTTGTTGAACCTCCTGTGAAAGAGCTTTCGCGCTTGGGTAGTGCTCGGGTTAATCTCCGTAAACCTCGGACCGTTTGTTTGACGCGGCGCTCAGCTGAATGAAGTTCCTCTGCCCCAGCTGTAAGGCGAAATACCAGATCGGTGACGAGAAGGTCGCCGGTCGCGCTGTTCGCATGAAGTGCCGCAAGTGCGGTTACGTGATCCAAGTCTCGAGCGTGCCCGGGATGGGTGACGCTCTTGCCGGGAGCGATCCGCCGCCCGCGATCGACGCTCTGAGTGACGTATCGGCCGCCGCACCTCCCGTGGACACGTCTGCGGTCGAGCTCGGATCCCCCGCGCCGCCATCCGCGCTGGGGACGCCCCGGCCAGCGCCCGCCGCCAAGAGCGCACCTGTCGCCAAGAGTGCGCCGTTTGCTGGCAGCGCATTGACTCCTGCCAGTGCGCGGGCCGCTGTCGCCAAGAGTGCGCCGCTTGCCGCGAGTGCGCCGCTTGCCGCGAGTGCGCCGCTTGCCGCGAGTGCGCCGGCTGGTGGTCCCGCAAGTGCTCCGCAGCGACCAGAGGTGAAGAAGTCCCCGACCACGGGCGCGCAGCCAACCGCACCAACAAAGCCGGGGCTTGCGCCGGCGGCGCCCAAGGCTCCGCTGGCCACGGCGTCCACGGCGCCCAAGCCGCCCCCGCCCAAATCCTCGGCACAGAAACCGGCACCGTCGACAGTCAACGCAACGCTCGACACCAAGAGCGAAAAGCGCACGCTGCAAGGGGGCGTGGGGCTGTTGCCCGCCGTTGCGCCGAAGCCCGCGGCGATCGTCGAGAAGCCGAGCGCGCCTGCGGCCAATCCGTTCCCCGAGGTGGAGGAAGAAGAGCGCACGCGCATTGCGGATGTGGGCGCGCTCGCAGGCGCCTTCTCGCTCGCGGTCGGCAATCCCACGGACGCGGCGGCTCACGATCCGTTGAGCATGCCGGCGGACGAGTGGTTCGTGGGCATCAACGGCGTGCCCGTGGGTCCGATCCGCTTGAGCGAGCTGCGCTCGAAGGCAGCCTCTGGCTCGGTGAATCGCGAGTCGCTCGTGTGGCGCGATGGCTTCGAGGACTGGCGCCCGCTCGGCACTTTCCCAGAGCTTTCCGCAATCGTCGACGAGAGCCTATCGAGCGCGCGCGCATCACTCACTCCGTTCACGCCGTCGGTGGCCACGGTTTTGAGCCCGGTGCCGGGCACCGCGTCGGCGATCGCCGTCCCTGCCGCGTCGAGCTCGGAGGTCGAAGCCTATTCAGGCGCTGCAAACGGCGTCACCGGCGCAGCCGTCGTTACCGACGAGCTCGAGGCAGCAGCCGGCGTGCCGAAGCGCAGCGGGACTTCACCCGCTGCCTGGATCGCCGTCGGCATCGCGCTGATGTTCGGGCTCACGATTGGCTTCGTGCTGTTCAACAAGGGGAACAAGACCGTCGAGGTCGTGAAATACGTGGATCGAGTGGTGCCCCCAGCCGCAAGCGCTGCAGTCGCTGCTGCGCCGGAAGCCAGTGCCGTCGTCAGCGATGGCACGAATACGCCGGGCGATCCCAAAAATCCCGTCAAGCGTGTGGCCGCACCGGCCAAGAGCGCGGGCAGCCCGCCCGCCGAGGCCGACAAAGGCGGCATCAATGGCTTGAAGAACCTGCAAAACCTCGGCTCACAAGGGCCGAGTCACGGCCCCGATTCTTCCGGACCATCGGGTAGCGTCTCCAGCGCTTCGCGGCTCGATGGCGCGCAGATCCAAAGCACGGTTTCGCGCTACACGGGCAGCGTGAAGCGCGCATGCTGGCAGCCCGCGCTCGATACGCGCGACAAGGATGCCCCCACCACCGCGCGCGTGCTGGTCGAAATCACGGTGCTGCCGAGCGGCAGTGTATCGAACGCAGTCGTCAACGCGGGTGATCCGAAGGGCTATCGCGGCCTCTCGCAATGTATCTCCAGCCGCGTGCGGGGCTGGCAGTTCCCGCCCTCTGGAGATTCGACGACCGTCAACGTGCCGTTCGTGTTCGCTGCTCAATAAAACACACCCCGAGGGCGAACCCCCGGGGTGTGGTTGCAGCTTCTCGTAAGCCGGGTTCTGTCGCGTACCTCGGTCACCCTCGGCACGCTGGCGGTCATTCCTCTGGGACGTCCGTTACCGAACGCCTCGTGCAGCCTACCCAGGGGCTCGGGCCGGCAGCCCTCGAACGCCCCTCTACATGGCCTTGCTCCGGATGGGGTTTGCCTTGCCGCAACCGTTACCGGCTGCGCGGTGGGCTCTTACCCCACCTTTTCACCCTTACCCGAGGCGCCAAAGCGGCTCGGGCGGTCTGATTTTCTGTGGCACTTTCCTCGAGGTTTCCCTCACCGGGCGTTACCCGGCATCCTGCCTTGCGGAGCCCGGACTTTCCTCAGGCTCGTCGTGAGACGAACCTGCGATCGCCTGAGATGCTGCAACGGGCCGAGCTTAGGTGCAGCGTGCGGCTCGCGCAACCAAAGACTGAGAGCCTTGTCAGGCGGCGTCGTGGATGTCCAGCCAACCGTTGCCGCGCGAAAGCTCGGTGATGCGCGTCTTCAGCTTTTTCTTGGCGCGGGCCTCGAGCTGGCGGGCGCGTTCGCGTGACACGCCCAGGCGACGGCCGATCTCCGCCAACGACATCTCGTCCTCGTTGTCGGCCATCAGCCGATTTTCGACGATGTAGCGCTCGCGTTGGTCCAGCCCCGTGAGCGCGAGCTGCACCGCGTCGCGCACGTAGCCGCCCACCTCGGAACCGACCAAACCCTCTTCTTGGTTCAGCCCGGAAGCGGTGAGCGTGTCGCCCAGCGTGGTCGCCGAATCGTCGTACACCTTGGCGTCGAGCGAAACGTCGCGCGCTTCCAGGCGGCGCACCATCGATGTGACTTTTGCCTTGGGCACATCCAGCGCCTTGGCCAAGAGCTCATCGGCGTGATCGCCTTCGCCGACCAAATTGGTGATGCGCACGCGTTCGCGGCGGAGCTTGAAGAACATCTTCGAACGGAGCGCGCCCGAGCCCACGCCGACCAAGCTCCACGAGCGAATGATGTGGTTCAAAATATAGGCGCGGATCCAATAGGCGGCGTAGGTAACGAAGCGCGTGCCCCGGCTGGTGTCGAACTTCTGCAGCGCGTGCACGACGCCGAAATTGCCTTCGGCCACCAACTCACCGAGGGGCAAGCCGTAGCGGCGATATTTGAGTGCAATGGCCACGACGTAGCGCAGGTGGGCCCGGACCAGCGCTTCGCGAGCCACTTCGTCCTTTTGATCGAGCCAGCGGGCGGTCAGAGCGAGCTCTTCTTCACGCGAGAGCTGAGGATAGGAATGGACCGCGGTGATGTAGAACGTCAGGGAGGGATCGGTTTGACGGGCCATGGTACTTCTCGGTTCCCTTCGTCTAATTCCAGTCCTAGACAAACGCAGAAGGCGCGGCCCCACACGCTTCGAACGGCGCCGCACGCACTCAGCTCGCACCCTGACCTACGCGGTAGGTATCTTCGCGGTTACGCTAAGATTTACCAAGCGCCCAAGTTCGTACGTTGGGCAAAACGGGCTGGACGCACGGGCACATTGCGCGGCGTGTTTAGGCATTGTCCAAGCTACCAAACACTGTGTCCGCGTTACCGTGGCAATTGCGCCACGACACCGGCTGCTGATCTGCAGCGGCGGTTTTCGTTGTGGCGCTCGCGCGCGGGTCACACCGCCGAGCGGGCTGGTCGTCGATCGAAACGGGCACGAGTGCCCGGCACAGACCAGCCGTCGGCGTGAGTGAGCAGCTCTCAGATCAAGCTTGAAACGACGAGCCGCAGCCGCAAGTTCCCGACACGTTCGGGTTGCCGAACTTGAACCCGGAGCCGTTGGCGCCTTCGACGTAGTCGATCTCCGTCCCGTCCAAATACTGGTAGCTGAGCGGATCGACGAACAGCTTCACGCCGTTGGATTCGAACAGCTCGTCCAAATCCGTGGGCTTGTCCTCGAAGTACAAGTCGTACTGGAAACCGGCGCAACCACCGCCCACCACTCGCAAACGGAGGCCTTGGCCTTCCAGTCCCTCCGACTTCGAAATCTCTTTAACTTTGTCTGCGGCCAGCGTTGTGATTGAAATCATCGGATGGGTTTCCTCCGCGCCCACGGGCCGACGCTGCCAATGTCATTGCAGCGTTTCGTCACCGAACGACGCGGGCCTAGTATAGGCACGCTCCCCTTCCGTCGCCAGTGCAAGCGTGTTTCGCCGCTGGGTTTTTGGCTTGCGCTCGGGATTTCGTGCTCCACCCCGGTTGCTGCGCATGCAGCGGAGACCGGGCTGACGCCCACGACCAGCGCGTTGCCGCCTCCACCTCCGCCGGCTGCCCTTCCAGCGGCCACGGAGGAACCTCTGCCTCCGCCCCCGGCTCCTCGGTCCCTGCCAATTCCACCGGCAGCGGCCAGCGCGCTGCCCGTGCCTGTCGCGCCGTCTGCCGCTCCTCCCGGAGCGCCGGGCAATGATTTGCCGGCGCCTCCGCGAGCGCCGCGGGGCGCGACCCTGCACGACGGCTTTTATCTGCGCATGGCGCTGGGCTTGGGGGGCGGTGGCGCGCGGGTGTCCTCCGATTCGAAGAGCATCGGCGACTATGACATCGGCGGCGCCGCGGGCGCTTTGGATCTCTGGATCGGTGGCACGCCTACGTCTGGATTGGTGATGGGCGCCGCGCTGTCGGCGCTCGGGCTGAGTAGCTCGCGGCGAAGCGTCGACGGCCAGCAAGTGTCCGGGGATGTCGTGGTCAGCACGGGCATCCTCGCCTACTTCGTGGACATTTTTCCCAATCCTCAGCGCGGCCTGCATTTGGGGGGCGCGCTCGGCGTCGCCAGCGGCGCCGCCGAGGTGAAGGACAATGGCCGGAAATTTCAGGGCGCGGGCCTCGGACTGCAAGCCTGGGGCGGCTACGAGTTTTGGGTCAGCCCGCAGTGGTCACTCGGGGGCATGCTTCGGTTCGCCGGCAGCGTGACCGGTGACGAGCAGGAGAGCGTCGGCTCCCAAGCGTCGCTCGGGGCCGCCACGTTGTCCTTCACCGCGCTTTATCACTGACGCCGAAGAGCTGGCCCGAACGACAGGCGAACACGATGCCCGTTGCGGTGGGCGTCGGACGAAATGGATCGAGGCAGCTCGTGTCGTCCAGCCTCAGCGCGCTCTTGCCTTCAGGTAGGATGAGCGCGTCGTTGCCGCTGCGCACCGCGGCGATCGCGCCTCGCTGATCGCTGACCACGAGCGCCGCGCGCAAGCCTCGCAGCGCGGGGTCGAAGCCTTGGCTAGTGGCGCTGAGGGCCGCGCGCGAGCCCTCGGCACCGTCTTTGGCGCGCAGGGAAACGAATCCGCCATCGGCGACCAACGCTGCCGAGGGTGAATCGAGCATCGCCACGGGGCCAGTGAGGTTGATGTTGGGCTCGCTGGCCAAGGTGACGACCTGACCCGTCGTCAGATCGAGCGAGCACCACTTGTGGCCGTCGACGACGGCGAACAGTTTGCCGGCGCTCACCGCGGCACCTTCCGCCACATTGCCAGCGAAGCTGCCGAGCGGCGTCAAATCCCCAGTGGCATGCGCAATCTGCACACGGCCGTTGTCGCTGACTGCGATCAGCGCGGCGTTCGCTTCAGCGATCGTGCTCAGGTTGCCACTGGCGCGAAGCTGGCGCAGCAAGGCGCCATTTTCGTCGAGCTCGAACAGCTCGCTGCCGTTCGCTAGCAGTGCGCCGCCGTTGCTGGTCGGGATCGACAGGCTGCGCCGTCTGGGATCAGCGAAGGGGAGGGCGCGCTTGGCCTGAAGCTTTCCGGTGGTCGAATAGAGCAGCGCTTCGCCGTCGCGCGTGACGATCAGAATCGACCCCGCGCTGGTCAACACCGGGGCCGAGCTGGCTTCGCTGGCGAGCCGCTCGGACCAGAGCGTTCGCCCTTTGGCATCCAGCTTCGACAAGCGCGGCTCGGCGTGAGCGACGATCAAATTGCCGTGTGCGTCACTCGCGGGGGCCTGGCCGATGCCGCCCGCCAAACGCGTGCGAAATGTAAGCTCTGGCGTGCTCGGAAAGCGGCTGCGTGCGCGATTGCCGTTGCTGGCGTCGAGGCCCTCGCAAGCCGCCAGGGCGGAGCCGCGACCGACGGCGATGCGCTGCACGCGCGCGGCATCGCGCGCGCTCGCCGGCGTGCCCAGCCACAAAAAAACGCTGCTGGCCAGGCACAGCGACGCGCGAAAAGGGCGCGTCACTTCGTGGCCTTGATCAGGAAGTCGGCGCGAATTTCGGGGATTTTACTGCCGGAACGCGGGCCATCGACCAGACCGACCACTTCGCCGAAGGTGCTGAGCTTGTCGCCCGGGAGCATCGTATACGGTGCCCCGTAGGTCACGCGGGCCAGACAGGGAGCGTGCGCGCAACCGCTCTGCACGTCCATCACGATCACCGTATTGTAGTTTTCGGTTCGCGCATCGACGCCGACTCCGTCGAGTGCCACCGCCCAACCGCGCTTGGTCCCGGCTTGATCGGCGATGGCGTCATAGTTGCTGGTGGCGCGCTGTCGCACGCGCTCGGCTTCGCGTGCCAAGCTGTCGACGCGTTTCACGCGCAAGGGGAAGAGCCGAGGCGCGGTCTCTTTGCTGGTGGCGCGGACGATGATGGTGGTTTCACCGGGCGCAGACACGTTCATCATTTGTGCGAATCGACCGCTCGGATCGACCGTGATCGGGCGGTCGCTGACGGTCAAGGTGCCGGCCTTGGCAGTGCGGCCAGCCAGCACGAAATTGGACGACTCGAGCAACACCGAAGGGCCGGGCGCGTCGATCACCAGCGGGGTGATGCCCGCTTGCAGGCTGACCGTACCGGATTGTGCGGAGCCGTTCGCCGGCGTAACGACGTAGGGTAGCCGACGCTCGAGCGTCTTGACCGAAGCGTCCAGCCCCGTGACCTCGGCGCTGACGTCGAGGATGTAGCGGCCTTCGCCTTCGGCGTTGAGCGTGACCGGCTTGCCGTCGACGGTGACCGTCGAGCCGGCAACGGCGTTGACCAACACGCGGAGCTCCGGCGTCGGCGCGTCGAGGCCACTGGTGTCGCCGCGCACGCGGAAGGCGACGGGCACCGAGATATCGACGAAGCTCTGCTTGCCGCGCGCTGCGAGTAGCGTGATGGTGATCGGATTTTCGCCGACTCGGAGCGGGCGCGACAAGGGCAAGCTGGCGTGATGCCCGGTAAATGTCGCGTTGACCGCATCGAGTCGCGCCACCGTGCCGTCTTCACACGCCGAGCAGGTGAGCTCGAGCTGCTCCTTGCCGTCGGCAAGTGCCGTTGCGCGCGCTTCGAGCGAGCCGTGACCGCGGTAAAAGAGCCAAACCACCGCGGCTGCGGCGAACAGCCCTGCTGCGCCGACCATCGACACCGCAGCCAGCGCCGGGATCCCCGGTTTGGCTGCGACGTTCTGATGCGACGTGCGCAGCGGCGCGCTCGGAGGTGCCGAGGGCAACGTTGGCAGGGACGCGCCGGACGCGGGGCGCGAGCTCGATGACGGATGAGCCACGGGCCCGGGGCTCACGGGAGCCGGGCTTGCCGATAGCGGTGTGGGAAGCTTGGCCTGTCCTGGATTCAACGGCGCGATCCCGGGCCGAGCCACACCCAGCATGGTTTTTTGGTGAGACGACAGGAGCGGGACGGTACCCGTTGGGGTAGGCGCTGAGCTGCCCTCCGGTGGAGGTGGCGGGGTTGGGTAACCGAGCCCTTCCGGCGGAGCGGCTGGATCCGAAGGCGTTGCGGGTGGGGCGACTTGGCCCGGCGCTCGTTCAGGCATCACGAGCGGCGCCATGCCGATCATGGTCTTGCGCAATCCGCCGGCCGGTGCCGCGCGCGCATTCGCAGTCGGTGGCTGCGCGGGCGCGGGCATGTCGGGCGTCCCCGGCGGCATGTCGGGCGCCCCCGGCGGCATGTCGGACGCTGCCGGCGGCATGTCGGACGCTGCCGGCATGTCGGACGCTGCCGGCATGTCGGGCGGCGCGAGGCCGATCATCGTGCCCCGAAAGCGGCCCTCGGGTACCGGCGGCGAAAAGCCGACCACGGTCTGACTGAAGGAGGCCAGGGGTTTCCCGCAGTTCTCGCACCCGGTGGCCTCCGGGGGATTTCGCGTTCCGCAATGCGGGCACAGCCTCATTGCGCGCACTATAACCCCGGACGCACCCCAGCTACCAAGGGCTCGTGCGCCGCCCCCGACTGCAAGGTCTTTGTCCAATTGCCCCCTTTTCCCCTAAGGGGTGAGGAGACTCACGTCCCATGCTCGCCAAACGCATCATTCCCTGCCTCGACGTTCGCGACGGTCGCGTCGTGAAAGGCGTCAATTTCGTGGGCCTTCGAGACGCGGGGGACCCCGTGGAGTGTGCCCGGCGCTATGACGCCGAAGGCGCGGACGAGATCACGTTTTTGGATATCACCGCGTCGATCGAGGGGCGCGGCGCGTTGCTGCACGTGGTTGAGCGGACGGCCGATGTGGTTTTTGCGCCTGTAACCGTGGGCGGTGGGGTGCGCTCGCCTGCCGACGTGAAGTCGCTCTTGGACGCGGGCGCGGACAAAGTCAGCGTCAATTCCTCGGCCGTGGCGGATCCGAGCCTGATTTCCGCGATCACGAGCGCCTGGGGTCGGCAGGTATTGGTGCTGGCGATCGACGCCAAGCGGAACCCCGACGGCAGCTATGAAGTGTTCACCCACGGCGGGCGCCGCGGCACGGGCCTCGACCCCATTGCATGGGCACGGCGCGGCGCGCAGCTCGGGGCAGGCGAGATCCTGCTCACCAGCATGGATCGCGACGGAACGCGCTCGGGCTACGATTTGGAGCTGCTTTCCGCGTTGACCGCGGCCGTGGAGATCCCCGTGATCGCCTCGGGCGGCGTGGGCAACCTCGAGCACTTGCGCGAGGGGCTGGCTGAAGGGGGCGCGGACGCCGCGCTGGCGGCCTCAATCTTTCACGACGGTGAGTTTACGGTCGGCGAGGCCAAACGTTACTTGGCCGAGCGCGGCGTTCCGGTTCGAGGAGGCTGAAGATGAGCGTGACACTTTCCGAGGTCAAACGGGCGGCGCGGGCGCACCGCGCGCCGCTGGCAGGCGAAAGCGCCGGCTACTTGGTGTTGGCGATCGCCGACCAAGTGCTCACCGCCCCGCGGCTGGTGCAGGCCGCGGACATTCAGCTGACCGAGGACGGAGCGCTGCGCGTGGTTTCCGGACACGCGAGCTCCGACGTGGACGCGGAGCTTGCGCTGCGACGCGCGCTCGATCAACTGCTGCTCGTCGCCAGCTCCGGTAGTGCCGCGCTCACACGCGCGAGCCGGCGCACCGCACCGCTCGGCCTAGCAGCGCTCGTCCGCGAGTTGGAAGCGGCGTTGATCCCGGTCAATCGTGCCGCGGCGCGGCGCGCCTTGGCCCGCGTACATCGCGAAACGGCGCGTGCGCTCGAGAGCGGCAATCTGCCGGAGGAGCAGGAGGAACCGTCGTGCAGCGCAGCACCGGCGCCGGCCGCGCTTGCCGTGCCCGCAGTGCCCGCGCCCGTCGCGCCGCCTGTCGCTGAGCCGCCCGCAGTGCCCGCGCCGGTTGTGTTGCCGGTGCTGTCGTCGGCAGCGGTTGCGGCGCCTGCGGTTTCCGCAGCGCCGGCGGAGTCCGCGCCGCTCGCGCGGCCTAGCGAGCCGCTCGCTGTCGAAGCGCGTGAGCCCCAACCCGAGCCCGAGCCAGGGCCCGACCTCGAGCAGGATATGGAGACCCCAGCGCTATCCGCATCCGTGCTGCCTGCGCTGGAGAGCTGCTTGGACGGCGTGGTCAGCGCCCTGTGTGAAGAATTGCCCGCTCCGCCGCAGTTCGTGGAAAGCGATGCCTTGACCTGCGCACTCGCCGTTCGCACGGTCAGCGTGCCCGCGGTAACGGCCGCGCCCATGCCCGCGGTTGCGGCCGTCTCCGAAGCGCCCCCTCTGCCGGAATTCTGGCTCGATGTCGAGCTCGAATTCGAGACGGACGCGGTCGATTCGAGCGCCGCCCCGACGGTGATGCGCGCGGTCGAAGTCGAGCCCGTGACGCTGGCCGCCCCTGAAGTGACGAGCGATTCGCCACTGCTCGACTTGCCGGTGGAAGCGCGCACGCGCCCCGAGCCCGTGGTGCTGCGCAACTCGCTGCGACCGCTGCTCGATCAGTTGCCAAAAGCAATTGCCGACGAGCCGGACGAGCCCGTGCCCGAGACGCCCACGTTGGGCGCGCTGGCGACACACCTGCCCATCCTAGCGCCCGAGCAGATCGCCGAATTGAGCATCGCGGCCAGGGTTGCCTTCGAACGACGCTCCCTCAGCTCGCGCACGCAGACGCAGACGAGCGATGAGCGGACGGAATGCCTGCCGCAGGCGCTGCCGCTCTCACCGCTTCCTCCTGGCGTATCGCTGGTGGAGTCGAAAAAGAGCGACGTGAAGGAGCTCGTGGATAGTTTCCAGGTTGTGGAGCCAAACATCAATCGCGGCCTGTGTCGCGCGATCAAAGAGCTCGCCGACTTGGACGCGACGCCCGCGCCGTTCGCGGCCTTGATCCGCTAAGGGAGATCTGGCAGCGTCGGGGCTCATGCACATTCAGAACTTGGCGATTCTGAAAGGGCTCGTCAGCGTGGCCTGGGCCGATGGCCGCATGGCCGGGGAGGAAAAAGAGGTCCTCGAGGCGCTGCTGCAAGCGTTCGAAGCGACCCCCAGCGAGGCGCACGAGCTGCGCATGTTCGCCCGCGAACCGAAGCAGCTGACTGACGTGCCCTTGCACGATCTGAGCGCGGACGCGCGGCGACTGCTGCTTCAACACGCGGTGCTGCTCAGCTTCGTCGATGGCGAACAAGCTCAGACGGAGAAGCAGCTGATCGACGAGCTGTGTGAAGTGCTGCGCATTCCGAGCATCGAGTCACGCGGTCTGGTGGCAGCCGCGGAAGAGCGCGCCAAGTCGCTCTTGGAACTGCTTTAGCGTCGGGGCTTCAGCTCGCGCCGGTCAAGTTCTTCAGTCGTTCGATCTCTTTGAGCAGCGCGATCGGACTGAAGGGCTTGGTGTAGTAGGAAGTAGCGCCGGCCTCGGTGGCGCGGTTGCGTGACTCTTGGTCGTCCAGCGCGCTGATGATCACGACCGGCACGTTCGCCGTCTGCGGATCGGCGCGTAGCCTTCGACACACCTCGAAACCGTCGTATTGACCGGGCAGATTGAGATCGAGCAGCACCAGGTGTGGCGGGTTGGTCAATGCCACGTCGATCGCCTTCGTGCCCGAGGCCACGGCGGTCACGTCATAACCGCGCGCTTGTACCAGCGCTTCGATCATGCGGCGGATCGAGTCCTGGTCCTCAACGACGAGAATGCGCATTGCTTCGGAGCATAACCCAATAGCGCTCGCTCCCGCTAGCGCTGCTCAATCCGGGCGATTCCGCAGCACGGCCCAAACTTCGCTTCTGCCCGCGGTGCCTTCACGCATGCCTACGCCGCTGCCCAGAACGCCGCCAATGACGTCCGCGACCAGCAGGGAAACGCCCGCGGGACGCCCGAAGCTCGCGGGATCCGTACGGTGCTGGATCACCTGAGTGCGCGACGCTTCGGGCACCACCGGACCGCCGTCCTCCACGCTCAACATCATACCCATTTCCGTGGGCACGACCGCGAGCGAAACTTCTCCGCCGCGCGGGGTGGCGGCGATCGCGTGATGAAGCAGTGCGCGCAGCAGCACGCGCAGCTCGGAGGTCTTGGTCTCGAAGGGCGCGCGCTCGGGCAGGCGCGGGTTGAGCCCGACGCCGTGACGCGCAGCGCGCGTCTCCACCGATTGCAGCGCTTCACGCGCCAGCTCGCCCACGTCGATCCTGCGCACCGGTTCGGTCAAGTCACACTCGGCGAGCAGACCGAGATCGCCGAGCAGCTCGGCGCCGACGGCCATGCGCCGGGTGAAGCTTTGTGCCAGCGGTGCCTGCTCGCCGAGTTGCTTTTGCAGCTCGACCGTGTCCGCGCGCAAACCGTCGAGCCAATGGCGCAGCACGCGTTGCAGCGCGGAGGCCGTATTCTGCAAGAGCTCCAGGCGATCGATGCCGGTCTCGGGTGGCGCGGTGGGCGGGATGTCACTGCGCAAATCGCCAGCCGTGATGACGGCGGCGAGCTCACGCGCGTACGCTTCACCGAGCTGCTGGGCCTGCTCGAGCTCCTTCCTGAGCTCGACCACTTCACGTTGATCGCTGGCACCGTCGGCGGGCAAAAAGATCGATTGCGTGCCGCCCTCCAGCTCGACGTGACCGCCGTAGCGCGTGGCCATGCGACTGAGCCAGCGGCGTTCGACGTCGTCCGCCGCCACGGTATCGGGGCCGAGCTGAACGGCAATTTTTACCCACTCGCCTTGGCGGCGGATTTCCACCTCCGACGGCCCGCCTTGGCCGCTCGGGCCGCTGTCCTGGTTGACCAGCATGTGGAACATGCGGCGCATGTCCGACTCTTCGCCGTTCACTTCGGTGCCGGCGCCGGGCTCGATGGCGATGCGCGCGTTGGGCGCGACCTCGTACAGCAGGGCGGCGAGGTCGATACGCCCACGCCGTTTTTTTCCACGGTTACCCGAGTTGAGCGCGCTCAGCATGTTGATCGCGTCTTCCAGCGCGTCGAGATTGGTCTCGACCGGGGGCAGCGACTCGCTACTGAGGATCTTGATCTCCGGCCCGGGTTTGGCGGGCAGGGGTTGCTTCAGCTGGGTGACGCCTTCGCGCAAGGCATGCGCGGCGCCGCGCGCCTCCTGGGCGAGCAGCCAGCTCAGCTCATGTCGCGTGAGGCGATCTTTCGACACCGTACCTACAATCATAGAACGAAGCGGGACGCGGCGGCTACCGCGTACTATCGTTCGGCAAGGAGTCAGGTGCGAAACGGATCTCGACCGAAGCGTGCAAGCCGTGGCCTACTTTGCCAGAGTCGCGTGTTTCGCCTGCTTGGCCTGCTGGCAGCGCCGCTTGCCTTCACTTCTGCTTGCGGCAACGGTTCGGTCCAAAGTCCATTTCATGTAGACGCAGGTAGTGAAGCGGGCGCCGCGGGTGCGCCCGACACCGACGGCGGCTTGGATCTGGGGCAGGACATGGGCGACCCCACGCTGGGCGGCCCGTGCGCCGACGACGACCAATGCGCGGACGACATTCCGTGCACGACCGACCGCTGTGATCCGGAGCTGCAACGCTGTCGGCACCTGCCCCACGACGAGCAATGCGCCGATGAGGTGTATTGCAACGGCGAAGAGCTGTGCGACCCGAAGCTCGGCTGCCAATCCGGTCCGCCGGTGGCTTGCGCGGACGCCGATCCTTGCACCATCGATAGCTGCGTCGAGAAAACGCGCTCCTGCTCGCGCACGCCGCGCGACGCAGACGGTGACGGTGATCCGGTTTGGAATTGCGCTGGCGGTGGGGATTGCGACGACTCGGACCCGAGCGTCAGCAGCGACGCCAAGGAAGTCTGCAAGAACGGTAAAGACGACAACTGCGACGGCACGGTCGATGAAGACGACTGCGCGACGCCCGTGCACGACGACTGCAGCGATGCGTTGAAAATCGACGCCAGCGGTTTCACTTCGCTTTCGCTGGCCGCGACCGCGCTCGACCATCCGACCAAGTGCGCGCCCGCAGGGAAAAATGCGGAAGACGTGGTGCTGGGTGACGTGGTCGTCGCGCTCGAGGTGCCCGAGGGCGACGCGCGAGACGTCGACGTGGTGGTGCGAGGCGACAGCGACGATTCGCGCGTGTCACTCGCGACCACGAGCGACCCCTGCGACCATCCGCGGGACGTGACTTGTTCGCCCAGCTTCGGCAGCGTGTCGCGCCTGCGCCTGTACGGCCTCGCGCCCGGGCTTTACCCGCTGTATGTCGCAGGCAAAGCGGGCTCCGAGCTGTCCTTGTCGGTGACTTTTTCGGCCGCCTCGAACGCGCCCCCGAACGAGACCTGCGGTACGGCCCGGCCGATCGTGCCCGGCGTCTCCGAGACGGCGAGCCTGCCGCACAGCACCACGGATCTGACCAGTAGCTGTGATCCAGAGGCGACGGACGATCCGCTGGTCGCGCTCAAATCCGGCGAGCTCGTGTACTCTTTCTCGCTGCCCGAGGCGCGCGACGTACGCATCTTTGCGAGCCCACTCGACGATTTCGGCGTGCCGGAGCTGTCTTTGCGCAACGCCGCTTGCACGGACGCGAGTAGCGAGCTCACTTGCCGCATCGGTTCGCCCGCGTCGGCGCTGTTCGCGCGCGCGCTGCCGGCCGGACAATACTTCCTGAGCGTGGCTTCCTCGGGGCCGGGTGATGTCGACGTCCGGCTCGAAGCCTCCGCTGCGACGGAGCCGCCTGCCGACCAGGGGTGCGCGAATTCACCGCTGATCGCCGCGGGCGAAACGCTCGACCTGTCGCTCACGGATCACGAGGACGCCGTGGACGTCGGCTGTCTTTCGGGCGCGCCCGACTCGACTCACCGCCTGACGCTGGGCGAGACCTCGGACGTGCTGCTCGTGGCGCGGATTTCGGCGAACGACTCGGGCGCAGTCAGCCTGGCCTCGCCCACCTGCTCGGAGCAGACCCGGCTTTCCTGCGGGGTCTCCGCGCGCAGTCCGGTCCGAGCACCGGCCTATGCGGTGCCGCCGGGCACGTATCGAGCCGTGGTCGAGAGCGCGCTGGGCAGCCCCGTGAGCTTGAGCGCCTTCACTCGCAAAGCCCAGCCCGCCACGCTGGTCGCCTTCGCCGACGACTGCTCGGCGCCGTTCGAGGTGCCGGCCACGGGCGGGCGCTTCCAAGGCAACACCGCCAACCTCCATGCCGATTTTTCCGCGGGTTGCGACGTCGGCAACCAGGCCAAAAATGGCGCTCCGGATCAGCTGCTGCACTTGCGGCTCGAGAGCAAAAGTCGAGTCGTGCTCGACATGTCCGGCAGCAAATACGACACCATGCTCAGCGTGCGCAGCGGCGACGCGTGTCCTGGGTCCGAGCTTGAATTGGCCTGCGCTGCTGGCCGAGCGCCTACCAGCAGCTTCCTGGATTTGGATCTGGAGAGCGGCGACTACTACGTGCAGGTCGACGGCTACGACGGCCAAGCCGGGGCCTGGTCGCTGGACGTATATGTCACACCCAGCTCGATCTGAAGGCCCGGTGTTCGCGAAATCAAAAGGGAAATTTGCGGGTTCGACAAGCAGGGCAGAAACGGGCTAGCTTGAGCGCTCTTCGGCTTCGCTCTTGCTATGTCCGTGCACGGTACCCGACTTCCCATGCGTGAAGTCCGAATCAGGAGAGAGCGCGATGCAGACCTCGCAGTGGCTGGCAGCCGTCGGTTTCGTGGCGCTCGTGAGTGTCAGCGCCGAAGCCGCGCCACGCGTTCGCGCTGGCGCGCTGAGCCGTAGCGAACGCGGTGCGCTGCTGGCGGGCGAGGTGGTCTCGCGCCCGATGCGATTCGATACCGAGAACGGCAGCTACCGGGGCGGCGTGTCCTACTCCGTGGTGCACGCACCCGCTGCCGCGGTGCTCTCGGCACTGAGCAACGTCGATACGCTGCCGCAGGCCTTGCCGCACACGAAGAGCGCACGTTTGATCGACGTGCATGAGGCGTTGGCACGGGTCGAGCTGGTGCATGGCGACGGCACGACCTACACGCTTCGCATCGAGCGCTCGGCGTCGCGTTCGACGCGTTTTGCGATCCCCGACGGGGGGGAGCTACGGTTTTGGCTCGACTCGAGCAGGCATCACGACATCAGCGACGTGTTCGGCTTCTTTCGTGTCGAGCCCTTCGGGGACGGCAAGAGTCTGGTCACGGTGGCCGCTGCGCTCGACCTCGGTCCGGGCCTCACCAGCCTATTTTTCGGCGACGCGGTGGAACGCAGCCTGCTCAGCACGCCCGGTCGAATCCGAGTCTTCGTCGAACCGCGTGCGCTTGCCCTACTGGAAACGCCCGGCTGGACGGTCGGGTTTTGAGCTAGCAAAGACGCCGCAAGTTTGCTCAAACTGCGAGCAGTCCCATGCTCGCTCGCATCAGTGTCGTCGCTCTGAACACCTATCGTGAGGCCGTGCGCGCGCGCGTGCTGCACGGCTTGTTCGCGCTGGCCATCGCCACTGCGGGTTATTGTCTGGTGGTCGGCGCGTTCGCACTCAACTCGAGTCTGCGCGTCGTGAGTGATCTGGGTGCGGCTTCGATTTCGATTTACGGGGTCGTGGTCGCGGTCGTGCTCGGGGCGACCTCGCTCTATCGCGAGCTCGAGCTGAAGACGATCTTCCCGATCCTGGCGCGCCCGATTCGCCGATCGGAATATTTGCTGGGCAAGTACCTGGGCACGGTGCTCACGCTGGCCGTGTTCATTGCGGCCAACTCCGGCGTCTTGCTGTTGGCCCTCGGGGCGCAAGCGGGGCGACCGGTCGCCTTGCCGATGAGCATCGCCGTCGCTGCGACGCTCGTGGCGATCGCGCTTGCGTTTCGCTTTGCGCGCGCCCGCACTTACCTGCCCATCCCATGGGCAGCTCTGGTCCTGCTCGCGGGTGCGTACTTGGCGGGTGGCGCGCCCGACGATCGCCGCGTGGTGCTCGGCTCGGCCTTGCTGACATTGTCGGAGGTGGCGCTGGTGACCGCGATTGCCACGCTGTTTTCTTCGTTCTCGTCGCCGTTTTTGAGCGCCATTTTCACCTTCGGCCTGTTCGTCGTCGGGCGCAGTGCCGATACGCTGGCGCGCTTGCCGGCTCGCATTTTTGGAGAGTCTTTGGCCAGCGCGGGGGCGCTGCTAGCCAAGCTCGTGCCCAATCTGATGTTGTATGTGCCACCGCGTCCGCTGTTGACCGGCGAGGCATCCGGCCCGTCACTCGTAAGCTACCTGGGCATGGCCGTGTTGCATTCAGTGGCCTGGTCGGTGCTGTTGCTCGGCTGCGCGAGTCTCTTGTTTCGGCGTCGCGACTTCCTATGACTCGCGTGCGCAGCTGGTGGGAGCGGCTTTCGTTACTCGCGTTTTTCACCGTGCTCAGCTGTGCCGTGTTCAGCGCGCGCGTGATCCTGGAAGGGGAGTCCGAGCTCTCGGCCAGTGACGCCGCGTTCGATCGCGGCGAGCTCGGCTCGGCCCTGGACCATGCGCGGCGCGGGGCGACCCTGTACGCGCCCGGGGCTCCGCACGTGGAGCGGGCCTACGAGCGCCTGAACGCACTGGCGCTAGGCGCGGAAGCCGCGGGGCAAGCGAAGCTCGCCTTCTTGGCCTGGCAGGCCATGCGCAGCGCGGCACTGGAGTCGCGCCACGTTTGGCTGCCTCGCCAGGCAGAGCTCGAACGCGCCAATCAAAACCTGGCGCGCTTGGAGGCGTCGGCGCGGGACAAGTCCGAAGGCGACCGCGGCAAAACCCAAGCCCAGGCGCTCGCGCGCCTGAGCGCGGATGACGCGCCGGCCCCCGCTTGGATCGCGGTGCTGGGCGTGGGCTTCTTGCTCGCACTTTCGGGTCTGAGTCTGTTTGC
>Ga0247773_1000244_pt1 | contig 25528 bp, 15 predicted proteins | sample UWRJL092311B6_FD_179934 | JGI IMG/M metagenome (GOLD analysis project Ga0247773, IMG submission 179934) | Plant litter microbial communities from Arlington Agricultural Research Station in Wisconsin, United States - UWRJ-L092-311B-6 | ecosystem: Environmental > Terrestrial > Plant litter >... | reverse complement strand
GCCTCATGCATCGCCCCGGAGCCGCACGGATGCCGAGGCCGCACTCCGCGAAGGCGGATCTTCGTGCCGTCGTGGCGGCGAGCTCACTCGCATCCTCCCGACGCATGAGGCCGAATCGGTCTGGTGATCGACGCGGTTCCCCGCCCTTGCGCGGCTCGCTAGCTTGAAACCGCACCCCGATCATCATCGCATCCTTGTATTACGTAGACGTCGCTCTCCCGCTGCCGCTCACGCGGACGTTCACCTACCGCGTCCCCGACGGGATGCGCGGGCAGGCGCGGCCCGGCGCGCGCGTGCTGGTGCCGTTCGGCAACAAGGAGATCATCGGGTGGATCGACCGGCCGCGCGACCAGGCGCAGGTCCACGATCCCGAGAAGACCAGGACGGTGGTGGGCGTGCTCGACACGTCGCCCAGCGCCACGCCGGCCGTGCTCCGCCTCTGCCGCTGGATCGGCGAGTACTACCTGGCGCCGCTGGGGCAGGTGCTGCGCACGGCGCTCCCGGCGGGGCTCACCGACTCGTCCACCGACTACGTGGAGCTGTCCGGGGGGATGGCGCCCGGGCGCGACCTGTCGGGGATGGAGCTGAAGCTGATCGAGTGGCTGCGCGGGCGCGACGGGGCGCAGCCGCTGGCCCGCGTGCGCCGCGAGCTGGGCGACCGCGTGTGGTGGCCCACCATCCGCAAGCTGGAGGATTTCGGCATCGTCCGCGTGATCACCGAGGGGCCGCGCGTGGGGCCGCCGGTGAAGACGCACCGCGTCTTGCGCGTGCGCGAGGTGCCCAGCCTGATGGAGCGCGACACCCTCTTCGGCCGCGCCGTGAAGCAGCGCGAGCTCTTCGAGCGGGTGGAGGCGATGGGCGGCGCGGCCGAGGTCACGCACCTGGTCAACGAGCTCGGCTACACCTACGCCATCGTCAACGCGCTGGTGAAGAAGGAGGTCGCCGAGATCGCCGAGGAAGAGGTCTCGCGCGATCCCTACGCCGGCGTGGAGGCCGGGATCGCCCCCGAGCACCGCCCCACCGCCGCGCAGACCTCCGTCATCGGGCGGCTGGTGGATGCATCGCGCACGAAGGATCCCGGCACCTTCCTCCTCCGCGGCGTCACCGGCTCGGGGAAGACGCTGGTCTACATCGAGCTGCTGCGCGAGGTGGTGGAGAAGCAGGGGCGCACCGCCATCGTCCTGGTCCCCGAGATCGCGCTCACCCCGCAGACGGTGGGGCGCTTCAAGGCCGTGTTCGGCGACCGCGTGGCCGTGCTCCACTCGGCGCTGTCGGACGGCGAGCGCTACGACGAGTGGCGGGCGCTGCGCTCGGGCGAGAAGCGGATCGTGGTGGGCGCGCGCTCGGCGATCTTCGCGCCGCTCCCGGACCTCGGCGCCATCGTGGTGGACGAGGAGCACGAGAGCTCGTACAAGCAGGGCGAGAGCCCGCGCTACCACGCGCGCGAGGTCGCGGTCGTCCGCGCGGCGATCGAGGGCGCCGTCTGCCTCCTGGGGAGCGCCACGCCCTCGCTGGAGAGCTGGGCGAACGTCGGGAGCGGCAAGTACCACCTGCTGGAGCTGCCGGAGCGCGTGGGCGGCCAGGCGCTCCCCCCCATCCGCATCGTCGACCTGAAGGCCGAGCGCAAGCGGCAGAAGGACTCCACCGGGCCCGGCGTGGAGCGCGGGCCGGTGATCCTCGGCGACATGCTGGCCGACGCGGTGCGCGAGCGGATCCGGCGGAAGGAGCAGACCATCTTGCTGCTGAACCGCCGCGGCTACGCCAACTTCGTGCAGTGCCGAGAGTGCGGGAACGTGTGGCAGTGCCCCAACTGCAACGTCTCGCTCACCTTCCACCGCCGCCGGGCGCGGCTCACCTGCCACTACTGCCTGCACGAAGAGCCCGCGCCCGCCTTCTGCCAGGCGTGCGGGAGCAAGGACCTGAGCTTCAAGGGGGTGGGGACCGAGCAGGTGGAGCGCACCGTGGCCGAGACCTTCCCCAGCGCCCGCATCGCGCGGATGGACGTCGATACCACCAGCGGGAAGTGGAGCCACCACGAGATCCTGGGGCGGGTGGAGCGCGGCGAGGTCGACATCCTGATGGGGACGCAGATGATCGCGAAGGGGCTCGACTTCCCCAACGTGACGCTGGTGGGCGTGATCAACGCCGACGTCGGCATCCACCTGCCGGACTTTCGCGCCACCGAGCGGACCTTCCAGCTGCTGACGCAGGTGGCCGGGCGCGCCGGGCGCGGGCCCAAGGGGGGCGAGGTGTTCATCCAGACCTCGCTCCCCAACCACTACGCGGTGGCGGCGGCGATGGACCACGACTTCATCACCTTCGCCGAGAAGGAGATGGAAACGCGGCGCGAGCCGAGCTACCCCCCGCACTCGCGGCTGGTCAACGTGGTCGTCAGCGGGCTGGAAGAGGCGGCCACGCAGGAGGCCGCCGTCGCCGCCGCCGACTGGGTGCGCGGGCTGATCGAGAGCCGGCGCGTGGCCGACGTGGCGCTCACCGGCCCCGCCCCCGCGCCGATCGACCGCATCCGCGGGCGCTGGCGCTGGCACTTCCTCCTCCGCTCGCACAGCGCCAAGACGCTGGGCGAGGTGTCGCGCTTCTTCTACACGCGCTGGCGCCCGCGCGCGGCGAAAGCCGCCGACGTGCGCGTGATCGTGGACCGCGACCCCGTGGCGCTGCTGTAGGGTCGGACGCCGACGAACGACCGTCCCTCCCCCGCGGAGGTGCCGGGGGAGGGACGGAGGAGCGCGCTCACCCGCCGCCCGGGGCGCGCGGGAGGCGCCGGCGGGTCACGGGCAGTAGGGACACGGGTTCTGGGCACCGGTCACGCAGCTGTCCACGATGCAGCTTCCGCACACCGCCGTCTTGGTCGGCGCGTTCCCCAGCACCGTGCCGAGATCCACCTCGCCCGCCTGCGTCTCGAACTTCTCGACCGAAAGCTGGTCGAGGTTCAGCTGCAGCTTCTTCATCATGCCCTCCTTGGTGGGAGAAACGCCGGCGCGACCGAGGTTCGCGCCCGCACGCGCGGTCCGGCCGGCTCATCCCGGCCACCAGACCCGCATCGTTGCCGAACACCCCCCAAACCCGGTGGCTTGAAAGTGACGGCAGGGTGTAGATGATGCAACTTTCGCGCTCTTGTTTCGTCCGCAAAGATGGGTACTCCGTTTCCCTTCATGGTTCGATGCGGCACTCGCGGAGAATCTTGCATACGCACCGCGCGACCGGCGGCGCCGCCGCCTGGGCACTCGCGTGCACCGCCATGGCATGGCCACGCTCCACCGACAGACGATGAGACCCGATCCCGACCCGCCGCCCCGGCGCGGCCCCCCGGTTCCGCCGGAGCCGCCGGAGAGTGACCGGCATGCCGCGCTGCGCGAGGCAATCCAGCACAGCCGGCAGCTGGTCCAGCACGCCCGGGAGCTGAGCGACGCCGCGGCGCGGGTGATCCTGGTGTCGCGGTGGGTGGTCGACGACCTGCTCGCCTCGCGCCTGGCGCGCGGCGACGGCGCGCGCGGGCGGCACCTCCGCATGTGCTCGTACTGCTCGCGCGTGGGAAACACGGTGCGGCGGTGGGCCCACGTGCCGGAGAGGCTCCGCCCGCACGGGGCCCTGCTGACACACACCATCTGCCGCGACTGCTGGGCGAAGATCCCCGAGGTGGACGGCGAGCCCTATCCGGAAGAGTGAGCGCGCCGGCCTCCCCCGGTCCGGCCGCCCTCCAGGGCCCGGGCTCGGCCCCGCCGGCGCTCCCGGCCGGGACGGCGGGAGCGCGGCCCCCTTTCAGCGGGCGCGATCTTTCGTGTACCTTTCGCGCCCGCGAACCGGCATGCCGCACCGAAACTTGCATCCGGTGTAGCAGAGGCGTCCGTATCTCGTTCGTGGAACGTTTGGCGCGGGGGGGGGCCCGCAGGCACCCCGCGCCGCACTGTCTATCTCCTCGTGAATCCAAGCGGTACATCCGCATGACCGAACGCAACGGCAATGGCGCCGCGCCCCGGCGGCGCGTGGTGGTGACCGGGATCGGCGCCATCACGCCCATCGGCACCGGGGTGGAGGGGCTGTGGGAGGGGCTGCACCGCCGCGAGAGCGCCGTGCAGAAGATCGACCGGTTCGACCCGTCGCCCTTCCGCACCCACATCGCCGCGCAGGTGAACGACTTCGACCCGGCCGACTACATGGACCGGCAGCGGGTGAAGCGCACCGAGCGCTACGCCCAGTTCTCCATCGCCGCCAGCCGGCAGGCGCTGGAAGACGCCGGGATCGACCCGGCGAAGGAAGATCCCGAGCGCGTGGGCGTGCTGATGGGGAGCGCGCTGGGCGGCGTGGCCTACGGCGAGGGGCAGTTCACCAGCTTCCTGCAGAACGGCGTGCGCGGGGTCGACCCGCTCCTGGCGCTGGCCGTGTTCAACGGCGCGGCGAGCTGCAACGTGGCGATCGAGTTCGGCTTCAGCGGGCCCAACAGCACCAACGGGATGAGCTGCGCCTCGGGCGCCATCGCCGTGGGCGACGGGTGGAAGGCGATCCGCGACGGCGAGGCCGACGTGGTGCTGGCCGGCGGGATCGAGGCGCCGCTGGCCCCGCTCTGCTACGGCGCCTTCGCCATCATCCGCGCCATGAGCACCCGCAACGACGACCCCCGGCACGCCTCGCGCCCCTTCGACCGCGACCGCGACGGCTTCGTGATGGGCGAGGCGGCGTGCGTGCTGGTGCTGGAGGAGTACGAGCACGCCCGGGCGCGCGGTGCCCGCGTCTACGCCGAGCTGCTGGGCTACGGCACCAGCAACGACGCGCACCACATGACCGCTCCGCGCCCCGACGGCGCCCAGGCCGCCCGGGCCATGCGCGAGGCGCTGCGCACCTCCGGCCTCCAGCCCGAGCAGATCGAGTACGTGAACGCGCACGCCTCGAGCACGCCGCTCAACGACAGCACCGAGAGCCGGGTGATCCGCTCGGTGCTGGGCGACCACGTGGAGAAGGTGGTGGTGAGCGGCACCAAGGGGTACACCGCGCACTGCCTGGGCGCCACCGGCGCCGTGGAGGCGGCGATCACCGCGCTGGCGCTGCAGCGCGGGTGGATCCCCCCCACGCTGAACCTGGAGGAGCCGGGCGACGAGTGCGACCTCGTTTACGCCACGGGGACGGGCGAGGCTCGAAACGTGCGGTACGCGCTTTCGAACTCGTTCGGCTTCGGGGGGATCAACGCCACGCTGGCCTTCGGGGCGGTGGACGAGGGTGCCGTGGCGCCCTCCAGCGGCGGCGAAGCCACCGGCCGCGCGAGCTGAGGAAACGGATTTCGATGGCGCCCATAAGTTCCGTTGATACAACGGGTTGTGGTGCACCGCCCGCACGTGCGCGTCCACTTGGGCCGCACGGGGAAATTGACATCCTCTCTTGACCGGGTTAGCTTTGCCGGCTATGGGGATTTCCGGAAGAAATGCTTAGCCCACGCAGGAGCAGCGAGCCCTCGAACACCACCGAGGCTCGCTGCTCTTGTTCTTTCTGAAAGGATCGAACCGACATGTTCTTGAGCTCACGGGCCCTCGACTCGTTCGACCAGTACCTGCACGACGTTGAGAAGTACCCGCTGATCGAAGATCCCGCTGAAGAACGTGCACTCGCGCATCGCGCGCGCGCCGGCGACAAGGAGGCCGCCGAACGGCTGGTGACCGCGAATCTGCGGTTCGTGATCAGCTATGTGAAGAAGTACCAGGGGCGCGGGCTGGGGCTGGCCGAGCTGGTCTGCATCGGCAACGAGGGGCTGCTCAAGGCAGTGAAGAAGTTCGATCCCGACAAGGGTGTGAAGTTCATCTCGTACGCCGTGTGGTGGATCCGCCAGACGGTGCTGCAGGCGCTGGCCGAGCAGACGCGCTCCGTGCGCATCCCGCTCAACCAGAACTCCAACCTCGTCCGGCTGAGCCGGGTGGACACGGCGCTGACCCAGACGCTGGGCCGCTCCCCCACCGACGAGGAGATCGCCGAGGAGATGGGCGAGCCGGTGGACACCATCCGCGCGCTGCGCCGGGTGGCGGCCAGCGAGCTGAGCCTCGACGCGCCGCTGGACCGCGGCGACCGTGACAGCGCCAGCTTCGGCGAGCGCTTCGCGGGGAGCGAGGCGGTGGAGATCGAGGAAGAGGTGGAGAGCCAGGCTCGCCGCGAGTTCCTGGAGAAGATGTTCGAGAAGTACCTGACCGAGCGCGAGCGCAAGATCCTGTACCTCTACTACGGTCTGGACGAGGGCGAGGAGCGCACGCTGGAGGAGATCGGCAGCATGCTGGGCGTCACCCGCGAGCGCATCCGCCAGATCCGCAACCGGGCGTTCGAGAAGCTGCGCGAGAGCCCCGACGGCGCCGCGCTGGAAGGCTTCTGGGCGGTCTCGTAAGACTCCGCACCGATTTCCGGGAAGGACCCCAGGGCGAGGAGACGCGAGTCTCCTCGCCCTTTTTTCATCCAGCATCGCCCGGGCGATCGATTCACTCGCGGGGACGATGGCGTGGAGGGCGGCGCCCCCCCGGGGTCACACGAGCGAGCGGAGAAGTGCCGGAGTCAGCGGAGAACTCCGTCGCACGAACGACGCGAGCCGCGGTGGCATGCCCTCCCCCCCGTGGGCTCCCGCGGGGCGGAGAGCGCGCTGGTGGGGCGCCGGGCCGGCGCCGGGCTTGTCCTCCCCGCCCCGCCGGCCGAGATTCCGCGCGGGCGGCGGGGGCCGGGTTGGGCCGGACCCGCGCGGGGGACGTTTCACCGATGCGAGACGATGACTGACACGATGGAGCGGCCGCGGGCCGATCGTGGTACCGGCGCGGCGTTCGCCGAGCGCGTGCGGGCGGACTTTCCCGTTTTCGAGCGGCGGATCGGCGGAAAGCCGATCGCGTTCTTCGACGGGCCGGGGGGAAGCCAGGTGCCGCGCACGGTGGCCGACGCGGTCGCCGAGTACCTGACGATGCACAACGCCAACACGCACGGCCGCTTCGCCACGAGCGAGGAGACCGACGCCATCCTCGACGCCGCGCGCGAGGCCGTGGCCGATTTCGTCAATGGCGACGCGGGCGAGATCGTGTTCGGGGCGAACATGACCACGGTCACCTTCCACCTTTCCCGCGCGCTGGGCCGCGCCTGGGGGCCGGGCGACGAGGTGATCGTCACGCAGCTGGACCACCAGGCGAACGTGGCGCCCTGGCGGAAGATGGCCGAGGACAACGGGATGACGGTGCACGTGGTCCCGCTCCGCACCGAGTCGCTGCAGCTGGACTACGAGGCGTACGAGGCGCTGCTCTCGCCGCGGACGCGGCTGGTGGCGATCGGCGCCGCGTCGAACGCGGTGGGTACGGTGAACGACGTGCGACGCGTGGCCGGCGCGGCCCGCGCGGCGGGCGCGCTCACCTTCGTGGACGCGGTGCATCATGCGCCGCACTACCTGGTGGACGTGGAGGAGCTGGGGTGCGACTTCCTGGCCTGCTCCAGCTACAAGTTCTTCGGCCCGCACGCCGGAATCCTGTGGGGGCGGCGCGAGCTGCTGGAGCGCTTCGATCCGTACAAGGTGCCCCCCGCCTCCAACGCCGCGCCCGAGCGGTGGGAGACGGGAACGCAGAACCACGAGGCGATCGCCGGGATCCTGGCCTGCATCGACTGGATCGCCGCGCTCGCCGGCGACGACGACGAGGACGACGGCGAGGAACACGACCGCCGCGAGGCGCTGCGCCGCTCGTTCGAGGTGGTGCACGCGCACGAGTCCGCCCTCTTCCGCACGCTGGAGGACGGGCTCCGTGCCATCCCCGGCGTGCGCTTCCACGGCGTGGCGCGCGGCCAGCCCCGCACCCCCACCGCCGCCTTCGTGGTGGACGGGTGCACGCCGGACGAGGTGGCGCGGCGGCTGGGCGAAGAGGGCGTCTTCGTGTGGAACGGCGACTTCTACGCCACCTCGGTCTGCGACGCGCTGGGGCTGGGCGACTGCGGCGGCCTCGTGCGCGCCGGGCTGGCGCCGTACTGCACGGAAGACGACGTGCGGCGCCTGATCGACGGCGTCGCGCGGATCGCCGCGCGTCCGTAGCCGTCAGCCGACCGGCGCAGGTCACGTCATCATCCGGTCGGCGGAATCATCCGATCGACGAACGGCGGCAGGGGAGCGGGATCATCATCTCCGCTCCCCTGCTGCCGTTCGCACGTGGGAAATCGGCCGAAACGCGACGACAGCCGCTCCACGCATCTCCCGTTTCGCCGGGCGCCGCACGTTCGATTCTCGGTGCATCGGGTTCGAAACCGCGCCGCCCATGGGCCGATCGGAAACCGGAGAACCGCATGCAGGCGAGCGGTTCTCCGTTTTTCCGCTCCTCCGTGTGATACGAGCCCGCGGTTGCAGTGATACCGGATCCGTGAGAACGCCTGCTGTATCCTCTGCTGGAGCGCGATTCGGGTTCGCGATCCTTCGGCCTGCAACCCGATGTGAGAAAACAGGTTGCACCGTGGTCGGCCTCAAAATGACATCGCCTCGGTCGCAAGGTGAACACGCGGCGTTGCACCCGACTTCGTATCAGGGATGACCGCCCGGGTGGCGGTGGACACCGGGCATCTCCCTGGACCTCCGCATCACCTCGCCGAGAGCGCGCGGATGCGCTCGCGGGCGCGGGCGACCAGCGGCTGGGACTCGGGGTCGGCGTGGGCCCAGAGGGAGACGAAGCGGGTGTAGTGGACCACGGCTTCCTTGGGCCGGCCCAGCCGCTCGCAGACTTCCGCCTGGGCCAGGTGCGAGGGTGCGAGCCAGGCCAGCCCCGCGCCCAGGTCCTCGTCCACCGTGGCGTACCACTCCAGCGCGGCGGCGGGCTGGCCGGCGGCGCGCAGCAGGTCGGCGCGGAGCATCCGCTCGGGGGTGTGGCCGTACGGCTCGTAGCTGGAGAACTGCGGCAGCGTGCGCTCCGGCCACCCCGCCTCGAGCAGCGCCAGCGCGCGCGCCGGGTCTCCGCCGAGCTGCGCCAGCCGCGCGCGCAGCACCTGCGCCTGGTAGCGCACCAGCTCGCCCTCGTGCGGAGTGCCGCCGCGCACGGACTCCAGCGCCTTCACGGTGCGCTCGGCGACCGGGCGATCGCCCGCGCGCACGGCCAGCGCCCCCTGCAGGTACGCGCGGCAGAGCGAGGGGCAGTAGCGCCGCGAGTTGCTCACCGGGTCGCCCACGGTGTCCGGCGCGGGGACGGGGGTGCCGTCGAGCGTGGCGCGGATGGCGGCGAGATCGGCGGGGGAGACGGGGCGCAGCGGAAGGAGCGCGAGCGAGGCGCGCACCTGGGCGGCGTAGGCGGGCTCCAGCAGGGCGGCGGCGTCCAGCTCCTTGGCGGCACGCCGCCACTGGCCGCGCGCCGCCGCCATGTTGGCCTCCAGCGTGTGCCCCAGCGCGCGCGACCGCGCCGGGCGCGACGGCTCGCGCAGCACCTCGGCGCCGGCCTCGCCCGCGGCGGGGTTGCCGGTGAACTGCGCCACGCGCCACGCGTTCACCCACACGGCGTCGTAGTCCATCCCCCGCATCCGCTCGGTGACGGCCGCGATCCGCGCCGCGTCGCCCGAGCCAAAGGCGCTCAGCGAGGTCAGCTCCATGGCGCGGGCATGCGCGGGCTGATCGCCCACCACGTCGTTCACCAGCGAGTCTCGCTCGTCCGCGCGCCCCTCCACGGCGGCGATGCGGGCCAGGTGCACGCGCGCGCTCTCGTTGCCGGGGTCCAGCTCCAGCACGCGCTCGAAGGGCGCGCGGGCACGGGTGAGGGGCACGCCCAGCCACACGCCGCGGTGGAAGAGCACCTCGCCCAGCTCGTGCCACACCTCCACGTCGGTGGGGTCGTCGTTCAGGGCGCCCCGGTACAGGCGCTCGGCCTGCCGCGCCGAGCCGTTCCAGTAGGCGTTGCGCGCGTCCAGCAGCAGCCGGTCGTGCGGGGCCAGCCGCCCGCGGAAGCGCAGCGCCTGCGCCACCACCTCGCCCGGCGTGCGCGGACCGGCGGCGCGGCCCGACCAGTCCATGGCGGTGCTGAGGCGGTAGAGCGCCAGGGCGAAGGTGCTGTCCTGCTGGGCCGCCTCGGAGAACGCCTCCACCGCCAGCGCCACCTTCCCCTGCCGGAACCACTGCTCGCCCGTGAGGTACGAGCGGAGCGCCGGGAGCGACGTGGTGGTGAGCGCCGCCGTGCGCGCCAGCCGCTGGTCCGGCGCCTCTCCCCCGGCGAGGAGGGCGATGGCGACGCGGTCCACCAGGCCGAAGACGTCGCGATCGTCGGCGCTCACGGCGCGGGCGGTGGAGCGCAGACGGCCGTCCACCGCGTAGAGCGAGGCGGTCACCTGCAGCTTGCCGTTCGCCTCCACCACGTCGCCCACCACCAGCGTTCCCGCGTTGAAGTGGCGGGCGGCGGCCTGGCCGTCGGAGACGTCGCCGGCTTCCAATCCTTCGCGGCGCGCGTAGCCCAGCAGCGCCACGGGGTCGACGGTGTGGATGTCTCCCGCCCCATCCAGCCGGGTCGACAGGAGGTCGACCAGCCCCTCGCCCAGGTACGCCGTCTGTGGCGCGCCGCGCACGCGGAACGGCAGCACCACCACGCGCGACGGCGGGTACCGCGCGGCCGTCCGCCGCGCCATCATCGAGCGTGCCGCGCCGGCGGCGATCAGCGCCACGGCGAGCACCACGATCCCCGCCGTGATCCACCGCCGCCGCGCTCCCGGCAACGTCCACCGCCGTGGCGGACGCGCGGTCTCCGCCGCCGGGGCGGGTGATGTGACGCCACCGGCGGCATCCACCGTCACCGTGCCGCGCTCCATCCTCCCGGCCGCATCCACCGCATCCACCGAGGCCCGGGCCGGGGCGGCATCCGCGGTCTCATCTCCCGCCGGCTGATCATCCTCCACGTTCCCGGTGGATGGGGCGGCTCGATCCCCATCCACCGGGACCACCGGCGTTGGCGCGGCAACCGGACCGGCGGACGCGCGCTCCGGCCGCGTCCCGGCGGATGGATCGGCCGGCGGCTCCGGCTCGCTCTCGGGCGAGGCGCGCGGCGGAGCGGGCGTGGCGCGGGGGCGGCGGGCGGGGGTGGCGTTGCGGGCGCGTTCGCGGACGGCGCGGGCCAGCTCGCGCGTGCGGGGGAGCGGCTCGTCGCCGGTGTCGGCCAGCAGCTTCCGGGCGAACTCGTCGTAGGCGCGCGCGGCGGCCGATCCGTCGCCCACGGCGTCGAGCAGCACCAGCAGGCGCTGCAGCATCGACTCGTCGTGCGGGGCCAGCTCGGCGCCGAGGCGCGCCCAGCGGAGCGCGGCCTCCAGGTCGTCCGCCGCGTCGGCCGTGTCGGCCAGGCGGCAGGCGGCCTCCAGCGCGCGCCGGGCCAGGCGGGCGCGCTCGTCCTCCAGCCAGCGCTCCCACTCGCCCTCGCCGGGAAGGTGGAAGCCGGGAAGGAGCTCGCCGCCGTACAGCGCCAGCGCGTCGGCGTCGCGCCCCTCGTCCAGCGCGCGGTCGAACTCCACCGCGTCGCACCAGAGTGCGCCGGGGGCGAGCCCCACCTCCTGCCCCCCCGACCCGGCCAGCACCTCGGCGCCCAGCGCCTTGCGCAGCGCGTGCAGCGCCAGCCGCAGCGCGCCGCGGCCGCGCTCGTCGCCCGAGTCCGGCCAGAAGCGCGCGAGCAGCAGGTCGCGCCGCTGCGGGCCGCGCGGCCGGGCGAGCGCGAGGTACACCAGCAGCGCCAGCCGCTTGGGCTGCGCCACCAGCGCGCGCGGCGCCGAGTCGCCGGGCCGGTCCAGGTCGATGGCGCCGAGAACGCGCAGGTGAAGCATGCGGGGCGGTTGAGCCGCGGAGAAGACGCTGCGTGGGGGAGCGAAAAGCTAGGGAACACTGGAGATAGGCACAAGGACCGGCGGCGGAAACGCCGCGGTAACGCCCCGGAAACGCGCGCGACGCACATTGGTGGGCGTTCGGATGGCGGCACGGTGCCGCCGTGCAGTCTTCGCCACACGCCGGCCACGCCGGCCCCACTCCACGGGAAGCGCCGGCCGATGCGTCTTTCGATCCTCGCGGCAGCCGCGATGCTGGCGACGGCCTTCGCACCCCGCCCCGGCCGCGCGCAGACGCTGGACGACGCCGCCCTGCGCACCGCCGCGCGCAAGGCCGGGGAGCTCCGCGAGATGGTGGCGGTGGGCGAGCCGTTCACTGGCCGCCTGGCCGCGCCGGCGAGCACCCGGTGGCGCGTGGTGCTGCGGGCCGGGCGCAGCTACGCGCTGGCCGGCCGCTGCGAGCCCGGCTGCCGCGACCTGGACCTGCGGCTGCTGGGCCCCGACGGCGCCGAGGTGGCGGCTGACGTGGAGCGCGACGCCGAGCCGCTGGTGCGGGTGGTTCCGCGCGCCACCGGCAGCTACGAGGTGCGCGCCTACATGGCCGACTGCCGCGCCCCCCGCTGCGGCTTCACCGTGCAGCTGATGACGCGGTAGACGACAGGAGTCCGGACGCAACACCCGGCGGCCCCTCCGGCCGCCGGCCACGACACGAAACCCAAGGGTGAACACGCATGTCACGTCGCCGATACCAGCACCGCCCGTCCCTCGCGGCCCTCGCCCTGCTCCTGCTGGCCCCCCTCCCCGCCCTCGCGCAGCAGCCGATCCGGCTGGGCCAGACGGTCACGTCCGAGCTCACCACGGCCGACCCGCGCGTCTCCGCGACCGACTCCTCGTACTACAAGACCTTCGTGTACCACGGCCGCGGGGGCGAGGCGGTGCGCGTGACCATGAAGTCGGCGGCGTTCGACGCGTTTCTCAGCGCCGGCTCGATGCAGGGGTCGCAGTACCGCATGGCCGCCATGAACGACGACGGCGCCGGCGGCACCGACGCGCAGCTGAACTACGTCTTTCCCGCCGATGGCGACCTGGTGATCCGCGCCAACTCGGTGAACGTGGCGACCGGGGCCTTCACCCTGGCCGTGGAGGCGGGCACGCCTCCGGGGCCGGTGGTGGATCACCCGATCACCGTGGGGCAGACGGTGCGCGGCACGCTCACCGAGCGCTCGCCGCAGGAGGGCGACGCCACCTTCTACGAGCAGTACACCTTCACCGGCCGCGCCGGGCAGACCGTGCGCGTGACCATGCGCTCCAGCGACGTGGATGCGTACCTGACGCTGTGGTCCGCGGGCGCCGGCGGTGGCAGCCTGGCACGCGATGACGACGGCGCGGGCGGGAACGACGCGCAGATCGTCTTCACCCTTCCCACGGCGGGGCGCTACTCGATCCACGCCAACACGCTGGCGCGCGCCACCGGGAACTTCGAGCTGTCGCTGGCCGAGGGCGCCGCGCCCGCCCCGGCGCCGGGGAGCATGGGCGGGAACGCGGGCGGCGGACACGCGCACGCGGCGGCCCCGGCGGCGGGGTCGTCGATGACCATCCGCGCCGGGCAGACGGTGAGCGGAGCGCTGGCCGAGAGCGACGCCAGGGCGGCCGATGGCTCGTACTACGATGATTACGTCTACCACGCCCAGGGTGGCGAGCGGCTGGTGATCACCCTGCGCTCCAGCGCCTTCGACGCCTACCTGACCGCGGGAACCGCCGCCGCGCCCGGCGGGATGGGCTCGGACGACGACGGGGCCGGCGGCAGCGACTCGCGGCTGGAGGTGACGCTCACCGCCCCCGGCGACTACGTGATCCGCGCGAACTCGCTCCAGGCCGCCTCCACCGGTGCCTACACGCTGCAGGTGGAGAAGCAGTAGGCAAACGGGCATGACCGGCATCGGCGGGTGATGGATCGATGCGAAGCGAAGAGGCGGCCGGTGCGTCCGGCCGCCTCTTCGCGCGTTCAGCTGTCAATCGCCCGGACGACTGCGCCCCCGATATTCCCGAGCGAGCGTTCCGCGCCGTCACCCGAACTCGGCTTGCCGCTGGTGATGCGCGCGGCGGAATCGACGCGCGGGGCCAATCCTCAGCCAGTGAAGAGCGAGGCGCGCGTCCCCGGTATCGGAACGCGCGCCTTCGTTCATCGGGCGATGAGGGATGCGGGCCGGCGAGATCAGCGATGGCTCCCGGTGATCCACCCCAGGATCCGCCGCAGCAGCGCCATCAGCCACCCATCCCGCCGCCGATGGGTTTCTGGACGGGGCGCCGCCGCCGATGCATCGAGACGCGGGTCCACCCGGTAGGTCATCCCGCCCACCACCATCCCGTTGCCGAATACCTCGACCACGTAGTCGCGGTCCTCCACCCGCTCCAGCTCCCGCGCGTCGAACGGCCTGCCGGCGGCGAGGCCCAGCTGGACCTGGCGCTTCTCGCCAGGGCGGAGGGTGAAGCGCTTCGCCGATCCGCCGCCGGCCTCCAGCCGCCATCCGCGCTCCGCCAGCAGGCGCGGCTCCCGGATGCGCAGCTCCATCGTGGCGGGGCGGTTGAAGTTGTTCCCCACGAAGAAGACCGCGCCGTTCAGCCCCGCCATCAGCGACTCGCCCCCGCCGGCGCCCGGCACCAGCGGCACGTTGCGCTGCCCGATGTTGTTGTCGTGCGGCACCAGCCTCCACTCGGCGATGGTCTGGCCGGGCTCCAGGCTGGCCACGTTGCTGGGGTCCTGCTCGGTGCTCACGATGGCCAGCAGGCAGTCGTGCCCGTAGCTGTTCTCGTTGGGCGTCCACTGGAAGGGGCCCACGGTCACCTCGTTGCCGTCGTGCGCCTTCACGTTGCCGGTGGGGATGCCGTCCGCCGGCCCCACCTGCACGAAGTCGGTGGGCCAGGTGAGCCCCGCGCCCGGCTTGCAGTGATACAGCCTGACCATCCCGCCGGCATCGCTCCCGCCGCGGTTCTTCACCTTCACGTAGGCGAAGCTGGGAACGCCGGCCTTCCCGGGCTGCGCGCCCGTGAGCCCGTCGGCCACCTTCCGGTTCCACACCGACGGGTTGTGCCAGTGCACGGGCTGGTAGGTGTATTCCCCGCCCCGCCCATCGTCGATGTACAGGTCCACCGCCGGCGGCGCGCCCGCCCACAGGCCCTGCTTCTCGAACGACCAGCGGATCACCTTGCCGTACGCGCCGCCCGCCAGCCCCTCGCTCGTCCAGTCGTCCGCGTCGGCGGCGGCCAGCATGCCGTACAGCTCCTCGGGGGTGTCGGGGTTGGTGCCGGGCGACAGGTGGCCGACGCCGTTCAGCACCAGCCAGGTGGCCACCCGCGACGCATGCCGGCGCCTGGCGAGGTGCTCCGAGTCTCCTCCCAGCGAACGGTAGACGCGGAACAGGGTGGTGGCCAGCACCTGCTCGCTCAGGTAGCCGCCGCCGTCGTTGGGGCCGCCCCACCCCCACCCGTCGGCCACGGCGCGGTTGAACCAGCGGTCCGCGCCCACGGGCCAGTCGCGGAACGGGGCGTACTGGAAGCGCTCGGGCTTGTCGCGCAGCTTGGACTCGGGGTCGTTCTGGAAGGCGGCCATCGCGTCGCCGGCGCTGTGCACGCGATCGTCGCCGAAGCTCCAGTCGTTCAGGTGATCCCACAGGATCCCGTGGCCGCCCAGCTCGTGCCAGTGCACCCACCGGTCCACCGAGCGGCCCAGCGGGTGCACGTTCACGTCGTCGTCACCCGTGTCGTCGCTCAGGCAGTAGCCCACCACGCCGATGCCGTCGCCCTCCGCGTCTCCGTCGCAGTAGGCATTCACCTCGATCCCCAGGAGAGCGTCGTTGTTGCTGGCCCGGTGGTCCACGTGCACGGGAAACGACGTCCCGTCGAAGTAGGTGGAGAGGTCGAAGCCCAGCTCCTCGATCGTGCGGAAGACGTTGTTGGCGTGGTAGTAGGCGTTCACCGCCGCGAAGTCGTTGCTGCGGGCGGGATAGTCGAAGTCGGTCCCCTCGGGGCGGGTGGGCGGCGCCACCGCGGGGATGTCGTCGTCGGCGATCGTGACGTGCGCGCCGGCCAGCGCCTGCGTTCCCATCATCGCCACGTCCAGGTCCGGCAGCTCCACGGGCTGCCGCAGGCCGTTCAGCACCGCCTCTGCGGTGTCGGGCGTCAGCGCCAGGTTGCCGGTGGAGGTCTTGGGGTCGTACACGAACACCTGCCCGCTCACCCCCGCGATCATCGCGCGGAGGAAGAGGATCGCCCCGCTCTCCACCTCCACCAGCGCCCGCCAGTTCGTCCCCCGCCCCGCGCCGCCCCGCAGGTTGAAGATGACCTCGGCCACCAGGTGGTGCGCGCCCTCGTGGATGTGCCCGGGAACGGGAGCAAGCGGAAGGGTGGGCCGGTGGTCGCTGACCTCCAGGTCCACCGTCCGCGCGCCGCGTCCCGCCAGCCGGGACAGCCGCCGCGCGGCTTCGTAGCGGTAGATGTAGAACGCGCCGCGCGTGACCCGCGCATGGCCGGTCCACGCCGCCGCCTCGTTCTTCGCCGGTCCCGCCGCCGGTGCGAAGAGCGAGGCGAACGCCACGCCCTCGGGCGCCGTGGCCAGACGGCCGCCCCGCTGCCGCTCCAGCGCGAGGAGCGCCTCGCGCACCCGGGCGATCGCCTCGCGGGGCGGCAGCTCCAGCACCCCGGCGTGCGCGTGGCTCACCGCGCGGACGATGCGGTACGGGTTCTCCTTCACCGTCACCGACACCCCGCCGCGCCAGACCGGCACGTTGTGCACGGTCTGCTCGTAGCAGAAGGTGGCCGAGGCGAACTGCTTCTTCACCTCGCTCAGCCGGTACTCGGTCTCCTGCTCGCGCGGATCGAAGAACGAGACGCGCTGGTGCAGGTTCACCAGCTGCTCGCGGGGGATCTGGAGCGTTTCGGCCATCCGCAGCAGATAGTCGTGCGCGGCCTGGCGGGCGCTGGCCTTCTCGGAGGGAACGAGCCCGCCGGTGTGCAGGATCTGCCGCGGCCGCCGCTGCTCGTCCACGAAGAGAAGCCCGCGCAGCTCCGGGCTGTAGGTGGTGTTCACGATGATTGCTCCTCGAGCGGGGTCTATGGAGGGGGGATGACGATCCCGGCGCGCGCGGCGGCCCGCGCGTGGGCCGCCGGACGGGTGCCGAGCGGTCGACGACCCGCCGCCATCCGGACGGCGGCGGGACGGATGTGCCGACACGGACGTCGCGACACGGATGATGCCGATACGGACGGCGCCGGAGCGGATGGTGGCGCGGGAGGAAGGCCGCGTCCGGTGAACGAGGCGGGCGGGCGCCGGATTCCATCGAACGAAGCGTTCGCCCGATGGAATCCGGCGCGCCGGAGAGCCGGCGAAACGAGCCGCGTCAGGGCTCCAGGCCCAGGCCGCCGAGGTCGAGGCCGGTGGCGCCGGTCGCCGCGGGCCGCACCGCCTCCAGGATGACCGGCCCCGCGGCGGCCGATTCTCCGCCCGCCCCGGCGCGGAAGACGGGCCGGCCGTCCTGGAGCACCACCTCGCCGGTGGTGGTGCGGAAGCGGAACCAGGCCTGGTCCGGCGCCTGGTCGCTCGCCGCCCGCACGCGCCTGGCCACCGCGTCCAGCTGGTCGCGCGGCACCTCCGTGCGCCGCACGGTGACGGAGGCGCGCTTCAGCGCCTCGGCGTCGCCAGCCACCAGCGCGTCGAGCTGCCGCGCGTACGGCCGCACGGTCTCGCGCGAGCCGCCCGCGTTGCGCACCTGCAGCACCAGGTTGCCACGCACCAGCGCCAGCGTGGTCTCGCGCGGGCCCGCGACGGCCACCTCGCCCACGCCATCGGGCGCGCGCGACACCGCGCCCACGGCCTGGTGCTCGCCCGCGATCTGCAGCAGTGCCTGGCGCGCCTCGGCCGCGGAGGGCGCCTCGAACGCATCCACCTGCAGCAGCGCGCCATCGTCCCGCGTCCACACGGCCTGCACGCCCGGCGGCAGCCCCCCGGCGGCGGGCATCCGGTAGGCGCGGTGAAGCCGCCACCCCGGAAGCTCGCCCCCCGCGAAAAAGAACCGCCACACGAACACCCGCTCCGCCGCTGCCCTGTTCGCCCACTCGCCGAAGGCCAGCTCCCGGCCCAGCGCGGCGAGACGCTCTTCGTTGCCCTTCATCTCAGTTCTCCGCGCTGGGTCAGTAGACGGCGCGGCGCTGTTGCGTCGCGGGGAGGGGATTGCAGTTGGCCCGCCCCGTGGGCGTGGCCAGCCGGTCGCGGTAGGTGCCCTCGCCCGGGTTGCCGAAGCGCAGGTCCACGGGGAGGAGGGGCGAGTGCGGTGCCGCCGTGGGATCCGGATCGCCATCCACCTTCAGGCAGGCATCGAACACGGCATCGTCCACGCCGCACGCGCCCTTCCACGCGACCTCGTGGTACGAGAACGAGCCGCTCCAGCCGAACCCGGAGCTCAGGCAGCACGGCTCCCACAGGGTGGAGCCGATCCCCAGCATGGGGTTCAGCTCGAAGGAGTTCCCCATTCGCGACTGCCACAGGTCGCACCCCACCGCGTTGGCGAAGGTGCCGAGGATGGTCGCGCAGTCGGTGCAGTTCACGAATTCGCCCAGCCCGGGCCCGCCGTGCAGCCGCTCCAGGAACGCGCTGCAGTTGAAGCCGCCCAGCGCGTAGTGGGTGCTCCCCCCGCCCTGGCAGTCGTAGGTGATCACCGACGGGCCCAGGCCGTACACGCGCCGCGTGATGGCGGCCGCCGCGCCATCGGCGTCCCTGGTCAGCGAGGCCCAGGCGCAGGCGTGGTCCAGGACCTCGGTCCACGGCAGGCTGGTGTTGAGGTTGACGTAGGGCTGCTGGCTCCACGGCGCCGGCGGGACGTTCAGCACCGAGTAGATGCGGTGCGTGGTGGTGGCGAAGTCCGTCCACGCGCCGCGGCCGGCGCGGTACTGCCAGGTCCAGGTGGTGGTGCGCGCGCCCACGCCCACCTCCCACAGCCGCGCGTTCTGCAGCTCGAAGGTCTGGAAGCCGCTCACGCCGTTGCCGCCGAAGATCACGTGCCGCGCCTTCACCTCGCCCAGCACGTTCCCCGAGATCGCGCGGATCAGCGCGCGGACCAGCTTCCAGATCCACCCCGAGCATCCCGGCGGGCCCGGGGGATCGACCACCGGGTCCACGGCGCGGATCTCCAGGGTGGAGACGGCCGGGTCGGTGAGGCGGAAGTTGGCCTGGATGGTCAGGGTGTGGCCGCGCGTGTCCTCGATGGAGTAGGCGGCGGGCGAGTCTTCGGGGTTCACCGACACCCCGGCGCGCCACTCGGGCACGGGCACCGTCTCCGTGGCGTTGCGCCGGATGTTCAGCGCGTCGGCCGACGCGCCCGATGGGTCGTGGTTGAACTTGATCGCTTCCAGCGACAGGCTCATGGATCACCTTCCGGCAGGATGCGCGGCACCGGTGGGGAACGGCGGTCGCCGCAGGGGGAGGGAGGGTCGGTCGAGAGGTCCGGCGGACCCCGGCGGGGATCCGCCGGGTCTGCCGCCGGAAAAGCAAGGGGTGGACCCCGCCCGTCGGGCGTCGCCGATCTCCATCTCCCGCAACACGTTGCGCACCCGCGACGATCCGGACGGGTGGCGGCCGGCGCGATGCGTTCGCCCCATTCGCGCCACAGCGATGAGACGGGCCTGCCCCGGTTCCATCCCCCGGAACGAGGACGGCCCCTTCTCCGGGCTGGAGAAGGGGCCGTGCTCCGTCGTGAGCCGCGGAAGCGGCGGGCTACGGAAGGCTTACTGCGCGGGCCAGGCGTTGTTGGCGCGGTTCACGTCGGGGAACCAGTGCTCGGGGTCGATCTCCACCCGGGTTACGGCGGCGCCGCCGGCGGGGAGGGTGACCGTGGCCGAGCGCGCGCCGCCGAGCCAGGTCTCCACCGGGATCTCGCGGCGCTCCGTCTGCCCGCCGGCGCGGGTGATGGCCAGGCGCGCCGGCATCGGCGCGTTGCCGCGGTCTTCCACGGTGATGGTGGTGCCGCCGGCGCCGGTGGTGACGCTGGCCACGGCCTGGTCCAGGCTCCACGCCTGGTCGTACCAGGTGGCCCAGAACCACCCCAGGTCACGGCCGGCGGCCTGGTTGAAGGCGTTGAAGAAGTCCCACGGCTTGGGGTGCTTGAACGCCCACCCGGTCATGTAGCGCTGGTAGCCCCGGCGGAAGGTCTCGTCGCCGACCAGCCCGCGGAGCGCATGGAGCAGCGTGGAAGGCTTGGTGTAGGTGGCGAAGCCGCCCAGCGAGGGCGGGGTCACGTAGTCGGTCCAGGTGAGCTCGCGCACGTCCAGCCCGCGGCGGGCGAACTGGATGTACTGCTCCTGCTCCTGCAGGTGCGGGTTGCCGCCGCCGGGAAAGAGGTCGCGCCGCGCCTCGTTCTCGTTGAAGTCGGTGGTCCCCTCGTCCATCCAGCCGTAGCGGCGCTCGTCGATCCCCACGATCATCGGCACCCACATGTGCGCCAGCTCGTGGCTGACCACGCTGTAGAAGCTGGTGTCGCTCGGCGCGTCGGAGTAGCCGCTGATCAGCGTCATCATCGGGTACTCCATCCCCCCGCCGATGATGTTCTCGCCCTCGACCGCGGTCATGTGCGGCCAGGGGTACTTCACCCCCGTGAACTGCGAGTGGTGGGTGATGGACTGCTGCTCCCAGCGCACGGCGCTGCGCCAGCGCGGCGCGTCCTGCCGGTAGAGGGCATTGATGGTGACGTAGTCCGCGCGCCCGTCGCCGTCGCGGTCGCCCACGGGGGTGCGCGCCGCGTCCCACAGGCTCTCGCGGGTCACGCTGAACGCCACGTCGCGCACGCTGTCGGCGGCGAAGCTCCAGGTCACGCGGCCATTGGCTCCCGCCGCGGTCGCCTTCCCGGCGCCGAAGTCGGCCGCGGTGAGCACGTGCACGGTGGTGTCGCTCCGCATGGCCGCGCGCCAGCGGGCCAGCACCGGCGCGGGGAGCGCCTGCTCGGCGTTCACCAGGTTGCCCGTCCCCATCACCACCCAGCCGGCGGGGGCATCCACCGTGTAGCGGTAGTTGCCGTAGCCCATGTAGTACTCGGCCGTCCCCAGGAACGGGTCGGTCTGCCACCCCACCACGTCGTCGTACACGGCCATCTGGGGATACCAGTAGGCCATGAACACCAGGTTGTCGGCGTCGTACCCCATGCGGCCGCTGGCGCCGGCCCGCGGGATCTTGAAGTTCCACGCGAACTCCAGCCGCACGCTGTCGCCCGGCATCACCGGCGCGGCGGGGCGGATGGCCAGGTTGGTCCCCTGCACCGCGTACCCCGTCTGCCCGCGCCCCGTGGCCGCGGCGAGCGTCTGCCCGGCCACGGCCACGCGCGTGAGGTTCACGCCGCCGGTAACCTCGTTGACCTCGTCGCGAATCGCCTCGGCGGCGTGCACGTTCAGGATCAGCTGCACATTCAGGGTGCGCAGCGTGTCGGGCGAGCGGTTGTGGTAGACGATGCTCTCGCTCCCGGTGACGGCCCTGGCGGCGGGATCGACGGAGGTGCGGATGTCGTAGTTGGCCCACTGCTGCCAGTAGCGCGCGCCGGGAAGCCCGTTGGCGTCACGCGTGCCGCGCTGCAGCGCGCGGGTGAAGCCGGCCGGCACCTCCACCGGGTTGGGGAACGGTCGCGGCGGCGGCCACGCGCCCGAGCGGGCGGCGGGCTGCTGCTGCGAACTTAGCACCTGCGGAAGCGCGACCAGCGCGATGAGCGCCGCGGACCAGCGTTTCATCCACACATCTCCGTAATGCGTGTCGGTTGGGGTAATCTCTCGTGAACCTACGACGGGAGAGAGAGACGCCGCAAGCAAATCTCCGCATCCTCCCCACGTGGAGCGCGGAGGATGCGGAGTGGTTCCCGCCCCGCGGGTGACCGGCGCCTGGACGCGCGCCGGTCACCCGCGCCGGCTCAGGCGATCAGCACTGGACGACCGTGCCGTTCAGGTCCTGGTCGTTCGCCAGCTGGCCCGGGTTCGGATAGGGAGTCGTCTCCACCGTGACCGCCGCCTTGAAGCCGTACACCTTCACGCCGCACAGCGCCCCGGCGGTGCGGAGGGCGGACGTCAGGTCGTTCGCGAACGAAGCCGTGTCGTGCGACACGGCATAGATCAGGACCGGACTGTTGTAGGTCTTCGGCAGGCCGGCCTGAAGGATCTTGGCGAACTCCGCGGCGCTCCACGTCCATTCGCCGTCGGCGTCGCCGAACCCGTCGGCGTTCTGGTGCGCCGCCACGCACAGCGGCTCACCCGGATTGATGTTGCCGAGCGACTGGGTCAGCTGCGCCTCCGCCGCGGCCTGGGTGTCATCGGCCCCCAGCAGGATCGAGGTTCCCCACGCCGCCGCGGAGGTCAGCGACAGGCTGGCGCGGATCGCGAGGTCGTGCGTGCATGCGATGATCATCGTGTTCTCCATGTTCGATGTACGTGAGTGACGTGCGGCAGGGCCGCCGTGACGGTCGTGAGCGGTGGAGCGGCTGGCCGGGAGGCCCGCGCGGTCCAACGCGGGACGTTCGGCGAAGCCGGGTCGGGTCGAGGAGCATGGTTCGCGGAGCGTGAGACCCTGGTGGACGAACCCCGTTCGTTGCACCCCTCGCAATCCGCCGTTTCTAGCCAGCGTGGGAAACACATGCTTGCGGCGCCGTGGGATGCGCGATAACTATGACCCCCTTCTATCATTGCACCGTCCTCGTTGACATCACTGCCTCCTCTTTCATCGCTGTGATCGTTCTCCAACTCCTGGGTGATCCCCTCCTGCTCGGGCCAGATGGGCCCATTAGGGGCCGCGCCGCTTACCGGCGGCGCATCGCGCTTCTCTCCATCCTGGCGGTGGCGCGAGGGCGGCCGGTGGGGCGCGAGCGGCTGGTGGGCCTGCTCTGGCCCGATCACCCGGCCGACGCGGCGCGGCACACGCTCTCGGAATCGCTGTACGTGCTGCGCAAGGAGCTGGGCGAGGCCGCGTTCCTGGTGGTGGGCGACGAGGTGGGACTGGTGGGCGCCAGGGTGGCGAGCGATCTCGACACCTTCGAGACGGCGCTCGAGGAGGGGCGCCTGGACGATGCGGTACGCGCCTACCGCGGGCCGTTCCTGGCCGGCTTCTACGTTCCCGGCGCGCTCGAATTCGAGCGCTGGGCCGAGGGCGAGCGCGACCGGCTGGCGCGTGCCTTCGCCGGCGCGCTGCGGCAGCTGGCCGAGCAGGCCGAGGCGGCGGCGGATCCCCTCGCCGCCGCCGAATGGTGGCGCAGGGTGGCCGCGCACGACCCGTTCAGCTCGCGCGTGGCCCTGCGCCTCGCGCGAACGCTGTGCGACGCGGGCGAGCACGCCGCGGCTCTGCGCCATGCGGAGGCCCACGGCGCGCTCCTCCACCAGGAGCTGGGGATGGGCCCCGACCCCGAGCTGGCCGATTTCGTCGAGCGTCTCCGCGCCGAGCGCTTGCCGCTTCCTCGTCCGCGCCCGGCGACCCCGGTGGCCGGCGCGGAGCAGACGGATACGGTGGCCGGCGCGGACCGGGCGAATGTGGTGGCGGGCGCGGACCGGGCGGATGTGGTGGCCGGCGCGGAGCAGGCGGATGCGGGGGCGGTGGAGCGCGGCGGCGGAATCGCGCCGGACCCGGCCGCGCTCGTGGCGGGGGCGGCGGGCGACCCCGCGCCGCCGGCCGGGTCCACCCTCTCCACCGCGCCGGCGCCGGCTGTGCCGCCAGCGGATTCGGAGAAGCCCGGGGGGACGGTGGTCGCGACCGCCTGGCCGCGAGCAGTCCGGCGCTGGCGCAGGAGGGCCGCCGCCGCCGGCGTGCTGGCGCTGGGGGCCACCCTGCTCTCGCTGCGCCGGGGCGCGCTCGAGCAGCCGCCGGTGCCCCCGGGGCCGGATCCACGGCGCGTCGCGGTGCTGTACTTCGACGACGACAGCCCGGGGGGCGAGCTGGGCTACCTGGCCGGCGGTCTCACCGAGGGGCTGATCCACGAGCTGAGCCAGGTCCCCGCGCTCACCGTGATCTCGCGCAACGGGGTGAAACCATACCGCGGCGGCACCGTTCCGCTCGACAGCGTGACCGCGCGGCTGGGGGTGGGGAGCGTGGTGGAAGGGAGCGTCCAGCGCGCGGGCGACCGCGTGAAGGTGACGGTGCAGCTGATCGACGCGGCCACGCAGGCGCCGGTGGAGAGCCGCGTGGTGGTGAAACCGCTGGGCGACGTGCTGGCGCTGGAGAGCGCGCTCGCCGATGAGGTGAGTGGCTTTTTGCGGCGGCGCCTGGGGCGGCAGCTCCGGCTGCGGGCGCTGCACGCGGGAACGCGCAGCTCGCGGGCGCGCGTCCTGGTGCTGCGTGCCGAAGACGCCATGGAACAGGCCGGGACGGTGGCCGAGAGCCGCGACTCGCTCGACCTGGGCTCGTCGCTCCGGCTGTCCGCGCGCGCGGACTCGCTGCTGGCGGCCGCACAGTACGCGGACCCGGCGTGGACGCTTCCCCTGGCGCTGCGGGGGCGCAACGCCCTGGCCGCGGCGGGGCGCGTGCCCGCCGGGGAGGACACGGCGCTGCTGCGGCGGGCGCGCGAATACGCCGATCAGCTGCTGCGGCGCGAGCCGCGGAACGCGCTGGCGCTGTACGTGCGCGGCGCGGCGGCGCGGCCCACGCGCGCCCTTGGCCCCGGGGGCACGGCGCGGATCGATGCGGCCGAGCGGGACCTGCGCGCCGCCGTGGCCGCGGACCCGTCGCTGGCGCCGGCGTGGGGCGCGCTCGCCAAGGTGCTGCTGGTACGCGGACGGGTGGCCGAGGCGCGGATGGCCGCCGAGCGCGCGCTGGCCGCCGACGCCTGGCTCGAGGACAGGGGGATCCTGCTTCGCGGCATCTTCTTCGCCGCGCTGGAAGACGCCGACTACGCCACCGCCCGCGACGCATGCCAGCGCGGCGCGCGCGCCTTTCCCGGCGACTGGAACTTCGTGGAGTGCCAGCTGACGCTGCTGCGTGAAGACCGGACGCGCCCGCCGGACCCCGCGCTGGCGTGGCGGCTGGTCGCCGAGCTGGACCGGCTGTACCCCCCCGCCCGGGCACGCGCCGCGGGGCGGGCATACGCCCCGTTCTACCGCCGGATGGTGGCCGCCGGCGTCAGCGCCCGCGCGGGCGACGCCGCCCGGGCGCGGGCGGAGCTCGCCCGCGCCCGCGCCCTGGCCGGCGAAGACACCGCGGTGACCATCCCGATGGCCTACGACGCGGCGTCCGTGCTGCTGGCGCTGGGCGACACGTCCGGCGCGCGCGCCCGGCTGGAGGAGTACCTCGGCGCGCGGCCGGCCCTGCGCCCGCTCCTCGCGCGCGATCCGCTCTTCCAGGAGCTGGAAGGCGGCCGCGGGCCCCTCACGCGCGGTAGTCGCTGAAGGGAAGCACCTTCAGCGCGCCGCTGCTGGTGCCCGCCGGCACCATCATCCCCACGGTGTTCATCACGTCTTCCTCGGCGCTGAGCTCGGGGTCCCAGTCGGACTTGGGGAGGTGGACCAGCGCGTACACCACGGGATCGCCCGACAGGCCCGCCGCGCTGGGCACCACCTCGGGACCGTTCCACACGTCCAGGATCTCCGAAAGGACCAGGAGCGCCTCGCCGCCATAGACCGACGCGTAGTAGGGAAGCATCACGTGGTTCACCGAGCCGCTTCCCCAGAACACGGCGTCGGCCACGTCGGGCGCGAGCACGGCCTGGCCGCCGTTCGCGCTGCGCAAGGTCACGCTCTCCACGCGCGGGCGGTC
>Ga0247773_1000243_pt1 | contig 25569 bp, 15 predicted proteins | sample UWRJL092311B6_FD_179934 | JGI IMG/M metagenome (GOLD analysis project Ga0247773, IMG submission 179934) | Plant litter microbial communities from Arlington Agricultural Research Station in Wisconsin, United States - UWRJ-L092-311B-6 | ecosystem: Environmental > Terrestrial > Plant litter >... | reverse complement strand
GAGGAGCCGTTCTTCCCCGAGACCAACCTGCTCTCGGAGCTGAAGCTGCGCGCCAGCTGGGGCGTGAACGGCAACCAGTCGTTCGGCGACTACCGCTGGGTGTCGTCGTACACCTACAGCGACCCGTACGCCCGCGTGCAGTTCGGCGACGAGTTCGTCACCACCATCCGCCCCTCGGCGGTGGACGAGAACATCAAGTGGGAGGAGACCACCTCGTACAACCTCGGGCTGGACTACGGCCTGTGGGACGGGCGGGTGAGCGGCGCGGTCGACTTCTACGTGAAGAACACCAACGACCTGCTCTTCACGGTGGCGGTGCCCGCCGGCGTGTTCGTGAGCAACCAGGTGACCACCAACATCGGCAAGGTGCGCAACACCGGGCTCGAGCTCAGCCTGAACGCCGAGGTGCTGCGCGCGCGCAACCGCGGCCTGAGCTGGACCACCTCGTTCAACGCGGCCACCAACAAGAACCGCCTGCTGGCGCTCAACCCCTTCGGCGGCGCCACCACGCGCCAGACCGTGGGCGGCATCTCGGGCGGCGTGGGCAGCACCATCCAGGTGCTCCAGGCCAACGTGCCGGTGGCCTCGTACTTCGTGTACCAGCACAAGACGGTGAACGGCAAGCCGGTTTCGACCGGCACCGACCTGGAGATGTACGAGGACCTGAACGAGGATGGCGCCATCACGCAGGAGGACCGGCGCCCCTTCCACAGCGCGGCCCCGGTGTGGACGTTCGGGCACACCTCCAACTTCGGGTATCGCAACCTGGACCTGGCGCTCACGCTGCGCGCCAACGTCGGCAACTACGTGTACAACAACACCGCCAGCAGCCTGGGCTTCTACAACAACCTGCTGAACGCGGCCGGGCCGGTGAACCTGAGCACCTCGGTGCTGGAGTTCGGCTTCAAGAACCCCCAGTACTTCTCGGACGTGTACGTGGAAGACGCGTCGTTCCTGCGGATGGACAACATCACCCTGGGGTACACGCTTCCCAACTTCCGCGGGCTCGACCAGCTTCGCCTGTTCGGCACCGTGCAGAACGTGTTCACCCTCACGGGATATGACGGCGTGGATCCCGAGGCCGGCATCGGCGGGATCGACAACAACATCTACCCCCGCTCCCGCACGTTCACGGCCGGCGTGAGCATCGGGTTCTGAGGCAACGGGCAAACGGAGAACGCACAGCCATGAATCACAGACTGCGTACCACGGTGGCGCTCGCGGCCCTTGTCCTCACGGGCGCGGCGGCCTGCACCGACATCACCACCGAGCCCACCAGCACGGTGACGGCGTCGAACATCTTCAACGACCCGGCGAGCTACAAGGCTTTCCTGGCCAAGATCTACGGCGGGCTGCAGGTGACGGGGCAGCAGGGCCCGGCCGGCAACGGCGACATCAACGGCATCGACGAGGGCTTCTCGCAGTACCTGCGGCAGTACTGGCAGCTGCAGGAGCTCCCCACCGACGAGGCGATCATCGCCTGGGGCGACCAGGACCTCCCCGAGCTGAACACCCAGCTGTGGGGGCCGGGGAACGCGTTCATCGCGGCCACGTACTACCGCATCTACTTCCAGGTGGCGCTGGTCAACGAGTTCCTGAAGCAGACCACCGACGCGAAGCTGGCCGAGCGCAACGCCAGCGCCACGCTGATCGCCACGGTGCACCAGTACCGTGCCGAGGCCCGCTACCTGCGCGCGCTCAGCTACTGGCACGGCATCGACCTGTTCGGCAACATCCCGCTGGTCGATGAGAACTACACCGGGGGCGTGGCGCCGCCGCCGCAGGCCACGCGGCAGCAGGTGTACGACTTCGCGGTGAGCGAGCTGACCGCCATCCAAGGCGACCTCCCGGCTCCCGGCCAGGGGCAGTACGGCCGCGCCGACCGCGGGGCCGCGCTGATGCTGCTGGCGAAGCTGTACCTGAACTCGCAGGTGTACACGGGGACGGCGCGCAACGCCGAGGCGCTGAACACGGTGCAGACGCTGATCAACTCGGGCGGCTACACCCTCGACCCCAGCTACCGGCACCTGTTCCAGGCCGACAACCACACCTCGAAGGAGATCATCTTCCCGGTGCCGTTCGACGGGCGGAACACCCGCACCTTCGGTGGAACCACCTTCCTGGTGCACGCCGGCGTGGGTGGTGACATGAACCCGGCCACCTTCGGGATCAACGGCGGGTGGTGGGGGCTGCGCCTCCGCCCCGAGGCGTACCTCCGCTACAGCGCGGGCGACAAGCGCACCTCGTACTTCTTCACGCAGAACCAGACGGTGGACATCAGCTCCATCGGCGCGTTCCAGCAGGGCGTGGGCGCGCCCAAGTACACCAACGTCACCTCCGGCGGGCAGAAGGGGTCCAACGAAGACTTCGTGGACACCGACTTCCCGATGTTCCGCCTGGGCGACGCGTACCTGATGTACGCCGAGGCCCAGCTGCGGGGCGGCGGCGGCACCCGCGCGCAGGCGCTGGCGTACGTCAACGCCCTCCGCCAGCGCGCCTACGGCGACGCCAGCGGCAACATCACCGACGCGCAGCTCACGCTCGACTTCATCCGCGACGAGCGCGGCCGCGAGCTGCTGTGGGAGGGCCACCGCCGCACCGACCTGGTGCGCTTCGGCCTCTTCACCTCGTCGGGCGTGTGGAGCTTCAAGGGGAACGTGAAGGCGGGCGTCACCACGCCGGCGTACCGCAACCTGTACCCGATCCCCACTGCCGAGCTGGGGGCCAACCCCAACCTGACGCAGAACCCCGGCTATCCCGTCAAGTAGGGCGGTGTCGGAGTGCTGAAGGCAGGTCTGGCTCTGCTCGATTCCCACGGCTCCGCCGCTCCGGCGGCGGGGCCGTGGGCGTACCGGGGCGCCGCGCGGCAGGTCGCGCGGCGCCCCGGGTGCCGGTCACCCCTCTCGACGCCTGTTCCAGGGATGATGACACGTTGGATGCGCTCCGCCCGCGTGGCGGTGGTCTGTCTCCTCGCGGCGTGCGGCGGCGGGGGCGATGGGCCCACGGTGGCGCCGCCGGTCGATCCGCCGGTGCCGCCGGCCACGCGGCCGCCGCTCGACCCCGCGTACCGCGCCAGCGGCCACGCGGCCGCGGGCGACGTGTTCGTGCACCTGTTCGAGTGGCGCTGGACGGATATCGCCAGCGAGTGCGAGACGGTGCTGGGGCCGGCGGGGTTCGCGGCGGTGCAGGTGTCTCCCCCGCAGGAGCACAGCGTGCAGGCCAGCGGCACCTGGAGCGAGCGCTACCAGCCGGTGAGCTACTCCATCGAGCGCAGCCGCTCGGGGACCGGGGCCGAGTTCCGCGAGATGGTGGCGCGCTGCAAGGCCGCGGGCGTGGGGATCTACGTGGACGCGGTGATCAACCACATGACCAACGTTCCCAGCCCCGGCACCGGGAGCAACGGGACGGCGTACACCAAGTACAGCTACCCCGGGCTGTATTCCGAGGGTGATTTCCACCACCCGTTCTGCACCGTGGCCGACTACCGGAGCGCGGCCAACGTGCAGGACTGCGAGCTGTACGGGCTCCCGGACCTGGCGACCGCCTCGCCCACCGTTCGCGGCAAGATCGCGGAGTACCTGCTTGGGCTCGCACGCATCGGCGTGGCGGGCTTCCGCATCGACGCGGCCAAGCACATGCAGCAGGTGGAGCTCGACTCCATCGTGGGGCGCGTGAACCGCGCGCTGGCGGCCGAGGGGCGCCCGCTCCCCTACTGGTTCGCCGAGGTGAGCGCCGGCGCCGGCGAGGCGCTGGGGCCGCGCGACTACTTCGGCCTGGGGTACGCCTCCGGGGGCGCGGCCGACATCACGGAGTTCATCTTCCGCGGCGTGGGAGACAAGTTCCTCGGCAGCGGCGGGCAGCACCTGTCGCAGCTGAACCCCGACGGACCCGCCGGCGGGCAGTTCTCCCCGGCGGCGTGGGGGCTGATCCCGGCGGACAAGGCGGTCGTCTTCCTGGAGAACCACGACACGCAGCGGCAGGGCGGGATCGGCTACCGCGACGGCGCCGCGTTCCGTTTGGCGAACGTGTGGATGCTGGCGCAGCCGTACGGCTATCCATCCATCCTGTCCGGCTACGCCTTCGACCGCACCTCGCAGGTGGGGCGCGAGATGGGCCCGCCCTCCGACGCGTCGGGCGCGACCAGGCCGGTCGCCTGCGCGGCCAGCCTGGAGACGGCGCCGATCGGTACCTGGGTGTGCGAGCACCGCGATCCGTCGGTCCTGCGCATGGTCGCCTTCCGGCGCGAGGTGGCGGGGACCGACGTCAACCACTGGTGGGACGATGGCGCCAACGCCATCGCCTTCTCGCGCGGTGCCAGGGGCTTCGTCGCCATCAACCGCAACGCCGCGCCCCTCTCCGCCACGATCGCCACCGGTCTCCCGGCGGGGACGTACTGCGACCGGCTCACCGGCGGCCGCGTGGGCGCCGCCTGCGCGGGCACGTCGGTCTCGGTCGACGCCGGCGGCGCGGTGCAACTGAGTCTGCCGGCGAACACCGCCATCGCCGTGACCGCGAGCGGCAAGCTGTAGATCGACCGAAACGTCGTGCGGGAGATGATGGCGATCTACCGCGCCTGCAAATGCGACTGGACGAAGACGAGAATGCGGATGCTGAGAGGGATTCGGTGGATGGCGCTGGCGGCGATCGCGCTCGCCGCGCGGCCTGCGGCGGCGCAGGACGACAGCCTGAGCGTGGCCTCGCCGGACGGGCGCAACGTGATCGGCGTGGCCACGCACCAGGGCGGGCTCTACTACCAGGTGCGGCGGAACGGGAAGAGGGTTCTCCTCCCGTCGCGGCTGGGGTTCGCCTTCCGCGGGGCCGATTCGCTGTACGCGGGGCTGCGCATCACCGGCGCCACCCGCGCGACCCACGACGAGACGTGGACGCAGCCGTGGGGCGAGGTGCGGCGGGTGCGCGACCATCACAACGAGCTGCGCGTCCAGGTGGCCGAGACGGGCGGCCGCCAGCGGCGCTTCGCCGTGGTCTTCCGCGCGTTCGAAGACGGCGTGGCCTTCCGCTACGAGGTGTCGGACAGCGCGGGGTTCGGCGACTACGAGATGATGGACGAGCTCACCGAGTTCACCTTCGCCGACGACGCGCGCGCCTGGTGGATCTCGTCGCGCTGCTGCGACCCCGACCGGCAGGAGCGCCTCTACTCGTCGAGCCCCCTGAGCGTGCTCGACAGCGTGCAGACGCCGCTCACCCTTCAGGCCGCCGACGGCACGCAGATCGTCATCCACGAGGCGAACCTGGTGGACTACGCGGGGATGTACCTGGCCCGCACCGGTCCGCGCACCCTGCGCTCCACCCTGCCGCGCTGGGCCGACGGCGTGGCGGTGCGCGGGCACGCGCCCTTCGTCACGCCGTGGCGCACCATCCAGCTGGCCGACCGGGTCGAGGACCTGGCGCCCTCCGTCCTCACCCTCAAGCTGAACCCGCCCAGCCGCATCGCCGACACGGGGTGGATCCATCCCATGAAGTACAACGGGATCTGGTGGGGGATGCACATCAACACGCAGACCTGGCCGATCGGCCCCACGCACGGCGCCACCACCGCGAACACCCGGCGCTACCTGGATTTCGCCGCCGCCAACGGTCTTGGCGGCACGCTGGTGGAGGGGTGGAACCGCGGGTGGGAGCTGGACTGGATCAACGGCAAGGGGCCCTTCTCGTTCACCCAGCCGTACCCGGACTTCGACCTGGCCGCGCTGGCGGCGTACGCCCGCTCCCGGGGACTGACGCTGATCGGCCACCACGAGACGGGGTCGAACGTCACCAACTACGAGAGCCAGCTCGATTCGGCGATGGCGCTGTACCAGCGCGTGGGCGTGCGCGCGGTGAAGACCGGCTACGTGGGCGACGCCACCGACCAGGGCCACGCGCACCAGGGCCAGTACATGGTGCGCCACCAGCGGCGCGTGCTCGAGACGGCCGCGCGCTACGGCATCATGGTGGACACGCACGAGCCGGTGAAGGACACGGGCGAGCGGCGCACCTGGCCCAACATGATGAGCCGCGAGGGCTCGCGCGGGCAGGAGTACAACGCCTGGGGGGGCGACGGCGGCAACCCGCCCGAGCACGAGACCATCCTCTTCTTCACGCGGATGCTGGCCGGGCCGATGGACTTCACCCCCGGCATCTTCGACCTGCTGATCCAGCGGCCCACCGGGAAGCCGCGAGCGCCCGAGGAGGCGCGCCCGCGCACCACGCTCGCCAAGCAGCTGGCGCTCTACGTCGTCCTCTACTCTCCCGTGCAGATGGCGGCGGACCTGCCGGAGAACTACCAGGGGCAGCCGGCCTTCCAGTTCATCCGCGACGTGGCGGTGGACTGGGACACCACGCGCGTGCTGCAGGGGCACATCGGCGACTACGTGATCGTGGCGCGCAAGCAGCGCGGCGCGGAGAGCTGGTTCGTGGGCGCCATCACCGACGAGGAGGGGCGGAGCTTCGACGTGCCGCTGGGCTTCCTCACCCCGGGCCGGCGCTACGTGGCCGAGATCTATGCCGACGGCCCCGGCGCCAGCTGGCGCGACAACCCGCTCCCGGTCGCCATCTCGCGGCGCGACGTGACCCGCGCCACCACGCTGCGCATGGTGCTGGCCCCCGGCGGCGGCCAGGCGGTCCGCATCCGGCCGGCCGACTAGCGCGCAACGCGGAGCGGGCGCCCACGACGGATCGTGGACGCCCGCTCCTCTCCGCCTCGCGGCGGATCCGCCCGTCGCGTCAGACGGCGTCGCCGCAGTAGCCCTGGGTGGAGGCGAACGCGTTCCCGCCGTTGGTGTCGGTCACCGTGAGGGTGACGGTACGGTACTGGTACGGGTTGCAGGGGATCACCGCCGTGCTGCCGGTGGGGCCGCCGCCGAAGGTGGGCGTGGGGATCCAGTGCGTGGTGACCGTGCCGCTCCCGCCGCTGATCGAGTACTCGCAGTCCAGCCGGCCATGGCCCAGCGAGATGCAGTACAGGTAATCGATGGTGAGCGTGCTGGCGCGGGGCGCCGGGGCCGCCGTGGCGGCGGACGGGCCGCCCGCGGCCGCGGCGGCGGCGAGCACGGCGAGAGCACTGGCCTTGGCGAAGCTTCGCATCGGTCCTCCAGGAGTGTGATCGGTGCCGGTGAACATCCGGAGTATGTGTAGATGAATTTGAGGCGTCAAGTGGTATTCTTGTCCACGTGGCGGGTTCTCCATGCCGCCGCCGCCGTCCTCGCGCTGGCCGTGCACGCGGGCGAGGCGCGCGCGCAGCTCACCCTGCGCCTGCGCGTTCCCGCGGCCACGCGGGCGGACTCGGCGGTGTACGTGGCGGGGAGCTTCAACGCCTGGAACCCGGCCGACTCGTCGTACCGGCTGACGAGGAGCGCGGGGGGCGAGTACGAATTGACGCTCCCGGGCGACGTGCGCGGCGGGATCGAGTTCAAGTTCACGCGCGGCGGATGGGAGCGCGTGGAGACGGACAGCGCGGGCGGCGGCATCTCCAACCGCCGCTTCACCGTTCCCGCCACCGGCGCGGCGACGTGGACCGGCGCTGTGGCGGCCTGGCAGGACCCCGCGCGGATCCCGCCGAAGCGATCGACCCGGCGGCCCTCGGTGACGGTGCTCGACACGGCGTTCCCCATACCGCAGCTGGGGCGCGCGCGGCGGGTGTGGGTGTACCTGCCGCCGGACTACGCGACCTCTGGCAAGCGCTACCCCGTGCTGTACATGCACGACGGGCAGAACGTGTTCGACGAGGCCACCGCCGGCTTCGGCGAGTGGGGGGTGGACGAGACGCTGGACAGCCTCGCCGCCGCCGGCCACGCGGTGCCGATCGTGGTCGCGGTCGATCACGGCGGAGGGAAACGGCTGGACGAGTACTCGCCCTTCCGCAATGCGCGCCACGGCGGCGGCGAGGGCGACGCGTACGTCGATTTCCTCGTGCGGACGCTCAAGCCGTACATCGACGGGCATTTCCGCACCCGGCCGGACCGGCTGCACACCGGCATCGCGGGCTCCAGCATGGGCGGGCTGATCTCGCTCTATGCGGCGCTCAAGCATCCGCGCGTCTACGGCCGGGCCGGCGTGTTCTCGCCCGCGTTCTGGTTCTCGGACCAGAACTACCGTTTCGCGCGGGCGGCGCGGCCGCTCCCTGGCACGCGCATCTTCATGGTCACCGGCGCGCGCGAGGGCGACACCCCCGAGGTCTACGCCAACGACCACCGGCGGATGGCGGACACGCTCGCCGCCGCCGGCTTCCGCCCCGGCGTGAACGTGCGGGCGTACCTGCGTGGCGACGGCCAGCACAGCGAGTGGTTCTGGCGGCGCGAGTTCCCCGCCGCCGTCCTCTGGCTGTTCGACGACGACTCCGTACCGGCGCGGCGGAGCAGGCGCTGACCGCACTTGTCGCTGGTCAGGCGGGCGGCCGTGGCGAGGCGAGCTGAATCGTGTCGGGGCGGGAACCCCGGCGGCTGGAAGCCGCGGCAACGACTACGGGAAGCCTCGCAAACCGCGCGAGGCTGTTGGCACGCATCGAGGCCCGTTGCCGCCATCGAGATAGCCGCGAGCGAAGCGAGCCCAGGTCCCTCTCCCGTGCTCTTTACGAGAGAGGGACAGGCAGGACGGGCCCGGCGGGACGCCGGCCCGCCAGGGTGAGGGCCCGCGGCTGCGGCGAGGTGCACCGGCGGCTGGAAGCCGCGGCAACGACTACGGGAAGCCTCGCAAACCGCGCGAGGCTGTTGGCACGCATCGAGGCCCGTTGCCGCCATCGAGATAGCCGCGAGCCAAGCGAGCCCAGGTCCCTCTCCCGTGCTGTTTACGGGAGAGGGACAGGCAGGACGGGCCCGGCGGGACGCCGGCCCGCCAGGGTGAGGGCCCGCGGCTGCGGCGAGGTGCACCGGCGGCTGGAAGCCGCGGCACCGACTACGGGAAGCCTCGCAAACCACGCGAGGCTGTTGGCACGCATCGAGGCCCGCTGCCGCCATCGACGCAGCCGCGAGCGAAGCGAGCCCCGGTGCCCCTCCCGTGCTGTTTACGGGAGAGGACAGGCAGGACGGGCTCGGCGGGACGCCGGCCCCCCAGGGTGAGGACTCCGCGGCGCCGGCGCGTCTGGCCTGGATCGCTTGTACGGCGGGATCGACGGTGGTAGCATCCGTTCCATCAACCCACAGGGCCGATGTCTGATCGAAACCGACACTCACGCCCGCGCCATCGGCGCACGCTCGTCGCGGGAGCGCTCGTCGCGCTGCTGGCCGCGTCGGCCGCGTCGCGCGGGGCGGCGCAGGGGACGCGCGCGGCCGATCCGGATGCGTGGCAGTTCGGGGGGACGTGCTACGAGGTCTTCGTCCGCTCGTTCCAGGACAGCAACGGCGACGGCATCGGCGACCTCGGCGGGTTGATCCAGCGGCTGGACTACATCAACGACGGGAATCCGGCGGGCGGCCGCGACCTGGGCGCGCAGTGCATCTGGCTGATGCCGGTGGCCGAATCGCCCAGCTACCACGGCTACGACGTATCCGACTACTACCGCGTGGAGCCGGACTACGGCACCAACGACGACTTCCGGCGCCTGGTGGCCGAGGCGCACCGGCGCGGCATCAAGGTCCTGGTCGACATGGTGCTGAACCACGCGTCCAGCGAGCACCCGTACTTCCAGCAGGCGCTGAACGACCCCGCATCTCCCTACCGCGGCTGGTTCCGCTTCTCGCCCACGAAGCCGGCGGAGGCGAGCCCCAACGGCGGCGAGGCGTGGCACAAGTCGCCGGTGCGCGACGAATGGTACTACGGCGTGTTCTGGAAGGGGATGCCGGACCTGAACTACGACACCCCCGCCGTCCGCGAGGAGGCGAACCGCGTGGCCACCTTCTGGCTGCGGGAGATGGGGGTCGATGGATTCCGCCTGGACGCCGTTCCCTACCTGGTGGAGCAGGGCGACACCCTGGCCGGCTCGCGCGGAACGCACGAGGTGCTGCGCGGCTACGCGGCGCACGTGCGCTCGGTGAACCCGCACGCGTGGACCGTGGGCGAGGTGTGGGACCGGACGGACGCGATGATGGCGTACTATCCCGACCAGCTCACCTCGTACTTCCCGTTCGAGGTGAGCGACTCGCTCCTCTCCGCCGTGCGCCACGGTGACGCGCGGCACCTGCTGGACGGCTATCTTCGCCTGCAGCAGGCGCTTCCCGGCAACCGCTACTCGCCCTTCCAGCGCAACCACGACCAGACGCGCACCGTCACCGCGCTCGGCGGAGACACGGCGAAGGCGCGGCTCGCGGCCACGCTCCTCCTCACCCTCCCCGGCCTCCCCTTCGTCTACTACGGCGAGGAGATCGGGATGACCGGCGACAAGCCCGACGAGCGCCTGCGCACGCCCATGCAGTGGAGCCGCGCCACGGGGCTGGGCTTCACCACCGGCACCCCGTGGGAGGCGCCGCAGGCGGACACCGCCACCGTGAACGTCGCCGCGCAAGACGGGAACGCCGGCTCGCTGCTGAACCTCTACCGGCGGCTGATCCACCTGCGCGCCACGAACCCCGCGCTCGCCCGCGGACGGCTGATCCCGCTCACCACCAGCGACCCCGCCGTCGCCGCGTACCTGCGGCGCGAGGGCGAGCGGACGGTGCTGGTGATCGCCAACCTGGGCAGCGCCGAGGTGCGCCGCCCCGCGGTCGCGTCGGGCGCCGGCGCGCTCCCGGTGCGGATGTACGACCTGCGCTCGCTGCTCGGCGGCCCCATCGGTGGCGGGATGCGGGGCGTGGACGCCCATGGCCGCATCACCCGCTGGGTGCTGGTGGAGACGATGAAGCCAGGGCAGGTGAACGTGATCGAGGTCGCGCCCGGGCTCCGCATCCGGTGACGGCCATCCCGGGCCGGCAACCACGACCGCCGGCCCACTCGACCCCTGATCGACCGAACTCCAGATGACACGCCCCACAACCCCCCCGACGAGGACCTCGTGACCAGACGACCGCGGCTGAGCTTTCCCCAGCTGTTCAACATGAGCTTCGGCTTTCTCGGCATCCAGTTCGGCTGGGGGCTGCAGCTGGCCAACATGAGCGCCGTGTACGAGCTGCTGGGTGCCCGTCCCGACCAGGTGTCGATCCTGTGGGTGGCGGCTCCGGTCACCGGGCTGCTGGTGCAGCCGATCGTGGGCGCGCTCAGCGACCGCACCTGGACGCGCCTGGGGCGCCGCCGGCCCTACTTCCTGGTGGGGGCGATCCTGGCGAGCATCGCGCTGTTCATCATGCCCAACTCCACCTCGGTGCGGATGGCGGCGGCGCTGCTCTGGATCCTCGATGCCTCGATCAACATCTCGATGGAGCCGTTCCGCGCCTTCGTGGCCGACAAGCTCGACGTCCGCCAGCGAACGTCGGGGTTCGTGATGCAGTCGTTCATGATCGGCATCGGCGCCAGCCTGGCGAACGCGCTGCCGTTCATCCTCCGCTGGGCGGGGGTGACGGGGACCACGGCCAGCGGGATCCCGCTCACCCTCAAGTATTCGTTCCAGGCGGGGGCGGCGGCATTCCTCCTCGCGGTGCTCTGGACGGTGTTCACCACCAGCGAGATCCCGCCCGAGCAGCCCGCCGCCGGGGCCGGCACCGGCCGGGGCGGCGTGGGGGCGATCCTCCTCGAGATCTGGGAGGCGGTGGTCCAGATGCCGCGGACCATGAAGCAGCTCGCCTGGGTGCAGCTGATGACCTGGCTGGGGCTGTTCTGCATGTGGATCTACTTCGTCCCCACCGTGGCTCGCCACGTGTTCGGCGCCGCCGACGCCAAGAGCCCCGCGTACGCGCGGGGCGTGGAATGGGGCGGGCTGACCTTCGCGATCTACTCCGTGGTCTGCTTCGCGGTGGCGTTCGCGCTTCCCAGGGTGGCGCAGGCCACCAGCCGCAAGCTGACGCACGCCATCGCCCTTCTCTGCGGCGCGGCGGGGCTGCTGAGCGTGTACGTGATCCACGATCCGTACGTGCTCTGGCTCTCGATGGTGGGCGTGGGGATCGCCTGGGCGTCGATCCTGTCGATGCCCTACGCCATCCTCTCGGGCGCGATCCCGGCCCACCGGATGGGCGTGTACATGGGCGTGTTCAACTTCTTCATCGTCATCCCCGAGATCGTGGCCTCGGTGCTGTTCGGGCCGTTGATCCGCCGCGCGTTCGGGCAGGACAATCCCCGGGCATCGCTGTACATGGTGATGCTGGGCGGCGTCTGCATGGCCATCGCCGCGCTCCTGGTCACGCGGGTGCACGACATGGGCGAGGCCCCGGCCGAGGCGGTGATCGAGGCCGACGAGCACGAGCCGTTCTCCGTGCAGGGCTCCGTGCAGCCCGTCCCGAGCACCGGGCCCGGCACCGCGTGATCGCGGCTTCGTGATCGGGACCTTGAAGGCCCATGGATCCAGTGCGGTCCATGGGCCTTCTTTCGAGGTCGGTCATCCTGAAGAAGTTCACTGGTTGCGGTTCTACGATGGGGAGGACGGATGAAGAACCGGACGATCGCGCTCGTGCTCGCCTTCGCCGCCTCCGGTGGATGCGGCGCGCCCCCGAGGCAGCCCTCCCCCGCGTCCGGCTCGTACGATCCGTCGCGGGCGCTGGGAGCGCTCTTCCACGACGTGCAGACGGCGGGTGTCTTCCCCGACGGCAAGACCTTCGTCGACGCGCGCCCGCTCGCCGCTCCCGCCGACATCCTTCGCCGCTACGACGCGGAGCGCGGCGCCGCGGGGTTCGACCTGCGCGCCTTCGTGCGGCGCGGCTTCGAGCTCCCGCGTGACGCGGGCGCCGGCGTGGCCGTGGACACGTCGCGGAGCATGGAGGCGCACCTGCGCGCGCTCTGGCCCGCGCTCACGCGGCGCCCGGACGCGCCCGACCCGCGCTCGTCGCTGATCCCGCTCCCCAACGCGTACGTGGTTCCCGGCGGCCGCTTCCGCGAGGTGTACTACTGGGATTCGTACTTCACCATGCTGGGGCTGATGGAGAGCGGCCGCGCCGGCCTCGTCCACAGCATGCTCGACAACTTCGCCCACCTTGTGCGCACCACGGGGCACATCCCCAACGGCAACCGCACCTACTACCTCAGCCGCAGCCAGCCACCCTTCTTCGGGGCGATGGTGGCGCTCTACGCGGCGAAAGAGGGGAACCGCCCCGCGCTGGCGTGGCTCGGCGCGCTCGAGGCCGAGCACGACTTCTGGATGGAGGGCGCGAGCGCCCTTCGCCCCGGCGAGGCGCATCGCCGCGTGGTGCGGATGGCCGACGGCTCGCTCCTCAACCGCTACTGGGACGACCGCCCCGAGCCGCGCCCCGAATCGTACCGCGAGGACGACCGCATCGCCCAGACGCTCCCGCCCGAGCGCCGCGAGGCCTTCTACCGCGACGTCCGCGCATCCGCCGAAAGCGGGTGGGACTTCAGCAGCCGCTGGATGCGCGATCCCGCCGACCTGCGCTCGCTGGAGACCACCGGGCTCGTCCCCGTCGACCTCAACAGCCTCCTCTACCGCGCCGAGCTGACCATCGCCGCGCTCCGCACCTTCCGCGGGCTCCCGGGCGACGTGGAGGCCGCGCGGCGCTACGGGCGGATGGCCGAGGAGAGGCGCCGCGCGCTCCTGGCCGCCGCGTGGGATCCCGCGTCCGGCTACTTCTACGACGTCCGCTGGCGCACCGGCGCGCGCGTGACCGACCGGCCCACGCTCGCCGCCGCGGCGCCGCTCTACTTCGGCGTGGCCACGGCGGAGCAGGGGAGGGCCGTCGCCCAGCGGCTGGAGCGCGACTTCCTGCGGCCGGGCGGCTTCGTCACCACCACCCTCCGCTCCGGCCAGCAGTGGGACGCGCCCAACGGGTGGCCGCCGCTGCAGTGGATGGCCATCGAAGGCGCCCGCCGCTACGGCCGCACGGACCTGGCCGACACCGCCCGCGCCCGCTGGCTCGCGCTGAACCGGCGCACCTATGCGTCCACCGGCCGGATGATGGAGAAGTACGACGTGATGGACATCACCCGCCCCGCCGGCGGCGGCGAATATCCCACGCAGGATGGCTTCGGCTGGACCAATGGCGTCGCCCTCGCGCTGATCGCGCAGGAGCGCGGGCAGGCAGCGGCGCACTCGCGGCCGCTGGCGCGAGGCGGCCTCGCCGCCGCCCGGCCGTAGCCCGAAGGTCATCGAAACCGGTGTCGTTCCCCTCGGCCGACTCGATGCGCCAGGGGGAGAGGAAGGTGCGTCCGGAGGGACCATCTCCCCCCTCTGGAACGTGCACCTTGCTCCCTTCTCGGACGCCCGGTCGCCCTAAGTTCATCCATCCCAAGGGCAAAGAAAAAGTATTGTTAGAGTTTCTTCCATTTTGCCGGGAAATCGATTATCGTTGAGTGGTGCTACATCGTCCCGCATCCCAACTCCAGGACTCCGACCGATGCGGAAGATCAACACGCGTCAGTTCAATCGCGCCACGCGCTCGACGCCGCGCGAGATCAATCGCAAGATCGTGCTGAACCTGGTGCGCGAGCACCAGCCGGTGAGCCGTGCCGATCTCGCCCGCCAGATGCAGGTGGGGCGGGGGATGATCACGCAGCTCGTCGACGAGCTGATCGGCCACGGCATCATCGCCGAGGGGCCGATCGCCAATGCGCCGCGCGGGCGCAAGCCGCGGCTGCTGCACGTGGCCACGCGCGACCGCTTCTGCGTGGCGGTGGACGTCCGCTTCCGCCGCACGCACGTGGCGCTCACCGACATGGACGGCCGCCAGCTCTCCATGGAGACGCTGGAGACCGTGCGCGACCCCGACCTGCTCGCCTCGGCCATCGCCGAGCGGGTGAACCGCCTGCTCGACGCGCATGGCGGCGCCGAGCTGTGCGAGGGGATCGGCGTGGTGGTGCCGGGGATGATCCACCGCCGCACCGGCCTGATCCTCAACTCGCCGCAGCTGGGGTGGCGCGACGTGCCGCTGCGCGAGGCGCTGGCGAACGCCACCGGCCTGCGCGTGCTGATCGAGAACGCGCCGATCGCCAGCGCGCTCGCGCAGATGTGGCTTCCGCCCTATGCCCGCGACGGCGTGGACAGCTTCGCCTACGTGACCGTGAGCGACGGCGTGGGCGTGTGCGTGGTGGACCATGGCGAGGTGTTCCGCGGCCACGGCGACACCGCCGGCGAGTTCGGCCACCTGCCGCTGAGCCTGGACGGGCCGCGCTGCATGTGTGGGCTGCGCGGCTGCCTGGAGGCGTACACCAGCAACGTGGCCACGCTGGCGCGCTACTTCGAGCTCGACGCCGCGGTCCCGGCCAGCCGCGAGGCGCTGCGCGGGTACGACTTCGGGATCGAGGACCTGATCGCCCGCGTCCGCGCCGGCGACGTGCGCGCCACCACGGCGCTCACCGAGACGGCGCGCTACCTGGGGATCGGCCTGGCGGGGATCATCACCGCGCTCAGCCCGGCGCGCGTGGTGGTGAGCGGCGAGATCACCGCCGCGTGGGACGTGATCGGCCCGATGGTGACCGCCTCGCTCAGGGAGCGCACCATCACCCAGGCCGCCGCCGCCACCCCCATCGTGATCGCCCCCACTGGCGACAGCAACCGCCTGCGCGGCGCCACCGCGCTGCTGGTCGCCCGGCGCTTCGCGGCGCCCAAGGTGGCGTAGCTCTCCGGCGGGCGAACGAAGAGAACACGGAACCACGACGGAAGGAACGGGAACGACAACGGGTGGCCTGCGTGCTGTGCCAACCGTTGTCGTTCCGTTTTCTCCGTTGTGGTTCCGTTCTCTCTTCTTCAAGATGATCGGCCTGGAGACATGGCCGGCTCCACGCGCCAGCGAACGGCTTGCGGACGCCCCTGGCCCGGAGCGCACGGCCTGGAACGATGAAGCGGAGGAGCCATCATCTCGGCTCCTCCGCGTTTCATCGTTTCGCAGGCTTCAGCTACGAGCCGCTCCCCGGAGGGCTCAATCCCCGAACGAGACCCCCAGGCGCCGCGCGGTGCGCACCACCTCGCCGTTCACGGGCACGCGCTTGATCTCGGTGATCGCCTCGCCCAGTGGCACGCTGCGCACCGTCTGCCCCTGCAGCCCCACCATGCAGCCGAAGTTGCCGCGCTCCACCGCGTGCACCGCCGCCGCGCCGAAGCGCAGCGCCAGGTTGCGGTCGTACGGCACCGGGCTGCCGCCGCGCTGGATGTGGCCCAGCACCAGCGTGCGCGTGTCCTTGCCGGTGGCCGTCTCGATCTCGGCCGCCAGCCGCTCGGCGATGCCGCCGTAGCGGCCGGTGCCCTCCACGTAGCTGGGGCTCTGCCCATCGGCCCGCGCGCCCTCGGCGATCACCACGATGCTGAAGCGGCGGCGGGCCTTCTCGCGGTCCTTGATCTTGTCCACGATCCGGTCCACCGAGTAGGGGATCTCGGGGATCAGGATCACGTCCGCGCCCCCGGCCAGGCCGCTCTCCAGCGCGATCCACCCGGTGTGCCGCCCCATCACCTGCACCACCATCACCCGCTGGTGCGCCTCGGCGGTGCTGTGCAGCCGCCCGATCGCCTCCGTGGCCACGTCCACCGCGGTCTGGAAGCCGAAGGTCATGTCGGTGGCGCCCAGGTCGTTGTCGATCGTCTTGGGCACCCCCACCACCCGCAGCCCCTTCAGGAACAGGCGGTGCGCGATCTTCAGCGAGCCGTCGCCGCCGATGGCCACCAGCGCGTCGATCCCCAGGTCGCTGAAGCGCCGCAGGATCTCGTCCGAGCGGTCCGTCTGCCCCCAGGTGCCGTCGCTCTCGCGCACCTCCAGCCCGAACAGGTTGCCGCGCGCCGTGGTCCCCAGGATGGTGCCGCCCAGGTGCGTGATCCCCCGCACGCGGTCGGTGCAGAGCTGGATCAGCCCGGGCTCGCCGTCGACCTCCTCGTGCAGCAGCCCCATGTAGCCGCGGCGGATCCCCAGCACCTCCCATCCGTTTTCGATGGCGGTGAGGGTGGCGGCGCGGATCACCGCGTTCAGCCCGGGCGCGTCGCCGCCGCCGGTGTTGATCGCGATCCGCCGGATCTGGTTTCCGTGTACCATCGGGGGAGAGAAGATCGGCCTGCTGGAAAAGGAACCGGCCCCGCCCGCGCCGGGGTGGGGCCGTGCGCGGATGCGGTGCCGTGAAGGAGTGCCGCGGGGTTACAGCCAGTCGATGCGTGGCCGGCTGGCGGCGCGGAGCCCGTACGGCATGCGCGGGCGCGGTGTGTCGCGGCCACCCAGGCGCGGCGCGTCCACGCGGACCACGCGGAACGGGTACCAGTGCCGCTCGCGCTCGGCCGTCACCACCAGCGTTCCCGCCACGCGCGTCTTCAGCGCGATCACGGTGCGCAGGCGGTCGTGCTCCAGCGTGTCGGTGGGCACGAACAGCTCGCCGAAGGTCTGCTCGGTGATGTGGCGAAGCTCCTTGGCGGTGGAGAACAGCTGTCCCATCAGCGCCTGCGCCGCGTCGCTCCGGTCGTCGCCGACGGTGCGGAAGCGGGCGTCCATCCGGCCGCCGGCGTGCGTGGCGGGGCGGATGCGCTGCGCCTCGCGGGCCGGTCTGCGAATCTGGCGATCCATCATGGTTCTCCCCTCTCGGATGCGTGCTGCCGGGACGACTCACCCTCCACGCGGCGACCCGCCGCCCGGAGATCCCTCCGCTATTGGAAGTGTTGCTAACAATTATGCACGGCGCATGCCCCACGCACAAGTCTCCCGCGGTTCGCGCCATCCTGCCGTCGCAACCCCGCAAGCGCCGTGATTTGCCTGTAGATACCTCGCATTTCGTCGCGTTGTTCCCTCGCCCGGCGCAATGGGTCGAACGATCGCTCCAATCGCGCGCTTTCCCGTTTCCCGGGCGACGGGAGCGTTCCCGACGTACATTTGTTGGAATTGCGTGCATTGTGAACGGCGCATATCCAACGTGCGACCGACCGGCGGATCAGATTGCCGCCAAGGGGCAGCCCGGCGTCTGCTCCGAGCCTGCGGCGAACCGTTGTGGCACAAGGGATCGGCTCGTTCCACCCACGACCGTGGGCCGCCGCCGGCTCGCGCGCCTGAAGCGCTCCCGCCATCTTGTGGAAGGGGCGAGATGAACCAGGCCGCGCGAGCGATGGAGAGGGGGACGGATGAGCGAAGATTCGGCGGATCGGGAGATTCGCGTCGCGGTGATCGGATATGGGCTGGCGGGATACGCCTTCCACGCGCCACTGATCGAGCGCACGCCGGGGATGCGGCTGTCGTTCATCGTCACCGCCAACGCGGAGCGCGCGGCCCGGGCGCGGCAGCGGCACCCGGGCGCCACGATCGTCGATTCCGCCGAGCGGCTGTGGGAGCGGTCGGGCGAGATCGACCTGGTGGTGGTGGCCACGCCCAACGCTTCGCACGTGCCGCTGGCGCTGGCGGCGATGCGCGCCGGCCTAGGCGTGGTGATCGACAAGCCGCTCGCCGCCACCGCCGCGGACGGCCGCCTGCTGGTGGACGAGGCACGCTCGCGCGGGCTCCTCCTCTCCGTCTACCAGAACCGCCGCTGGGACGGCGACTTCCTCACCCTGCGCCGTCTGATCGCCGAGGGCGCGCTGGGCGACGTGCACCGCTTCGAGTCGCGCTTCGAGCGCTGGCGGCCGGTACCCAAGGGCGGCTGGCGCGAGCACGCCGACCCCGCGGAAGCCGGCGGCATGCTGTACGACCTCGGCAGCCACCTGATCGACCAGGCGCTGGTCCTCTTCGGCCCCGCCACGCACGTCTACGCCGAGCTGGACCTCCGCCGCCCCGGCGTGCGGGTGGACGACGACGCCTTCGTCGCCCTCACCCACGCATCCGGCGTCCGCTCGCACCTGTGGATGAGCGCCGCCGCGGCGGACGACGACGGCCGCTTTCGCGTGCTCGGCAGCAAGGCCGCCTACCTCAAGTCCGGGCTGGACCTGCAGGAGGCCGTCCTCCGCGGCGCGTCGGAGCTGGAGCTGGGCGAGGAGCCCCCCGAGCGCTGGGGCCGCCTCGGCGCCGGCGACGCCTGGCGGGCCATCCCCACCGACCGCGGCGACTACGCAGGCTACTACGCCGCCATCGCCCGTTCCCTCCGCGATGGCACCCTGCCGCCAGTCGACCCCATGGACGCCGTCGCCGCCCTCGAGATCATCGAAGCCGCCCAGCGCTCCGCCGCCACCCGCGCCGTGATCGCTCTGTAACGCCGGAGGGCGCCCGCGGCGATCCATCCGCCGCCGAGCGCCCCCTCGACCTTCGTGCCGCGCCCCCTCACCTCGGCCACTCCGAAGCCGGTAGTCCGCGCGGGCGGACTTCGCGTGGTCGTTGCCGCGAACTCATTCGCCCGGCCTGACCATTCATCTGCCCGAGCCGAGACATCTCGCTCACCGGCACGCGCCGACCCGCGTCACCCGCAGGTGGTCGAGGAGCGCGGTGTTGACCTTCCCGTCCATGTTCTCGTCCAGCGGCGTGAAGGCCAGCGTCAGCGTGTGCTCGCCGGGCGCCAGCCGCACGCGCACGGGGGTGCCGTAGCCCCAGTCGCTCCACAGGTTGGTGCCGCGGTGCGGCATCACCAGCACGCCCGCCTCGCGCCCATCCACCAGCAGCGTGCGGATCCCCGTCTTCGCGTCGGTGTTGATGGGGCCGCTGCCGTTGGCGTAGCGCGCGTCCACGTCGTACACGCCGGCGCAGGCCACGCGCACGGGAACGTTCACGCGCGTGTTCATCTCCCGCGTCAGCCGCACGTATCCCGCGCCGGTGAAGCCCGCGTGCTCGCGCTCTAGCGGGGCGCCTGCGGGGCGCGCGATCGTCACCGCGCCCGCGGGCTCCACGCGCACGGGCTCGCTCAGGAAGCTCTCCACTCCCGTCGCATACACGCTCATCACCTGGTACTCCGTCACCTCCGTCACGCGCCCCGCCACGAAGCGCCGCTCCCGCGTGGTCGCCACCGCCTTCCCGTTGGCGAACACCACGTAGCGCGCAGCCTCGGGGACCGCCGCCCACGACAGCGCATTCCCCTCCAGCGTCGCCACCGGCGTCTCCGGCGCCCAGCGGTTGGGAACGCGGTTGATGCGCCCGGCCGGCCACTGGCCGTTCATCTCGATCTCCACCGTGTGCGCGCCCGCCAGCGCCCCCGGGATCTCGGCGCGCGCCAGCCGCCGCCCGTCGAGGCGGACGGAGGCGACGCCGTTGCCGTGGCCGCGCACCGTCACCGCCAGCACGGCCCCGTGGTAATGGAGGTTGGTGAGCGTGCGTTCGCCGCCGTACGCGGGCGGCACCATCGGTGCGAAGGTGAGCGCGTTCGGCCCGAACCTCATCCCGAAGAGCACGCGCAACTCGCTCGCGATGTTCCCCGCCACGCTCCACAGCTGCCGGTCGGAGTTCAGCACCGTCCCGTCGAAGTGGCCCGTCTCGGCCACCATGTTCTCCTTGTTGGTCAGGAAGAGCGCGGCCGGGCGGTAGATGGAGGCCAGCCCGTGCTCCACCGCCGCGGTGTTCCCCGCCTCCGCCCCCGCCCACGTCCAGAACGCATTCACGAACGGCCAGAGCGCGCCGTTGTGGTAGCGCCGCATGGTGGGGATGTACGGCCAGAACGTGGGCGCGCCGAACTCCACCACCGGCGTCCGCGCGACGATCTCGGCGCGCCGCGCCGGGTCCGCCACGCCGTAGAGGACGGCCAGCGCCTCGCCCAGCGCGTCGGAGCGCGGCGCCAGCGAAGGGTGCGCGCGGCCGTAGCGGAAGGTGGCGTAGTAGCCCGCCCGCGGCAGCCACAGGTTCGCGTCGATCGCGCGCTTCAGCCCGCCCGCCGTCCGCGCCCACTCGGCACCCGGCTCGCCGAGCGCCGCGGCCATGTCGGCCAGGATGCGGTAGGTGGCATAGTGCACCGCGTTGGTCCCCACCGCCTGCGAGCGGGCGATGTCGCGCGGCTCCATCCAGCGCGGGTACGACTGCTCGCGCCAGTCCATGAAGCTGGTCTCCCCCGTCGCCAGCCCCGTCGCGGGGTCGAAGATGGCGTGGCGGTCGGCCCGGGCGCTGCGGGCGATGATGTCGTACGAGCTCCGCAGCCATGCGCGGTCGCCCGTCACTGCGTACACCTCCCACGCGGCCAGCGCCCACGCCATCCGGTCGGTCGAGTTCGGCCACGACCCGCCCGTTCCCGTGTCCTGGATGATCCGCCCGGCCGAATCGACCTTCGCCATCAGGCTCTTCCGCACCGCGTCGGGCGCCACCGCCGCCAGCGACAGGATCGCGGCGAACGACACGTCGCGCGTCCACACGCCGGGCCACTTGGCGCCGGCCGAGAGCGCGCCGTCGTCGCGCACCAGCTGCGTCAGCTCTTCCAGCGACATCCGGTAGAGCGCGTCCAGCAGCGGCTGCGGCGAGCGCAGCCCGGGGAAGGCGGCAAGGTCCGCGTGGCGCGCCCAGAGCGCGCGCCCGTCCGCCGCGCGCGGCCGCGTGTACTGCGCGGCGATCGCCAGCGTGGTGGTGAAGATGCCGTCGCCGTCCGGGTCGGTCAGCTGCGCGGGAACGCCGGGGCGGAGCGCGCCCGCGTCCCAGCTCAGCGGCTCCACGTCGCCGATGGCGTACACGGTCCGGAAGTCCTCGCGCCGGATCGGCTCCCCCTGCGGCGGCCGGTACGAGCCCGTGCGCGCGAACGACGCCATCACCTCGCGCAGGTCCAGCCGGATCGTCACCTGCGCCGTCCCCTCCTCGCTGGTGGCGAACGCCTCGGGCGAGGGCACCACCGGCGGCTGCTCGCGCCCGAACGCGTACACGGGCGAAACGATCTTCCCCCGCGTGGGGCGGATGTACAGCGTGTGCTCGGTCCCGGGGCGGAACTCGTTGTCGAGCCCATTGAGGGCGAAGCGGAAGTGCATCTCCCGGCCCGACCGCGGATAGCTGGAGACGATCGAGTCGCGCGAGAGCGCCACCGCCTCGAAGCTGCCCTGGCGCACGCCCGTGGCCGTCACGGTGAACGCGCGGGAGCGGTAGAGAGGCTGCTGCTGCGCCGCCGCCGCGTCCGCCGTCATCGCCAGCACCGCGGCGCCGAGCGCCGCCCCCACCCTGCGAGCATGCGAGTTCATCCGATTACCTGGTTCGCGGAGATGCACTGAAACACGGAGGCGGCGATGGGTCCACGCGGGGGATGCCCGCCGGAGAAATCACGGCGGGGCGGGAAGCGTCCAGGGGGCCGGCCGCCGTGGTGGATGCGCGCCGGACCGGGAAAGATTTGTTACGGTTGATGACAAAGCAATCGCCAGGATAATCCTCGCCACGCGCCCGCCGCAACCCTCGTCCGCCGCTTCCGGCGGCGCTCCGCCGCGGATGGGCGCGCATCTCCCGCCTTGCGTCGTGGCTGTCGGGTGCGGCATCTTTCCCCGCCGATCACGCCCGTCCCGGCAATTGGGATGGCGAGCGGACAAATCCATGCGGCCCGGCGCGCATGGCATCCTCCCCACGCGGCGCCGCATGGCCGCGCATCGTCTCCCACCGGCTCCGCCGTGCGAAAGATCGATCCGCGCAAGTTCCAGCGCGCCACGCGCACCACCACCAAGGACATCAACCGGCAGATCGTCCTGAACCTGGTGCGCGAGTACCAGCCCATCTCCCGCGCCGACCTGGCGCGGCGGATGGAGGTGGCGCGCGGGATCGTGACCCCGCTGGTCAACGAGCTGATCGAGCAGGGGCTGCTGGTGGAAGGCGCCACCGGCGCGTCGCCGCGCGGCCGCAAGCCCACGCTCCTGCACGTGCGCTCGCACGACCGGCTCACCGTGGGGGTCGACGTGCGCCTCTCCGAGTCGCAGATCATGCTCTCAGACTTCAGCGGCCGCGCGCTCGCCACCGAGCTGCTGGCCACCCCCGCGCGCCCCGAGCAGCTGGTGCAGGCGCTCGCCATCCGCATCCGCCGCCTGATCGAGGCGCACGCCGCCGACGGCGAGTGCCAGGGGATCGGCCTCGTGGTTCCCGGAATGGTCGACCGGAGCACGGGAAAGCTGGTGAACGCGCCCACCCTCGGCTGGCGCGACGTGGACCTGCGCACCGCGCTCGAAGAGGCGGTGGAGCTCCCCGTGCACGTGGAGCGCGACGCCGTGGCCTGCGCCCTGGCGCAGATGTGGATGGGGCAGGGAGTGGCCGATGGGCAGGACAGCTACGCCTACGTCACCTTCTCCGACGGCGTGGGCGCCGGCCTGGTGATGGGCGGCAACGTGGTCCGCGGCTACCGCGACGCCGCCGGCGAGTTCGGCCACATCCCCCTCTCGCTCGATGGCCCGGCCTGCCTCTGCGGCTCGCGCGGGTGCTGGGAGGCGTACACCTCCAACCCCGCCGTGGTCGCCCGCTACCTGGGCCGCGAGCTCTCCACGCGCGAGAGCTACGCCGAGGTCCGCAAGACGCGCCTCACCGTGGCCGACGTGATCGCCCGCGCCCGCGCCGGCGACACGGCGGCTCGCGTCGCGCTGGAGACCACGGGCCGCTACATGGGGCTGGGGCTGGCCGCCATCGTCAACGCGCTCAACCCCGCGCGCATCATCGTCGGCGGCGAGATCGCCGCGGCCTGGGACCTGATCCGCACGCAGCTCCTCGAGGCGCTGGCCGAGCGCACCCTCACCCAGGGCGCCGCCGCCACCCCCGTGATCCCCGAGCCCCACGACGAGCAGACCCGCCTCCGCGGCGCCGCCGCCCTGGTCGTCGCCCCCGTCTTCGCCGCCCCCAACATCGGCTAGCGCGCCGGGTTGACCGGGTGGCGCGCGAAGGGCATCATCAACCCTCTCCGCACGCGGTCACCCACCCCTCGCGCACTCCCCATGAGAATCGTCGCCGTCACCGCCCTCGCCTGCGTGCTCTCCGCGCAGGCGGCGGCCGCCCAGCGCGCCATCATCACCGGCCTCAACCCCGCCGGCTTCCAGGAGCTGCCGTGGGGCTACAGCCAGGCACAGGTCGCCGCGCACTGGCAAGAGACGCCGCTGGAGGTGAAGCGGGAGAACGGCCTCACCCGCCTGGGCTTCCTTCCCTGGCTGGGGCTGCAGACGTGGAGCGTGGCGGTGGATGACCACCAGGGCTTCGTGCAGGCGCAAGGCACCTCCGCTCCCACCGTCACCGGCGCGGCCTGCGAGACGCTGTACCGCGCCACCGTCGCCCGCTTCGCCCGGCCCTACCGCGCCCTGCAGCCCGTGATCACCGAGCGCACCGACGGCTCGGCCCCGCTCTGCGACGCCGTTCGCGCCGGCCACGCCGAGGCGAGCTACCGGTGGACCGACCCCGTCAACGGCGCCGAGGCCGTCGTCGAGGTGAACCGCGAGGGGCGCGTGGTATTCCAGGCCGCCACCCGCGGCTATCGCGAGGCGCTCGCCGCCTCGGTCGCCCAGGCGGCCGCGCCGGCCACCGCGCCCGTGGCCGCCGTCGCGCCCGCCACCACGACCACCGCGGGCGTCACCGGCTTCAACAGCGCGCTCTGGGGTCCTGCCGCCCGGGCCATCGTGCTTCCCTGGGGCGCCACCCGCGCCGACGTGGTGCGCGTGATGGGGCGCGAGCCCACGCTGGAGACCACGCGTGATCTGGGCCCGGGGATGAGCGCGCTGTACTACCTCACCGAGGGCGTCGGCTTCACCATCCACCAGGCGCGTGGATTGATCCAGGCCGCGGTCACCACCGGCCTCGCCGGCCCGCCCGAGCCCTGCGCCGACTTCTTCCGGCACGTGGCGGAACGGATCCAGGGCGCGTTCCCCGCGCTCCAGCCGCGCGCCGAGTACACGCACCAGGGGAGCGGAGACCTGTGCGCCGCCGTGAAGTCCGGCGCCGCGCGCGCCTCCTCCGTCTGGACGGATCCCGCCAGCGGCGCCACCGTCTCCGTGCGCGTGGGCGAAAAGACCGGTGCCGTGGGGGTGTTCTTTGCCACCCCCGAATACATCCGCTGGTTCGACAGCACCCCCGAAGGCCGCTCTCGTCTCCAGGCCTCCACCCGTCCGTAAGGTCCCGCGCCGGCGGAGACGTCTATAGGATGCCTTCGATCCAAGGGCTCCCGCGTCGGGCCCTCGCGCATCCGTCGCAAATCGTTGTCCTCTCCGATACTGATGCGCCGATAAGGGGTTGACCTGCGTGCGACGACCGTGTATCATTGGCGCCCCGCAGAAAACGAGGACGCAGCGAAGTTGCGACCGGCGCTTGACGGGGCTGGTCGAGGCTGATATCCTTTAGGGCTGTCCCGCGAACGGATCCTGGCGCGGAACGGGGTGGCGAAACGAACGGCTTAGCCGGTTGACGAAGCCGCCCAAGTGGTGTAGATTTAACGAGTTGGCCAGCACGATGCCCCGCAGGAAGTTCGAAAAGAAGCATCGGACGAGGGGTTGACGGAGCGGGCTGGCGACGCTAGATTGAAGGACTCGCTCGAAGCCTGGGCGATACGAAGCAGCGACTTGACGCGACGAGCCGGGTGAAACTGGCTGGGTTGCCATGAAGGCGGTCTAAGGCCGCCGCGGATGTTTGACAATCAGGGTATTGGGGAGTGCTTGAACAGACGCCCCGTGGCACACTCCGGCTAGCGCCGGAGAGGAGGCATCGTGTCCTCCGGGTGCCGGATAGACGGGAACTAAGTCAACACGAATTCCGAGCAAGCGTAAACACGTTTGTTCCAAGGAGCTGTTTGGATTCTCTAATGGAGAGTTTGATC
>Ga0247773_1000242_pt1 | contig 25699 bp, 23 predicted proteins | sample UWRJL092311B6_FD_179934 | JGI IMG/M metagenome (GOLD analysis project Ga0247773, IMG submission 179934) | Plant litter microbial communities from Arlington Agricultural Research Station in Wisconsin, United States - UWRJ-L092-311B-6 | ecosystem: Environmental > Terrestrial > Plant litter >... | reverse complement strand
TTCATCGCTCCGACCAACTCCCCCGCGAGCGGTCCGGTCGCGTTGGCGCAGCTGAGCGAGCGGCTCAGCTTCGACCTCGTCACCTTCCAGGACCACCCCTACAAGTCGGACTACCTCGACACGTGGACCCTGCTGAGCTGGGTGGCCGCGCGGACCGCGCGCATCGGTGTGTCCGGCAACGTGCTGAACCTGCCGCTACGCCAGCCTCCCGCCGTGCTGGCCCGCGCGACCGCCAGCCTCGACCTGCTCTCCGCGGGACGGGTCAGCCTGGGCCTCGGAGCCGGCTTCTTCTGGGACGCTGTGGAGGCGGCCGGCGGACGACGCCACACACCGCAGCAAAGCGTCGCGGCACTTGACGAGGCCATCGACGTGATCCGCGGAACCTGGGACGCCGACGCCCCCGGCACCCTCGACGTGGACGGCGAGTTCTACCAGGTCCATGGTGCCGAACGGGGGCCAGCGCCCGCCCATCACATCCCGATCTGGCTCGGCGCTCACAAACCCAAGATGCAGAACCTGGTCGGACGCAAGGCCGACGGCTGGCTTCCGTCACTGCCGAACCTAGGGCCCGACGGCCTGGCTCGGGGGAACGCGATCATCGACGACGCCGCGCTGCAGGCGGGCCGCGACCCACGCGACGTCACCCGCCTGCTGAACATCCTCCCCGATCAACAAAGCCCGGAGGAACTGGCGCAGATGACTCTCGACGACGGTGTCAGCGTCTTTGTCATCGTCAGTGACGACCCGAACGTGCTGGAACGCTTTGCCGCCGAGACGGCGCCCGCCGTCCGCGAACACGTCACGCGTGCACGTGGGTAGGCGGGCCTGCTTGCGCGACATCCTGAACACGTGTCGATGCCTGGATCGAGCGGCTCGACAGCGCTGTCAAACACTCCCACCGCCCGAGCGTGCTGCCTAGCCCGCTGAACCGCGGTGGGCGGACGCGGATGCGGACATGACGCAAGGTCTACATCGCGGGAGCGAGCCGGACCGGCAGCCCGGCGGCGGCCAGGCTCGCCTTCACCTCGGCGATGCCCAGCTGCCGGTAGTGGAACACGCTGGCCGCCAGCACCGCGTCGGCCCCGGCCGCCACCGCCGGCGGGAAGTGCTCGGCCGCGCCGGCCCCGCCGCTGGCGATCACCGGCACCGACACCACCGCCCGGACCGCGGCGATCAGCTCCAGGTCGAAGCCGGCCCGGGTCCCGTCGGCGTCCATCGAGTTCAGCAGGATCTCCCCCGCGCCCAGCTCGGCCGCCCGGGCCGCCCAGCGCAGCGCGTCCAGCCCGGTGCCGCGCCGGCCGCCGTGGGTGGTCACCTCGAAACCCGACTCGGTCTCGGTTGCCCGCCGGGCGTCCACCGACAGCACCAGCACCTGTCGGCCGAACCGGTCGGCGATCTCGGCCAGCAGCCGCGGCCGGGCGATCGCGGCGGTGTTCACCCCGACCTTGTCGGCACCGGCCCGCAGCAGCGAGTCGACATCAGCGACCGAACGCACCCCGCCGCCCACGGTCAGCGGGATGAACACCTGCTCGGCGGTCCGCGACACCACCTCCAGGGTGGTCTGCCGGCCGGCCGACGAGGCGGTGATGTCGAGGAAGGTCAGCTCGTCGGCGCCCTCGGCGTCGTAGCGGCGGGCCAGCTCCACCGGGTCGCCGGCATCGCGCAGGCCGGTGAAGTTGACCCCCTTGACCACCCGGCCGTCCTGGACGTCCAGGCAGGGGATGACCCGTACCGCGACCGCCATGCTCAGGCCACGGCCACTGCGGCCAGTGCCTCGGGCAGCGTGAACGCCCCGGCGTAGAGCGCCTTGCCGACGATCGCGCCCTCGACGCCGACCGACCGCAGGCCGGCCAGCTGGACCAGGTCGGCCAGCGAGGACACCCCGCCGGAGGCCACCACCGGCCGGTCGGTCGCCGCGCACACCGAGCGCAGCAGCTCCAGGTTCGGCCCGGTCAGGGTGCCGTCGCGGTGCACGTCGGTGACCACGTACCGGGCACAGCCGTCGGCGTCCAGCCGGGCCAGCGTCTGGAACAGGTCACCGCCCTCCGCGGTCCAGCCCCGGGCCGCCAGCGTGGTGCCCCGGACGTCCAGGCCGACGGCGATCTGCTCGCCGTACCGGGCGATCGCCGAGCGCACCCAGTCCGGGTCCTCCAGGGCGGCGGTGCCGAGGTTGACCCGGGCACAGCCGGTGGCCAGGGCGGCGGCCAGCGACTCGTCGTCGCGGATCCCGCCGGACAGCTCCACCGCGATATCGAGCTGGCCGGTGACCTCGGCCAGCAGCTCGCGGTTGCTGCCGCGCCCGAACGCGGCGTCCAGGTCGACCAGGTGCACCCACTCGGCACCGTCGCGCTGCCAGGCCAGGGCCGCCTCCAGCGGGCTGCCGTAGCTGGTCTCGGTGCCGGCCGCGCCCTGCACCAGCCGCACCGCCGTGCCCCCGGCGACGTCGACGGCCGGCAGCAGCACCAGCTTGTCCGCACTCAATCCCTGGCTCATCTCCTGCTCCGATCTCCGAATGCGACGGCCAGCGCCGGCACAGCGATGGCGGCCACCAGCAGCACGCCGATCACCATGGCCAGCGAGCGGCTCATCAGGTACGTCAGCACCGCGACCACCAGCAGCGCCGAGGCGATCACCGCTCGACGCTCCTTGCGGCGGGCGCTCAGCGGTGCCCGCGGGCGCCGGCCCAGCAGTGCCTGCCAGCGGGCCCGGCGCCGGCGCCGGTCGGCCTCGGCGGCCAGCCGGGCCCGGTGCCGCTCCTGTCGCTGGGCGGCCAATGCCTCGCGCTCGGCGCGCCGGCGGGCCCGCTCCCGGCTCATGCCGGCAGCCCGGCGGTCACAGGCTGCCCAGCCAGTTGGCCAGCAGCCGGGCGCCGGCGTCGCCGGACTTCTCCGGGTGGAACTGGGTCGCCGACACCGGTCCGGCCTCGACCGCTGCCACGAACTCCTCGCCGTGCTCGGCGACGGTTTCCTGGACGCCGGCCCGGGACGGGTCCGGATGCACCGCGTAGGAGTGCACGAAGTAGAACCGGGTGTCGGAGGCCATCCCGTCGAACAGCACCGAGCCGGCCGGTGGCCGCACCGTGTTCCAGCCCATGTGCGGGATCACCGGGGCGTCCAGCCGTTCGACCCGGCCGGGCAGCAGGCCCAGCCCGGCGGTCTCGACACCGTGCTCGATGCCCGCGGAGAACAGCACCTGCATGCCCACGCAGATGCCGAGCACCGGCCGGCCGGCGCGGACCCGCTCGGTGAGGATCCGGTGCGCCTGAACGCGGTCCAGGCCGGCCATGCAGGCCGCGAACGCCCCGACGCCGGGCACCACCAGGCCGTCGGCCTCGATCGCGGCGTCCAGATCGGCGCTCAGCTCGACCTCGGCTCCGACCCGTTCCAGCGCCCGGACCGCCGACCGGACGTTGCCCGAACCGTAGTCGAGCACGATCACGGTGCTCACCCGCTACAGCACACCCTTGGTCGAGGGCACGCCGGCCTGCCGCGGGTCGATCTCGGCCGCCGCCCGCAACGCCCGGGCCACTGCCTTGTACTGCGCCTCGGTGATGTGATGCCAGTCCCGGCCGGCGTGCACGGTGACGTGCAGCGCCACCCGGGCGTGGTAGGTGAAGGACTCGAAGACGTGCCGGGTGAGGGTGGTGGCGTAGGCGGTGTCGCGGCCCAGCAGGTAGGGCGGCGCGCCGTCCGGCTCGGTGTGCACCAGGTACGGCCGGCCGGACAGGTCCACCGCGGCCGACACCAGCACCTCGTCCATCGGGATGGTCGCGTCGCCGAACCGGCGGGTGCCGGCCTTATCGCCGGCCGCCTCGGCGAAGGCCTGGCCGAGCGCGATGGCGGCGTCCTCGACGGTGTGGTGGGAGTCGATGTGCAGGTCGCCGTCGACGTGCACCCGCAGGTCGAACAGGCCGTGTTTGGCGAACGATCCGAGCATGTGGTCGAAGAAGCCGACCCCGGTGTCGATGCCGGCGCGGCCGGTGCCGTCGAGGTCGAGCTCGACCAGCACCTTGGTCTCGGCGGTGCTGCGCTCGATGCGCCCGGTGCGGTTCACGCGCGGTTCCCCTCGGTGTGGCCGTGCTGAGTCAGGTCGTGCTGAGTCGGGCCGTGCTGGGTCAGGCCGTGCTGAGTCGGGTCGTGCTCGCTGGGATCGTGCCCGATCAGATCGTGGGCGACTATCTTGCGTAGGGCGGCGCGGAAGGACCGCATCTCCTCGGCGGTGCCGATCGAGACCCGCAGCCAGCCGTCCGGACCGGTCTCGCGGATCAGCACGCCCCGGTCCAGCAAGCCCTGCCACACCGCGTGCCGGTCGGCGAAGGTGCCGAACAGCACGAAGTTGGCGTCGGAGTCGGCAGCCCGCAGGCCGAGCTCGCGCAGCCAGCGCACCGTGGCGTCGCGTTCGGTGCGCAGCCGGTCGACGCCGGCCAGCAGCTCGTCACTGTGGGCCAGCGCCGCCAGTGCGGTCGCCTGGCTGACCGCGGACAGGTGGTAGGGCAACCGCACGATCCGGACGGCGTCCACCACCTCGGCCGAGGCCGCCAGGTAGCCGAGCCGGCCGCCGGCCAGCGCGAACGCCTTGCTCATGGTGCGGGTGACGACCAGGTGCGGGTGCTCGTCGAGCAGGCCCACCGCGCTCGGCACGCCGTCGCGGCGGAACTCGGCATAGGCCTCGTCGACGATCACCACCCCGGGCGCGGCCGCCAGCACCGCCCCCAACTGGGCCGGTGGCAGCGCGGTGCCGGTCGGGTTGTTGGGCGAGGCCAGCAGCACTACCGACGGCTGCACCCGCTCGATCAGCGGCAGCACCTGCTCCAGGTCGAGCCCGAAGTCGGCGGCGCGCCGGCCGGTCACCCACTCGGTGTGGGTGTTGCGCGCGTACTCGGGATACATCGAGTACGTCGGGGCGAACGACAGCGCGGTGCGCCCCGGCCCGCCGAAGGCCTGCAGCAGCTGCTGCATGATCTCGTTCGAGCCGTTGGCCGGCCACAGTTGCTCGGCCCCCAGCCGGACCCCGGCCTCGACGCCCAGGTAGCCGGCCAGCGCCGTCCGCAGTTCGGCGCACTCCCGGTCCGGGTACCGGTTCAGGCTGGTCGCGGCGGCGCCCACCGCGGCGGCGATATCGGCCACCACCGCCGCCGGCGGCGGGTACGGGTTCTCGTTGGTGTTCAGCCGCACGCGCACGTCCAGCTGCGGGGCGCCGTAGGGAACCTGGCCGCGCAGTTCCGGACGCAGGGGCAACTGCCGGATGCCGGTCATGGCCGCGGCATCCGGGCCCGCACCGCGTCGCCGTGGGCGGGCAGGTCCTCTGCCTCGGCCAGCGCCAGGACGTGCGGTGCCACCTCGGCCAATGCCTCGCGGCTGTACTCCACCAGGTGCACGCCGCGCAGGAAGGACTGCACGCTCAGGCCGGAGGCGTGCCGGGCAGTGCAACCGGTGGGCAGCACGTGGTTGGAACCGGCGCAGTAGTCGCCCAGCGAGACCGGCGAGTGGGCGCCGACGAACACGCAGCCGGCGTGCCGGACCCGCTCGGCCCACTTGCGGGCGTCGGCGGTGATCACTTCCAGGTGCTCGGCGGCGTAGGCGTTGACCACCTCCAGCCCCTGCTCCAGGTCGGCCACCAGCACGATCGCCGACTGCGGTCCGGTGAGCGCGGTACGCACCCGGTCGCGGTGCCGGGTGCCGGCCACCTGCCGCTCGGTCTCGGCCGTGACGGCGGCGGCCAGCGCGGTCGAGTCGGTGACCAGCACCGAGGCCGCCGACGGGTCGTGCTCGGCCTGGCTGATCAGGTCGGCGGCGACGTGCGCCGGGTCGGCGTGCCGGTCGGCCAGGATGGCGATCTCGGTGGGGCCGGCCTCGGCGTCGATGCCGATCACGCCGCGCAGCAGCCGCTTGGCCGCCGCCACGTACAGGTTGCCGGGGCCGGTCACCAGGTCCACCGGCTCGATGCCGAACTCCGGGTCGCCGTAGGCCAGCAGCGCGATCGCCTGGGCACCGCCGACCGCGTACACCTCGCCGACCCCGAGCAGCGCGCAGGCGGCCAGGATGCTCGGGTGCGGCAGGCCGCCGAACTCGCGCTGGGCGGGCGAGCAGACCGCCAGCGATCCGACGCCGGCAACCTGGGCCGGCACCACGTTCATCACCACCGAGGACGGGTAGACCGCGAGGCCGCCGGGGACGTAGAGCCCCACCCGGTCGACCGGGATCCACTTCTCGGTGACGGTGGCCCCCGGGCCCAGCGTGACGTCGGTGACTCCGCGGCGCTGCTCGGCATGCACGATCCGCGCCCGCCGGATGGACTCCTCCAGGGCCGCCCGGACGTCGGGGTCGAGCTCGTCCAGGGCCGTCGTCAGCGCCTCGGACGGCACCCGCGGGTCGGGCACGTCCACGCCGTCGAAGCGCAGCGTCGCCTCCCGGGCACCGGCGTAGCCCCGGTCCCGGACCGCCTGGACCAGCGGGGTGACCGCCGCCAGCGCGGAGCTGACGTCCAGTGCCGCCCGCGGCAGCAGCCGGCGGAGCTGGGCGGGCCCGGCTGCGGAGGTGGACAGGTCCAGGAGGCGGAGCACCCCGCCAGTCTAGTGACTGCGGGTGCTGCCGGATTCGCCGCTGATCCGCCACTGATCCGCCTCGGCACGTCCGTAGCTGCCTCGGTGTCGGCCCGCAACGGCGAGCGACCGGGCCGTGAGCGCCGTACGGTGGGCGGGTGCCGCCTCCGACACCGGGTAAGGCCGAGGTGCTGCCGCTGTTCCCGCTGGGGACGGTGCTGGTGCCGGGCATGCGGCTGTCACTGCACGTCTTCGAGCCGCGCTACCGCCAACTGGTCGCGGACCTGCTCAGCGCCGAGGGACCGGGCGCCCCGGAATTCGGGGTGGTCGCGCTGCGCCAGGGCTGGGAGGTCGGCGCGGTCGGCGACCTGTACGAGGTGGGCACCTCGGCCCGGGTGACCGACGTGCTGCCGCATGCCGACGGCCGGTGCGACCTGGCCGCGGTCGGCGAGAGCCGGTTCGTCGTGGAGTCGCTGGACTCCGTCAGCAAGCCGTACCTGCTGGGCACCGTCCGGCGGCTGGCCGAGCCCGAGGGCGACCTGGATCCCGAGCTGGCCGGGTCGGTGCGGCGCGCGGTGGAGCTGCACCTGCGCACCCTGATCGCGTTGCGCGCCGAGCTCAGTGACGTCGCGGAGTCGCTGGATCCTTCGGCGGATGCCCGGACGCTGTCCTACGCGGTGGCCAAGCTGGCGTCCCTGCCGCTGGCCGACCGCCAGGCGCTGCTCGGCGTCGCCGACACCGCTGCCCGGTTGCGGGCCGGCCGGGCGGTGCTGCGCCGCGAGACCGAGCTGATGCGCCAGTTGCGGGCGGTGCCGATCACCGCGGCGACCTTCCGGCGGCCGGGCGCCAGCTGACCCTCAGTCGTGCGGCTCAGCGGTCGTGCAGCTCGGCGTCCGCGCTGAGCCCGACCAGGGCGGTGTAGACCAGCACCCCGAAGAACGCCTGGACCGTCAGCGCTGGCAGCGAGTGCAGGCTGAGCTGCGGCGCGAACGCCACATCGACCTTGCGGGCCGGGCTGCCGCTGGGCAGCAGTTCGCCGACCGTGCGGGCCAGCACCGAGCTGAGCACCCCGGCCAGCGTCAGCGCGGCCAGTACCGCCGGCCCGCGATTGGCGCGCAGCCGCCAGGCGACCAGTCCGAAGACCATCCCCAGGCCGATCGACAGCAACACGAACCGGCCGTCGCCGGCGATCTGGGACTCGCTCTCGTCCGGTACCACGAAGGCCGGCTTGCCGTCCCCGCCGGACAGCAGGTACGAGACCGTGTGCGGCGACCAGGCCCGCCAGACCAGCCCGGCCAGCACGCCGGCGACCAGTTGGGCGGCGACCAGCAGCGCCAGCGGACGCCAGGGCCGGCGCGGCGACCGGGGCTCGGGGGCCGGCGCGGTCCAGTCGGTGTCGGTGACGGCGTCGGTCATCGCCTGGCCTGGTCGGTCATCGGTTCCCTCTGGTCGGCGGCGGTCCGGACGGCCCGGTGGTCGGGTGCGTTCGGGCTAACGGTAAGCCGACCGTCGGCGAACACCGCACCCGGAGTGAGCCAGACGCCGGGTTCGACCAGCGGGCTGGCCGGCAGCAGCACCAACGCGGCGGGTTCGCCGACCAGCAGCCGTCCGGTCCGCCGGCGCAGACCGGCCGCGCCGGCACTGGCCTCGGTGGCCGCCCGCAGGGCTCCCAGGCGTCCCAGTCCGGTGGCTGCGAGGCGGTCCAGCTCGCGCGGGTCCACCGCCGGGGCGGTTGGTGACCGGGGCGAATCGGTGCCGTAGAGCAGCGGTACCCCGGCGGCCACCAGGTCGGCGGCGTTGGCGGCGGCGTCCCGGCCGGTGCCCTGGGAGAAGAACGCCTGCAGGGTGGACGTGACGCTGACCCTGCTGGCGGCCAGCCGCTCGATCAGCTCCGGGTTCAGCCGCTCGGTCGGGACGTGGGCCAGCTCGTCCACGCCGGCGTCCAGGGCTCGGCCGACCAGCTCGGCGGTCAGCGCGTGGGCCAGCACCGGCAGCCCGGTGTCATGAGCGGCCGTCACCACCGCCCGGACGACGCCCGGTGAGGGCACCGGTCCGGCCTGCGGGCCGGCGTCCAGACCGAGTTTGATCAGGTCGGCTCCGTCGGCCGCCAGTCCCTGCACCACCCAGCGGGCCTGGGCCGGGGTGCTGATGTGCTCGACGCCGCCGCCGGACCAGCAGCCGGCTTCGTGCCCGCCGGGGCTGATCAGCGCCGGGCCGCTGACCGCGACCACCGGCCAGCCGGACGGCGGCGGCTGGTGCCCGGTCCGCCAGCGCCACGCCTGGTTGACCGGGGCGGACAGGTCCCGGATGCCGACCAGCCCGGTTTCCAGGCCGGTCGCCAGCGGGTTCGTGCCGTCGGCCGGCTGGCTGAGATGGACATGGGCGTCGACGATGCCCGGCACCACCCAGTGGTTCACGCCGCCCAGCACCAGCAGCTCACTGGGCAGTCCGGAGCGTTCGGCGCGGATGTCGGCGATCCGGCCGGAGCCGTCGACCACCACCACGCCGAAGCGCGGTTCGCTGCCGCCGCCGGCCCACACCGTGCCGACGAAGGCCACCCCGCGGCTGGGCGCGGCGCCGGACTTGAGCCGCCGGGACCGGATCAGCCCCAGGCCAGTGCGGGCGCGCTCGGCCAACGCCGCCGGCAACCGCGGGCTGCGGCTGGGCGGCTGCTGGTCCTCGTCGGTCACCACTCCATCTTCGCAAGGCGGCGGCGAAACGGCCCGGTACTCGTTATCAACGGCTCACCGCGGGACCCGTCCCGATCGGCTGCGTACCCGACGACAGGATCGAGACTCTTCGCCAGAGAAGTACGAGCCAATCTCGGAGAGGCTTTGACCTCGTCCATACCTGCGTCTAATCTCCGGGATCAGTTCCGTGTTAAATTTTGGTCGGTGCGTCGATGGAGGTCGGCTTGATATCGATTGCACCTGGCGTCTGGCGGGAGCTGCGGGAATTCGAGACCGAGCTCGGCGTGCTGGTCCGGCCGGCCCCCGGCACCGCGGTCGATCGCGAGACCCTGATGGCTCTTGTCGACGTGGTGGTCGCCGAATTCGCAGCAGGCGCGGACGAGGTCGACCGGATGGCCTACCTCGAGACCCAGGAAACGATGCGCGGGCCGGCCATCGTGATCACCGATCTGGAGCCGGCCCAGACCCGGACCATTCTCGATCGGGTGGCTGAGCGGCTTACCGCGCGGGGCCTCGGCGACGCCCGACTGACCACCATGCCGTCAGTAAAGGCCGAGGGCAGCGGCTGGCGCGACTACCGGTTCGTCAAGTGCTGGTTCGCGCTGCGCGGGCAACGCCCGCCCGGCTGGACCGGCCTACTGGGCTGGGATCTGCACCGCCCGGTGTGGGAGGTCACCGAAGCCGACCGGGACGGCATGGTCAACGAGCTGCTGGACTGGGTGCTCGCCGACGCCGGTCCCGGTGCGCAGTACGCGGTCAGTACCGGGCCACGCTGGGTCCCGGTCCCCCGCACAGCGGTAGCCCCCATGGTCCGGCGGGCCGTCCGTCGCCCGTCCCGGCTGGCTCCGTGCAACGTTCGCGTCGGTGACGGCGATCAGGTCCGTTATCTCGACCTCGCGATCGGATTCGGAATTGCTGCCGCCTCGACAGGGGCCCGGCGACCGGAAGCCTTCGACTGGCGGCGGGAGGTCGAGATGGCCGCGGGACTGCTGGCGGCTGTGAGCGATTGGTGCGCCGGTGGCCACCTGACCAGGGTGCACGGATTGGCGCGCCTGTCCGCCTTCGACGCCGACAACGGTGATCGCTTCATCGGCAATCCCTGGCTCTGGGCGCACGAAGAGCTAGCGGACTGGATCGCCCACGACACGCTCGTCGACGTGCACGGCATCATGCGCCTGGCACCCTCGCTCGCGGCGAAGCTGGCGCTCACCCCGCCGTCCTGGCACGCCACGCCGCTGCCCACCGCCCCCGCGGTCCTCGCCGAGCACGTCGACCCCGAGGGCTGGTTCGGCGCAGCCACCATCGCCGACGCGGTGCTGGGCCTCGCCCGGGTCGCGGCGGGTGATGTGCTGCTCGACCGGTCCACCGAAAGCGCAGACCCTGAGCCATCAGGAGAATGATGCGTCCCCCGCCCAGCGACCGGAGCCGCACTGAACTCGGGCACCACCTGCCCCTACGAGGTCGACGCCTTCGCGGCCGGTGACAACCGGCTGGTGATGAAACGCCATCCGCGTGTTCGACGTAGCTGCGGACGTCGTCGATCCGTGCCCGCATATCGATCGGTCCGCGCCCTACCGAAGCTCAGAAGCGGCCGGGCATCTGGCGCAGCAGCAGGTGCAGCTCGTCCAGCTGGCTGGCCGGCACCACTTTGATGAGGTCGATCCGGCTCAGCGACTGCAGCGTGCGGACCCGACGGATCGGGCGCACCAGCCGCCAGGCGATCAGCAACGGGGCCCAGGGGCTGCCCGGCAACCCGACCCGGCGCAGCTCTCGCCGCAGGTCCTTGCGGGTCCGGGTGACCAGGGCGGCGACCCGGGGCTCCAGCGGCCCGAGCCGGCTCGAGCCCGACAGCCGGCGGGCCAGGCCACTGAGCAGCCGGCGGACCGCCAGGATCACCAGCGCGAGGACGCCCAGCAGGACCGCCAGCACCTTCAAGCCACCCAGCCAGCTCGCGACGGCGAGCACCAGCACCAGGATGCCGGTCCACAGCACGGCGTTGACGATCGAGCTGCCCAACGCCCGGGTCAGCAGGTAGCGACGCAGCGCCTCCTGGCCGCCCGCCGAGCCCGGCCCGATATTGCCGACCTCGATGACCGGGCGCTCGCCGTACACCGGCACCTCGTCGAACCCCGGCCGCTGCGGGTTGCGGCCGGACCAGGACGGCCGCCCGGGCCGGATCTGCTCGCTCATACCCTGCTCAACGCTCACCAGCCCCGGCAAGTTTCCTCGTCCGCCCAGGGCGCAACCCGCGAGAGGGGCTCACCGGCCGGACGCGGTCGGGGCCGGCTGGCCGCCGATCGCGTTCGGCCCGAGCAACGCCTTGAGGTCGCCCATCAGTGCCTGCGAGGCGTGCACCCGCAACTGGTCGGGCAGCCGCATCACGTGCCGGTGGCCGAAGCCCAGCTCCAGGTGCACCTCGGTGGTGCCCGGGTGCGAGGCCAGGATCTCGCGCAGCCGCTCGATCACCGGCGGGGTGGCCCGGGCCTGGTCGACGGTGACCCGGACCGGTCCGCGCGGGCCCTCGGACAGATTCGGCAGGCTCAGGTCCGAGCCGATCAGCCGGATGGTGTCCTCGCGGGAATCCACCCGGCCCTTGATCACCACGATGGCGTCCTCGGCGATCTGCAGGCCGACCTGGGCGTAGGAGGCCGGGAAGAACAGCACCTCGACGGAGCCTTCGAGGTCTTCCAGGGTGACCTGCGCCCAGGCCTTGCCGTCCTTGGTCATCCGGCGGGTGACGCTGGACAGGATGCCGGCCACCGTGACCATCTGGCCGTCCTTGACCGCCTCGGACTGCAGGTCGGCGATGCTGACCTCCGACGCGGTCCGCAGGATGTGCTCGACCCCGAGCAGCGGGTGGTCGCTGACGTAGAGCCCGAGCATCTCGCGCTCGAAGTTCAGCAGCACCGACTTGTCCCACTCGCCCTCGGGCACCCGGACCGCGAACAGGTCGCCCAGACCGGAGCCGGCGTCGTCGTCGAAGCCGAACAGGTCGAACTGGCCGATCGCCTCGGCGCGCTTGGTGCTGAGCACCGCGTCGATCGAGGCCTCGTAGACCTGGATCAGGCCCTTGCGGTGATGGCCCAGCGAGTCGAACGCGCCGGCCTTGATCAGCGCCTCGATGGTTCGCTTGTTGCAGGCCAGCGCGTCGACCTTGCGTAGGTAGTCGGCGAAGTCGGTGAAGGCGGTGTTCGCCTTACGGGTCATGGTGATCGAGGCCACCACGTTGCCGCCGACGTTGCGCACCGCGGTCAACCCGAACCGGATGTCGTTGCCGACCGGGGTGAAGTTCGCGTCGGAGGAGTTGACGCACGGTGGCAGCACCTTGATGCCCATCCGCCGGCACTCGGCCAGGTAGATGGCCATCTTGTCCTTGTCGTCCTTGACCGAGGTGAGCAGCGCGGCCATGTACTCGGCCGGGTAGTGCGCCTTGAGGTAGGCCGTCCAGTAGGACAGCAGGCCGTAGGCGGCCGAGTGCGCCTTGTTGAACGCGTAGTCGGAGAACGGGACCAGGATGTCCCACAGGGTTTTGATGGCGGCCGCCGAGTAGCCGTTGCTTACCATGCCGGCGGAGAACTTCTCGTACTGGGCGTCCAGCTCGGACTTCTTCTTCTTGCCCATCGCCCGGCGCAACAGGTCGGCGCCGCCGAGGGTGTAGCCGGCCAGGTGCTGGGCGATCGCGATCACCTGCTCCTGGTAGATGATCAGGCCGTAGCTGTCGCTGAGGATCTCCGCGAGCGCCGTCTCCAGTTCCGGGTGGATCGGCACCACCGGCTCGCGGTCGTTCTTGCGGTTGGCGTACTTGTTGTGCGAGTCGGCGCCCATCGGGCCGGGCCGGTACAGCGCGATGACGGCGGAGATGTCCTCGAAGTTGTCCGGCCGCATCGAGCGCAGCAGTGCCCGCAGCGGGCCGCCGTCGAGCTGGAACACCCCGAGCGTGTCGCCCCGGGTCAGCAGCTCGTAGGTGAGCTTGTCGTCCAGCGGCAACTCCTCCAGCACCAGCTCGAGGTCGCGGTTGGCCCGGATGTTGTCCACCGCGTCGTCGAGGATGGTGAGGTTGCGCAGCCCCAGGAAGTCCATCTTGATCAACCCGAGGCTCTCGCACGACGGGTAGTCGAACTGGGTGATGATGGCGCCGTCGGCCTCCCGGCGCATGATCGGGATGACGTCGATCAGCGGATCGCTGGACATGATCACGCCGGCGGCGTGCACGCCCCACTGCCGCTTGAGGCCCTCCAGCCCCTTGGCGGTGTCGACCACCCGCTTGACCTCGGGGTCGGCGTCGTACAGCGCCCGGAACTCGCCACCCTCGCCGTAGCGGTTGTGGGTGTTGTCGAAGATCTTGGAGAGCGGGACGTCCTTGCCCATCACCGGCGGCGGCATCACCTTGGTGATCTTGTCGCCCATCGCGAACGGGTAGCCGAGCACCCGGGCGGCGTCCTTGACCGCCTGCTTGGCCTTGATGGTGCCGTAGGTGACGATCTGGGCAACCCGCTCGTCGCCGTACTTGTCGGTGACGTAGCGAATCACCTCGCCGCGCCGGCGCTCGTCGAAGTCCACGTCGAAGTCGGGCATCGAGACCCGGTCGGGGTTGAGGAACCGCTCGAAGATCAGACCGTGCCGCAGCGGGTCCAGGTCGGTGATGCGCATCGCGTAGGCGACCATGCTGCCCGCGCCCGAGCCGCGGCCGGGACCGACCCGGATGCCGTTCTCCTTGGCCCAGTTGATGAAGTCGGCGACCACCAGGAAGTAACCCGGGAAACCCATCTGGGTGATGACGCCGACCTCGAAGTCGGCACGGGCCCGGACGTCGGCCGGGATGCCGTCGGGGTAGCGGGCCAGCAGGCCGCGTTCGGTCTCCTTGACGAACCAGGACGTCTCGTCCTCACCGGCCGGAACCGGGAACCGGGGCATGTAGCTCTTGGACTCGTCGAAGCTGATCTCACAGCGCTCGGCGATCAGCAGCGTGTTGTCGCACGCCTCGCGCAGTTCGTACTTGTCGGCCCACAGCGAGCGCATCTCGGCCGGTGACTTGAGGTAGAAGTCCTTGGCGTCGAACTTGAACCGGTTCTGGTCCTGCATGGTCTTGCCGGACTGGACGCACAGCAGCACCTCATGGGCGTCGGCGTCCTCGGCCCGGGTGTAGTGCAGGTCGTTGGTCGCCACCATCGGCAGGCCCAGGTCCTTGCCCAGCCGGAGCAGGCCGTCCCGGACCCGGGTCTCGATGCCGAGGCCGTGGTCCATCAGTTCCAGGAAGAAGTTGTCCTTGCCGAAGATGTCGCGGAACTCGGCCGCCGAGGCCCGGGCGTTGTCGTAGTTGCCGATCCGCAGCCAGGTCTGGATCTCGCCGGACGGGCAGCCGGTGGTCGCGATCAGGCCCGAGGAGTAGTCGTTGAGCAACTCGCGGTCGGCCCGGGGCTTGTAGAAGAAGCCCTCCAGGCTGGACCGGCTGGCCAGCCGGAACAGGTTGTGCATGCCGCCGGTGTTCTCGGCGAGCAGGGTCATATGGGTGAACGCGCCGGCACCGGAGACGTCGTCCTCGCCGCCGGCGTTCCACCGCACCCGGGTGCGGTCGCCACGGTGGGTGTTCGGGGTGAGGTAGGCCTCCATGCCCACGATCGGCTTGACGCCGTGTGCCTTGGCCTTCTTGTAGAAGTCGAAGGCACCGAAGACGTTGCCGTGGTCGGTCATGGCCACCGCCGGCATGCCCATCCGGGCGGTCTCGGCGAACAGGTCGTCGAGCCGGGCGGCACCGTCGAGCATCGAGTACTCGGTGTGCACGTGCAGGTGGACGAAGGAGTCGGACTCTCCGGTAACGGTCACAGCGGTGCCCCACGTCCTTCGGTTCGGGTGGCGCCCATCGATCGGGCTGGCCAGCGGATTCCGATTCTGCACCTTGGCACCGACAACGTTGCGCCGGCTCAGCTGGCGAGTCTCTCGACCTGCTCTTGAGAGTCGCCAGCGGGGCCGCTGGCAGGACGATTTCTGTCGCCGGGCTGTGACAGCATGAGCCCATGTCCATCATCAAGATCAACGCGATCACGGTAGCCGCCGACAGCGGCGACGAGCTTGCCAAGCGCTTCGCCGCCCGGGCCGGCGCGGTCGACGACCAGGACGGTTTCGAGGGCTTCGAGCTGCTGCAGCCGACCGACGGCCGGACCACCTGGCTGGTCCTCACCCGCTGGCGGGACGAGGACGCCTTCAACGCCTGGGCCAGCTCGCCGGCCTTCGGCCAGGGCCACCGCTCCGAGGGTCCGCACGCCCAGGCCGCCGAGGGCGAGCAGCCCAAGAAGCCGGTCGGGGTGAGCAGCGAGCTGTGGTCCTACACGGTCGCCGGTGGCTCGCCGGGCAACACGGCGTCCTGACGGCCCACGGTGCCGGCGGTTCCTACGGCTGAGCGGGCTCACCGAACCCGATCGGCTTGACCAGGATCAGGAACGGCCACGGCGGCCACAGGTCGGGCAGTTCCTCCAGCGGGAGAAATCCGACTCCCCGGTAGAACAGCCGGGTCCTGGCGTAGGCGGCATCCGCCGACGACGGCCCGATGGTCTTGACCTGGAGCAGGTGTGGGCCGGCGGCAGCCAGTTCTGCCTCGACCAGGCCGATCAGTGCCCGACCGACACCGCGCCGGTGCCAGCCCGGATCGACCGCGATCAGGTGGATCTCGCTCGATTCCGGAAAGTGCCGCCGCAGCAGGACCGCGCCCACTACCCCGTTCGCGGTCCGGGCCAGGTAGGTCGGCATGCTGGCCGCGTCCCGGACGTACTCCTCCAGCGCCTCCCGGTCGCCGAACCAGTCGGGCAGGGCTTCGAGCAGCCGGCGTACCGAGCCGGGGTCGGGCTCCGACGGGCCGAAGCGCACGTCGGAGGTGTTCACAGCTCGGCGTCCAGCACGTCCAGGGCGTGCTGCAGGTCCGCCGGGAAGGGCGAGACCACCGTCAGCCGCTGGCCGGTGCCGGGATGCTCGAACGACAGCGAGCGGGCATGCAGCCACTGCCGGTTCAGCCCCAACCGCCGGCTCAGCACCGGGTCGGCACCGTAGGTGGTGTCGCCGCAGCACGGGTGGCGCAGGGCGGCCATGTGCACCCTGATCTGATGCGTGCGACCGGTCTCCAGCCGCACGTCGAGCAGCGAGGCGGCCCGGTAGGCCTGCACCGTCTCGTAGTGGGTGACACTGGGCCGCCCGCCCGCCACCACCGCGAACTTCCAGTCCGAGGACGGGTGCCGGTCGATCGGGGCGTCCACCGTTCCGCTGCTGGGATCGGGGTGCCCCTGTACCAGGGCGGCGTACAGCTTCTCCACGGTGCGCTCCTTGAACGCCCGCTTGAGTTCGGTGTACGCGCGCTCGCTGCGGGCCACCGCCATCACCCCGGTGGTACCGGCGTCGAGTCGGTGCACGATGCCCTGCCGCTCGGCCGCGCCCGAAGTGGACAGCCGGATGCCCATTGCCGCCAGCCCCTGGGTGACGGTGGGACCGTCCCAACCGATGCTCGGGTGGGCCGCCACCCCGACCGGCTTGTCGATGACCACCAGGTCCTCGTCGAGATGCAGGACGGCCAGCCCGTCCACCGCCTGGGGTGGCGCGGCGGCCAGGTCCACCGGCTCGGGCATGCTGATCTCCAGCCAGGACCCGCCGCGCACCCGCTCCGAGCGGGCCGGGCTGCCGCCGTCCAGGGTGACCGCGCCGTCGTCGATCAGGCCCGCGGCCGCCGACCGGGACAGCCCGAACAACCGGGACAGCGCCACGTCCAGCCGCAGGCCGTCCAGGCCGTCGGGCACCGGCATCATCCGGACGTCAGTCATGCGGCTCGCGCTCGACCGCCGGGTCGGACGGCACCGTCGCCGGCTCGGTGCGCCGCGCGGTACCGAACTCGACCCCGCGCAGGGACAGCAGCACGGCCAGCGCCCCGCCGGTCACGATCGCCGAGTCGGCCAGGTTGAAGATCGGCCAGACGTGGCCGTCGTTGGCCAGCACCGAGATCCAGTCCACCACGTGACCCTTGCCCGGCGACGGCGCCCGGAACAGCCGGTCCGACAGGTTGCCGATCGCACCACCCAGCACCAGCCCGAGCGCGATCGCCCACGCGGTCGAGGTGAGCCGGCGGGCCGCTCGCAGCACGATTCCGATGACGACCAGCGAGACGCCGGTCAGCACCAGGGTGGCGCCGGTGCCCACCGAGAAAGCCGCTCCGCTGTTGCGGGCCTGCACCAGGTACACCGCGCCACCGAGCAGCCGCACCCCCGGATCGGTGGGCTGGATGTTGGCGACCACCAGCACCTTGCTCACCAGGTCGGCGGCCAGCGCGAGCAGCGCGGTGCCGAAGAACAGCCGCATCCGGGTATGGGGCGCCCGGCCGGGCGGGGGTTGGCTCTCAGCCGGTCGGGGGTCTGTCACACCGCCATTCTCGCGCATCGGCGAACCGGGCAGCACCAGCGGCTGCCGGCGGGCGGCTGGCCGGCTAATGGCGTTCGGCGCGGGCCTTGCACTCGGCGTCCAGGGTCGCCATCGGAAGCGCCTTGAGCCGGGCCTTCGGAATGGGCTTGCCGCAGTCCTCGCAGATGCCGTAGGTGCCCGAGTCGATCCGCTCGATGGCGTGCTGGATCTGAACCATCAGCAGCTGCCGGTTGGCGGCGATGGACTGCTCCTGCTCGCGTTCGAAGGTCATGCTGCCCGCGTCGGCCTGGTCGTCCCCGGCGCCGTCCTGGGACTGGCGCAGGTCGTCCAGCTGGCTCATCGACTTGTCGTACTCCACCTGCATCTCGGCCAGCTCGTCCCGTAGCTGGGACCGGATCTCGGCCAGGTCCGCGGCACTCAGGTCGGAGCCGTGGGAGCCGGCGGCGGGCTTGGCCGGGGCCGCGGACCTGGCTGCCGCCTTCTTCGCGGGAGCCTTGGCGGCGGGAGTCTTGGCCGCTTTCTTTGCGGGTGCCTTGGCTGCCGCCTTCTTCGCGGGTGCCTTGGTGGCGGGAGTCTTGGCCGCCTTCTTGGCGGGAGCCTTGGCGGCAGAAGTCTTGGAAGCAGGCGCAGCCTTGGTCGCCGCCTTCTTCGCGGGAGCCTTCGTGGCGGGAGTCTTGGAAGCCGCCTTCTTCGCGGGAGCCTTGGCGGCAGAAGTCTTGGAAGCAGGCGCGGCCTTGGCCGCCTTGGCGGGAGCCTTGCTGGCTGCAGCGGTCTTGGTGGCCGCCGCCTTGGTGACGGAAGCCTTGGCCGGCGCCGTCGTAGCCGCACCCGCCTTGGCCGGACTCGCCTTCGCGGCGGCCGGCGCGGCACCTGCCGCCTTGGTCGCTCGTCGGGGCGTCACCTTGCCCGCGGCCGCGGCCGACACGTCCCCGGCTCGCCGCAGTGCGGCGCCGACCCGTCCTCGCACGCCTGCCATTGCGGCCCCTCTCGCCCGGTGCCGCCGCCGGCGACCGGCGCCGACTCTGGCAAGGCGCCAAGGATACGAGCTGGCCGCCGGGGGCGGTAGCGGCTCGCCGGGTGGCGCTGCCCACAGTTGCGGCCGGGTCGCCCTGACGACGACCGGTCGAACGGTCGACCCTCGGGCGCGCCACCACCACACGACCGGAATTCCGGCTGGCGGGACGTCGTAGACTCGACCCAGGCGTTGACGAGGACGAGTAGCGCCGGTGGCAGGTTTGAGCGAGCCGGGGATGGTGGAAGCCCGGTGCCGAGCGCCGGTACCCGCGAAATCACCTCCGAGCTTCGGAAGAAAGTGTCGGACGACACGAGTAGAACCGAGCGCATGACCAGAGTGGGCACTCCAGCGGAGGGCCAAGAGGGGTGGTACCGCGGCAGCCATTCGCTGTCGTCCCTTCACCGCATGACCGGTCTGACCCCAGACCGGCACCGTCCGGCGAAGGGAAGTTCCGCGATGGCCTACCAGGCCCTGCCCGCCCATGTGGATCTGGCGGCGACCGACCATGAGGTGATCGCGTTCTGGCGTGAGAACGACGTCTTCCGCAAGAGCCTCGAGCAGACCGCCGACGGGCCGTCCTACGTCTTCTACGAGGGCCCGCCGACCGCGAACGGCACGCCGGGCACCCACCACATCGAGGCCCGCGCCTTCAAGGACCTGTTCCCCCGGTTCAAGACCATGAAGGGCTATTCGGTGCCCCGGATGGCAGGCTGGGACTGCCACGGCCTGCCCGTCGAACTCGCCGTCGAGAAGCAGCTGGGCTTCACCGGTAAGCCCGACATCGAGCGGTACGGCATCGCCGAGTTCAACGCCCGCTGCCGGGCCGAGGTGCAGCGCAACGTCGACCAGTTCACCGCGATGAGCGAGCGGATGGGCTACTGGGCCGACTACGACAACGCCTACCAGACGATGAACTCCGACTACATCGAGTCGGTGTGGTGGGCGCTCAAGCGGATCTTCGAGCAGGGCCTGCTGGTCGAGGACCACCGGGTGGCCCCCTACTGCCCGCGGTGCGGCACCGGCCTGTCCGACCACGAGGTGGCCCAGGGGTACGAGACCGTGGTGGACCCCTCGGTCTACGTCCGGCTGCCGCTGACCTCCGGACCGCTGGCCGGCCAGGCTGACCTGCTGGTCTGGACCACCACCCCGTGGACGCTGGTGTCCAACACCGCCGTGGCGGTCAATCCCGACGTCAGCTACTCCGTCGTGCGCACCCCGGACGGCCAGACCCTGGTCAGCTACCTCGGCGGGGCGGCCAGCGCGCAGTTGCCACCGGGCACCGAGACCATCGCCAGCTACTCCGGCCGCGAAATGGAGCGCTGGAGCTACCGGCGACCATTCGACTACGTCGAGATCGGGGACGCCGACAACCCCGCGCACTTCGTGGTGCTGGCCGACTACGTCACGACCGACGACGGATCCGGCCTGGTGCACCAGGCGCCCGCGTTCGGCGCCGAGGACCTGGCGACCTGCCGCGGGTACGGGCTGCCGGTGGTCAACCCGATCGGCAAGGACGGCCATTTCCTGCCCGAGGTGCCCGAGGTCGGCGGGGTGTTCTTCAAGGACGCCGACGACCAGCTGGTCAAGGACCTCGCCCGCCGCGGCCTGCTGTTCAAGCACCTTGCCTACGAGCACCCCTACCCGCACTGCTGGCGGTGCCACACGCCGCTGATGTACTACGCCCTGCCCTCGTTCTACGTCCGGACCACCGAGCGCAAGGCTGAGCTGATCGCGCAGAACGAGGCCACCAACTGGTACCCGGACACCATCAAGCACGGCCGCTACGGCGACTGGCTGGACAACAACATCGACTGGGCGCTGTCGCGCGACCGGTACTGGGGCACTCCGCTGCCGATCTGGCGCAACGACGTCGACCCGACCCGGCTGGTCTGCGTCGGCTCGCTGGCAGAACTCTCCGAGCTGACCGGCGAGGACCTCAGTGAACTGGACCCGCACCGGCCCTTCGTCGACGCCCCGACCTTCACGCTGCCCGACGTGCCGGGCACCTTCTCCCGGGTGCCGCAGGTGATCGACGGCTGGTTCGACTCGGGGTCGATGCCGTTCGCCCAGTTCGGTGCGCCCCATCGCAACGCCGACCTGGCCCGGCGCAACTACCCGGCCGACTTCATCTCCGAGGCGATCGACCAGACCCGCGGCTGGTTCTACACGCTGATGGTGGTGGGAACGCTGGTCTTCGACGAGTCCAGCTACCGCAACGTGGTGTGCCTGGGCCACATCCTGGCCGAGGACGGCCGCAAGATGAGCAAGCACCTGGGCAACATCCTGGAGCCGATCCCGCTGATGGACCGGCACGGCGCCGACGCGGTGCGCTGGTTCATGCTGGCCGGTGGCTCGCCGTGGTCGGCCCGCCGGGTCGGGCACAAGAACCTGGAGGAGATCGCCTCCAAGGTGCTGCGCACCTACTGGTCGGTCGCCTCGTTCCAGTCGCTGTATGCCCGGGCCAACGGCTGGACGCCGCGGCCGCTGTCCGCCGAAGCGACGCCGGCGCAGTGGCCGGACGGCGAGCCGTCCGTGCTGGACCGCTGGGCCCGCGCCGAGACCAACCGGGTCGCCGCCGAGGTGGACGCCGCCCTGGAGGCCTACGACCCGGCCCGGGCCGGCCGGGCGTTGGCCGGGCTGATCGACGACCTGTCCAACTGGTACGTCCGGCGCTCGCGCCGCCGGTTCTGGGACGGCGACCCGGCGGCACTGCAGACCCTGCACGACTGCCTGGACGTGCTGACCCGGCTGCTCGCTCCGTTCGTGCCGTTCGTCACCGAGCGGGTCTGGCAGGCGATGTTCGCCGAAGCCACCGGGGTGGGCTCGGTGCACCTGGCGAGCTGGCCGGACCCGGCCGCGGCCACCGATCCGGCGCTGTCGGCCCAGGTCGCCCTGGTACGCCGGGTGGTGGAGTTGGGCCGTGCCGCGCGAGCCTCCTCCGGTGTCAAGACCCGCCAGCCGCTGGCCCGGGCACTGATCTCGGCCACCGGCTGGGCGGCCTTGCCCGAGCAGCTGCGGCAGGAGGTGGCCGACGAGCTGAACGTGGTCGAGCTGGCCGAGCTGGCCAGCGCCGAGGACCTGGTCAACGTCACGGTCAAGCCGAATTTCCGCGCGCTGGGCAAGCGATTCGGTTCCCGGACCAAGGAGGTCGCGGCGGCGATCACCTCCTCGGATCCGGCCGGCGTCGCCGCCTCGATCCGGGCCCAGGGGTCCTTCCCGCTCGGCGGGTTCGGCGAGATCGGCGCGGATGAGGTGTTGATCAGCGAGGCGCCGGTGTCGGGCTGGGCGGTCGAGACCTCCGGGCCGGAGACGGTGGCACTGGACCTGGAACTCACCGGCGAGCTGCGCCGCCTGGGCCTGCTGCGCGAGGTGATCCGGATCGTGCAGGACGCCCGCAAGAACGCCGGCCTGGACGTCACGGACCGGATCGAGCTGCGCTGGACGGTCGGCGGGTCGCCCGAGCCGGCCCAGGCGATCCGCGAGCACGGCGACGACCTGGCGCGTGAGGTGCTGGCCAGCAGCCTCACCGAGGGCGCCCCGGCAGAACCGGACGGCTACTTCAGCGCCGGCGACGAGGAGCTCGGCCTACAGCTCTGGCTCAGGCAAATCTAGACAATTGCCTGGTATCACCGCCGGCTTGCCGGTGCTCCTGGCGTCTGACGACAGGAGATGCCATGACCATCACCCAGGAAGATCTTTCCGCCCCAGCCCCAGCACCGGCCACGCCTGGTGTCCCCGGTCCGCCAGCCGTTCCAGGCGGCTCCGCCGGTGGTGGGGTGGGGTGGCAGCGCACAGCGATGGTGCTGGTGTTGACCCTGCTCGCAACGGCGATCGGGATCGGCGCCTTCCGGACGGCCCAGTCGCTGCGGCCGTTGTCGGAGGTGCCCCAGGGAGGCTGCGGCGCAACTCCCCCGCCCGGCCCCGCCACCGCGCGGTCCCAAACCTCGGGGACCGCCGCGATGAAGCTGCGGGAAGGGCAGACCACCCGGGTCGCCTTCGGTCGGTCGGTGAGCGCCAAGGTCGTCACGGTCTACCTGGACCTGACCGGCAACGTCGCCACCCCGGGCACGGCGCTACTCACCCGGATCGACACCTTCCGGCGCCCCGACGACGGTCAACTGCGTACGGACCTCATCGTCCCGAAGGCTGTAGTCACCGGTCGGACGGTCATCCTGACCGTCTGTTTCGGGCGAGTACACGACCACCTCGGCGATCCCGGCACCTACACCGGTTCGATCACCATTGACGATCCGCGCTTGACCACCGCTGCCACCGTGCCGTTCACGGTGACGATGCAGTACCTGCACGAGTCAGTGCTGCTCTGGCTGCTGTTGCTGGCGATGCTGCCCGGCACCTGGGTGTTGTGGGTCGTACACACCAGCCGGAAGCCCGCGCAGCGGGCGGTCGATCCGCGCGAGATGGGGCGTTGGCTGATGTCGGTGGAAGGTGTGGTCTCGGTCGCCGCCGGTGGCGTCGCGGCGACCAGCGTGTTCATCGGCACCTACCTGCGAGATCCAACCTGGGGCTCGAGCGCGCTGCAGCCGATCACCCTGTACGGCGCCATGTTCTCGGCCTTCGTCACCACGGCTGCCCTGACCCAGATCACCCATCTGGCCGGCAAGAAGTCCTAGCCGGTCAGCGGGTCACGACGACGGCGTGCCTGTTGAGTGGCTGGAGTCCGACGGCGGCGGGGGTCAGCCCGCGGCCAGCGCGGTGTCGGGGTCGCACAGCCCGCAGGGTGTGAACCCGTCCTCGACCGCCTGGCGCAACGGCACCGGCTCGCCGCCACGGTCGAGGAGGAAGTCGCAGCCGGGCAGGTGGTAGCGGGGCCGGCCGTCGATCACCCAGACCGGCTCGGCGCCGCGACTGCGCAGCGGCGGGTCGGTCTCGGCCACCGGCGGGTCGGCCTCCTCGGCCTCGGTGAGGTCAGCGGCATCGCCCCGCTCAGCCGGCTCACCGACTGAGGCGGGAGAAGCGGGACGGCCCGCCGGCTCACCGACCGACTCGGGCGCGGCGTGCGACGGTGCGACGGCCACCGCCGACCCGGCGCCGCCCGCCGGTGCGGCCGGGACAGCCGACCCGGCATGGCCAGGCACATCCACCCGAACAGCGGGTTCGGCGTGGGCAGGCACATCCGCACGAACAGCGGGTTCGACGTGAGCAGGCGTCGCCGACCCTGGCGCCGTGGCGCCGGAGGTGGCGGCCCGCTCAGCGGCAACAGCTTGCGCCAGTTCGGCTACCGTGACCGCCGACGACGTCCGTGCCGCCACCGGCTCCTTGGCCGCCGACTCGGGTGCCGCACCCGCCGGCGCGGCCTGCTGCCGTCGGCGGTACCGCGAGATCGCGTAGCCGGCCAGCAGGCTGGCGGCAGCCGAGGCGAGCACCAGCGGTGTGCTGGCGGTGATCAGCCCCAGCACCAACAGCGCCAGGCCGGCGACCAGCAGCAGCAACACCACTACCTGCACGTTCGGGCCTCCTGCTCCGGGGCGGGGGCGGCCTCAGCCGGCCGGCGGCGGCCGTCCCCTCGGGGCGACCGCCGCGCTGCCGGTGACGCGGCCGGGCTCAGCCGGACTGCTTGTCCGACCCGGCCGCCTGGTTGACCGGCTCGGCCCGGGTGCTGGTGTCCAGGTCGCGCAGCTGGGACTCCAGGTAGCTCTTGAGCCGCGACCGGTACTCGTGCTCGAAGGTGCGCAGCTCCTCCAGCCGCTTCTCCAGGGCCGCCTTGCGCTGCTCGAGCTGGGTGGTGATCTGGTTGGCCCGCTGCTCGGCCTCCTGCACGGTGCCGGCGGCCTTGGCCTGGGAGTCCCGGTCGAGCTGCTCGGCCCGCGACTGGGCCTCGGCGACGGTCTTCTCGTGGAAGGCGCGGGCCTCGGCCTGCACCCGCTCGTGGTGGGCCTTGGCCTCGGCCAGGGTCTTGTCCGAGTGCGCCTTGGCAGCCGCGGTCTGCTCGTCGGCAGCCTGCTGGGCCAGGGCCAGCACCCGCTCGGCCTGGCTGAGCTGGTTGAGGCCGTTGCCGTTCGCGGCGCCGGCGGCGGGCCCGGCGGCCTTGGCGGCGGCGAGCTCCTGCTGGGCCTGGTTGGCCGCCTGGCGGGCCTGGTTGACGGCCGTCTCCAGCTCGCCGATCCGGGCGGTGAGCTTGCGGTTCTCCTCCTGCGCGGCGGCCAGGCCGGACTCGCTCTGGTTGCCGGCCGCGGGCTGGCGGGCCTGGGTCAGCGCGGACTCCAGCTCACCGATCCGCGCGGTCAGCTTGCGGTTCTCCTCGCGGGCGGTTGCCAGTGCCGAGCCGTCCGGCGACGGCGCACCCGGCGACCGGTCGCGCAGGTCGGCGTTCTCGTCGATCAGCCGGGCGAGTTCGACTTCGATGATGTCGAGGAAGGCGTCGACCTCTTCTTCGTCGTACCCGCGCTTGCCGATCGGGGGCTTCTTGAAGACCACGTTGTGGACTTCGGCGGGCGTCAAAGGCATCGAGTCACCTCATGTGGAGTGCGGATAGCCCGAACCCGGGCTGTCCTGGCGTGCAACGGACGGACGTGGAGCATGCGGCAACCACGAAGTTGCGGCGCCGCGCGCACCGACTGCGGAAATCGGTGCAGTGGCAGGATAGCCACCCGCACCCGGGGAACACCCGGCGAGTGGCGAAAACGCCACCGACTTCGGGTCGCAGGATGACCGCGGCCGGCCGGCAACACTCAGCCGGCGGCCAGCGAACTCACGATCGCGCGCAGGATCCAGATGCCGAACAGCAGGACGATCACGCTCATGTCGAAGCTCACGCCACCCAGCCGCAACGGCGGGATCAGCCGCCGCAGCAGCTTCATCGGCGGATCGGTGACCGTGTACACCGCCTCGAGCCCGATCGCGGTGGCACCCGCCGGACGCCAGGACCGGGCGAAGCTGCGCGTCGTCTCTGCGATCAGCCGGGCGATCACCAGCAGGTAGAAAACCAGCAGGGCGAGGCCGATCGCGGCCCAGAACGTCGTCATCGACCCATTGTCTCACCCGCATGGCGCGGACGCCGACGCTTCAGCTCTGGTTGTAGAAGCCACCCTCGACGATCCG
>Ga0247773_1000239_pt1 | contig 25744 bp, 22 predicted proteins | sample UWRJL092311B6_FD_179934 | JGI IMG/M metagenome (GOLD analysis project Ga0247773, IMG submission 179934) | Plant litter microbial communities from Arlington Agricultural Research Station in Wisconsin, United States - UWRJ-L092-311B-6 | ecosystem: Environmental > Terrestrial > Plant litter >... | reverse complement strand
GACGCTGCCGCAGGACGCGGACGTGTTCGACACCGATCGCTACCTGATGAACAACTGGTTCTACGGGCTCGACCTGATGTGGCGGCCGATGTTCTGGTCGAACGGCGGGTTCCTGAGCTCGATGTACGTGTTCCTGGGCGGCGGCGGGCTGACCACCAACGTGACCGGCGGCGCCGGCTGCGTGAACTACGACGGCCTGCTCGCCAACGGCGTGTGCCTTCCCGGCACGCCGACCCGCGCCACCGTGGGCCAGGGCGAGGCCGGCATCGGCTTCGACGTGTTCCCGCTGGGGCCGCTGGGCGTGTTCATCGAGGGCGGCGTGCACGGCTACGACTCGCCGGTGCACGTGGCCGAGAACGCCCAGAACGCCGAGGACAAGTTCGCGTTCACGCCGTACGCCGTGCTCGGGCTCAAGCTCGGCTTCGGCAACATCATTCCGCCGCCGCCGGTCGTCATTCCGCCGCCGCCGGCCGTGATTCCGCCGCCGCCGCCCGAGGCTCCGCCGGTCGCTCCGTCCACGCAGGAGATCAGCGTCTGCGTGCTTCAGAACGGTCAGCTGAGCAACGTGACGGCGACGTACAACCCGTCCACGGGTGACACCACCGGCGTGCCGATGGTGACCGAGGGCTACGCGGCCAACGCCCCGTGGTTCATCAACAACGAGCCGATCACCTTCAACAGCCGCCGCTACGTCAAGTACGGGCTGCCGCGGGTGCTCGGGGTGACCGAGGTGACCAGCGCGGGCACCTTCCAGGGTGTGCCGGTGTTCGCCGAGACCAGCGCGAACATGCAGGCTCCCGAGGTCATCTACATCCCGGTGCGGACGGGCTGCGAGTTCCAGCCGTACCAGGTCGAGGTGAAGGCGGGCGCGGTCCGCGGCTGATTGCCGCGGGTCACGACCGGCTGAAGCAAGCCTGACGAAAGGGCGCTCCCGCAAGGGGGCGCCCTTTCGGCAATTATACTGGGAGTGCGGGAGTGCGGGAGTGCGGAGTGCGGGGTGCGGAGGTGCGGAGGTGCGGAGGTGCGGAGGTGCGGAGGACGGAAGGGTGCGGCGTACGGGGGAGTCGGAAGAGAGGGAGTGCGCCATGCGGATACCGTTGGGTGTGTCGCCGAAGCGGCCCGGGTCGGTGTGGGCGACGATGCGGCTGAAGCCGCGGCTACAACGGCACGCAGTCCGCCTTCGCGGCGCCTTCGCGGACTTCAACGGCGCGGATCATCGATGCGTGACGCGTTGTCGACATCACTGCTTCAATCGACGACGCACCCAGCACTCAGCACTGTCGTGGCTCCACCTTTCGCACGGCTCCCTCCGCCCTACATTGTCGCCGGGCTCAAACCAGACCAGTCGCGAGGCGAGATCGATGGACGCGGAGGCGCTCAAGCGCAGGGCGGCGGAACGTGCGGCGGAGTGGATCCGCGACGGGATCACGCTGGGGCTGGGCACCGGCTCCACCGTGCGCCACCTGCTGGACGTGATCGCGGAGCACCGCGCGCGCGGCGAGTGGCTGGGCGTGGTGGGCGTTCCCACCTCGGTGGACACCGAGCGGCGCGCCACCGCGCTGGGCATCCCGCTGGCCACCCTGGCCCAGCGGCCACACATGGACCTGACCATCGACGGAGCCGACGAGGTGGACCCCGCGCTGCGGCTGATCAAGGGCTTGGGCGGCGCACTGCTGCGCGAGAAGATCGTGGCCGCCGCGAGTGACGAGCTGGTGATCGTGGCCGACGAGAGCAAGGTGGTGGAGCGCCTGGGGACGAAGGCGCCGGTGCCGGTGGAGGTGGATCCGTTCGGCGAGCCGATCCAGCCGGCGTTCCTGCGCGCGCTGGGGTGCGAGCCGGTGCTGCGGCTGAAGGACGGGGCGCCGCTGGTGACCGACGGCGGCAACCACGTGCTCGACTGCCGCTTTCCGGACGGGATCGCCGACCCCGAGGCGCTGGAGCGCACGCTGGCTCTGCGGCCGGGGGTGGTGGAGAGCGGGCTGTTCCTGGGGATGGCCACCGCCGCGGTCATCGCCGGGGCCGGCGGCGTGCGGGTGATGCGGCGCGGGGAGGGCGGGCGATGAGAACCGTGAAGCTGGCCCCGTCGATCCTCTCGGCCGACTTCACGCGGCTGGGCGAGCAGATCCGCGAGGCCGACGAGGGCGGCGCCGACTGGATCCACGTGGACGTGATGGATGGGCACTTCGTCCCCAACCTCACCATCGGCCCGCTGGTGGCGGCCGCGGCCAGGCGCGCGACGGAGCGGGTGATCGACGTGCACCTGATGATCGAGCACCCCGAGCGCTACCTGGAGGCGTTCGCCCAGGCCGGTGCCGACCACCTGACGGTGCACGTGGAGGCGTGCGTGCACCTGCACCGCACCGTGCAGCAGATCCGCGAGCTGGGGGTGAAGGCCGGCGTCACGCTGAACCCCGCCACCCCGGCCGAGAGCCTGGGCGAGATCCTGCCCTACGTGGACCTGGTGCTGGTGATGTCGGTGAACCCCGGCTTCGGCGGGCAGAGCTACATCCCCACCAGCACCGCCAAGATCTCCACCATCCGCCGCATGCTGGACGAGCGCGGTCTCACGCAGGTGGAGCTGCAGGTGGATGGCGGCGTGGTGCCCGAGAACGCCGGCTCCCTCGTGCGCGCCGGCGCGACGGCGCTCGTGGCCGGCTCGGCGGTGTACAACGCGAAGGCATCGGTCGCCGAGAACCTCCGCCGCCTGCGCGAGGCGGCGGAGAGCGGGCTCGCGGGTTGATCGGCCGGGGCGCACAGGCGAGCTACGGGTCGGGCCGGTGACGCGTGCCGAAAACGCGGGCGTGGACCACTCTCACGGGGCCGATTATCTTTGCTGCGCCGCCGGGATGGTGAAACTGGTCAGACACAAGAGACTTAAAATCTCTCGGGCGAAAGCCCATGCGGGTTCGAGTCCCGCTCCCGGCACTGCGGCCCCGGAGGAATGCTTCCTCCGGGGCCGCTGCGTTTTCATACCGGCCAGCGGGGCGCGCGGCTACGACGCGCCGCCCGGGCGGATGCGCTCCGCGACTTCCGCCACGTTGCGGCCGGCGCTCTCCACCGCGTCGATCACGCGGCCCTGCACCTTCTCGGTGGCGTGCTGGGCGGTGTGCAGCAGCGTGCCTTCCTGCATGCCCATCTTCTCCAGCACCTGCTCCACCCAGGCGTAGTGCCGCTCCTCGTCACGCGCGGCGGCCGAGATGACGGCGCCGACGGCGGGGTCGAGCGGCTGGTTGGCCGCGCGGCGGTACCGGTCGCGCACTTGGCCCTCGTTGGTCTTGAAGGCCAGCAGCACCGCGCGGTCGTCGCCCAGGGTGGAGAGCGCCTGCATGGCCGCCTTGAACACGCCGGTGGGGAGGTGCGGCATCTGCACCGCCACGCGGCCGCGGCTCTGGACCAGCTGCGTGAGCTGGTCCACGTGGCGCTCGTGGTCGCCGCGGAAGCCGGCCAGCACCTCGCGGTACCCGGCCGGGCCGATGCGGCCGATGGCGATGGAGCAGGCCTGGATCGCATGGTCGTCCAGCGCCAGCAGGTCGTTGAGCAGCGCCAGCAGGGCGGCGCCCTCCGGCACGGTCGCGTCGGTCATCTCCGTCTCCCGGTTCCCGGGTTCGCGCTCACCCCTCGTCGTCTTCGCCGCCCTCGCCGTCTTCCCCGTTGTTCCCGCCTTCGTCCTTGCGGCCCCGCAGGTGGATCTGCCGGTCGCTCTTCTCCAGGAAGCTCTCCTCCTTCACCACGCGGCCGTCGCGCACCATGGCGACGCCCCGGGAGTACACGTCCACGATCTCCAGGCTGCCTTTCTCCAGCAGCAGGATGTCGCCCATGCGGCCTTTCTCCAGCACGCCTTTCTCCTTCAGCTTCAGGATCGAGGCCGTATTGCGGGTGGCCAGCCGCAGCACCTGCTCCAGCGGCATCTTGTTCTGTTGCACGCACGCTCGCACCGTCTCCCATACGCCGCACGGGCTGGTGATCGACGCGTCGGACGAGATGGTGAGCTTCTCGGGCGGGCCGCCGTGCTCCAGGTAGAAGCGCACCCACTTCGGCAGGTCGCGCTCCACCACGTCCATGTCGACCGGCATCCCCTTCTTCGCCAGCTCCACCGCCTCGCCCAGCAGCTTTTCGGTGCGCTCCACGTGGGTGGGGTAGAACCACTCCGGCTTCACGTTGTAGCCGTTCAGCGTGTCGCGCAGCGGCTCGAGCCGGCGGTCTCCCTCGCCCACGTGCAGGTGCAGCAGCCCCGCCTTGCGCGCGAGCATCCCGCCCACGTAGCAGTCGCTGGCCACCCGCGCCAGGTCCTGCGCCGAGGGCTCCAGCGCGCGGTCGTCGGAGATGGCTACCTCGCCCGCGCCGATCACCTCGTTCAGGAACATGATGTCGTCGCGCACGCTCTTCATCACCGAGGTGGGCGGGATGCTGTAGCCACCCGTCCAGATCCAGGCGTTGAACCCGTCCTCCCTCAAGGCCTTGGCCTTGGCCAGCAGCCCGGCCATGGTCTTCATGGTGGTGTCCACGCCCAGCACGCCCACCACGGTGGTGATGCCGAAGCGCACCAGCTCGCTGATGAAGAACTCGGGCGTCTGCGAGCTGAACCCCTCCTCGCCGCTGCCGCCCAGCAGGTGCACGTGCGGATCGATCAGCCCCGGCACCACCAGGCAGCCGCTGGCGTCGATCACCTCGCATTCCACTCCCACCGATTCCACCGCCTTGCGGCTGACCTCGCCCACCTTCCCGATCTTGCCATCGGTGAGCAGCACCGACTGCCGGCCCACGGGCTCGGGAGTGTACACCTCCCCGTTTTCGAAGAGCGTCAGCATTCGGCTCCGATTCCGCCGTTTCCGTCCAATCCGTGATCGGCGCCTCGTCACACGCCGGACCCACGTCGCGTCCAGCACGGCCGCGTGGGACGCCCGCAGGTGCAAAGGCCAAGCCCCGTGCGGCACAGCGCGTGTGCAAGTCGAGGGAAGGTATGATGGGGGTTCGGTGAGACCTGCCGGAACGAAGAAGCGGACCCGCGAGCATCCGTGCTCTCAGGTCCGCTTTGTCATATCACGACCGCTCCGCATTCCGCGCGGGACCGCCGGCCCAGGCGATAGCCAGGGTCGCGCGGACGCGGTCAGCCGGTCGACCGCCTCTTCACCCGGCCGCGCGGCGGGGATCGGTGCGGGCGCGGCGGTAGGCTTCGAGCGAATACTCCATCAGCGGCCACTCGCTCGCCGCCGGCATGTCGGAAAGCTCCAGCAGCTGGTCCACGAAGCCCACCTGCAGCGAGATCGGCTCGGGGTTGCGCGCCTCGTCCTCCACCCGGGTGAGCAGGGGGCCCAGCGCCTCGATGCCCTCGTCGCCGGTGCGGGTCCACTGCGCGAACGCCTCGGCCAGGCGCACCGAGATGCGGATGGACTCGAACATCGACCAGCCCAGGGAGTGCCGGGCGTGCTGCCAGGTGAAGCGCCGCGCCCGCTGCATCGCGCGCACCGTGGGGCTGGCGCTGTCTTCGTTGTTGGGCATGCGCGCGAACCCGCCGTCCGTGCGCAGCGTCCCCAGGATGCTTGCCAGGAATACCTCGCTGGGCAACTCCCGGGGGAGGACGCGCGGCGCCGGGGTGTGGTCCATGGGATCCTCGGGTCCTTCACGGCGGGGAGAGGCAGGAACGTCTCGACCCCGTCTGGCAACAATCATGCGCCGGGGGGAAGCGCTGGAGGATGGAGCCCCGCGAGGCCGAAGCAGGACGCCGGGCGAACGCGAAATTCACGGCACCCGCTCGGGTTTTCGCGCGCGGAATTCAGAAATCTTGACAGCCGCCGGCGAATGCTGCATTTTGCAGCATCGACAACATACGTCTGTAAAGGGAACGAGCGCCTCGGGGGCGGGCTTGGGGGCCGGCCGCGGGGGCGCGGCTTCGCGCGCCCGGGAGTCGCGCGCGGCGCGCACTTGCCCAGGGTGCGCGCAGGGGCTAGCTTTTGACCTGACGGACCTCCCGGGCCACCTTCGCTGTACATCAACACCACGCGTCCGGCGGGCCCGGACCGATCCACTCGCACGCGTCCGTTTTCCGCAGAACCGATTCTGGTGGTTTCGGCCATCCCGCACGCGCGCAGGTCACCAGGCGCCGCCGGGTCGTGCCGCCTGCCGCGCTCAACTCCGCCCGCGTCCGGGCGAGGCCTCTCGGGAGGAATGATGGGTCTACTCGAAAAGTGCAGCCGCTACACGCGGGCCCGCGAGGTCCAGGCGTCCGGCTTCTATCCGTATTTCATCCCGATCGAAGCCAGCTACGACACCGAGGTGGTGATCGGCGGGAAGCGCAAGATCATGGTGGGCTCCAACAACTACCTGGGGCTCACGCACCACCCGTACGTGCTGGAGAAGGCGAAGGACGCGCTGTACCGCTACGGCAGCGGCTGCACCGGCAGCCGCTTCCTGAACGGCACGCTCGACCTGCACGTGGAGCTGGAGGAGAAGCTCGCGGAGCTGATGGGCACCGAGAGCGCGCTGGTGTTCAGCACCGGCTACCAGACCAACCTGGGCGTGATCAGCACCTTGGTGGGCCGCGGCGACCACCTCTTCCTCGACAAGCTGAACCACGCCAGCATCGTGGACGGCGCCTCGCTGGTCTACGGCACCGTGCACCGCTACGCGCACGGCGACCTGCGTGCGCTGGAGCGGCAGCTGCAGGCGGTGCCCGACACCGCGCACAAGCTGGTGGTGACCGACGGCGTGTTCAGCATGGAGGGCGACATCGTGGACCTGCCGGCGCTCTCGGCGCTGGCCGAGCGCTACGGCGCCGAGGTGATGGTGGACGACGCGCACTCGATCGGCGTGCTGGGCCCCGACGGTGCGGGCACGGCCTCGCACTTCGGGATGCGCGACAAGGTGCTGCTGACCATGGGCACCTTCTCCAAGAGCTTCGCCAGCATCGGCGGGGTGGTGGCCGGGCCCGAGCCGATCCTGCACTACCTGCGGCACCACGCGCGCTCGCTGATCTTCAGCGCCAGCATGCCGCCGAGCGCCGTGGCCACGGTGCTGGCCGCGCTGGAGGTGATGCAGGCCGAGCCCGAGCGCCGCGAGAACCTGTGGCGGCTCACGCACCGCATGCAGGAGGGGCTCAAGTCGCTGGGCTTCGACATCGGGCACAGCGAAACGCCCATCATCCCGGTGGTGATCGGCGAGATGGAGGACACCTTCGCGATGTGGAAGGCGCTCTTCGACGGCGGCGTGTTCACCAACCCGGTGATGCCGCCCGCCGTGCCCGAGAGCCAGTGCCGCCTGCGCATCTCGCTGATGGCCACCCACACCGACGAGCAGATCGACGCCGTGCTCGAGGCCTTCGCCACCGTGGGCCGTGCCATCGCGGTGATCTAGGCGGCCGACGACGGGTGACGGACGGAGGGTGATGCGCCGTTCCTGCTTCGTGCAGGTGACGGGGGAGATGGTAGAGATCGAGGCAGAGGAGCCGCCGGGGGATGCCCGGCGGCTTCTTCGCGTCCGCGAGCGGTAGGTGGGGGCCGAGGGGATCTGGAGAGGGTGGCTTCGCAGAGGGCGGGCGGGGGACTCTGAGGCGAATGAATTCGCGGCAACAACGGCCCCAGGTCGCTCCGCGACTCCCGCGCTGAGATCGTAGCGAGCCGACCGGCATCCGTCAGCCATTTCCGTCCGCAGGTTGAAACCGACGGTTGAAAGGGCGGGGCGGGCAGTATGATTTCGCGGACTGCTGGGCGGGGTCATCGCGTCTGCGAGTCTGCGTGCGGGCCGCTCATCTGGCGCGCGGGCGTGAGTCGCACACGTGGAGGATGGCAAGGTGCGCGACGTCCCTCCCCCAGGTTGTTTTGGGGGAGGGACAGGCGCGAAGCGCCAGGGTGAGGGCCCCCGCCGGAGCCGCCCCCGGCCCGTGGATCGTCCTCGCGACACGGCCTCTGCGTGGACACCCGAGACTCCACCCCTCCGTCGCCCGAACTCGCGACCGCCGCGCGGGGGCGGTATGTTCACCGGTCCGTGCGGAGACGGTCGCACGGGGCTTGCTTTGGAGCTTTACGCCCGCGCGCGCCGGTCGCGCGGTTTTCACCTTGACGGCGGGATGATGGACGACAGCGAGAGCAGGGTGGAGGGTACCGACGAGCTGGGCTTCGACGCTCCGCGGACCGCCGACGACATGGTGGCCGAGGCGCAGTCGCTGGGCAGCGAGGACCGCTGGGACGAGGCGCGCGACCTGCTGCTGGAGGCGCTTCCCGAGCACGCGGAGAACGCGCTGCTCCTGTGCTGGCTGGGCATCGCCTCGGAGCGGCTGGGCGAGGAGGGCGAGGCGTACGAGTTCTTCCGCCGCTCGCTGGCCCAGCAGCCGCTCGACCCGTTCGTGCTGGCCGCCGCGGGGAGCGGCGTGGCCATGTACGACGACCCCGAGGCCGAGAGCGCGCTGCGCCTGGCCGCCATCACCGCGCCCGACTTTCCCTTCGCGCGCTCGGCCTACGGCGCGTACCTGGCGCGCGAGGGGCTGTTCGAGCCCGCGCTGGTGGAGCTGGCCGCCGCGCGCGACCTGGCCCCCGAAGACGGCGCCATCCGCTCCGAGCTGGGGGTGGCGCTGCTGCTGGCGGGGAAGACGGAGGAGGGCATCGCCGAGCTGGAGCAGGCGCTGTCGCACGTCGAGGATTCGTGGCTGCGCGGGCTGTACGCGCTGGCACTGCTGGAGACCAGCCGCGCCGAGGAGGGCGCCGAGCAGCTCTACGAGGTGAGCCGGGAGCGTCTGGACGATCTGGAGATCCACCTGCTGAGCGCCCTCGCCTCGGCGGCGGAAGGGTGGGAGGACGAGGCGTGGGCCGCCATCGCGCGGGCGGAGGAGGTGGCCGAGGCACTGGACGCCGACCTGATCCGCGAGGTGGAGGAGGCGGTGGGCGACGGGCCCGAGGCGGCGCGCCAGGTGCTGCGCGAGCAGCTGGGCCCGCTGCTGATGCGCGAACGCCTGCAGCAGCGAGGCTGACCCCTGTCCCCCATCTTTTCGCGCGACCCCGGCGCCCCGCCGCCCGACGATAGCACCCTGGCCTATGGCCTGGGTGCGCCTCGCTCCGCGCCCGCGCGCGACCCCGACCGCGGCCGCCCGCCGCGCAAGCGGGGGTCGCTCCCGGTGCGGCTGGTGCGCGGGCTGCTGCGGCTGCTCCTGCTGCTGGTGGCGTGCTGGGCGCTGACGCTGGCGGCCGTGGCGTTCTACGGCCGCCGCGAGGAGGCCCGCACGGCCGACGTGATCGTGGTGCTGGGCGCGGCGCAGTACAACGGCCACCCGTCGCCCGTGCTGGAGGCGCGGCTCGACCACGCGGTGGACCTGTACCGCCGCGGGATCGCGAAGACGCTGATCATGACCGGCGGCCAGGCGCCCGGCGACACGGTGAGCGAGGCCGTGGTGGGCCGTCGCTACGCGGTGCGCAAGGGCGTTCCCCGCGGCGCCATCCTGGTGGAGACCACCGGGATGACCACGCGCGAGTCGATGGAGGCGGTGGGCCGGCTGATGCACGCGCGGCGGATGGGGACGGCGGTGCTGGTGAGCGACCCCTTCCACATGCTCCGCCTGAAGCTGCTGGCGCGCCGCATGGGGGTGAAGGGCTACACCTCGCCGACCCGCACCAGCCCCATCTCCCGCAACCCGTCGCAGGAGCGGATGTTCATCCTGCGCGAGAGCGTGGGCCTGCCGCTGGTGCTGCTGGGGCTGGCGTAGGGCGGGGAACCGGGCACGGCCGGCGGGGCTTCTCCGGGCGCGATGCCGGTGACGACGTCTGGCCTCCGCATTCCGACTGCGTGGAGAGGTGGAGCCGCGCGGTTGCGTGAGGGATGCGCGCCCGGAGGGCCGGGAACGCGGCGGACCGCCCACGCCCTCGTTTCCGTGGAGAGATGTGCGGGGCGGGCCGCCGTGGGCCCGGCGTGGTTGGGCACAGTCGTATCGTGCCCTACCGCGCGCGCAGCCCGGCCCGGAGCGCAGCGGAGGGACACGCCCGGACCATGCGGTGAAGGGCAGTCGACGCGATACGACTTCGAATCGGACCCGGCCCGGCCCGGCCCCGCAAGCGGGCGGAACAGAGCGCCGGACACGCCACCAGACGAACCAACAAAAACGACGGATGCAGATCCCGATCGAGCGGTACGAGCTGGACAACGGGCTGAAGGTGGTGCTGAGCGAAGACCACACCACGCCCGTGGTCGCGCTGAACCTCTGGTTCAACGTGGGGAGCCGGAACGAGCGCCCCGGCCGCACGGGGCTGGCCCACCTGTTCGAGCACATCATGTTCCAGGGCACGGTGCACGTGCCCGACACCGGCCACATCGCCCACGTGGAGCGCGCCGGCGGGTCGCTGAACGCCAGCACCTGGCTGGACCGGACGAACTACTACGACACCGTGCCGTCGGACCGGCTCGAGCTGGTGCTGTGGCTGGAGAGCGACCGCCTGGGGTGGTTCGTGCCGGCGCTCACGCAGGAGAAGCTGGACAACCAGCGCGACGTGGTGAAGAACGAGCGCCGCCAGCGGGTGGACAACCAGCCCTACGGCGACTGGGACGAGCGGCTGCAGATGCTGCTGTACCCGCCCGACCACCCGTACCACCACTCGGTAATCGGCAGCATGGCCGACCTGGACGCCGCCAGCGTGGACGACGTGGCCGACTTCTTCCGCACCTACTACGCACCCAACAACGGCGTGCTCACCCTCTGCGGCGACTTCGACCCCGCCGAGGCGCGGCGGCTGATCGAGCGCTGGTTCGGCCCGATCCCGCGCGGGCCCGCCATCCCGCCGCTCCCGGGGCGGCCGCTGCTGGAGCCGCTCAAGATCGGCACCGAGATCCGCGAGACGCGGCGCGGCGGGGTGCCGCTGCCGCGCGTGTACCTGGCCTGGCGCATCCCCGTGTACGGCACGCAGGACTACTACGTGGCCGACGTGGCCAGCGAGCTGCTGGCCGGCGGCAAGAGCGGGCGGCTGTACCGCAAGCTGGTGCGCGGCCGGCGCATGGCGCAGACCGTGGCCGCCTTCGTGCTGCCGGTGGTGACCGGCGCCAGCACGCTGATCGCGCGCGGCAGCGCGCCCGGCGGCGAAGACCCGGCGCTGCTGGAGCGGGCGCTGCGCGACGAGTTCGCGCTGCTGGCCAGCGAGGGCGTGGACCCGGCCGAGGTGGAGCGCGCCGTGACCGGGCTGGAGGCGCGGCACCTGTTCGACCTGCAGAAGGTGAACGAGCGCGCCGACCAGATCTCGCAGCTCACCACCTACTTCGACGACCCCGGTCTGATCAACACCGAGCTGGACCGCTACCGCGCGGTGACCGCCGACGACGTGCGCCGCTTCGCGGCCGAGTACCTGACCGACGACAACCTGGTGGTGCTCACCTATCAGCCGGACGAGCCGGCGGAGGCGGCCTCGTGAGCGCCCCCGTGCTCGACCGCACCCGGGTCCCGCCGCGGGGTCCGCTGCGCCCCTTCAACTTCAGCACCGTGCACCGGCGCCGGCTGGCGAACGGGCTCACCGTGCTGGTGGCCGAGGTGCGCAAGTTCCCCGTGCTCACGGTGGACCTGCTGGTGGACGCGGGCGGCGTGGTGGAGCCCGAGGGCGAGGACGGCGTGTCGGCGATGGTCTGCGCGCTGCTGGAGAGCGGCGCGGGCGGGCGCGACGCCGAGGAGATCGCCGAGCTGGTGGACTCGCTGGGGCTGTCGCTGGACGCGGGGGTGAGCTGGGACACGGGCCAGGTGGGCTTCACCTGCCTGCGCGCGCGGCTGGAGGGCGGCTTCGAGCTGCTGGCCGACCTGGTGCGCCGCCCCACCTTTCCCGCGGCCGAGGTGGAGCGGGTGCGCGAGGAGCGGCTGTCCACCATCCAGCAGCGCCGCGGCACGCCCTCGTGGGTGGCCGACGAGGCGCAGGGCCGGTGGATCTTCGCGCCCGACACCCTGTTCGCGCGGCCGCTGGGGGGGATGCTGCGCACCGTGGAGGGGCTCGGACGCGACGAGGTGGCGGCCTTCCACGCGCGCCGCTACCGCGCCGCGGGCGCCACGCTGGTGGCGGCGGGCGACGCCAGCGTGGACGAGATCGTGGCGCTGGCCGAGCGCTGGTTCGGCGACTGGGAGGGCGAGGGCGAGCCGGTGCCCGAGCCCGAGGTGCGGCCGCGGCTGGCCGAGACCACCGTGGTGCTGGTGGACCTCCCCGGCGCGGTGCAGAGCGAGATCCGCATCGGCCACCTGGGGATCGAGCGCAAGGCGCCCGACTACGCGGCGGTCACGGTGATGAACGCGATCCTGGGGGGCACCTTCAGCTCGCGCCTCAACCTCAACCTGCGCGAGCGGCTGGGCTACACCTACGGCGTGTCGTCGTCGTTCGCGTCGCGGCGGCAGCCGGGAACGTTCGGGCTGGCCGCGGCGGTGCAGACCGAGGTGACGGCGCACGCGGTGAGCGAGATGATGCGCGACATGCGCGAGATTCGCGAGGCGCCGGTGAGCGCCGCCGAGCTGGACGACGCGCGCAACTTCCTGGCGGGCGTCTTCCCGCTGGGGCTGCAGACGACGGACGGGGTGTCGGGGAAGCTGACCAGCATCGCCACCTACGGCCTCCCCGACGACTACTACGACCACTACCGCGGCCAGCTCCTGGCCGTGACCGCCGCCGACGTGCAGGACGCGGCCCGGCGCCGCCTGTGGCCCGACCGCGCCGCCGTGGTGATCGCGGGCGACGCGGCGCGCATCCGCGGCGAGATGGAGGCGCTGGAGCTGGGCCCGGTGGTGATCGCCGACCCGGCCGACTTCGAGGCCTGAGGCGCCGCCGCTCCCGGGGCTTGCCGAGGAGATGACGACACATGGGCGACATCGAACTCCGGCCCGCCACGCCCGACCTCGCCCCGGCGGGGGCCGAGGAGGCCATCGCGCTGGCGCAGGCGCGGCTGCGCGAGGCGCGCACGGCGCTGGCGCGGGTGACCGGCGGGGCGCCGCCGCGCACGGTGCTGGCCGAGCTCGCGCAGGGGATGGCCGCCGAGCTGGCCACCTACTTCGACGAGCTGCCCATGTTTCGCTTCACGGGCCGCGTGGCCCGGGCGGCGGGGGTGCTGGGCGCGGTGATCCCCGGGCGCAGGGTGCCGCACCGCGTGGTGCTGGGGCGCTACCTCTCGTCCACCCTGCTCGGCCGGCGCGGTGACAGCGCGCGGCTTTCCGGGAATTCGGGCGGGGGATTGCGGTGGAGCGTGGCCCGCATCGCCGTGCTGGGGCTGGGGGCCGACGGGGTGCTGCGGGTGGGGCGCCTGGACGAGGCCGTGCACCGCCCGGAGGACGTCGATCCCTTCGGCCGCGCGCTTCCCTGGGACGACTCCATGATGCGCGGGGTGCCCACGCGCACGCTGTGGGTTGCGCGCTGGCAGGGCGGCGATGCGGTGCACGTGGCGTCGCCCGCCGAGGTGCTGAACGCGCTGGCCGCGCTCGCGGGCACGGTGGCGTCGGCCTCGCTGCGCGAGCTGGACCTGCTGCAGCGCCTGCTGCGCGCGCCGGACGCCGGTTGAGGGATCCGCTCCCGATCGTTCGTTCAGGGCGGAAGCAGGCGCGGGCGAAGCGGGCAGGTTCCTCACCCGGGGCTGTTTCGGATATTGCCGGGACGGACAGGGCCCTCGGGGCGGTGAGAGCCACGGCGGCGCCGGCACGCGGCGACGTCTGCACGATCGGGTCGTGTGAACGTTCGGCAGAGTCCGTCCACATGGAGCCCCACGCGTTGCCGTGGGGCTTTCCGTTTTGGCCGGTGCTGATCAATTAGCATCGAGTTAACGATCGTTCGAACGGGTTGAGCGCGGGGCGCTCGGCCTCCATCTTCCTTCACACGGATGACATGAGCGACACGGAGATGCCGGGCCCGGCCGACGTGGGGATGATCTCGCGCCGGCCGGTTCACAGGGGGCGCATCGTGGACCTGGGCATCGACACGGTCCGCTTTCCCGACGGATCCACCGGCGAGCTGGAGATGATCCGCCACTCGGGCGCCAGCGCGGTTCTGCCGGTGCTGAGCGACCCGGACGGCGAAGACCCGATCCTCCTCCTCGTCCGCCAGTACCGCTACGCCTCGGGCGGATGGCTGTACGAGGTGCCGGCGGGGCGCCCGCAGGAGCCCGGTGAGCCTTGGGAGCAGGTGGCCCGCCGCGAGCTAATGGAAGAGGCGGGGGTGACGGCCGGCGAGCTGCGCCACCTCACCACCATCTGGACCACGCCGGGCTTCACCGACGAGCGGATCCACCTCTACCTCGCCACGAATCTTTCCGAGGGTCAGACCTCGTACGATCACGACGAGTTCATGGAGCCGGTGCCGATGCCGCTCTCGGAGGCGCTGCGGATGGTGCGCGACGGCGAGATCAGCGACGGCAAGACCATCTGCACCCTGCTCTACGCCGCCGGGTTCGTGTTCGGGAGGTAGGTCGCACCGTCAGAGCTTCGCACGGCGGCGCGTTCTCCGGTGGGCAGGCGGGCGGCGGCGATGTGTCGCGGGACGACGCGATGCGTCCCCCGCAGTGGACAGGATCGGGATGGGCCCGCCGGGCGCGGGCGGCGAAAGACGAGCGGAATCAAGGGTTTGCGAAGGGTGGCGCGCCGGTATGGCGCGTGCCTCGATAACGTGGCGAAGCCTGCCACGAAGCGGTTCCTCACAAGGGGGTCCCATGTTCGACGTTCTGACCCGCGGCCACGCACCGCCGCGCGAGAAAGCCGGCCTCAAGTCGCTGGACGACAGCGAGGTGGTGGCCGCGTTCCTCGACGGCAACCGGCGCGCGTTCGACGAGCTGGTGGAGCGCTACCAGAACCGGCTGCTGAACTTCGTCTACCGCACCACGGGCGACCGCGAGCGCGGCGAGGACCTGGTGCAGGAGACGTTCATCCGGGTGTACCGGCACCTGCACCGCTTCGACCAGAGCAAGAAGTTCTCGACCTGGATCTACACCATCGCCAGCAACCTGGCCAAGAACGAGCTGCGCAACCGTTCGCGCAACCCGCTGGTGCTTTTCCAGACGCTGCTGAAGAACCGCACCGAGGACCAGCGCCCGCTGGAGTGGGAGGACAACACCTACCGCCCCGACGACCTGTTCCGCAAGCGCGCGCTGAAGGCGCAGGTGGACGCGGCCGTGGACCAGCTTCCCGAGCACCATCGCACGGTGTTCATGCTGCGCGAGATGGAGGGGAAGACGTACGAGGAGATCGCCGAGATCACCGACACCAACCTGGGCACCGTGAAGAGCCGGCTGAACCGCGCGCGCAACTCCTTCGCGCGGATCATCGCCCCGGTCCTCGACTGAACCCCGCGAACGGAGCGAGCGCCATCGAACGCTGAACTCGTCCGAAAGCCACACCAGTCCGACGTTACACCGAAAGGGCGGGCCGCCAACCAGGCGGGCCGCCCTTTTCGCATTCCGATTCCGTGGACCGCCATGCGCGATCGTTCGGGGTTCCCGCGGGAGCCTGATCCGCAACAACGGCGTTTCACACGGAGTACACGGAGTCAGCGGAGTCCACGGAACCAGTATTCTGTTGACTCCGTTGACTCCGCTTACTCCGTGTGAAACCGCTCTTCTTCCAGGTTTCACGCTCGAACGATGGGTGGGCGGGTGTGCGGAAGGCGGCTCTGGCGCTCGGTTCTTCATCTTCCGTTAATGATGGGAACTCCCGGCGGCACCGCGCGTACAACGGAGCGTCGCCAGCCCCGGACGGGGCCGGCGGGGATACTCCGGGACGCGGTGCCACACGCCATGATCAGCTGTCAGACCTACCTCGAGCGGTACTCGTCGTACCTCGACCACGACGTGTCGTGGGCCGAGCGCGAGGAGATGGAGGCGCACGCCGACGGGTGCGACGCCTGCGCGCACTACGACCGCGTGCTGCGCCGCGGCACCGACGTGCTGCGCGGCCTTCCCGAGCTGGAGGTGTCGGAGGACTTCGGCGAGCGGCTGCGCTGGCGGCTGCACCAGGCCGACTTCGAGGACCGCCAGGAGCGCGGCACCGCCCGCCCGGCGCAGGCGCTGGGCACCGTGGCCGTGGCGGCGATGGTGGCGGTGGCCGCGTGGGTGCCGCTGATGCGCCCGCGCCCCGCTGTGAGCAGCCTCCCCGCCGTGGCGGTGGAGGCGCCGTCGCGGCAGTTCCTGCGGCGCCTGCTCTCCAGCACCGAGCACCAGGAAGCCACCGGGCTCACCAGCCGCCTGGCCGAGATCGGCGTGCGGGTGCGCGAGATGCCGTACCACGACGTGCTGTTCCGCGCGCAGGGGCCGCTGGTGGGCGCCGTGGCGGTGTCCACTGAGCCCGCCTTCGGGGGGATCCAGCCCTGACCCGGTAGCCTCCTCGCCCGGATCGCGCATCCTCGGTCGACCGGAGGAGATGGACTCGGGAACCGGGCGTCGTTAGACTGCGGGGAAGTTAGACTGCCGGAACCAGACTCCCGCGCGTTCGCACCTTCAGCCGCTCCCGGCGTGCCGCAGATCCGCTACGACCAGCTCGCCCGCACTCTCCGCGACAACACCGCGGGGGGTGCGTTCTTCTTCTTCGGCGACGAAGACTTCTTCCGCGAGGAGGCGGTCGCGCGCGTGGTGGCCGCGTACCTCGACGAGGCCACGCGCGACTTCAACTTCGACCAGCTGCGCGGGAGCGACGTGGACGCCGACGCGCTGGCCTCCACCCTCGCCACGCCGCCGATGATGGCCGAGCACCGCGTGGTGGTGGTCCGCGACGCGCAGGGGCTGGGGCAGAAGGGGCGCGAGGTGGTGGAGGCGGCCGCGAAGGCGCCCGAGCCCGGCATCGCGCTCGTCGTCTCGGCCACGATCCCGCAGGGCTCCAAGGCCAAGTTCTACGACGAGCTGAAGAAGCGCGCGATCAGCATCGAGTTCAACTCGCTGGCCGCCGACGACGCGCCGGGGTGGCTGATGGAGGAGGCCCGCGCCAGCCACGAGACCGAGCTGGATGCCGACGCCGCGCGCGCCATCGTGGCCGCCATGGGGGTGGACCTGGGGATGCTGGTGGCCGAGCTGAAGAAGCTGGTCGCCTACGTCAACGAGCGGAAGCGCATCACCCTGGACGACGTGAAGGCGGTGGGCGGGTCGATCCCGCGGGCCGACCGCTGGGCCTGGTTCGACCTGGTGGCCGAGCGCCGCTTCCGCGAGGCGCTGGAGGTGCTGCCGGTGCTGCTGGAGCAGGGCGACAACGGCGTGGGCCTGGTGATCGGGATGGGCGGGCAACTGCTCAAGGTGGGGATCGCCTGCGCCGGCGGGCAGCGGGCGCTGGAGGCCGAGCTCAAGCCGTTCCAGCGCTGGATGGCGCGCCGCATCGTCCCCCAGGCGCGCAAGTGGACGCTCCCCGAGATCGACCAGGCGCTCACCGAGCTGCTGCGCAGCGACCGGCTCCTCAAGTCGGCCTCGATGAACGACCGGCAGGCGATGGAAGAGCTGCTGCTGCGCCTGTGGGCCATCCACCCCGCGCGCAGCGAGGGCCGCGCGGCGTAGTCGGCTCCGTTCGATGGCCGCAGCCGGCCCGATGATTCGTGGCCACCCCCAGCCATCGCGGGGCATCTCACGCAGAGTCAGCGGAGTCAGCAGAGAACAGCCGCAGTTCCTCTGCTGACTCCGCTGACTCTGCGTGAGGCCCGCCGTTCGTTTTTCTTCCGGTTCGGTGGCACCGAATGCTTCCGGCCGCCAGCCGAAAGGAGTGCTTCACGGCGATCTGCACCGCCGCAGGGTTGCACGATGGGGAGCCGAGGCCTATATTCATCAGAGTTCGGAGGTTGGCGAGCGCCCTCGGGCGGATCGTCGTTCTGAAGTGGGGAGCGGTCGCCCCCGCTTTTTTTGTTGCCGTATCATCCCGAACAGCGCGTACCGACCGATGCCCGACGCAGCCCCGGGCGGCCTGGCCGCCGACATCGACCGCCAGGTGAGCGAGATGGGGTTCGAGCTGGTGGAGCTGGACGTCGCGGGGAACCGCGCCCGCCCCATCCTGCGCGTCTACATCGACCGCCCCGACTCGGTGCCGGGCGAGCCTTCCGTGGGGCTGGAAGACTGCACCCGCGTGAGCCGCGGCCTGGAGCCCATGCTCGACGCCTACGAGGGACTGTCGGAGCGCTACCTGCTGGAGGTGAGCTCGCCCGGCGTGGAGCGCCCGCTGGTGCGCCCGCGCGACTGGAGCCGCTTCGCCGGCCAGGAGGTGTCGGTGCGCGGCAAGGGGACGCTCGCCGGCAAGGCGCGCCGGCTCGAGGGCGAGCTGCTGGGGCTGAAAGGCGGCGAGGGCGAGGAGTCGGTTGCGCTGCGGCTGCCGGGCGGCGAGGACGTGGAGTTCCCGCTGGCCGAGGTGGACCGGGCGAACCTGGTGTATCGGTGGGGCGGAAAGCGGGCCTGAACGGGCGAGCGTTTCCGCGGATCATCAAACTGGACGAGGCCATGAACAACGCGACACAGGTTCTCGCGGCATTCCGCGAGATGACCGCCAACAAGGCGATCTCTCGCGACGAGCTGTACGACCTGATCAAGGACGGCATCCTGGCCGCGCTGGCCAAGCGCTACGGCCCCAACGTGGAAGCCGAGATCGAGATCGAGGACGCCACCGGCGGCATCAACATCACGGTGCTGCGCGAGGTGGTGGCCGAGGTGGAGGACCCCTCGCGCCAGATCTCGCTGGAAGAGGCGCGCTGGGACGACCCCGACTTCGAGGTCGGCGACGTGATGGAGGTGCCGGTTGAGTTCGCGCAGTTCGGGCGCAACGCCGTGATGGCCGCCAAGCAGCGCATCCTGCAGCGCGTGCGCGAGGGCGAGCGGCAGAAGATCCGCGACGAGTACGAGCACCGCGTGGGCGAGCTGCTCTCTGGCGAGGTGCAGCAGGTGGAGCGCGGCAAGCTGGTGGTGCTGCTCAACCGCGCCCGCGAGGCCGACTCGATCGTGCCGTGGAAGGAGCAGAACCCCCGCGAGCGCTTCCGCCAGGGCGAGACCATCCGTGCCGTGCTGAAGAAGGTGGAGGAGACGCCCAAGGGGCCGCGCCTGATCCTGTCGCGCGCCGACCCGCTGTTCGTGGCCGCGCTGTTCAAGCTGGAGGTCCCCGAGATCCAGCAGGGGATCGTGGACATCAAGGCGGTGAGCCGCGAGGTGGGCGGGCGCAGCAAGCTGGCGGTGAGCTCGCGCGACGAGAGCATCGACCCCGTGGGCGCCTGCGTGGGGCTCAAGGGGAGCCGCGTGCGCGCCGTGGTGCAGGAGCTGGGCGGCGAGCGCATCGACATCGTGCCCTGGCACCCCGACCCCGAGATCTTCGCCAAGCGCGCGCTGGCCCCGGCCCGCGTGGCCAAGGTGATCAGCGACTACGACGCGCGGACGATGACGGCGATCGTGGACGAGGACCAGCTGTCGCTGGCCATCGGCCGCAACGGGCAGAACGTGCGCCTCGCATCGCAGCTGATCGGCTGGCAGCTCGACCTGTACGGCTCGCGCGAGTGGCTGGAGCATGGCGCCGAGCGCGCCCTGTTCGGCCCCAGCGGCAACGACGACGGCTACGATTCGTCCGACTTCCCGCTGACCGACCTCGACCTGCCGCCGGCCACGCTGGCCGCGCTGCAGGCCGCGGGGTACAACACCTTCTTCGACATCATCGACCTGGAGCGCGACGACCTGACGCGCATCCCGGCCATCAGCGCGGCCGACGCCGACCGCATCGCCACGCTGATCGACGAGATGACGGTGGAGGAGGACGAGGGCGAGGGCGGCGCTCCCGCCGGCGCGGCGCCGGACGACGCGGCGGACGAGGGCGAGGCGGCTGCCGGAGCGGCCAACGACAAGGCGCCCGAGGCGGCTGGCTCCGAGGCTGGAAATGGCGCGGAAGGTGGGGAGGACGAGGCGGCCGGCGGCACGCAGGGGTTGACACGTGGCGGCGGCGCAGAGAACTTGGCCCTCTCGGACTGATCGCGACATGAGCGGCGCAGCACCCGCGCCGGAGCGCGGGCTCCTGGATCTCCTGGGGCTGGCCGCCCGGGCGCGGGCGCTGGTGCACGGCACCGACGCCACGCGCCGGAGCGTGCGCGACGGCGAGATCATGGGCGTCATCCTCGCCGCCGACACCTCCCAAACCCAGAGCAAGAAGCTGGTTCCGCTCCTCGAGGCACGCGGCGTTCCGTACGCCGTGTGCCTGACGCGTGGCGCCATCGGCGCCGCTCTGGGGCGCGGCGACGTGTCGGCGCTGGGCTTTACCGACCGGAATTTTGCGCGGCGCGCGCTGGAGCTCGCCGCCGCGCTACCCATCCCGCAGGACGAGTAAGACGAGTCACGGAGGAATGCTGCACTGATGCGTGTATTTGAAGTCGCCAAGGAACTGAACGTACCGGGCGAGGCCTTGGTGCACCTCCTGCGGGAGATGGACATCCCCGTCCGCAGCCACATGTCGGATATCTCCGACGAGCACGTGGCGCGGGTGAGGACCTGGATCGAGCGCGAGCGCCGCCTGGGCCACCGCGACGTGGGCGAGGCCGTGGAGGCCGCGATCGGCGACGTGGCGCAGGCGCCGCGCCGCCGCCGCCGCAAGCGCGAGGAGGGCGACGAGCCCGAGTTCGCGTCGGAAGGCGCCACGGCGGAAGCCGGGGCCGAGACGGCCGCGCCCATCGTCGCCGGGGCCGACAGCACCGCCAGCCCCACGGCCGACGCCGCCGAGGCGCTGGCCGCCGAGGCTGCCGAGGCCGCCGCCGACCGCGGCGCCGAGCTGGTGACCAGCGGCGGGCGCGAGCCCACCGGCGGGGTCGTGATCGTGGACACCGCGCTGCCGCCCACGCCGGCCGAGCCGGTGGCCGAGGCCGCCCCCGTCGTGGCCGCCGCCCCCGAGGCGCCGGCCGAAGCGCCGGTGGCCGAGAGCGCCCCGGCCGCGCCCCCCACGCCGGTGCGTCCCGCTTCGGCGCGGCCCGAGCCGGCGCGCGTGGAGCCGCCCGTGGCCGAAGCCGCGCCGCCCGAAGCCGCCGCCCCCGAGGCGGCCGAGCCCGAGGCCGCGGCCCCCGCGCCGGCGGCTCCCGCGCCCGCCCGCCCCGCGCCGATCCCGGCACGCCCGGAAGGCGGGCGCCAGCTGCGCCCCGAGTTCCGCCAGGGCGGTCGCCCCGGCGAGCCGCGGCAGGGCGAGTTCCGCCCGGCCGCCAGTGCCACGCCGGGTGCCCCGCCGCGCGACCGCGGCCCCACGCCGCCGCCGTCGGTGCGCCCCGCGCGCCCCGGCGCGCCCGGCGAGCCGCGCCGTGAAGGCGAGCCGCCGCGCCCCGCGCGTGCCAGCGACGGCTTCCCGCCGCGTCCGGCGCGCCCCGCGGGGCCGCCGCAGTCGGCGCGCGCCGGCTTCCCGGCCCAGGGCCAGGGTGGCGGTGCCGCCGCGGGCGGCGCCGCCCGCCCGGCCACGCCGGGCGCGGGTGCCAACGCGGGCAAGAAGGACAAGAAGAAGGGGAAGAAGGGGAAGGGGTGGGTCGACCAGGAGGCCGTGGACCAGACCTTCCGCAAGACCATGGCGGCGATGGAGTCGGGCGGGCGCAAGAAACGCCGCGGGCCGCACATCGACCGCGGGGCGCTGCGCGAGGAGCGGATGGAGGCCGAGAAGGTGCGGCGCGCCGAGGAGGCCCTCCAGGTCCGCGTGAACGAGTTCCTGACCGTGGCCGAGCTGGCCGAGCTGATCGACGTGCCGGCCGCGCAGATCATCGGGAGCGCGTTCAAGAACCTGGGGCTGATGGTGACCATCAACCAGCGCCTCGACTTCGACCAGATCGAGCTGCTGCTGGACGAGTTCGGCTTCCAGGCGGTGCGTGAGGAGGAGTACGGCAGCGAGCTGGCCGAGGAGGCCGTGGCCGGCGACGACGAGGCCGACCTGCGGCCGCGCCCGCCGGTGGTGACCGTGATGGGCCACGTGGACCACGGCAAGACCAGCCTGCTCGACTACATCCGCAAGACCAACGTGATCGCGGGCGAGGCTGGCGGCATCACGCAGCACATCGGCGCGTACCACGTGGAGCTGGGCGACGGTCGCCTGATCTCCTTCCTCGACACGCCGGGCCACGCGGCCTTCACCGCCATGCGCGCCCGCGGCGCCGAGGTGACCGACGTGGTCATCCTGGTGGTGGCGGCCGACGACTCGGTGATGCCGCAGACCATCGAGGCCATCAGCCACGCCCGCAACGCGGGCGTGCCGGTGGTGGTGGCGGTGAACAAGGTGGACCTCCCCGACGCCAACCCGATGAAGGTGAAGCAGGACCTCCTGCAGCACGGCATCGTGCTGGAAGACTTCGGCGGCGACGTGATGAGCGCCGACGTGTCGGCCAAGAAGGGGATGGGGATCGACGAGCTGCTGGAGAAGGTGCTGCTCCTGGCCGACCTCAAGGAGCTGCGCGCCAACCCCGACCGCGACGCGGTGGGCACGGTGATCGAGGCGCAGCTGGACGTGGGCAAGGGCCCGGTGGCCACCGTGCTGGTGACCAACGGCACGCTGCGCGTGGGCGACCACGTGGTGGTGGGCCAGCAGCACGGCCGCGTGCGCGCCATGCTCGACGAGCGCGGCCGCCCGGTGAAGGCGGCCGGCCCGGCCATCCCCGTGCAGATCCTGGGTCTTTCCGGGGTGCCGGCGGCGGGCGACCAGATGCTGGTGATGGAGGCCGACCGCGCCACCGAGGTGTCGCAGACGCGCCAGCGGCTCGACCGCGAGAAGCGGATGCGCCTGCGCAGCGGCGGCGTGAAGCTGACCGACATCGGCAAGATGCTGGCTCGCGGCGACAACGCCACGCTCAACCTGGTGATCAAGGGCGACGTGGACGGCTCGGTGCAGGCGCTTTCCGACTCGCTGGAGCAGCTGTCCACCAACGAGGTGCGCGTGCAGGTGATCCACCGCGGGGTGGGCGCCATCAACGAGAGCGACGTGCTGCTGGCGTCGACCTCCAGCGCCATCGTGATCGGCTTCCACGTGCGGCCCACGGGCGAGGCACGCTCGGTGGCCGAGCGCGAGGACGTGGACATCCGCCTCTACAACATCATCTACGAGGCGGTGGAAGAGGTGAAGAGCGCGATGGAGGGGCTGCTGGCCCCCGAGCAGCGCGAGGTGATGCTGGGCACCGCGCAGGTCCGCCAGCTGTTCAAGGTGCCGCGCGTGGGCACCGTGGCCGGCTGCATGGTCACCAGCGGCGTGCTCGACCGCCGCGGCCGCATCCGCGTCATCCGCGATGCGGTGCAGGTGTACGAGGGCGAGCTGGAGAGCCTGAAGCGCTTCAAGGACGACGCGCGCGAGGTTCGCGAGGGCTTCGAGTGCGGGCTCAACATCAAGAACTTCAACGACATCAAGGTCGGCGACGTGCTGGAGTGCTACCGCGTGGAGGAGATCGCGCGGACGCTCGCCGGCGCGGCGGCCGACGCCGAGCGCGAGGGCCGCTGAGCCAGGGCGCCGGCCGGCTGGTGGTGGGGGTCGCGGTCTGGGAGCTGATGCTCCCGGGCTGCGCCTCGCTGAAGGACAAGCGCCAAGTGGTGCTGGGGCTGAAGGACCGCCTCCACGCCCGCTTCAACGTGTCGGCGGCCGAGACGGCGCTGCACGACGTTCACGACCGGGCCCAGATCGCCGCCAGCGTGGTGTCGAACGACCGCAAGCACGCGCAGAGCGTGCTGCAGTCGGCCGACAAGCTGGTGGAGGAGGAGGGGCGGGCGCGGATCATGGATTCGTACGTTACGTTCTACTGACCGACGGCAGGGGACGGGGAACAGGGGACAGGGGACAGCCAGCAACTGCGTTTCGCACTCGCCGGCCTTCCTCTCGACCCCGGATTCCCCGTCCCCTTCCGTTTTCTCCGGGTGTGAGGGAGACGGAACGGCCCCTGCAACGTCCGCGTGGACTCGCTGGCTGTTCCCTGTCCCCCATCCCCTGTTCCCTGGGGTTCACGATGCCGCAGTACCGACGGACCGACCGGCTGAACGAGCAGCTCCGCCAGGAGGTCACCCTGCTCATCCGCGGTGAGGTGCGCGACCCGCGCGTGGCGCTGGCCACCATCACCGCCGTGCAGACCAGCCCCGAGCTGGACCACGCCAAGGTCTACTTCACCACCCTGGGCGACGCCGAGGAGCGCAAGGAGGTGCTGGCCGGCCTGCGCAGCGCCGCCGCCTTCATGCGCCGCGAGCTGGGCAAGCGCCTGCACATCCGCCGCGTGCCCGAGCTCCACTTCACCGTGGACAAGGTGGAGGAAGAGGCGCAGCGCATCGAACGCCTGCTGTACGAGGCTCTTCCCCGCGACGTGCCGGCCATCGACGATAATGAGGACGAGGGCGGCGAGGACGCGTCGTCGCTCGACCCGTCGGACGATCTCGGCTCGGACGATCTCGACTCGGACGATCTCGGCTCGGACGATCTCGACTCGGACGATATCGACTCTGACGAGGACGTGTCGTCCTCCGACGCGTCGGGCGATCTCGACGATGGCGAGGATGGCCTTCCGCGCTCCGCATCCGACGCCCGCGGCACCAACGACTGATATCTCCCCCCGCGCCCGCCTCCGCGCCGCTCTGGCGTGGAGCGCGGCGCGTTTTCCCGACCCCTCCGACCGTATCCTCCCGCGCATGCATCCCGGATCTCCCCCGCAGCAGCCGTATCCGCAGCAGCACGCGCCGCAGCAGCCGATGCTGCAGGTGCCGATGCAGCACCCGCCCGTGCACGGCGGGCCACCGCACCAGCCGGCGCACGCGCCCCCGCCGCCGCCCAACCCGCGGCACACGCTGCGCCGGCGGCGGGTGGCGGCGGTGGTGGTGCGCGACGTGATCCAGGGGCTGGCGCTGATCGTGGCGGCGGCGTGGGGCGGCTACACGTTCATCTACAAGGAGATCGTCCTCCCCGCGCGCAGCCCCGCGGCGCTGGTGGTCACGCCCACGCTGGAGGCCATCGGCCGCCACGGCGACACGATCATGGCGCGCGCCACCTTCCACATGGTCAACCGCAGCGGCAGCAAGGTCTACACGCCGATCATCTGGTACACGGTGCGCGGGCTGAAGATGGAGGGGATCGCGCCCGACGACACCACCTACTTGCGGCAGATCGGCGAGGCGGCGGAGAAGCCGTACCCCACGTCGCGGTTCTCGGGCTTCACCGCCTTGGACCTGATCGGCACGGGGAAGCTGTCGAACGAGGTGGAAACCTGGTACGACCCGGGCGGCGAGCAGACGGTCGAGCAGATCCTGTTCATCCCCGCCGACCGCTACGACGCCGCGCAGCTCCAGGTGGAGTACCTGATCACCAAGGACATCCACGACGTGAAGGCGGTGCGCTGGCGCACCACCCCCGACGGCAACTTCGACCCGCGCCTGGTGTTCGACCCCGCGTCGCCCTACGGATCGGCGGGGCTGGCGCCGGCGGCGCTCTCGGACACCAGCCCCCGCTACGTGCGCTGGCTGCGCGCCAACCACGGCGGGATGAGCTATGCCACCGCCACCATGTCGCTGTGGCGCGGCTCGCCCGGGGCCGCGGCCCCCGCCGCCGCACCGGAAGCCCCGTAGGGTGGCGGACACGAGCGGGGCCACGGCGCCGGTCGGCGTGCTGCCGGTGGACAAGCCCGAGGGGCCCACGTCGCACGACGTGGTGGCGCGGGTGCGCCGCGCGCTGAAGACGCGCGCCGTGGGGCACACCGGCACGCTCGACCCGTTCGCGTCGGGCCTCCTCCTGGTGTGCGTGGGGCCCGCGACGCGGCTGGCCGAGTACCTGACGGGGCTGCCCAAGACGTACGTGGCCACCCTGCGCCTGGGCGCGGCGACCGACACCGACGACCACACCGGCGAGGTGATCGCGCAG
>Ga0247773_1000238_pt1 | contig 25916 bp, 18 predicted proteins | sample UWRJL092311B6_FD_179934 | JGI IMG/M metagenome (GOLD analysis project Ga0247773, IMG submission 179934) | Plant litter microbial communities from Arlington Agricultural Research Station in Wisconsin, United States - UWRJ-L092-311B-6 | ecosystem: Environmental > Terrestrial > Plant litter >... | reverse complement strand
CCGCCGCACGGGGCAAGCCAGGGCAAAACCAGGCCCTGGGTCTCCACCTGCGGCGCGACGTCGAACAGGGGCCCGGCTTCAGCCGGCTTCTTCCTCTGCCTCCTCCTGGTGCTCCTCCGAGTCTATCCGCTCCGGGCGCTCACCGCGGTCCGGGTTGCCGCCGCGACCCTTGTTGTCTTCGGTCTCCGGGGCGCGCAGCTTGTAACCTGAACCGCGTAGGGTTTCGAGCGGCAGCGCATCGCCCAACTTGGCGCGCAGGCGACGCACGTGAATGTCCACCGTGCGCGGACCACCTTCATAGCGGTTGCCCCAGACACGCGCCAACAGGTGCTCGCGTGAGAGCACCTTGCCGCGGCGCTCGCACAAATAGGCGAGCAGCGCGAACTCTTTGGCCGTCAGTGAGATGGGGCGGCCGTCGACGTAGACCTCGTGGCCCGCTTTGTCGACCACGATGCCGGCGACCTTGTGCCGCTCTTCGGTCGCAAACTCGCTCCGGCGCCACTCGAGCGCGCGGATGCGGCCGTACAGCTCCTCAGGGACGTACGGATGTAGGCAGAAGTCGTCGAAGCCGCTCGACGGATCGATGCGGGCGATCTGCCCGACGGTCACCGCGATCAGCGCGCCCACGTTGTCGAAATACGGTTCCTTTCGCACGGCGCGCAGCGCCGCGACGGCAAGATCGGGGCGGTCCAGCGCCTCGAAAACCAGGGCTCGGGGGCGGATTTCGAGCTCGTCGTCATCGTCACCGATGAGTTCGACGGGATCATCCCAAAGGTCGAGAGTCCGGACCGTGGCGCCGAGTTGCCTCAGCGTCGACGACGCGCCCTCCTCCCTTTCGAGCATCGGGCCATGCCCGATGACCGCCACGAAGCTTTTCGCTCGACTAGAGGTAAATTCAGGAGATTTCGGTGCCACCAACGGTTATCCGCGCAATCTTGATGGTTGGGCAGCCCACACCGACGGGGACACTCTGGCCATCCTTGCCACAGGTCCAAATTCCATCGGAGATGGCCACGTCATTTCCAAGCATTGTTACATCACGCAATGTTTCGGGACCGTTACCAATCAGATTCACACCTTTCAAGGGCGCAGTTAGTTTTCCGTCCTCGATCAGGTAGCTCTCGGTGAGTGAGAAGACGAAGTCTCCGTTTGAGATGTCCACTTGACCACCGCCGAAGGTTTTTGCGTAAATGCCGCGTTTTACGCTGGCAAGCATCTCTTCCGGATCGTGGGGCCCTGCCAGCAAGACGGTGTTGGTCATGCGCGGCATGGGCGCGCAGGCGAAGTTTTCACGCCGGCCATTTCCTGTGAAACCTACCCCGAAATGTTTGGCCGAGAGGCGGTCCTGGAGGTAGCCGCGCAGGATTCCATTTTCGATTAGGACACTCTTCTTGGGCTCCACACCCTCGTCGTCGACATTGATCGAGCCGCGGCTTTGCAGGAACGTTGGATCGTCGACCACGGTGCACAGCTCGCTCGCCACCGACTTGCCGACCTGCCCGGTGTAGTTGCTGGTGCCCTTGCGATTGAAGTCCGCCTCCAGCCCGTGGCCAACGGCTTCGTGGAGCAGAATCCCGCTGTCGCCTGGGGCCAGGATCACCTCCATCTGACCGGCGGGGGCCGGCCGAGCATCGAGCAAGATCAGCGCTTGTTTGGCGGCTTGCTCGGCGTGCCATTCCGGCGAAAAGCCCTCGAAATAGCCCAAAGTCACGCGCCCGCCGCCGCCGCTGCGCCCGGATTCCCGACGGCCGTCTTTCTCCGCGATGGCGCGGATCCCGAAGCGCATCATGGGTTGCACGTCGTGCACCAGGCGACCGTCACTGGTCGCGATCAGGATCTCGCGCACTTCCTCCACGAACGAGGCCTCGGCCTTGATGATGCGCGAGTCGTGGGCCATCGCGGCCCGGCTGGCTCGCTCCAAAAGCGAGCGCTTGTCCAGCCCGGGCAGATCGATGGACAAACGATCGAGCTCGTAGCGCGAGGGGATGGCCATGCGCTCGACGGCCAGCGGCTCAATGGTCTTGCCCCCCTGGGCAATCCGCGCCGCGGTCTCAGCGGCACGCTTCATCGCGTCCCAGCTCAAGTCTTCCACGTGGGCGTAGCCGGTGGCATCGCCCTTTTGCACCCGCACGCCGAGGCCCATGCTCACGCCGCGCGACGCGCTGCGCGTGATGCCTTCTTCGAAGCTTATCGCGCCGGCCGCCTGGTATTCGAAAAAAAGATCCGCATACTCACCGCCGCGACTGAGCGCGATCGTGAGTAACTTGCGCGCGAGCTCGGCGTCGACGGCGTTCTCACCGCCGGGACGGAAGGGAGCTTGGTAGGCAGCACTTTGGGTCATGAATTCCGCTCGGACAGAGTGCACATGAACCCATCATGAGGCGCTCGGCTGAGCCACGCAAGCGACCCACAAACCACGACAATATCCCGCTCCGAACCTCCCACAGCCGCTTGCCCCGAGGGGGCGCTCGCACTCCAGCCAAGCAGCTCGCAGCGCGGCCTCGTTCCCGGCCCAGCCGCTAGCACACGCAGGCCATGCGCGGCTCTGAATCCCCCCCGCGCACCGAGCGCGCTTTCCGTGAGCTCGCCAAGATCGCCAAGATTTCCAAGATCGCCAAGTGCCTATTGCACCCAGCCGCACACAATGAACCGCAGCAAACGATCCGAGTTTTTGGGGTTCGCTGATCGCGCCCAATGCAATCGTTTTAAAAGGCTCTCTCTCGGGTTTGCACCTCGAGCCGTGCTCGGCGTTGAAAGCTCGAGGAACGGGCGAAGAGTGTGTGCAAGCGCGCAAATGGTGTGCAACCGAGCAGATAGGTGACGTTTCTGACCGGCCGCCGGGCACATAGGTGACAAGTTTCAGGTTCCTGATCGGGCCGCGCTGGGTCGTCGAAATCTCGAGAATTACCGAACAGTGATAACCCCCAAATTTCCTCGATTTCTTGCGGTGGGATGCCGCGTTGATGGTCCGCCCCAAGCTCTTGGCGATCTTGGAAATCTTGGCGATCTTGGCGGGCTCTCGGAGGCCGTTCAACGCCTGACGGCGACGTGGCTGAGCCGCGACGCGAGCGGTGGCTGGGCGAGTCCCGGTTCGTCCGAGACCATGCGTGGGCGGCGCAGGAGCCGGATCGCGCGTAGGGGGGAGGGCCAGGCGAGGGCGCTGACCAAGACTAGTAGCGAGAGCTCGGCCAAGATTTCGAGCGCGCCGTTGCTGAGGAGTGAGTGACTGGTTGCGTACCAAGCAGCAAACACGGACAGCGCGCACAGCTTCGTCGAGAGCATCAGATAGGCCCAGGTCAGCGCCGAGCGCGGGCACGAGCGGCGCGCCAGGTCGAGCAAGAGCGCGTACGGCCACACGAACTTGAGCCCCATGCCGACGGCGATCAACCACCACAGCTCTTCGTAGCGGGCGATCGGCACCCAGTCGAACATGAAGTGGAAATCGATGCCCGAGAAACGCATGCCTACGGTCGGCCAGAGCAGCAGGTAGCCCGCAAACGCGAGCGTGACGCCGCTCGCCACCGAGCGTGCTTCTTCCTCTCCTGCGAAGCAGCGCCGAAAGTACTCGAGCAGCAGCAGCACGCAGCAGAACAGCACCTGCATCGGCAGCACGCGCACTGCTTCCTGAACGTACATTTGACCCAGCGCCAGCAAGCCGAGAAATAGCCGCGTCGCGACCAGGCGAGAGCGGGGCAGCGCGAGCGAGCCCAAATAGCCGAGAGCAGAGCAGAGCAACAGCGCCCGTTGAGACGGCAAGTGCTCGAACCCAAGCGACGCCAACGCGAGCAGCGCGGCGATGCTCAGATCTCGCCGCGAACGTTGCCCGGTAAATGCCAGCCCGAGCCACAGCCCCAGCTTGGTGGCGACGGAAGTGACCAGCGCATAGCGCTCGAAGAGTGGCGACGAAAACACGAAGTAGGCCATCTCGCGCGTTCGCCCGCCCACGTCTCGCAGGCCATACAAGCTCCACAGCAGCCCCGCCGAAAGCAACGCCAGAACGATCAGGGCGATGCGCTCTCGAGGGCGAAACGCGCTGATGCGAGTGCCGAGCACGACGCCCAGCGCGACCATCACCGAAAGCACGGTCGCGCGACTCGCTCCGTAGTAGTACGCCGTGGGGAACAGCAGCGCGAACGAGATCAACACCGTGGCCAAGGCGCCGCGCTCCAGCCGCCCACGCCAACTGAAGGCCGGCTTGCGTTGGCTGAAGGAAAGCGCGAAGCCGAGCGCAAGCGGTACGAGCAACCAGAACGAGCGCACGGGCTCTGAGCCGTGATCGTGAATGTGATACCGAACGGCATCGTAGTAGCGGCCCGCGAACGCCAGCGCAGCTCCAAAAATGAGTGGCAGCGACCAGCGAAGGACCGGCGAAAGCCCGACTGATTGCAGCAACCTTTGGGCGATGACCAGCGCGCCTGCCAGCGCCAGCACAGCCAACGAAAGGCGTATCGAAACCCGGCCCGAGTGCTCGGCGGGGGCGCGCAGCGCGGGCAATTGCCGCAGCTGGTCCGGCGTGAGCGCGTCCGGCGCGAACAGCTGAGGCAGCTCGGGGCCGAGGTAGGAAGGCGGCGTGGGTACTCCCAAGAGCACACCGAGCAAGGCGCGATGGTCGGTGAGCGCAGCGTTGGCATGCACGCCGCGGCGAAAGCTGGGACCTGCGTACACGGCGACCGTGGTCGAAGGCAACCCGGGCAAGTGACGCCCCATCTCGTCGTGCCCATGATCACCAAAGATCAGGATGTCGGAATCTTGCCCGGCGCGCGCCACGATTTGCGAAATGCGCTGATCGATGGCGCGAAAGGCTTGCTGGTACTCGGGGCTGTGCGTGCCGTAGGCATGCGCGATGCGATCGCCGTTGGCCAAGCTGATCAGCGTGACGTCTGCGCTGCGCTGGCCATCGAGCGCTTCCAGATCGTCCAGCAGTCGAGCTTCGCCGCGCTCGTCGCCCTGCCTGAATTTGGCGCGATACAGCGCCGAGCGATAGGGCTCGAAATCGTGTGCGCCGACCGCCACCACTTTTCGCCCGGCCAGGGCCAAGCGATCGAGCAAATTGTCGCTTTCGCTCGGCGCGTGGTCGAAGTTTCCGCGCACCGCGAGCAAGGACGATTCGTCGTAGCCGGTCAGCAGCGCGCGCAGGCAAAGATACGTCAGCTGGTCGCGGCAGGGTCTGACCTCGAGCGAGACACCACGGGCCGAAAGCGCATTCAGCGCCGGCATCACGCTCGCGTCACGCGCCACCTGCACGCTCAGCGAATCGACGAATACGATCGTCAGCTGGCGAGGCGCGCGAGGCGCCGCACAGGGCACGTCCCGGGTGCCTGTGGGCCGCCCGGACTCGGCGCGCGATAGCAGCACGAACACCAACGCCGCCAGCAGCTGCGCGCACAACAAGAGCCCATACTTGGCAAACCCTCCGGTTCTTGTCGGCACGCACGGGCCTATCGCAAGCCGCGTGCCGCACGGCGCGTAGCGCCAAACCCCCGTCCTCCCCGCAGCGCGTGGGCGCCGCGGCGCGAGCTTTCGGCGCAAGCCGCGCACAGCGGCGTGTGGCTTTCGCGATACAGCGACGCAATACACGCGCACCCCCCGCAGCAGCGAACCGCTCCAGAACGGGACGGGATGGAGATAGTTTCGCACGGCTGAAACCCGGCCGCGGAACTGATAGCGCTCGCGAAACGCAAAGGGAGCTAGCGCTCGCGTAAGACGATGATACCGTCCGCCCCGTGCACCCACTTCACGACATCTTGGTACCCGAGGGCCTCGAAGACTTCATCCCCGCCGTGATCGAGATCCCGCAGGGTTCGAAGCTCAAGTACGAGCTCGACAAGCGAACCGGTCTGTTGATGCTCGACCGCGTGCTGTATTCATCGGTCCACTACCCGGCCAACTACGGCTTCGTGCCGCAGTCACACGCCGACGACGGCGACCCGCTCGATATCTTGGTCTTGATGCAGGAGCCTGTAGTCCCGCTGACCATCGTGCGCGCTCGCCCAATTGGTGGCTTCTCGATGACCGACGACAAGGGCATCGACGACAAGATCATCGCCGTGGCGGTCGACGACCCGGCTTTCGCGCATTTGCACGACGTGCACGAGCTCCCGTCCCACATCACCATGGAGATCCAGCGCTTTTTCGAGGACTACAAGGCCCTGGAGAACAAGATGAGCGTGGTCGAGGGCATGTACGGCCGCGGCCGCGCGTTGGAGGTCGTGCGTGAAGCCTTGGGCGCTTACCGCTCGGCCAGCGCCTGGAGCAAAGGCTGAAGGGGACCTGAGCCAGGCCCAGCGGAGCGCGCGCCCACGCGAGCTCTCCCGCGAAAACGGCCCGCTTGCGCGGGCCGCTGCGCTCGCATTTCTGCTAAGTTCCCGCCCCCATGTCAGGCGAGAAGAGCGAAGAAAAGCAGGACGAGAAGGCTGAGCTAGGCAAGGGCTACGAGCCCGCCGAGGTCGAGCCCAAGTGGTACGCGTTTTGGCTCGAGCACCGCGTATTCGAGGCCAGCGTCGATCCCGCGGATCAGCGCAAGCCGTACACGATCACGCTGCCTCCCCCGAACGTCACCGGCTCGCTGCACATGGGGCACGCCCTGGGCGATACGATTGAAGACGTGCTCATCCGCCACAAGCGGATGCAGGGCTACAATACACTCTGGCAACCGGGCATCGACCACGCGGGCATCGCCACGCAACTGGTGGTCGAACGCCAATTGGCGCGCGAGGGCAAGAGCCGGCACGATCTCGGGCGCGCCAAGTTCGTGGAGCGCGTGTGGGAGTGGAAAGCGCAAAGCGGCGGGCGCATCGCCGAACAGATGAAAGTGCTCGGTTGCTCGGCGGATTGGCCGCGCTCCAAGTTCACCATGGATCCTGAGCTGCAGCGCGCGGTGCGCGAGGCGTTCGTGCGCTTGCACGGCGAAGGCCTGATTTACCGCGCCACGCGCTTGATCAACTGGTGCACCAGCTGCAGGACCGCGCTGAGCGACGTCGAAGTCGAGAACGAAGAAGCCAACGGCGAGCTGTACGAGTTCGCTTACCCCGTGATCGACGCGGATCCGTCGGCCGGCGCGGCGGAGCTGGTGGTGGCCACCACCCGCCCCGAGACCATGCTGGGCGACACGGCCGTAGCGGTGCATCCGGACGACCCACGCTACAAGCATTTACACGGCAAGAAGCTGAAGCATCCCTTCCTGGATCGCGAAGTGCCGATCATCACCGACAGAATCTTGGTCGACATGGCGTTCGGCACGGGCGCGGTGAAAGTGACGCCCGGTCATGACTTCAACGACTTTGCGACCGGCAAGCGCCACCAACTGGAGGAGATCAACATCCTGAACTTGGACGGCACGCTCAACGAGCGTACCGCGCAGTTCCAGGGCCTGAACGTGAAGCAGGCGCGCGCGGCGGTGAAGAAGGCGATCGCCGAGGCTGGCCTCGAACGGGGCGCGAAAGTCCACAAATTGCAGCTGCCGCGCTGCACGCGCTCGAACACCGTGGTCGAACCGATCATCTCCACGCAGTGGTTCGTGGACATGAAGCCGCTGGCCGAGCCTGCGCTCGCTGCCGTGCGTGACAAGCGCACCGAGATCATCCCCGCCGAATGGGAGAAGACCTACGAACACTTCCTGAACAACATTCAGGACTGGTGCATCTCGCGCCAACTCTGGTGGGGTCACCAGATCCCGGCCTTCCATTGTGGTGATTGCGGGCACATCACCGTCACGCGCGAGGACCGACCGAGCGCCTGTGAGAAGTGTCAGAAGTCGAACCTCACCCAAGATCCGGACGTGCTCGACACCTGGTTCTCGAGCGCGCTGTGGCCTTTCTCGACCCTGGGTTGGCCGGACAAGACGCCCGCGCTGGAGCGCTTCTACCCGACCAGTGACATGGAGACGGGCTACGACATCCTGTTCTTCTGGGTCGCGCGCATGATGATGATGGGCCTGCATTTCATGGGCGAAGTGCCGTTTCGGCGTGTGCTCTTGCACGGCATGGTGGTCGACGAAACCGGCGACAAAATGGGCAAGCTGAAGGGCAACACGCTCGATCCGCTGGACCTGATCTACGGCGCCGAGTTCTCGGCCATCGTGCAAAAGACGATGCCGGACGCGCCGGTCGAGGAAGCTTTGGCCAAGTTTCGCAAGGCCTACCCGTCGTCGGCACAAATGGGCAAAGGCTTCTCGCCCAGCGGCGCAGACGCGCTGCGCTTCACGTTGTGCAGCTATTCGCCACAAGCCAAGCGCATCGCGCTCTCACCAGCGCGCGTCGACGGCTACCGTAAGTTCTGCAACAAGATCTACAACGCCACGCGTTTCTCGCTCACCTACCTCGAAGGCCAGAGCGTCCCGGCGGAAGGCGCGACGCCCACGCCGAAGCTCTTGGTCAATCGCTGGATCTTGTCGCGGCTGAGCGCGGCAGTCGAAGCCAGCACCGCGGGCATCGACTCGTACCGACTCGACGACGGTTCGAGCGCGCTCTACCACTTCTTCTGGGACGAATTTTGCGCCTGGTTCGTGGAGATGGCCAAGCCCGTGTTTTTGCACGGCACTGACGCCGAAAAGGCCGAAACACGTCATGTCTTGGCGCACGCCCTGGAAGCCGCCCTGCGCGGTCTCCACCCGTACGCGCCGTTCATCACCGAGGATCTGTGGCAGCGCATTCCGCGGCCTGCGTCGCGACCTGTTTCGATCGCGCTCGCACCCTACCCCACCGCCGCCGACGGCCGAATCGACGGCGACGCCGAGCGAGACATGAACGCGGTGATGGCGGTGATTGGCGCGGCGCGTGCGGTGCGCAGCGAGCACGACATCCGGCCGGGCGATGCGGTCAAGGTGGAGCTCCGCTCACGTGACGCGGCGCTACGTGGCTTGCTCGAGGAGCAGAGCCGCTTCATCGCCTTCTTGGTTCGTACCGACGGCGCGCCGGCCGTGGTCGACGCGGGCGGCGAGCGACCCAAGGGCGCCGTGCTCACCGTCGCCGGTGAGGTCGACGTGCTCGTGCACCTGCGCGGTCTGGTCGATCCCGAGCACGAGAAGGAACGCGTCGAGCGCAAGCTGAAGAAGATCCAAAAGGATCTGGAAGTGATGGAAAAGCGGCTGACGAACGAAAAGTTCCTCAAAAACGCGCCACCCGAGGTGGTGGTCGAGGCCAACCAGCAGAAACAAGCGCTCGAGCGCGAGCAAGTGAATCTGACGGACAGCCTGAAGTGGGTCGATGAGCTGAAGCTCTGAAGGCGGGCTACTCGGGTGAGAGCTCCGGCAGCCCAATCAAAAGCGCGCTCGGATCGAAAATGATCAGCGGCTCCAAACCCTTCTCCACGGTGAAGCGAAAACCCGCATCGAAGGAGCCGCTGGGCAGCGCGCCGCGCATCAGCACGCGGCTCGCCTGGGCGCCCAGGCGAGCATCGAGCCCCTGCCGCGCCTTGCGACGCAGGGCCTTCGCCTCGGGGCAAACTTTGAGCTTCTTCGTCGTGCAAGCGGCGGCGCGCTCGAGCGCGTCGAATTCGCGCTGCCAAAGCTCGAACCAAACCGCCGCTGCTTGCCCGTGCACCGAGGCAGCGAGTGCGGCAAAGCCCGCGCGCAATCGGGGCAAAGTCGAAGCTGGAGCAGAGCGCGCATCCAGCACCATCTCGTAGCCGCGGATCAGCGCCAACAGATCGCGCGCGCGGCTCATTTCTTCGGGCAATTGCGCGGTCGCTGCGCCCGACAAAATCTTCGTCGCCTGCTCGAAGCGTTGCCCGTGAGCGAGCGCGCCCGAGGCATCGAGCACCGCCCGCAGCGCTAGCTCGGGCGGGATGTTGTCGCTCAGCAGCTGACCTGCGACGCGCGACAGCAGCTGGTAGGAGCGCTCGGACGGCTCGAGCAGCGCGCCGGCTTCGCTCACGAACAGGACCAGCCGCGCGCGCTCCAAGGGTCCGCCCAGGCCTTCGGCCATGACCGTCGCGAGCTCACTGCGCACAGCCTGCAGTCGTTCGCGCGAGCCGTTGCTGGCGGTCAGCCAGACATCGAGCGCGGCTCGCGGCAGACGCAAGCTGGGCACGGTGTGCTGGGCTGGCAGCGCGTCGACTAGTGCCGAGACGTCGCGTTGATGCGCGAGCACGGCGGCCGCGGCCAGTACGCCCGCTTGTGCGAACGGGCTCGTGTCCTTGGAAGCCAGCTCGAGCGCATTCGTTTCAAGGCGGCTCGCCTCCGCGTCGCTGCGCAGGCCCGAAGCTTGCGCCGAAGGCGCGCGCACCGTCTGCAAAAACAGCGCTAATCCCGCTATTTTCGGGGCAGCCACGGCGATTTGCGAAAGCTTGTCGGCAAGCAGCGCCACGCGCGCGGCGCTGCCTTCAGTGCGCAGTGCGCCCTGCGTCAAGTCGGACGCGGTATCGTGCATCCACGGGATCACGTGCGCGAGCGCGGTGTACACCTCGACCGCTTCGTCATCGCGCCCAGCGCCCGACTGCCAGGCGGTCTCGAGCAACTCGTGCGCTTGCTTTTCGCCCTCATGCGCGCGGAAGGCAACGGCACACAATGCGGCGCCAGCGACGTCCGGCGGCAGATCCGGGCAGGCGGGATTGTCGATCAGGGTCTCGGCCAGCGCTGCGGCGAGATCGAGGCGCGCCTTCGCGGGCTCCGCCTCGCGCGCGAGCAGCTCGCGCGCGAGCTCGACTCGACCCAAGCGCAACCAGGCCCGCGCGCGCACGAGCTTGACCGAAACATCCGCCGGCACGTCGGGCGCGGTGGCCACGCGCGCGGTCTCGATCAGGAGCTGCGTGGCGGCCAAGGTCGCAGCCGAAGCCGGTCGATGCTTTTCGGCCTGGGCCGTGGCGAGCACCTGCGAGGCGCGCGCCGGATCGCCCGAGCGCGCGAGCTCGGCGGCATATTCCAGGCGATTTTCTGCGTTTGGCTCGACGCTTGCGAGCAGCTCCCGCGCACCGAGCACGAGATCCCGACGACTCACCGCAAGCGCGGCGCGCGCCACCAAGCGACAAGCCAGGGCCGTGCCCTTGCCCGGCAACGCGACGTCAGCCGCGCGATCACGCAAGAAGTCGAGCGCAGCACGTCTGGCCAGCTCGCGCACGATGGCCACGCGCGCCAGATCCGGAGTGCTGGCCGCCGGGTTGTCCTCGAGGGCCAAAATCCCAGCCAGCTCTTGGCTGCCTGCCGAGGTCGTGGCCAATGCATACAGCGCACGCGGCGACGTCCCGCCCGCAGTCAGGTGCAAGAGCGGCAAACTCTCGACCAAGGGTCCGTCTTCGACCTGCACCGCGACCTTGCGCTCGGCATCCAAACCGGCCAAGCGTGTTTGCAAGCGTGACAGCGCGCTCGCGGGTAGCGCAGCCAACACCGGGGCCGGTCGTGGGATCGAGCGCAGCGATTGAGCCAAGCGCTCACCGGGTCCGGGCAGGGCTTTGGGTACGACCGGCTTGGCTGCGCTGGGAGGCGGCGGCGCTTTGGCCGGCGCGCAAGCGAGTAGGAGCGACAGTAGCAGCAGCGAGCGACGCATCAGAACCGGAACTGGCCCAAAAAGCTCAGCTCACGCTGGTCGAGCTTATTGCCAACCGGCGCAGCACCGGGAAAGTCGGGCCCGAAGCTCCCGGCGCGTTTGCCGAGGGCGTTCGGGAACCGAAACATGCCGCCGATGTGAATGCCGTGGGCAACCGTGAACAGCACGCCTGCCTCCAGCGGGATCGTGAAATAGTCGCCGAAATTTTTGAGTGGCCCGTGCAGCCCCGTGCCGACGAATGGCGCGATCACGTGCGTGGGCTGGAAGTAGAACCAGATCGGCACGTGGAGCTCGTCGCCATTGCCGCCGTTCCGCTGGTTCAATGCGACATAGAAGCTCGGGTCGTAAACCAGCGCCACCTTTTCCGCAAAGTTGGCGCGACCGAGGACGCCCGCTTGCACACCGACGAACAGCTCCGGGCTAAACTGGCGAAACGGCACGCCGAGATGCAAATCGACTTCGTAGTTGCGGCCGCCGCTCAGGAAAATCACCGAGCCGAAGCCGACGTCGTTGTACGTGTCGCTGAATTTGGGATCGGTTGCGCCGCTGTTCAAGCGCAGCCCTCGCTCGTGAGTGATGCCGATCATCACGTGCCGACCGACGCCCCAGAAGAAGTTGATAGGGAACTCTACCGGCTGAAAAACAGCGTCCTTCGACAGGTTGAAGCGGATCAGCTCGGGCCGCGCCGGGCTGCCCGTGAGCTCGAAGTCGCCCTTGGGCAGCAAGAAGCTTTGGCGCGTCCATTCCTGAGCGCGGGCAGCGCGCGGCGCGATAGCGAATCCTAGCAGCAGCGCGAGAGTGGCAAGCTTGAATTTGTTCACGTCGCGAGCAGGCTAGCACTAGACCCCGCGCGCCTGGCAAGCCTCAACCGGGGCTGAACATGATCGGGTAGCTCACGGTCACGATGCCGGCCTCGGGCGTCGGAAAGGACAAGCCATAGAAGGCCGCTACGACGCACGACACGACGCCGCTGTCTGGAAGATCACTGCCGCCGTTCTGCACAGTGGTCACACTGCCTTCGCGACTGATCACGAAGCGCGCGGTCACCCGGCCCGTGAGGTTCGGATTGGCGCGCAGTCCGGTCTCGTAGCATTGGCGAAATCGGCCGTAATTTTGGCGCACGATGCGCTGCACGACCTCGGGCGGCAGATGCCCACTCACGGTGCTGATCGGGAAACGCACGCTTGGCACCTTGGTCTTGTGAGTACCGCCTACCCGACCGACGCCAGTACCGAAGCCATCGCCGCAATTGCTGCCCGTGCAACTGCCCGGCAAGCCGAGGGCGTCACCGATGCCGCCGATGCCCACGCCGACGCCGTGTCCGCCGCCGCCGTTGTCCGGGCCGCCCAAGCGCAGACCGCCGAAGCCACCGGACTCGCCGGGGCCTCCGAACATGCCACCATCGGCGTCGAAGTCGTCATGACCGAGCGCTGGGTCGCGCAGGAACGGTGAGCCGCTATTTTCACTCGTCGACAGCGAGCCGAGCAGCTCGATCATACCGAACGTGCGCGCGACCTCTTTCAGCTGCGCATGCGAGAGCTGCACCTCGGGGTGGTCGCCACGCACCGCCGCACGGTGATTGCTGACAGGCGTGTTCGGTTTGCCCATCGCGCCTTCGCGTCCCTGCGCTGCTTCCGCCGGTTTGCCGGCTGCACTCTCCTGGCTGCCCGCTTGATTGGCGTTGGATTCCTGCTCTTCCAATTCGCGCTGCGCGTTCGCGCTCAAGTACTGCTTCATCAGGATCAGCCGCTCGTTGTCCAGCCCCTCGTCGTCGGTCAAACCCAGCGCCGGCATCCAAAACGCGAAGCCGCCGATCAGCGCGGCGACCGCCGCGAAACTGCTGGCGAGTGCCGCGAGCAACGAGCGATCCACGCTGGCTAGACCAGCGCGCGGCGTGGTCTTGCCGGCCGGCACGTTGGCGAAGCGAAATTTCAGCATGCCGAGCTTCAGCTCCACGACCGTCCCGGACAGCAAGGGCACGCTGGTCGCCTGGCTCGGCAGCGCATACGGATCGCTCGCTCGTTTGACGCTCACTTCGGCCCCTCGCGGAACGACCACGTGCGGCGTGCCGTCTTGCAGCTCGACCAAGCGTGCGCTCGCTGCGCCGAGCTGCGCTGCGGCAAGCTCGAAATCCACGTGCTCGGCCGCCGAGCTCTCACCGATGGTGAAGGTTTCAGCAGCATTCAAGTGACGCGCAAACAAAATCGTCGAGCCCCACAGGCCCATCACTTCCAGCGCTTCGAGCGCGTCTCGCTCGAATTCTCCGGGCTCGAGCGCGCCCTGTTGGAGCAAGCGGTGGGTCGGCGCATCCAGCGCTCTTTCGTGCTCACTTGCGTGATCGACTTCTGCAGCGCTCACGAAAGCGAACGGCGACGGGGGGCGGGCATGAAATGAACGGAGCTCGGGCTGCACGTGTGCCATGAAAGGATCCTCCTGGTTCACGCGAACGAAGCGTGCGTGAGCAAAGCCGAGCGGCCCCGCTGAGGTGGGCCGCTCACTCACTCCCGGGCGACGAGATTGTCGCCTTGGCAGCGTGTCGTTCGGTGTCGCCTAGACCGACAACCCCTGCCCCGCGGAAGTTCCAAAAAATCGCGCGCCCCGCCGGGCCAAGCCACAAGCTCCGCGGCCGATGCCGGAAAACGCAAAGGACGCGAACCTTTCCATTTGCAGTGCTCCGTCGATGCGTCCGCTGAACCACAGGCAGCACTGCCACACCTACATTGCTTTTATCCGCGTGGCGAACGACGCGGCAACGCGGGCCACGCTGCGGAAGCGACCGCGTACAAAGACGAAGAGAAGTGTCGATCAAGCGCTCTCAGATCCGTCCATGGCTCGGAAATCGTGTTACGCTAGAGCTGAGGATCGAGAGTTTGTCCGAGGAGAAGCCGCCTGATTACCTCCACGCCGAGGACCCGGACGAGCGCACAGCCATCGTCAGTCTGTCGGAGCTGCGCAGTGCGCCGCGCAGGCAATCGAAGGACCGCCACCTCTTGGTTCGCGTTAAGGGCGCAGAGCTCGGGCGCGTTTCGCGCTTGCCGCCGGAACAGTTCCGCATCGGCCGCAGCCAGGATTGCGAGCTGTGGCTGGGTGACGACGGCGTAAGCCGCAAGCATGCCCGCATTTTCAAGGAATCGACGGTCTACCTGATCGAAGATACCGAGTCGGCCAACGGCACGTTCGTACAAGGTCAACGCGTGTCACGTCAGGTGCTACGCGATGGTGACGTGATCCAGTTCGGTCCGACCGCCGTCTTTCGCTACACCATCACCGACGAGAGCCAAGAGGCGCTACTCCAACAACTGTACGACGCCAGCGTGACCGACGCGCTGACCAGCGCCCACAACCGCGAGCACTTCGACACACAACTGCGTTCGGAGCTCTCCTACGCGCGGCGCCACAAGGTGGACGTGTCGCTGGCCTTCTTCGACGTCGATCACTTCAAGAAGGTGAACGACACACATGGTCATCAAGCCGGCGACGCGGTGCTGGTGGGACTGGCCAACACCATTCGCGCCATGATCCGCAATGAGGACGTGTTCGCGCGCTACGGTGGTGAGGAATTCGCCTTGATCTTGCGCGGCATCGACGGCACGGGCGCGCACAGCGTGGGCGAACGCCTGCGTGACCGGGTAGCGAAGATGCGGGTCGAGCACGAGGGCAAGCTGCTTTCGGTCACCGTCAGCGTCGGCTGCTCGTCCTTCGCCGAGCTGGACGAAAAGACGCCGGAAGCGCTGGTGAGCAGCGCCGATAAGCGCCTGTATGCCGCCAAGCACGCGGGCCGAAATCGCGTCGTGTCGCGCGGCTGAAGGCCGTCCGCGTTGCTACTTTCTGCCCAAAGCACTACCACTCTGCGCCGCGCATGCGGACAGACGAAGAAGCCCCCGCCCTAGCCTCATCGGGAGCCGAAAGCACGCTGGAAGCCGTCCAGCAAGCGTTGGACTCCAGCGACGACGAACGCGGGCTCGAGCACCTGTTCCCGAACGGCAATCCTGCTCGCCCGAAGCGACTGTGGTGGGCGTTGGCCGCGCTCGTACCGGTGTTCCTGCTGATGGCCTGCGACGGCCACTTCGGCCTGAGCGTGCCGGTGTGTGCGGCTGCACTCTTGATCGCGACCTTTGCGGTACTCGATGCGCTTGGCACCTTCGACGATGCGGCGCTCGCCAGCGACGCGCGCGCGTCCGAAGTCCCCGCCCCGAGCATCCCGAGCGTGCGCGATGTCGCGCCTAGGCTGGCCGAGCTGGGCTTCGCGCTGGTGCTGACGGTCGTCGCACTCCGGCTGGCCGTGGCCGGGGTGTTGCCGCGGCCGGTGCTGAGCGCGGGGCTGCTCGTCACGCTTGGGCTGACCGCGATCGTGATCGCGCTCTGCCGCGTGGCGGAAGCGTTGCGCATCTTCGCCGCTGAAGGCACGCGTTGGTTCGCTCGGCGCGGCTTTTGGCTCGTGCTGCTCAACGTGCTCTTGTACGTACCGCTGCTCGGCAGCTACTCGCTCAGCGATCCCTGGGAAGTGCACTACGGGGAAGTGGCCCGTGAAATGCTCGCGCGGGACGATTGGCTCTCGCTGTGGTGGGCACAAGACGGCTGGTTTTGGTCGAAGCCAGTCTTGGACTTCTGGCTGCAGGGCGTGAGCTTTTCACTCACCGGCGTGCACTTCATGCCCGACCAAATGCTGGCTGCCGCAAGCTCTGGGCTTTCGCCCGCGCCGGAGTGGCCCGCGCGTCTGCCTGTCTTCCTGCTCACGGTCGTCGCCACCTACCTTCTGTACAAGGCCGTCGCGAAGGCCTTCGGCGGACGCGCCGGCTTCGTGTCGGGCTTGGTGCTCACGACTGCGCCGTATTGGTACCTGATTGCGCACCAGAGCATGACCGATATGCCGTACGTGGCGCCGCTCACTGCAGCGCTCTCGCTGGTGGTGCTCGGGATGTGCACCGACGCCGAAGCGCCGCTTCAGACCTTCGAGCTTCGCGTGGGCGCACGCGTGCTGCGCTTGTCGGCCTTTCACCTGCTGTTCGGCACCATATTGCTCTCGGTATTGCCGCAGCTGGTGTACCTGTTGACGCGCAACGTCGCGCTCCAGCTGCACGCGCCGCATTTTGGATTTCGCTGGCATTTGGATGAATTCGTCGCGGGCTCGGGCGGGGGCAACTGTGGGCTACCCGGCAACGAAGCCTGTCGCTGGGTCGAGCCCGCCAATCAAGTGTTCCAGCCGGCGCTCGGCGCGCTGATCTGGGGCGGCGCGCTCGGGTTACTGTTGTTCGTCAATCGTGGCGAGCGCCGCGCGCAGCGCTTGTACTTCCTCGGCGCCTGGTATTTCACCGCTCTGTCGGCGCTGGCCAAGGGCGCGCCGGGGCTGGTGCTACCGATCGTGATTGCGCTCGCGGGCATCGGCGCCGCGCGCCGGTACAAGGACTTCGCGCGCCTGGAGTTGGTCGGGCTGTGCTTGATCTTCGCCTGTATCTGCTTGCCCTGGTACATGCAAATGTACATGCGACACGGCGCGCCGTTCACGGACCGCTTGCTGTTCCACGACATGTACAAGCGCGCCTTCGTGCATGTGCACGACACCAACACCGGCGACGACGTGAGCTTCCGCTATTACGTCTGGCAGCTCGGCTATGGGCTATTTCCTTGGGCCGGCTTCGGCGCGGCAGGGCTGCTCTGGTGGCAGCGAAAGAGAGACGAAGCCGACCAGGCACAAGCCGAAGTGATGAGCTTCATGGCGCTTTGGTTCACGGTCGCCTTCGCCATGTTCACCGTCACCCTGACCAAGTTCCATCACTACGCCTTGCCGACCGTGCCACCGATCGCCGCGCTCACCGGCGTGATGCTCGATCGCGCGCTCGGCCCGGCGCAGCTCGCGCGGCCAAGACAGGCTCTGGCCTATTTTTCTGGGCTGTCCGTCAGCGCAGGTCTCTTGCTGTACGGCGCGCTGCGGCTGTTTCCCGGGGCCTGGAATGGACGCCTGACGGAGGGTCATTTGCCGCCCAGCGCGCCGCTCTTGGGCGGATCACTGCTCGCCTGCGGCGGGTTGCTCGCGCTCTACACACTGAAAAAGTTCGGCCAAACGGCGTGCGGCGAGGACGGTTCGTTCGAGGCCAAATACGAACGGGCAGTGCTCGCGTTGCTGGGCGTGGCCGCGGCGGTCCCGATCGTGCTCGTGGGGCGTGACCTGTCGACCACGGTCCTCAACGACGTCGAAGGCCAAGCGCGACTGCTGCACTTGTTCACCTACAACTATCGCCGGCCGTGGCCCAGCGATTCGCTCGGCTTCAGCGGCGTGTTCCGCGCGTTTACCTTGGTCTGTGCCGTGCTAGCGCTCGGTTTTGCCTGGCCGAGCCTGCGACGTCACTCACTCGCGTTGTTTGCGCTGGTCGCCGTGGCCTGGACCGCATGGGGGCTCGACGTATACTTGGTGAGCGCCGCACCCCATTGGGGCCAGCGTGAAACGATCCTGGCCTACTACGCTGCGCGCAAAGGCCCAGAAGAGCCGTTCGTCGCCTATCAAATGAATTGGAAGGGCGAGAATTTCTACACCGGTAACCGCGTGCCCGCGTTCGTCTCCAGCGGCGCAAAATTCAAGAGCTGGATTGGCGAACAAAAAAAGAAAGGCACCAAGGTGATGTTTTTCACCACCGAGCACAGCCGCATCGCCGCGCTGAAAAGCGAGCTCGGCCCGGTCAAGGACTTCAAGCTGCTCACGGGCCGTGAGCTGAACAACAAGTTCACCGTAGCGCGGGCAGAGCTCTAGCGAATCCCACATGGAAGCGAAGCGCGCACCGCGGGTAAAACTGAGCCTCGTCATCCCTTGCTTCAACGAGGAGAAGACGCTCGAGGCCTGCGTGGGCAAGGTGTTGGAGATCGCCGATGACGACTTGGAGCTCGAGCTGATCATCGTCGATGATTGTTCCCGGGACTCGAGCCGAAGCGTCGCCGCTCGTCTGGTTGAGCGCATACCCGGGCTGAAGCTCTTCCAGCACGATGTGAATCGAGGCAAGGGCGCCGCACTCAGGACGGGCATCGCTCACGCCACGGGTGACTTCGTCGCCATCCAGGACGCCGACTTGGAATACGACCCGATGGACTTGAAGCGCCTGCTCGTCCCGCTTCGCAAAGGAGAGGCGGATGTCGTGCTCGGCTCACGCTTCCTCTCTCACGGCTATCACCGCGTGCTCTACTTTTGGCATTCGATCGGCAACCGGTTCCTGACCTTGCTCTCGAACATGCTGACTGATCTGAACCTGACGGACATGGAGACTTGCTACAAAGTCTTTCGCCGTGACGTGATTCAGAAAATCGCGATCGAAGAGGACCGCTTCGGGTTCGAGCCTGAAATAGTGGCCAAGATCGCCCAGGCACGCCTGCGCATCTACGAGATGGGGATCTCTTACCGGGGCCGCACCTATGCCGAGGGCAAGAAGATTGGCGTCCAAGACGGCGTGCGAGCCTTGTATTGTATCCTCAAGTACAACCTGCACGACGCACCCTGGATCATCCAGTTTTTCTTCTATGTCTTCATCGGGGGCGCGTCGGCAGTCGTAAACCTGCTGCTATTTCTGGCCTTGCTGCCGACGCTCGGCGTCTCGACGGCAGCCCTGCTGGCATTTTTCGTCGCCGCAGCCGTCAACTATTTCCTGTCCGTGCAGATCCTCTTTCGTCGCAAGGCCAAGTGGAGCTCGTTGATCGAGATTCTGGTGCTCTCGTGCGTCGTGGCGGTGGTCAGCCTCGTCGATCTGTACTCGACACGCTTCTTGGTCGGTACCGGACTCCGACCGGTGTTGGCCAAGTCTGCAGCCACCGCGATTGGGCTAGGGCTGAACTTCGCCGGGCGCCGGCTGCTGGTCTTCCCGGAAAAGGCTCGCCCGGACTGGAAGCCCCAAGGCTAGCCGAGGGGTGTCGCGTCCGAAGCCTCGGCGCTCGAGGACGGAGGCTGATCGATGGCCAAGTAGCCCGGCATTTCCTCGATCCGCTCGATCCATGAGCGAATCGCGGCGTAGGGCTCGAGGCTGATGCCAGCCTGCGGAGCAGAGTGCGTGTACGCATACAGCGCGATGTCGGCGATCGTGTAGCCGTGGTCGGTCAAGTGCGTGTAGTCGTGCAGCCGCTCTTCCAGAATACGCAACGCTCGGCTGCCCTGGCGCTGCCAAGCCTCGAGCTCCTCGGGCCGCGTGGGGACGGCGTCGGGAAAAGTACGTCGAAAGCGAGCGCGACCGATCACTTGAGCCACGTTGCTCTGTTCGAAACACAGCCATTCGAGCACGCGCGTGCGCGCGAGCCCGGGCGCTGGCAAGAGCGCGGTACCCTCGGCCAAGTGCATCAGGATCGCACTCGATTCGCGCAGGCAGGTGCCGTCCGCTAGCTCGAGCACCGGCACCTGGCCGAGCGGATTTTTGCGTAAGAACGACGGCTGGCGCGCCTCTCCGGCGAGGATGTCGATAGGCCGGGTTTCGAACGCCACGCCCAGCTGGCTGAGCAGCAAGCGGATCTTGTAACAGTTTCCCGAGAACAGGTAGTCGTACAGGACCGGTTTACTGGTCATGGGGCTACGCCTGGCTTTCGTAGTCGATCATGCGCACCCCGCGTTTGGCCTTTTCGGCTTCGGTGGCCGCACGCAGCTTTTCGTACAGGGCCACCACGTCGGTTTTGATTTCCCGCACGTGGAGCTCGGGCGTGGACTTGTCGAAGGTCTTGAGCAGCAGGTTTCCGGTGCCCATCACGCGCTGGAAAAAAGGGCGGTCGACGGTGTAGTCGGCGATTCGATACAGATCGATTTGCTCGAGGCGCTTGGACAGCACGCCGGTCTCGACCACGATCCGACGCGTGGTCACCCGGTACAACTTGGAGCCCCGATGCCACCAGCGCGGGAGCAGCCAGAGGCCGAGCGTGAGAACCACCAGCAACAGCACGGAGACGCTGGGCACGAGCGCGCGCCGGCCTTCGAAAAGGACGAGCTCGCCCGAGTGGTCGCTATCCGAGTCCACCACCACGACTGGTTCCCGCCGCGCTCGGCTGGCTCACGCCTGGAGCAGGCGCTTGAGCTCTTCTTTGATGATCGTTTCGGCCAGCGTGGGCACGACTTCCCACACTACTTGCTCGACCACCTCCCGCGACAACGAGAGCACGGCCTCTACCTGAGCGTGATTTAGGCCCAAGCCGCCGAGCTTGCCGGCAAAATCAGCAGGCAGCGCGGGCGGTGCCGCCGCCGGTGCAACTCGGGGCGCCACTGCCGCGGGCGGTGCCGCCGCAACCGGCGACGAGCCCGCCTCGCGCCCAGAGGCGCTGCCCAGCGTGGGTCGCGCGGGGGCGATCGGCTGCACGGGGACGACTTGCGCCGGAGGGGGTGAAGCCGACAGGCCAGGAGTCGTCGTCGCACCGTAGGCCAAGGTTTGGACCCGTGGGCGGCCAGCGCCGGCGTCCGCCACCTTCGCGCTAGCCGACGGCATGACGACCGGAGCCGGCGCGACGGCGGTCATCACCGGCGCGCTGGCCGCGCGGCGAGCGATGGTGGTCACCTTCTCCAGCAACTGCTGGGTGTCGAACGGCTTGTCGACGAAGTCGTCGGCGCCCACGGCGCTTCCGCGCGCTCGATCGTAGGGCTGCTGCTTGCTCGACAGCATCACGACGGCGACATTCGGCGAGGCCGCTTTGATTTTTTGGCAGAGCTCGTAGCCGCCTGCGTTGTCGAGGCCGGCATCTACCAGTGCAACCTGGGGGTTCTCCCCGAGCTTGCGCAGTGCCTCGTCCGCGCTTTCGCAGAGAACGGTCCGAAAATCTTCGCCCGCGAAGGTGATTTCAAGCACCTTGCGCATGGTTTTGCTGTCATCGACAGCCAACAACGTGGTGGTCACGGAGTCCTCCGGTGTGACGTATGGACGAAGCCGGATCATCGGGTTCCACCCAAAAACTGTCAAGGATTTCGCCAAGCTTGCCGCAGAGTCGGCTATATAAGTCCCAATACCGTCGCATTTCGGCGGCCATTTGTCGGCCCCGGCCGGCGGCATCCGTCAGCGGAGCATGAACCAGTCGACGTCGGGCGTGAGCTCGAGGTGAAAATGGTTCTTGTGGGCCGGATTGTAGTTGGGCGTCAGGATGCTGTTGAAAACGTGCGCCGAGGCGGCTGCGCACACCAAATCGTGGAGCTCGCGAGCTTCGGCTGAGTCCGGATTCGGTGGCAGCGCCGCGGGCCCACACTGCGCCCCGCCGAGCTGACCGTGGAAGTGATCGAGCACGTTCAGCACCTCGCCGTTGTCTTTGCGCAGCTCGCGCACGTCGATCGCCAGCGCGCCTTGGTGGCGACGCGCCCAGTCGGTCATCGGCCAGCTCTTGGCCGGTGGGCGCCAGGCCGAGAAGATTCGTACCTCGGCGATCGAGTGCGCCCGCAAGACCTCGGCGAAGTCGTCGAGCGAAAGCACCAGCCGACAATCGAAGATCTCCCAGGGCACGCTGGCTCGTTCGCGGTCCGGGAAATCGGTGCGATAGAGCACGCCCCCCAGCTTGCCGGTCAAGCGAACCGGGATCTTCACGCCGCGCTTGGGCTGCTCGCGCGAATACGGGACCTGCCGTTGGTCCAAGAGCGCGAGGCAGGCGTCCGCTGTGAGCTGTCCGTAGGCCTCGGCCCGAGACCCCGGGGCGTGGCTGAGCGGGGTCGGCTTGGCGTGCCGAACGGCGTGCGGGCCGTGCGCGTGCGCCTTGGCCTTGGCCTTGGGCTTCGGTTTGGGCGGATGCGTCGAGGTGGCGCCGAGCACGAACATGCCCAGCACGGCGCTGACGATCCAAGGCAGACTCACCCCTTTAGCCTGGCCCGAAGTGGGCAGAAGGGCCAAATCCGGGCCCAAGTCGAGCAACGAATTGGCGAAGCTCGTCACAATTTGACGAACTGTGCGAAAGAGCAAAGGATCTCCCTGGTGATGTCGTCGCAGAGCCCGCCCCTCAGCAAACGAGCCCGCTCGGTGCTGTACGCGGTCGTCACCGAATTCATCGCCACCGCCGAGCCCGTCGGTAGCCGCACGCTGACGCGCAAGTATGGCTTCTCGCTGTCGGCCGCCACGATCCGAAACGAGCTCGCGGATCTGGAAGACTCGGGCTACCTCGCGCAGCCGCACACCTCGGCCGGGCGCGTCCCGACCGAAGCCGCGTATCGCCTGTTCGTCGACGCGTTGATGAAGGTGCGAGAGGTGTCGCACACGGACGCAGCGCGCATCAAGGATCGCTTCGCCCACCTGACCGCGGACTCGGACATCTTGCGCGAAACCGGCAAGCTGCTTTCGGATTTGAGCGGCGCGCCGGCGGTGCTCGTGCGTGCGCGCACCGAAACGCGCACACTGCTCACGCTGCGCTTCATCCCCACGCGCCCGTTCGAGCTATTGAGCGTGATCGTGTTCTCTGACGGTACCGTCGAAAACCGCTTCATCCAGGTGGAGAAGTCGGTCAGTGAGCACGAGCTGGAGCGCGTGCACAACATGCTGAACGAAGTCGTCAAGGGTCGCACGCTGGCGGCGATCCGCGAATACTTCGTGACCGATGCCAGCCATCACGCGGACGAGATCGCAAGCTTGCGTCAGCTCGGGCTGTCCTTGGTGCGCGCCGCGACGGACAACGCCACGCGCGGGGTAGACGTGGTGATTCAAGGCCAATCACGGCTGCTCGAGAGCCCGGAGTTCGGCAACGTCGAGCGCGTACGCGAGCTCTTGTTCGCGCTCGAAGACCGCGAGCGTTTGCTGGCACTGCTCGACCGAACACTGGCCTCGGCGCACGTAAATGTGTTCCTTGGTGAGGAAACGGAGGCGATGGTCGGCTTCCCCGTCAGCCTCGTGGCCGCGCCCTATCGGGAAGAAGGCGGCGAGGCCAGCGGCGCGGTCGGCGTGATCGGCCCGACCCGCATGGACTATCCGTTCGTCGTGCCGCTGGTGGGCGCGACCGCCAATGCGATGAGCGCCGTGATCGCACGGCTTCGGGATCCCAAGCGCCAGGCCAAAGGCGAGTGAGAACGCGCGAGTGACAGCGCAGGCGAGCCCCTCTACTATCGGTCGTCCATGGCTACTAGCTCGCACATCGACCAAGCGCTGACTTTCGCCGAGGCTTCCATGTACGAGGCTGCGCTGCGCACGAGCGCGGCATTGCTCGAGCTGGATCCGCGCGCGGCGATGCGCTTGTTCATCAGTGCCTGGATGCTGGGTGCGCTCGGCGAACGAGAAACCGCCAAGCACGGGTTGGAAGTCGCCGTCGAGCGCGCGGTGGACTCGGGCAATCTCGCGCTTTCGGTGGCCGCGGCCTGCAAATTGCGCGAATTCGGCGGGGACGGCGCGGCCGCGCTCTCCACGATCGCCAAGGCTTTCGCCAAAGGCTCGCCGCGTCTGCTCGACAAGCGCGGCGCGCCGCCGGACCTGCCCGGGGTCGGCGCGGGCTTCTCGCCGCTGCCCGAGACCCTTTCGGGCAAAGACTTGCTGGAAAAGGCGGCCGCCAGCGTCGAGGCCAGCGTCGAGGCGTTCGAAGCCGACCGCAGCGCAGGCGTGCCTCCCCAGCTATCGCCCCAGATCTTGTTCTCCGCGCTCGACGAGAAGGGTCTGTACGCCATGATCGAGATCTTGGACATGCGCGTCGTGCCGCATGGCGGTGTGCTCGTAGAGGAGGGCAGCACGGGCGACGAAGCGTTCTTCGTGGCACGCGGTGAGCTCGACGTACAAAAGGCGTCGAGCACGCCGGGCGCACCGCCGATCGCCTTGGCGCGCCTGGCCAGTGGCGCTTTGTTCGGAGAGATGGCGCTGCTTTCGCGCGCGCCACGTACGGCAACGGTGCGCGCGGCGCTACCCAGCGTGGTGCTCGTGGCCAAGAAGGCCGCTCTCGATCGCGTGGTGGCAAGCGCGCCCGGCGTCGGTCGCGCGTTCGCCGAGTTCTGTCGGCGGCGCATGCTCGAAAATCTGATGCGGACCAATTTCGTCTTGCGCGCGGCCAGCCCCGCCGAGCGCCCGGCATTGGTCGAACGCTTTTTGATTCGTACCTTCGAGGCCGGCGACAAAATCGTGACGCAGGGCTCGCAGCCGGAGGGCCTGCACCTGATCGCGCTGGGTGAGGTTGCCGTCGTGCACCGCGACGAAAACGACAACACCAGCACGGTCGTGGCCCACCTCGGCCCGAGTGAGGTGGTCGGTGAAGTGGCGCTGGTGTTGCGACGCCCCGCGATCACGGATGTCGTCGCGCACCACCCGACGGTGACGCTGTTCTTGCCTCGTGAGCGGCTGATGGATCTGGTCAAGGCACACCCCAAGGTGTTCGTCGATCTGTACGAGCTAGCCGTGAAGCGCGACGAAGAGACGAGTCACATGGCCACGGAAGAAGCCGCCGAGCCCGACGACTTCGTGATCGTCTGAGCGACGCCGCGCTTCGACCTCACCAGAGCGTCGCCCAGTGCGCGCCGAAGCCGCCGCCCGAAAGCGGCGAGACCATCAGCGAACCTGGCACACCGAGCGTCTCGGAGAAGCTCTTGCCGACGCTGCTACCGATGGCTTCGCCGAGCAGAGCGCCCGACACGATGTCCGAAGCGAAGTGGTGGTCCCCGAACCACATGCCGCCCGCGACGCCCAACGCAAGCGGGTAGCCCAGGAAGGACAGCACGCCGAGCTCGGGATTCGAGGCACGAAACGCGGACGCGAAGGCGAACATCACCGCCGTGTGCCCGCTCGGCCACGCGCCGACCCCACGTTGAAACGGCGCGTAGTCGCGCGCGTCTTCGGGATCATCGAGCCTGTCGGACGCACTCGGGTCCTTGCCTCCGTTGGGCCATTGGCGGCCAACGCCCACCTTCAGAATGCCGACCACGCCGTAGGTCAACAAGCCTGCCTGCAAGAGTGGCGCGATCACCCGCTGCGCCGAGCACGAGTCCGCTGCGACACTGGCGCCGTAACCCACCAGCAAACCCGCGCCGAGCGCGTACGGCGTCCACACGCTGACCGGTTCGAGGTTGGGCTTGCCGAACGAGTCGCGCTGGGCAACCAGGCGCAGCTCGTGGTCGAGGCCCGTGCTGAAGCCGAAGGGCGTCACGATGGCCAGCGCAGTCAATGTGAGCGGCACGGGGCGCGCGAAATTTTCGCCGCTGCGGGACAGGCGCGACCACGGTTTGGTCCCCACGCAAGACGGCTCGGCCCGCGCCGGCAGGGCCCTGGCCAGCACCCCGAGCACGACGCCTAGCCCCAACAATCGGCCCGAAAGAGCTAGCTGACGTCCGTGGCGGCCTGCCAAGCGCATGTCCCGTCGCGAAGTATGTCCGGCTTCTGGACGAATTCCGCAGCTTTCCGGTCGGCCTTGCCGCCCCAGGCTCGACCTGACGCTTGACCCGACCCGAACCGAACGCTAAGCCGGGACCCCATGAAGAGCTCGTTTCGGTTCCTTAGTGTCGTGGTGTCCGCAGTCGCAGTGCTGCTCGGCAGCGCGCAGGCCCACGCTCAA
>Ga0247773_1000237_pt1 | contig 26035 bp, 24 predicted proteins | sample UWRJL092311B6_FD_179934 | JGI IMG/M metagenome (GOLD analysis project Ga0247773, IMG submission 179934) | Plant litter microbial communities from Arlington Agricultural Research Station in Wisconsin, United States - UWRJ-L092-311B-6 | ecosystem: Environmental > Terrestrial > Plant litter >... | reverse complement strand
GGTGCTGGGTGCTGGGTGCTGGGTGCTGGGTGCTGGGTGCTGGGTGCTGAGTGCTGGGTGCTGGGTGGCAAGCGCTGGAGGATGCGGGGCGCCGGGACGATGATCCCGGCGCCCCGTTTTTGTGTGGCGCGATGCGGCCGCTGTATTATCTCGCGACGTCGATCTAATGTTTGAACGCAGCGCCGGTGGACGGGGCCGGTTCGCGTTCGGCTGAGCGGATCGGTCGAGTGGCGATCGAGCGACTTGGCCGTGACGGATGGCGGGTCGTCCGTGGCGTTGGAGGGCGGGGAAGCGGCTGGGCGGACGTCGTATCTCCATCCCCACACGCCCAAGGCAGTGAAGGCCGGTTTCGCGACCACGCGCCCCGTGTTCGTGGCGAGCGGATCGCGGGGTAGCGGAGCGATGCATATCGTGGATGAGCGCGCCTGGCTTCCATGGCGCGACGTATGTTTGCCTTGATCGTGCGGCTCAGCATTTCTTCGGACGATGACTTCTCCCAACCGCGAGCCGGTGCCGGCTCGATCCACTGCGCTGGTGCCACCCGGGGCTGCGTCGGTGGCGCCCGCGGCCGCCGCGCCTTCCGCTGTCGCCGATTCGCCGGCCGGGCGGGAAGATGCCGCCGGTCTGCTCGGCATCATCGCGGAGACGGCGATCGCGTTCCCGATCTGCTATGCGGCGGCGGCGATGGTGACGGCGGAGCACGCGTCGGCGTGGGGCTTCGGCGCGGCGGTGGTGTGGATGGCGCAGACGTTCGCGCTGAATCGCGCGGGGCCACCACGGCGGGTGCCGCGCTACTTCGCCGCGCTGGTCGGGTCTGCGCCGGGATCGCGGAAGCTGTTCACGGCGGGTGGCGAGGCGTTGCCGGCCGGCTTCCGGCGCGGCTCGCTGGGGCCGAACGAGGCGGAGATCCTGCGCTTCGCCGGCCGCTTGCGCGGGCTGGACGCGGAGGCGTGGGCGCGCGTGCTCCATCCGCCGCGCACCGTGCGGCGCGGTGCGCTGGAGGACGCGCGCCACGCGCTGGCGCATCGCTGGGCCGAGCGCGCCCTCCGCCGCACCGGCCGCGACGGCGATGCCAGCGCGGCGCTCGCCACCCTTCTCCGCGCGGAGTTCCGCGAGGTGCACGCCACGGCCGACATGCACGCGCCTTCGCACGCCCATGCGGCCGCGCTCGCCCTGCTGGCGCGCGACGCGATCCCGTCGTGGGTGTTCCGCTGGCTGTACGCGCCCTTCGAGCCGGTGATCCCCGTCCGCGAGATCGAGCTCGATCTCGCCCGATGAACATCGTGCCGAACGACACGCCGCTTCTCGGCGAGCCGGCGATCGCCTCCGCACCGGCAACATCGCCCGCCGCCACGCCGGCCGAGGACGATCACGACGCGGTGAGCCTGCTGGATCGCGGATGGGTGCTCTTCCCGTCACTGTTCGCGCTGCTGGCGGTCGGGATCTTCCTGGTCGCCCTCGTGCGGCCGGAGCACGACCAGCAAGGATTGGCGATCCTGCTGGTCCTGGCGCCGTACGTTTTCGCGTTCTTCGCGGCCACGCTCCTGCGAAAGAGGCGGAAGTCACGCGCGCCGGCGGTTTTCTTCCCCTTCACCGGCGCCGCGCCCGCCGAGCTGCCGCCGGTGGAGGCGCTCGGTCCCGACGCGATCTCCATCATCGCGCTGATCGAACGGTCCGCGGCGCTGGACGCGCGGGGATGGAACGAGGTTCTTCGCCCCATTCGCAAAGGGTACCAGGGATTGAAGCTGGAGGCCGCCCAGCGCGCGGTCGCACGCGCCGAGGCGGCGCTGGGCGTGGAGCGCGAGCCCGCGAAGGCCGCCCTGGCCGCGCACGTACGCTCCGCCTTCGCCGCGGAAAGCGCCACCGCAGACATGCTCGCGCCGTCGTTCGTCTACGCCGCGGGGCTGGGCCTGCTCGCCCGCGACGCGCTCTCGGGCGACGAGCTGCGCGCGCTGTATGAGCCGATGGAGCCGGTGATCCCGCTGAGCTCGCTCCCGATCTCGAAGGATCGGCTGGGCCGCGGACGCCGGGTCACCTTCGGCGTGGGGAGATGAGGGTCCAGGCGAGTTAAAACACGGCGGCGCGGCAGGAGATTCCTGCCGCGCCGCTGTCGTTGCGTCTCCGGGATGATCGGGATCCATCGCAACTCGATCACGGAGACGCGGGTGATCGAGCCGTCGTGGCTCAGAAGTTCAGCCGGTACAGCGCCTCGCTTTGGCGGCGGACGAAGGATTCGGGGACGTGGCGCAGGAGGAGGTTGCGGGCGCCGCGGGCCAGGGGGTTGGAGAGGTGCGCCATCTTCCCCATCCGCCACGAGGTGTCGACCACCTTCCGCGCCTTGGGTTTGCGGACGCGCTGGTAGTCGGCGTAGGCGAGCTGGGGATACAGCGTCGCCGCCAGGTACTCGCCCAGCACCCACGCGTCTTCGATCGCCTGCGCGCCGCCCTGGCCCAGGTTGGGCGTGGTGGCGTGCGCCGCGTCGCCCAGCAGCGCCACGCGGCCGCTGTGCCACGCGCGGATCGGCGCGAAGTCGCACAGGTCGGTGCGGGTGACGGCGGCCGGGTCGGTCGCGGCGATCAGCTCCGGGACCGGGGCGGGGAAGGCGGCGGCGAGCGCGCCGAGCCTGGCCCGCAGCGCGCCCGGCGTGTCGGTGCCGCCGGCGGGCGCGTCCATGGTGGCGTACCAGTAGACCTGGCCGTGGCCGATCGCGCTGAACCCCACGCGCGCCCCGGCGGACCACACCTCCCACCCCACGCCGTCGAATTGGGCGGGGAGCGCGTACTCCACCGTGCCGCGATACGAGGTCTGCCCCGAGTAGCGCAGCTTCACGCCGGGGAAGATCGATTCGCGCACCGCGGACCGCAGCCCGTCGGCGCCGAACACCGCGCCGGCCAGCACCTCGCCGCCGCCGCCGAAGTGGGCGGCGACGAGCCGGCCGCGCGCCTCCACGCCGGTGCAGCGCATCCCCGTGTGGATGATGGCGGCGCCGGCGGCCTCGGCCAGCACGCGCTGCAGCCGGCCGCGATGGATGGCGATGGTGGGATGGCCGAACACGCGCTCGGCGTGTGACAGGTCGGCGCGCCGGAGGAGCCCGGCGCACGTGTCACGGAGCTCGGCCGCGCGGATGGGTGTGCCCTCGGCGGCCACGCGCTCCGCCAGGTTCATCCGCGCGAGCACCTGCATGGCGTTGGGCGGCACCCAGATCCCCGCGCCCACCTCGCGCAGCTCGGGCGCGGCCTCGTAGACGTGCGCCCGCACGTTGCGCTCGCGCAGCGCGATCGCCGCCGTCAGCCCGCCGATCCCGCCCCCCACGATCGCCACGTCGTCGATCTTCATCTTCCGTCGCCGCTCAGCTCCAGTGCAGGCGCAGGCTGCCGGCCAGCATCCGGTCGCGCGTGGCCGCGTCGGGGATCCACCCGCCGAGCCAGCCGACCAGCACGCCGGTATAGAGCGCGAAGGAGATCTGCGCGCCGAGCGCGGCGTCCACGCTGTCGTGCAGCTCGCCGGTGCGCTGGCGGCGGGCGATCAGCTCGGCCAGGCGCGCCACGAAGTCGAGAGTGACCGGGGCGAGCGGGTTGTCTTCGTGCGGAAGGACCACCAGCTCCTTCACGAAGCGCCGCGCCAGCGCCACGTCGCGCTCGTACAGCGCGAAGAAGTGGCTGAAGATGCCGAACAGCGCCTCGGCCAGCCGGTCGCGCGGATCGATCGCCGCGAGCGCGGCGGTCGCCGTCTCGATCCACTCCGCTTCGAAGGTGAGCAGGAGGAGGCGCTCCTTGCTCCCGGCGTGCAGGAACACCGTCCCCTTCGCCACCCCCGCCTTCTCCGCGATCGCATCCGCCGAGGTGGCGTCGAATCCCTGCGCGCGGAAGAGCTCCCGCGCCGCGCGCACGATGCGGCGGCGCGTGGCCACGCTGCGGTCCTGCCGCGGCTCGCTGATCGGGGAGGGGCGGCGGATGTGCATTCGGGTGCGGAATCGAGAATGCCGGTTCACGGAACGCTAGCTCCGTGGCGCGGTCGGAAAGATGGCGATCGGGACAGACCACGACCGTGTCGCGCGGGACGCAGGTTCACCGCGCACTGCAATTTGCGGGTCTGCGTTCACGACGTACGTCGCGACACGCCTGTCTCGTCGGCGGGGGCATCGTTGCCGACGGGATGATCACGCATAAAGCGTCATTGCAACACCGAGATCTTCTCGACCGACGAGGCCGGTGAGACCGTTCCGCACTGCTTCCACGGGCCAATCCAGGTGCGTGGCGTACCTTCGTGAAACTCAGTTTCAGACATTGTATGGGTACGGTTTATGCCACGATCCTGAACCAGCCACTGATTGGCTCAACGAGAGGGCCGCGTCTCCTTCCGCGCGGCTCGAGTGCGGCGCGGCGGACCGGCACACCTCTCCGGAGATCACGTCTCCGATCGACACTCACCCACAAGAGGTCGTAATGAAGCGGCAAACTCTCCTCGTCGTGTGCTGCCTGGCCCTGGCGGCCGCGGCCTGCTCCGACCAGCCGGTTGCACCGCGGCAGACCCCCGCCACCGCCGTGCGCCTCGATCTTCCCCAGCTGGACAAGAACGGCGCGCCGGCGGAGCTTCCGTCGTACGATCCGCGCGACGTGGTGCCCGGCGCGTACAACGTGGTGTTCCGCGCCGACGTGAACCAGAAGGCGGTGATGGGCGAGATGCGCAACGCCTACGGGCTGAGCCCCACGCACGAGTGGAACGAGTCGTGGATCCATGGGTTCTCGGCCCACATGAGCGACAAGCAGCTGGAAAAGGTGAAGCGCCACCCACACGTGGCCTTCGTGAACCCCGTGGTTCGCGGGCACGCCTCGGGTACCCTGTACTACCCGTTCAACTGGGGGCTCGACCGGATCGACCAGCGCGCGCTTCCGCTGGACCACGCCTATACCTACACCGATTCAGCCTCCACGGTCAACGTATACGTGGTGGATACCGGGATCCGCTTCACCCACGACGACTTCGAGGGGAGGGCGTTGAAAGGCGTCGACGTGGTGACGTCGGGCGGCACCGCGAGCGACTGCAACGGGCACGGCACCTTCGTGGCCGCGATCGTGGGCGGCAGGGAATATGGCGTGGCCAAGAAGGCCCGGCTCTACGCCGTACGGACGATGGACTGCGCCGGAACCGTGTACTCCAACGACGCGATCACCGCCGCCAACTGGGTGACCACCAACCACCGCAACCCGGCCGTTGCGAACTTCAGCGCCGAGTTCCCCGGCAAGATCCCCGAGCTCGACCAGGCGATCAACGCCTCGATCCAGGCCGGCGTCACCTGGGTGGTGGCGGCGGGCAATCGCAACGCCGACGCGTGCAACTACACCCCGTCGCACACCCTGGGCACCATCACCGTGGGCGCCACCGACAGCCTGGACAACCGGGGCAGCTTCTCCAACTATGGCGCCTGCCTCAACCTGTTCGCCCCGGGGGTGGACCTCGAGTCGGCGGGGATCGCGTCGGACTACGATTACCGGGTGGACAGCGGCACTTCGTTTGCCTCGCCGCACGTGGCGGGAATCGCGGCCAACTACCTGGGCCGGAATCCCACGGCCACGCCGGCGACCGTCAAGAGCGCCATCGTGAACGGCGCGACCCCCAGTGTGGTGAAGAACGCGGGCACGGGCTCGCCCAACCGGCTGTCGTACTCGCGGATCTGAAACGGCATTCTTCCCGGCGGGTGGCGTGTTCGCGCCCGCCGGGAATCCACCCAGAAGAGGACTGGCCGATGACGATTCGACCGATGCTCGCCCTGGCGCTCGCCGCCTCGGCGTGCACCTCCACCCAGGCCAGCACCGCCATGGATGGCACGCCCCCCGCGGCATCCTCCCCCGCGGCCGATGCCGCGGTCCCGCTTCGCCGCCTGAGCGAAGAGGCGTACACGTCGATCCGCTACAACAGCGGACTCGCGGAGCGGGGCGAGCAGGTGGTTCGCGACGCGGGCGCGTGGTCGTCGCTCTGGTCGCGGATGACGGCCCGCAACCGCCCCGCGCCGCTTCCGCCGGTGGATTTCGGGCGCGACATGGTGCTGGTGGCGGCGATGGGGCGGCAGCCGTCGGGCGGACACAGGGTGACCATCGAGCGGGTGGATGACACCGGCACGGAGCTGGTGGCGCACGTGTCGCACCAGCGCCCTGGCCCGCGCTGCGGAACCACGTCGGCGCTCACCGAGCCGGCCGACGCGGTGCTCATCCCACGCTCCACCCGGAACGTGCGCTGGATGGTGCGCGAGACCACGCTCGATTGTCCCTGACGGCTTCGCGGACCTAACCAGGGGGGCGCTGCCGCGCCACGCGCTCCATGATCGTGCTGGCCGAGACGCGCCATACGTCCGCTGGCCACGGAAACGGAACGACGGAGGCACGGAAGAGCTGCATCGAGCAGCTCCTCCGTGCCTCCATTGTTTTCACATCGCACGAACGGCCGCGGACTCTTCGCCGCGAGCCCGATCAGCGGTCGAGCCGCGCGAAGACGGCGGTGGTGTTGTGGCCGCCGAAGCCGAAGGCGTTGTTCAGCGCCACGTCCACGCGGCGGCGGACAGGCCGGTTCGCGGCGAACGGCAGGTCGCACGCCGGGTCGCGGTCGTGCAGGTTGATGGTGGGGGGGACGATTCCATCGGCGATGGAGAGGACGCAGGCGATCGCCTCCACCGCGCCGGCCGCGCCCAGGAGGTGCCCGGTCATGCTCTTGGTCGACGTGGGCGTGATCGCGCCCGCCGCGTCGCCGAAGACGTCGCGGATGGCGCGGCACTCGGCGGCGTCGCCCAGCGGGGTCGACGTCCCGTGCAGGTTGATGGTGTCCACGTCGCCCGGCACGAGCCCGGCGGCGGCGAGCGCGCGCTCCATCGCCAGCCGCGCGCCGATGGCGTCCGGGTGCGGCGCCGTCATGTGGTACGCGTCGGCCGATGCGCCCACGGAGAGCACCTCGGCATGGATCCGCGCGCCGCGCCGCCGCGCGTGGTCGAGCGACTCCAGGATCAGCGCGCCGGCGCCCTCGCCCATCACGAAGCCGTCGCGCCCCGCGTCGAACGGGCGCGACGCGGTCTCGGGCGAGTCGTTGCGGGTGGAGAGCGCGCGGCTGGCGGTGAATCCCCCCAGCCCCAGCTCGCAGATCGCGGCCTCGCTCCCGCCGCACACCATCACGTCGGCCTCGCCGCGGCGGATGGACTCGAAGGCATCGCCCAGGTTGTGGTTCCCCGTGGCGCAGGCCGAGACCACGCAGTGGTTGGGCCCGCGAAAGCCGTGGCGGATGGAGATCGCCCCCGCCGCCATGTTCCCGATCATCATCGGCACGAAGAAGGGCGACAGCTTGCGCGGGCCGCCCTCCAGGAACGCCTTGGTCTGCTGCTGAAAGGTCTGCAGCCCGCCCTGCCCGGTGCCGAAGATCACCCCGGTGCGGTCCAGCTCGGCGGATGACATCGTGGCCGGGTCGAGCGCCGCGTCGCGCAGCGCCTCGTCGGCCGCGGCGATGGCGTACTGGGCGAACGGGTCCAGCCGGTTGGCCAGCTTGCGGTCGATGTGGTCCAGCGCGTTCCACCCCTTCAGCTCGCAGGCGAAGGTGGTGGTGAACGCCGATGCGTCGAACGCGGTGATCGGCGCGGCGCCGGGGGTGCCGGCCAGCATCGCCGCCCAGGTGGCGGGCGCGGTGAGCCCCAGCGGCGTCACCGCGCCCACGCCCGTCACGACCACGCGGATGGGTGCCGTCAACGCGCCCCCTCCTGCCGCAGGAGCATGCAGGTGCTGGTGGCGTGGGCCAGGAGACGGCCGCCCGCATCGGTCAGCCTGGCCTCGGCCAGCGCGGTGGTACGGCCCAGGTGGATCACCGTTCCCTCGCACCGCATGGGACCCGTGTCGCGGGTGATGGCGCGGAGGAGGTTCACCTTCATCTCCAGCGTGGTGTAGCCCACGCCGGCCGGGAGGCGGCTGTGCACGGCGCACCCCATGGCGCTGTCCATCAGCGTGGCCGCCACGCCGCCGTGCACCATCCCGATCGGGTTGTAGTGGAACTCCGCCGGCTCGCAGACGAACACGGCGCGCCCCTCCTCCACCTCGCCCAGCGTGAAGTCCAGCGTGTTCGCGATCGGCGGCGGCGGGAACTCGCCGGCCATCATCGCGCGGAGGTAGTCGATCCCCGCCATCCCCCGCGCCGCGTGGGCGCCGCGCAGGGGATCGTCCCAGGTGAAGGTGCGCTCGCGGAGCGCGGTGTCGGTGCCCGTCATCGCCAGCTCCCGGGTTGGTCAGACGCGTTCGATGATGGTGGCCACGCCCTGGCCGCCCGCGATGCACAGCGTGACCAGCGCGGTGGACAGACCCCGCCGCTCCAGCTCGTCGACCGCGGTGCCCAGGATCATCGCGCCGGTGGCGCCCAGCGGGTGGCCGAGCGCGATGGCGCCGCCGTTCACGTTCACCCGCGACGGATCGATCCCCAGCGTGCGGATGGTCTGCAGCGGCACGGTGGCGAACGCCTCGTTGATCTCCCACAGGTCGATGTCGCCCACGTTCATCCCCGCCTTGCGCAGCGCCTTGCGCGCGGTCTCGGCGGGCGCGGTGAGCATGATCAGCGGCTCCTCGCCGTGCGTGGCCACCGAGCGGACGCGGGCGCGCGGCTTCAGGCCATGCTCGCGCACGTAGCGGTCGGAGGCGAGGAGCACCGCCGCCGCGCCATCCACGATCCCGCTGCTGTTGCCGGCCGTGTGCAGGTGCTGGATCTTCCCCGCCCGAGGGTAGATGCGGAGCGCCATCTCGTCCAGCGTCTCGCCGTTGGGCCCCACCGGGCGCGCGCCGAGCTCGGTGAAGGCGGGCGAGAGCTGCGAGAGCGCCTCGATCGTCGTCTCGGGGCGAAGATACTCGTCCTTCTCCAGCGCCACCTTCCCCGTCGCCGGGTCGATCACGGGAAAGAGGCTCCGGTCGAAGCGCCCCTCGCGCTGCGCCGCCGCCGCCTTCTGCTGCGATTCGAGCGCGAAGCGGTCCAGCTCGTCGCGCGAGAAGCCTTCGAGCGTGGCGATCAGGTCGGCGCTGATCCCCTGCGGCACCTGGAAGTGGCGCTGGGTGAGGAGCGGGTTGTGCCCGTCGCTCCCGGACTGGTCGGAGCCCATCGGCACCCGCGACATGCTCTCCACGCCGCCGCCGACCACCAGGTCCTGCGCGCCGGCCATCACCCCCATCGCCGCGAAGTTCACCGCCTGCAAGCCGCTGCCGCAGAAACGGTTCAGCGACACGCCGGAAACGTGCAGCGGCCATCCGGCGGCCAGCACGGCGTTGCGGGCGATGTTGCCGCCCTGCTCGCCCACCTGGCTCACCACGCCCACCACCACGTCCTCCACGTCCTCGCGGTCGATCCCGGCGCGCTCGGCCACCTGGTTGAGCGTCTGCGCCAGCAGCTCCTGCGGATGGATCTCGGTGAGCGAGCCCTTCCCCTTCTTCCCCCGCCCGCGCGGCGTCCGCACCGCGTCGATGATGTATGCCTCCGCCATCCCCGCCTCCCCTGGCTCCGGTTTGTTGATCCGAACAGCGACCGATCGGTCTCTATGCTACCCAACCGGTACACCCCGCGCAATTGAACGGTCGTTCGAGATCCGCCGGTCCCGAACGCGACCGTTGCCGCACGCCCACCTCACGCCCATCTTCGCGATGGAGCCGCCGGTCGGCGGGTCCGCGGAAGCCCCGTTCAATGGGAGGGGATCATCATGCGACCGATGAAGCTTCGGCTCGACCTGCTGTGCGGTGGAGACCTTCTCCACCACGCGCGAGACGGCCGCGGCGATGGGGACGGTGCACGGGCGGCAGGACGTGGCGGGCGTGCCGCAGACCAACGACCGGCTGGGCACCTGCCTCCCCGGCGTCTGTACCTGCGACGGCCAGCCCACCTGCGATTACTCGGGGTGCATCGCCTGCCCGGCCACCGCCCCCCGTGCCACGATCCCGGCGGGCGAGGGCCAGAACGTTCCGGTGATCTGACCGGCCGACCCGCCGGCGCCCGCTTCGGCCGTGCCGCCGTCGGCGATTGCAGAAGGGGCGGGGCCCGCGTATCGTTGCGCTCCCCCGGTCTCGGGCCCGTACTGACCTCTGACGAGTAGCTCGATGCGCATCGGACATGGGTACGACTCTCACCGCTTCGCCGCGGGGCGCAAGCTGATCCTGGGCGGCGTGGAGATTCCCGCCGAGCGCGGGCTCGACGGCCACAGCGACGCCGACGCGGTGGCGCACGCGGTCACCGACGCGCTGCTGGGCGCGGCCGGGCTGGGCGACATCGGCCGGCACTTTCCCCCCAGCGACGACCAGTGGAAGGACGCGGACTCGCTGCAGCTGCTGGCGCGGGTCGTGCGCCTGCTGGAGGGCCGCAACTACCAGGTGGTGAACGTGGACGTCACCGTGGTCACCGAGGCGCCGAAGATCGGCCCGCACGCACCCGCCATGCAGCAGAAGCTCGCCGCCGTCCTGGGAATCGCGCCGGACCACGTCTCCATCAAGGGGAAGAGCAACGAGGGGCTGGGGTGGATCGGCCGCGGCGAGGGGCTGGCCTGCCACGCCGTGGCGCTGATCGACGACATGGAGGGCGTGGACGAGGTGCACGCGCGCCATCGCCGCACGCCGGGGCTCTGAGCGATGGGTGGCGTGATCGACTCGCTGCTGGAGTGGCTCAAGAGCCTCCCGCCCTTCCTGGTCTACCTGGTGGTGGGCGGGATCGCGGCGGTGGAGAACGTCTTTCCCCCCGTGCCGGCGGACGTGGTGGCGCTCTTCGGCGGGTTCCTGGCCGGGCAGGGGCAGGGGAACCCGTGGGTGATGTTCCTGGTGGTGTGGATGGGGAACGTGGCCACCGCGTTGCTGATGTACTGGGTGGGGCGCAAGAAGGGAACGTCGTTCTTCGAGGGGCGCATCGGCCGCAAGCTGCTGCAGCCCAAGCAGATGAAGAAGCTCGCCGGCTTCTACGAGCGCCGTGGCGTGATCGTGATCTTCATCTCGCGCTTCCTCCCGATGTTCCGCGCCATCGTCCCCATCTTCGCGGGGACCAGCAACGTGGGCTTCTGGAGTGCGGCGATCCCGATGGCGCTGGCCTCGGGGCTGTGGTACGGCCTCCTGATCTACCTCGGCGCCACCGCCGGCGAGAACTGGGAGCAGATCCGCGGCGCCGTCGAGTCGTCCGGCCGCTGGCTCGCCATCGCCGCAGCCGTGATGGCGATCGGCGTGGGCTGGTGGTGGTGGAAGACGCGCAAGGAGGGCGGGGACGAGGCGTAGGACGGAGCGCGCGGAGTGGCTGCAGTCGATTTCCTCGGCGCCGCGGCCCCCCTCCCCGCCCCCTCGTAAACAGCACGGGTGGAGGGGGGCGCACTCCGAGATTTTTGCTCGCTTGCTGATGATCCTTGTTGTCTGAGGCATTCACGACGAAGTCCGCTCCCCGCGATCCGCTGCCCATCTCCGCCCTCCCGTATCTGCCGCGCGATCTCCACCAAACACCGCGACCCGTTAGATTCACCGCATCGCATCTCGCGTGTCGCGCTTCATCCACCCGCTCCTCACCCACCCGCACGACGCAGTGACCGCCGCTTCCGCTCCCGCACCCGTCGACGCGCCGCAGGTGGATGATGCCACCGCGCGGACGTTCATGGTCGAGCCGTTCCTCGATCATCTCCGCTTCGAGCGCGGGCTGGCGGACAACACGCTCGATGCGTATCGCCACGACGTGGTGCGCATGGCGGCGCACGCGCGCAAGCTGGGGCGCGCGCGGCCGCAGGAGGTCACCACGGCCGACCTCCGCGCGCTGCTGCTGGACCTGAAGGAGATGGGGCTGGCGTCCGCCTCGCTGGCGCGCAACCTGTCGTCCATCCGCACCTACTACCGCTTCCTCCTGGGCGAGGGGGAGACGGAGGCGGACCCAAGCGACCGCATCTCCATGCCCAAGCAGTGGGCGCGGCTGCCGGGGGCGCTGTCGCTCCCCGAGATGGAGGCGCTGCTGAACGCGCCGGACCTGCTGCACCCGCTGGCCTGGCGCGACCGCGCGATGCTGGAGTTCGCCTACGCCACCGGCGTGCGCGTGGGCGAGCTGATCGGGATGAAGATGCGCGACCTGCACCTGGACGAGGAGTTCGTCAGCGTGTTCGGCAAGGGGAGCAAGGAACGGCTCGTTCCCGTCGGCGCGCGGGCGGTGGGCACGCTCAGCATCTACCTGCGCGAGACGCGGCCGGCGCTGGACCGCGGCAAGAGCGCGGGGCGCGTCTTCCTGAACGCGCGCGGCGGCCCGCTCACCCGCATGGGCGTGTGGAAGATCCTGCAGGCGCACGTGAAGACGGCGGGGATCGAGAAGCACGTCACGCCGCACACGCTGCGGCACACCTTCGCCACGCACCTGCTGGAAGGCGGCGCCGACCTCCTGGCCGTGCAGGAGATGCTCGGCCACGCCGACATCAGCACCACGCAGATCTACACCCACGTGGACCGCAACTACCTGGCGCAGGAGCACCGCGCCCACCACCCGCGAGCGTGAGGATGGACCAGACGGAGAAGATGCCGGAGCGCCAGCCGCCCGTTCCCGCCGGAGAGCGGGTGCAATACCTGCTGGTGGGGATCGTGATCACGTTCGTGCTCAGCCTGGCGCTCTCCACGGCGCTCAGGCCGCTGGCCGGCCACCGGATGGCCCAGTCCGTCGGCACGGGAGTGTCGCTCGGTGTGTTCACGTGCTTCTCGAATGGCTATCCGGGGCTCGGCTGGCGCGCGGCCGCCGCGGCGATCGCGATCGGCCTGGCGAGCGGCGCGGTCATCGGCATGCTGAACCTTTGAACCGGCTCGCGGGAGGCGAAGAGCGCAACCTGCGCCCCTTCCGCAAACGGCCGTGATTTCGCCAGATTGAGCCCGCCGCGGCGCCCACCCCACACCGGGCGCCGCGGCTCTCCGTAGATCCGGGCCGTCGCGGAGGGTTCGACGCACGAGCGCACGAGCGAGCGTAACGCATGATCCTGGTGATCGATAACTACGATTCCTTCACGTGGAATCTGGTGCAGTACCTGGGCGAGCTGGGCGCCGAGCTGGGGGTGCGCCGCAACGACGAGCTCACCGTGGAGCAGATCGAGGCGATGGCGCCCGAGCGCATCGTGATCTCGCCCGGCCCCTGCACGCCGAACGAGGCCGGCGTGTCGGTGGAGGTGATCCGGCGGCTGGGGCCCACCACGCCGATCCTGGGCGTGTGCCTGGGCCACCAGTCCATCGGCGCCGCGTACGGGGGCGACGTGGTGCGCGCCGGGCGGGTGATGCACGGCAAGACCAGCCCCGTGCGCCACACCGGGGCCGGGATCTTCCGCGGCGTGCCCATGCCGCTCACGGTGGCGCGCTACCACTCGCTGGTGATCGAGCCCAGCACCCTCCCCGACGAGCTGGAGGCGGTCGCCTGGACCGACGAGCCGGGGTACGAGACCGAGATCCAGGCGGTGCGCCACCGCGAGCACCCGGTCTGGGGTGTGCAGTTCCATCCCGAGTCCATCGCGAGCGAGGCAGGGAAGGACATCCTGCGCAACTTCCTGGAGCTGTGAGATGATCCTTCGCCGGGCCGCGCTCTGCGCGGCGCTCCTCCTGGCCGCCGCCGGGCGCGTGGCCGCGCAGGACGTGCGCATCGCGGGCGACGACCGCTCGCCCGCGGCCGAGCTCGCGCGTGCCATCGTGGCGCGCGGCAACTACCTGCGCTTCGACCGCGACACCGTGCTCCCCGCCACCTTCCACGCCCCCGGCGACGTGATCGTCTACGATGCCGACGTGCGCCTGGAGGGGACGATCGACGGGAGCGTGGCGGTGATCGGCGGCAACTTCTTCATCCGCCCGCGCGCCGTGGTCCGCGGCGACATCGCGCTGGTCGGCGGCGACGTGTACACCTCGGCGCTCGCCACCACCGGGCGGATCGTGGAGACGCGCCCCGGGGCCCAGGTCGCCCTGGCCGGCGACAGCGCCACCAGTGACACGGCCGTGTACGCCGCGACCATTACGGCGCCCGCGCCGGCTCCGCTGCTGGGCATCGCCACCCGCCCGCTCCCCTCGTACGACCGGGTGAACGGGGTCACGCTCACGCTGGGCGCGCGCATCCTCCCCACGCGCAACGACAGCGGGCCGCGGATCAATCCGTGGATCAGCTACCGCTTCGAGAATCCCGACAGGCTGGGCGGCGGCGTTCGCGTGACCATGCCGCTGCGCGTGCAGAACGTGGAGGTGCTCGCCGAGGCCTCGCGCGGCACGCGCACCAACGACGCCTGGCAGCGCGGCGACCTCTCCAACACGCTTTCGGTGCTCCTCACCGGCCGCGACTACCGCGATTATTACGACGCCGACCTGCTGCGGCTGATGGTGGCCCGCCCCGTGGGCAAGCCGCTGATCGCGGGGGAGAGCTGGCTCAACCCGCGCATCGGCGTGCAGTGGGAAGACGCGCGCACGCTGCGGACCCGGCACGTCTTCTCCGTCTGGGAGAGCAAGGACAAGGACCGCTTCAACCAGCCGGTGGACGAACGGAGCATCGTCTCCGCCTTCGCCGGCGCCGAGCTGCGGATGGTGGGGCGCGTCAGCAACCTGGTCGCGAGCGCGCAGGCGGAGCGCGCCCTGGCCGGCTCCGCCGATGCCGACTTCACGCAGATCGTGGGCGACGCCACCTACACCGCCACCGCGTTCCGCACGCACACGCTCACCGTCTACCTCCGCGGCGTCGCCTCCGTCCTCGGCGACGCGCCGCCGCAGCGCTACGAGATCCTGGGCGGCCCGTCCACCATCCCGACCATCGGCGTCGCCCGCTACCGCGGCGACAACCTGGCGTTCGTGGACGCGCGCTACGCCGTGCCGCTCCCCGTGCAGGTGCCGTTCGCCGGCGCGCCGAGCGTGGTGGCCGCCTACCTCGCCGGCGCCGCCTGGACCGGCGGCCACTCGCCGCCGTGGACGCAGAACGTGGGCGCCGGCATCGCCTTCCGCTTCGCCAGCGCCATCCTCTACGCCGATCCCACGCTGGACCTCGGCAAGGCGCGCCTGATCGTCACCGCCGCCATCCCGCGCGTGTTCTGAGCCGCGAACCGCTGGACCCACCATAAGACAGCCCCGCGCCTGCACCGGCGCGGGGCTGTCCTGTTTCTCTCCGCGAATTTCCGTGCTCGCGAGGGCGCCCGTTCCCCGGAAGTATTGATCTGACCGTTCCTTGGTTATCGAGACACGCCGCTCCGAATCTGCCAGCAAGTGTACAGTATTGACGTGCGTTCAAGGGGCATTTAGCGTTCGCTCCCGATCTTCGGAGGTGAACGGAAGTAACTTCCGCCTCCATACGCTATGCCGTATATTCCAGAGGTGGCTGGATGGCCGATCACAAACGGGATGTCCTGTACTTCGAAGATGCTGCTGGGCGGAACGATGCGCGCCATGATGCAACGGATCGCCAGGTCCGACCGGAGAGCGATCCGCGCCATCGAAAACCGGATCGACATGCTTCGGCAGGTCGATCTCCGCGCGGCGCTGCGAACCGATCTCCTGAAGCAGCCCACCTCGACCATCTACGTCCTGCGTGTGCAGAGCGGACCTGTCGCATACCGGCTGCCGTTCTTCGAGTCGCCCTGCGATCGGGGCAAGCTCGTGGTCGTTACGCACGGTGAGCACAGGGCGCTGTCGAAGGGCGATCGGTACACGCAGCGGATCAACGCCGCGGAGCGACGCCGGGACGACTGGATCCGGCGGAACTGCGGTCCCGGGGAGGAGAAACAGGATGAGCTTCGACGACCTGTTCGCTGAGATCCATGCGGAGCATCCCGAGGTCATGGAGATCGCCCATGAGATCGATCCGCCGCACTACCTCGCGCTGAACGTGATGCGGCTGCGGCTGGAGCGGGGGATGACACAGGAGCAGCTCGCGGCGGCCATCGGTGTGTCTCAACCCCGCATCGCGGTGATCGAGGGTGCCGGCTCCAATCCGCGTCTGCTGACGCTCTCCAAGCTCGCTCACGCCCTCGGCGTCACACTCTCCGAACTGCTGGAGGATACGCTGCATTCGCCAGAAAAGAGCGTGGCGGCGAGGTCCGCCGTCCCGCGAGCCGAGAGGCCGCGGAGGCGCAAGGCAGGGTGATCGGCACCCGGAGACCGGACGCACCGGGCGCGGATCGCCAAGACCGGCCGGGTGCCGCCGTTGACGCCGAACGAGCGTTTGGGGTATCGTGCGGGCCGATCCCGTTGCCCCGATCCCGAGCAAACCGATTCGCATGAAACGCCGAGAGTTCGTGGCGGCCACCGCCGCGGCCGCGGGGGCGGCCCTCCTCCCCGGCATCGCCCACGCCGCGCGCCTCCCGCTGGACGATCCCGAGTACAAGGAGCTGGCCCGCCGCGCGCTCGACGCGGCGCGCTCCGCCGGCGCCAGCTACGCCGACGTGCGCATCAACCGCAACCGCACGCAGGCGCTCAGCACGCGCGAGCAGCGCATCACCGGCTTCGACGACGCCGAGACGTTCGGCTTCGGGGTGCGGGTGCTGGCCAATGGCGCGTGGGGGTTCGCCGCCAGCCGCGAGCTGAACCTGCAGGAGGTGGAGCGCGTGGCGCGCGAGGCCGTCGCCCAGGCGCGCGCCAACTCCGCCGGGCGCAAGACGCCCGTGGAGCTCGCCACCGCCGAGGTCTTCCGCGACGCCACCTGGCGCTCGCCGATCCAGGTGGACCCGTTCGACGTGGCGGTGGAGGAGAAGGTCGCGCTCCTGCTGGCCGCCAACGACGCGGCGGTGAAGGCGGGCGCCCGCTTCGCCACCAGCAGCATGTTCTTCGTGCGCGAGGAGAAGACCTTCGCGAACACCGACGGGTCGTTCATCACGCAGACCATCTACCGCGCGCTGCCGCAGATGAACGTGACCGCGGTGGCGGCCGACGGGCGCGACTTCCAGAGCCGGATGTCGACCCCCGTGCAGCCGATGGGGCTGGGCTACGAGCACGTCCGCAACGCACGTCTCGCCGAGAACGCGCCGAGGTGGGCCGAGGACGCGGTGCGGAAGCTCACCGCCCGGCCGGTGGAGCCGGGGCGCTACGACCTGGTGCTCCTCCCCTCGCACCTCTTCCTGACCATCCACGAGTCGATCGCGCACCCCACCGAGCTGGACCGCATCCTGGGGTACGAGGCCAACTTCGCAGGCACCAGCTTCATCAGCCCGATCCAGGACTACCTGGGCAAGTTCCGCTACGGCCCCGACATCTTCAACATCCAGGCGGAGCGGAGCGCCCCCGGCTCGCTGGCCAGCGTGGGGTGGGACGACGAGGGCGTGCGCCCCGACGAGTACCTGATCGTGAAGAACGGCATCCTCAACGACCTGCAGACCACGCGCGAGCAGGCGCCGATGCTGGCCGACTGGTACCGCGCCCAGGGCCGCCCCGTGCGCAGCCACGGCAACAGCTACGCGCAGAGCTGGGCCGACGTGCAGTTCCAGCGCATGCCCAACGTGAACCTGATGCCGCACCCCGAGCGCGACGTCACCCTCGACGAGCTGCTGGGAGACGTGAAGAACGGGATCCTGATCGAGGGCCGCGGCTCGTACTCGATCGACCAGCAGCGCTACAACGCGCAGTTCGGCGGGCAGGTGTTCCACGAGATCAAGGACGGCAAGGTCGGGGGGATGCTGAAGGACGTGGCCTACCAGATCCGCACCCCCGAGTTCTGGAACAGCCTGGACCTGCTGGGCGGGAAGAGCACCTACTTCGTCGGCGGATCGTTCAACGACGGCAAGGGCCAGCCCTCGCAGTCCAACGCGGTGTCGCACGGCTGCCCGCCGGCCCGCTTCCGCCAGGTGAACGTGATCAACACCGGCCGCAGCGGCTGACGGACGGTGTCGCCGCGGGCGACGAACGGAGGACGTGGACGCGGGAACCATCGCGGTTCCGCGCCTCCGCTTCCCGCTGGTTTGCGACTCCGGCGTGAGGGATCTTCACTCCCCGCTTCGGTTTACCAGCAGCCCGGCACCCCCGTCGGGCGGACCCGCAGACCCCCCGAAACCCCGGGGTGTGCGGTTGACAGCCCCCGGCGGGGGGGATAGCTTTGCAAGTTCCCGAAAGACAACTGGTTCCGTCTTCACGGCACTCCTCCTCAACCCCCTCTCCGGGAGTTCCCTGCTTCCGATGTTTCAGAACCTCAAGGTCCGTCTGGGCCTGATCGTAGGTCTTACGATCCTCAGCGTGTTCATCCTGTGGCGCAAGGCCGAGAAGAACAACGGCCAGCCGATCACCCTGGGGCTCGACCTGCAGGGTGGCGCGCACTACGCCATGGAGGTCGACGACTCGCGCTCGGTGATGACCGCCAAGGACCGCGCCGACGCCATCGACCGCGCCCTGAAGGTGGTCGACATGCGCGTCAACGGGCTGGGTGTTTCGGAGCCGGTGGTGCAGAAGGCCGGCAACGACCGCATCATCGTGGAGCTGGCGGGGCTGAACCAGGCCAGCCAGACCCGCGCCAAGGAGGTGCTGCAGAAGAGCGCCTTCCTGGAGTTCCAGATCGTCCATCCGCTGGAAGACCTGCAGCCGCAGCTGGGCCGCATCGAGCAGGCGATCGTGGCCGCCTTCCCCAACGAGGCGAAGCCGGCCGCCGGCGCCCCCGCGGTCAACGCGCCGGGCGGGCTGCTGCAGACCAAGGGGAACCAGCAGAATGGCGCGCAGGCCGACACGCTGGCCGCCAGCAAGCCCTTCCAGAGCAAGATCGCCGGGCAGGGCGCCAGCGGGCAGCTGCTGATCGACACGGCGCAGGTGAAGGCGATGCAGCGCTACCTGGCGCTCCCGCAGGTCCGTTCGCTCCTCCCGCGCGGCACCGAGCTGCTCTGGGGCATTCCCGAGACCGAGGAGCAGAAGGGGTACGCCTCGCTCTGGTTCGTGGATGGCAACGCCATGATGACCGGCGCCAACCTGCAGAACGCCCAGGCGCAGACCGACCAGTTCGGCCGCCCGATCGTGGCGTTCGAGCTGTCGCGCCGCGCCGGCCGCCGCTTCGAGAAGGTCACCGGCGACAACATCAACAAGCAGATGGCCATCGTGCTCGACGAGCGCGTGTACACCGCGCCGGTGATTCGCGGGGCCATCGGCAACCGCGGCCAGATCGAGCTCGGCAAGGCCACCATGGAAGACGCCTCGGCGCTCGCCCTGGTGCTGCGCGCCGGCGCGCTCCCCGCGCCGCTCCACATCGTGGAGGAGCGCAGCGTGGGCCCCTCGCTGGGCGAAGACTCCATCAAGAACGGCCAGATCGCGGCCTTCGTGGGGATCGGGCTGGTGATCCTGATGATGATCGGGATCTACCACTTCTCGGGCGCGCTCGCGGTCGCCGCGCTGGCGGTGTACGTGGTGCTGTCGCTGGCGATGCTCTCGGCGCTCGACGCGGTGCTCACCTTCCCCGGCATCGCCGGGCTGATCCTGTCGGTGGGCATGGCGGTCGACGCCAACATCCTGATCTTCGAGCGCATCCGCGAGGAGCTGGACCACGGCCGCGGCGTGCGCGCGGCGGTGAACGAGGGCTTCCACCACGCGCTCCGCGCCATCGTGGACAGCAACGTCACCACGCTGATCACCTGCGCCATCCTCTTCTACACGGGGACGGGCCCGATCCGCGGCTTCGCCGTGACGCTGGCGGTGGGTGTGATCGCGTCGTTCTTCACCGCCGTGTTCACCACCCGCACGTTCATGGACCTGTACCTCGAGCGCCGTTCGTCGGTGCAGAACCTGTCGATCTGAGGCGCGCGACCGATGAGATTCTTCAAGAACGCGGATTATCCGTTCCTGCAGTGGCGCAAGCGCGCCTACCTGGTCACCGCGCTGCTGATGGTGGTGGGGATCGGGGCGATGCTCTACCACGGTCTCCGTGGCGAGGGATGGCTGAACTACGGCGTGGACTTCACCGGCGGCACCATCGTGCAGGTGAGCTTCACCAGGCCCGTCTCGGCCGACGAGATCCGGGGCGCCACGCGCCAGGCCGGCTACACCGACTGGGAGATCACCCGCTTCGGCACCGGCAACGACTACGTGGTGCGCACGCCCAAGTTCGGGCAGGAGTCGGGCGCCGACGCGCAGTCGCGGGTGCAGCAGGCGCTGCAGACGCGCTTCAAGCCGTCGGTGGAGGGCCGCCCGGGCGGTGACTTCCGCATCGCCCGCACCGAGGCGGTGGGCCCCAAGGCGGGGAACGAGCTGCAGCAGCGCGCGCTGCTGGCGATCCTCCTCTCGTTCGCGGCCACGCTGCTCTACCTGTGGTTCCGCTTCGAGTGGCGCTTCGGCCTGGCGGCGGTGATCGCCACCGTGCACGACATCCTGGTGACGCTGGGCTTCCTGGCGCTCACGCGGATGGAGATCTCGCTGGCCACGGTGGCCGCGGTGCTCACCATCGTGGGCTACTCGCTGCACGACACCATCATCGTGTTCGACCGCGTTCGCGAGGACCTGAGGAAGCCGCGCCACGGGCGCACCTTCGTCGAGATCCTCAACAAGGCGATCAACGAGACGCTGCCGCGCACCACGCTCACGGTGGCCACGGTGCTGGTGACGCTGGTCGCGCTGCTGGTGTTCGGCGGCCCGGTGATCCGCGGCTTCGCCGACGTGCTGGTGCTGGGCATCTCGATCGGTACCTTCTCGTCGATCTTCGTGGCGAGCCCGGTGCTGTACGAGATCGAGCGCAAGTTCCCGCGCGCCGAGAAGCGCGAGCAGGCGGTGCGCTCGCGCAACGCGCCGCGCCCGAACCGCCCCGGCAACGGCAGCAGCCGCACCCGTCGCGAGACGCCGGTGTGAGCCGCGCCTGACCCGCCCGGAGGTTGCCATGCGAGCCGCCGCGGATACTTTCCGCGGCGGCTCGCGGCTTTTCGCGGCCGTATAGAGAGCTTCATCGTCGCGCCCGCACGACGCCGTAGGCGGGCCCGACCGACCGCGTCCGCGTGATGGGTGATCCACCGAAACCGACCGAGAGCTGAATCCGGATGAGCCTGATCGATTCACACGCGCACCTGGCGGACGAGCGCATCTTCCCCGACGTCGATGCCGTGGTCGCCCGCGCGCGCGAGGCGGGGCTGGCGGGGATCGTCAGCATCGCCACGAGCGCCGACGACGTGCGGGCGAACGCCGCGCTCGCCGAGCGCTTCGGCGACGTATGGGCGACGGCGGGGATCCACCCGCACGCGGCTGGCACCTCCAGCGAGGAGACGCTCGCGGTCATCCGCGAGATGCTGGCGCATCCCCGCGTGGTCGCCGTCGGCGAGACGGGGCTCGACTATCACTACGACTTCGCGCCGCGCGACGCGCAGCGAGAGAACTTCGCGCGCCACCTGGAGCTGGCGCGGGAGACCGGGCTCCCCGTGATCGTCCACGCGCGCGAGGCGGACGACGACCTGCGCGCGATCCTGCGCGAGGCGGGGGAGGGGACCACCGGCGTGCTGCACTCCTTCTCCAGCTCGCGCGAACTGCTGGAAGACGCGCTGGCGCTGGGGTGGTACGCCTCGTTCTCGGGGATGATCACCTTCAGGAAGTTCGAGGGGCTCGACTTCGTCCGCCTGGTTCCCGCCGACCGGATCATGGTGGAGACGGATACGCCGTACCTCGCGCCGGTCCCGAATCGCGGCAAGACCAACGAGCCCGCCTTCGTGGTCCACACCGCCCGCCGCGCCGCCGAGATCCGCGGCGAGGACCCGGACGCGTTCTTCGCGCGCACGCTGGAGAACACGCGGCGCTTCTACGGGAAGATGAGTTAGCTCCACGCCGCCGGGCCGGGCCGCCGGACGGGCGCCGCTCGTTCGTGCGAGGCCCGTCCGTGCGCGCGGCGAGATGCGGGTGATCTGGAGGACGGCGGAGCTTGTGCGCCTCGCGCTTCCGTGGGGTGTTGCCCCTGCCAGAGGCCCGTGAAGAAGCTGACGACCGACCTTGATCCGAATACCTACCAGCCCGGCGCTGCCGCGAATGCGACGCTCGGCATCATCCGGCGGCGCGGAAAGCACCGTGACGATGGCTGCCCGGAATCGTACCCGGACACTGCGTCCCGCGGCTCACGCAGGGCTGCGCGTAGATCCTCGGCTTCCCGGCTGATTCCATCCCACCGCCCTCCGATGCGGCCGTCGCCCCGGAGGGCGGAGTTCATCCACGATCTGTGCGACACGTATGCGCCACGGTTGGGCTTCTGTCCCCCGGCTGACCGCTTTCGGACGGAGGATTGTGTGCCTGTTCACAGCCGGTACATTGGATTGTGAGCGGCAGTTTGATGATCCACACCTTTCGTACCGGGCTCTTCCATGTCGGCAACTCGGCTCTCATCCACCGAGGTCATCGCGGCGCGCGGCGAGGCGTGGTTCAAGGTCCTGATCACGCAGGAGCATCCGAGTCATGGACCATTGTTCGATCTCCCGCGCCATCTCGGCGACAAGATGCCGGCGGTAGACTACTTCGTGGAGCTTGCATCGGCCGCAGCCGTGGCGGCGTTCTGTCTCATCCAGGTGAAGCACCCGAGCGGGGTATACGCCAGGTGGGCGCCTGAAGGTCTCCGTCAGCGCTGCGGAGATGGAGCGGCTCGCCCGGTACGATGTTCCCACATACCTGGTGGGAATCGATGAACCCAGGAACCGCGGATTCATCCTTTCCGCGAATGGTGAGAGTACAGTGGGATTTTCACGGATGTGCACCGATCATCCGCTGACGCATCGTACCCTCGCCCAGCTCCATCACGAGATCGCTGCGTACTGGGACGTACCCCGTCCGGCGTTCGAGTCGTCGTTCGTGGATGACCGATGGAGGGAGCATGAAGCCTGACCTGCGGCAGTTCAGGATGCGCCGGGCCGATCTCCTGGCGTTTCTTCACCTCACGGATCGGGCGGATCTCCTCGTCGACCGTCTGGCCAGCCGTGAACCGGGTACGGATTTCCACGTAACTCTCGTGGAGAATGGCATTGCGACGGAGAAATCGTTCCGGGTGATGTTTCACGGGATCGCGGGGAGCGTCGCGCATCCGGCGGAGCTGAAGGACCGTCTGATGGGTGAGATGAAGATGGACGCTACACGGCCGGGAGTTCCCGTCTGCGTGTTCGTCTTCACGATGGGCGATGATCGTCGATATTGCGGATGGGTGAACGAGCCAGCCGTGAACGGATCCGCCGGTCTCCGTTCCTGGAAGCCCGCCGAGATTCGCTGGCGTGCGCTGGACGCCGATGCGATCGCCGGGATCGTCGCGGCGGTGAGCGCCTGGTACGAGGCGCAGCGGCGGGCGCAGGCGGCCTGACCGGGAATCCGCGACGTCCTCCTCCATCGTACACGCCCTCCGGCGCGAATGCTCGCGCCGGAGGGCGTGCCGCGTCACGGGGGCCGCGGGCGTGGGCTGTCAACCGTTGACCGGTCCGGCGGGCGCATCTACCTTCTCCGGAGCAAAACCGAATTTCGACCGAACCCCAGCCGTACCGGAATGCCGCGCCGCATCCATATCCTCCCCGAGAAGCTCGCCAACCAGATCGCCGCCGGGGAGGTGGTGGAACGGCCCGCGTCCGTGGTCAAGGAGCTGGTGGAGAACGCGCTCGACGCGGGCGCCACGCGGATCGAGATCACGGTGCGCAACGGCGGCAAGACCGAGATCCGCGTGAGCGACGACGGGCACGGGATGGGGAAGGAAGACGCGCTCCTTTCCGTCGACCGCCACGCCACCAGCAAGATCAGGGCGCCCGAGGACCTCGCCGCCATCCGCACCCTGGGCTTCCGCGGCGAGGCGCTGCCGTCGATCGCCTCGGTGTCGCGGTTCGCGATCGAGACGGCGGAGCGCGACGGCGACGGCACGCGCGTGCTGGTGACGGCCGGGCAGATCGCCGGCGTGGAGGAGTGCGCGCGGCGGAAGGGGACGAGCGTTTCGGTGCGCAGCCTGTTCTTCAACGTCCCCGCGCGCGCCAAGTTCCTGAAGTCGACCGCCACCGAGAACCGCGCCATCGGCGACGTGGTGACCACGCTGGCGCTGGCGCAGCCGCACGTGGCGTTCACGCTCGATTCGGGCGCGCGTGAAACGCTGGCGCTCCCGGCGACGTCCACGGTGGGAGAGCGCATCGGCGGGATCTGGGGCGCGGACGCGGCCGACGAGTTGATCCCGGTGGCGCACCGCGACGGCCGCGTGGCCCTCACCGGGCTGGTGCAGCGGCCGCACAGCTCGCGGCCCGGCGGGCGCAAGGCGTACTTCTTCGTGAACGGCCGCTCGTTCAGCGACCGGTACCTGGCCCGCGCGGTGGACCGGGCGTACAAGACCACGATCCCGCAGGGCGTCTATCCGTCGTTCTTCCTCTTCGTGGAGGTGCCGGACGGCGACGTGGACGTGAACGTGCACCCGGCCAAGGCCGAGGTGCGCTTCCGCGACCGGGTGGGGGTGGAGCGGGCGCTGGAGGAGGGCGTCCGCGCCGCGCTGGCCGGGCTGGAGAGCACGCCGAGCATCGGCGCGCGCGCGGCGGAATCGCCCTCGGCCGGGGATGACGCGGTGCCCCGCGAGCACAGGTACGAGATCCGCCCGGGGCATGGCGTGGGGATGGTGCGCGAGCCGGTCCGGCCGTGGGGCACGCCGCCGGGCGCATCTCCCGGAAACGAGAGCGGAGCGGCAACCACGGCGGTGGACCCGGTGGAAGCGCAGATGGCGCTGTTCGTCACCGGCGGTGGCGGCGGCGCGCCGGCGGCGGAGCCGGCCCGCACGCCGGTGGCGGAGCTGATCGGCCCCGCGGCGATGATGTGGCAGGTGCACAACACCTACATCCTGGCCGAGACCCGGCAGGGGCTGATCCTGGTGGACCAGCACTCGGCGCACGAGCGGGTGCTGTTCGAGGAGATCATCCACGGCTTCGACACGGGCGAGCTCGCCAGCCAGCGCCTCCTCTTTCCCATCACCCTGCGGCTGTCGCCGGCGGAGTACGCCATCGTGGAGCAGGTGCGCGGCGTGCTGGAGCGGGCGGGGTTCGAGGTGGAGCCGTTCGGCGGGCGGGCGATCATCGTGCACTCCGTCCCCAATCCCCACCCGTACTTCGACGCGGAGCGCTGCCTGCGCGAGATGATCGCCGAGCTCACGGGCGGCTCGCCGCTGGTGGACAGCGCGCGCACGCAGCACCAGCGGATCGCGCTGACCATGGCGTGCAAGGGCGCCATCAAGGCCGGGCAGAAGCTGACGCAGCGCGAGATGACCGAGCTCTTCGACCGCCTCTTCGCCACCGAGCTCCCCTACCACGACATCCACGGCCGTCCCACGGTGATCCAGCTCTCCCTGGCCGAGCTGCACCGGCGCTTCGGGCGCTCGGGATGAGCGCCGCGGAGCCGTCCGGCGAGCCCGATCCCATCGCGCCGAACGAGGGCGGCGGTGATTCCCAGGAGGGGAGCGTCCCCCGGGTGCTGGCGATCGTGGGGCCCACGTCGTCGGGGAAGACGGCGCTCTCGATCGAGGTGGCGCGCCGGGTGGACGGCGAGATCATCTCCATGGACTCGCGCTCCGTCTTCCGCGGGATGGACGTGGGGACGGCCAAGCCCACGATGGAGGAGCGCGGCGGGATCCCGCACCACGGGATCGACCTGGTGGAGCCGGACCACCGCTTCAGCGCGGGGCAGTGGGCGCGGTACGCGCGCGAGGTGATCGCGGAGGTCGAGGCGCGCGGCCGCACGCCGATGGTGGTGGGCGGCACCGGCTTCTTCCTTCGCGCGCTGGCCGACCCCATCTTCCGCGAGCCCGAGCTGGACCCCGCCCAGCGCGCCGTGCTCTTCGCGCGGATGGAGCGGATGGGTGACGACGAGCTCCTGGCCTCGCTGGAGGAGCTGGACCCCGAGGGGGCGGCGAAGCTGCGGAGCTGGGGCGGGCGCCAGCGCGTCATGCGGGCGCTGGAGGTGCCGATGCTCACCGGGCACACGCTCGGCTGGTGGCACCGGAACTCGCCGCCCGAGGCACCCGGCGTCCCCGTCCTCCCCTTCGTGCTGGTCGTTCCGCGCGAGCGGCTGCGGGCCTCGGTCGACGCGCGCGTGGGGACGATGGTGGAGAACGGGCTGCTGGAAGAGGTGATGCGCCTGGTGGCGCGCTACGGCGAGCACGCGCCGGGGCT
>Ga0247773_1000236_pt1 | contig 26063 bp, 16 predicted proteins | sample UWRJL092311B6_FD_179934 | JGI IMG/M metagenome (GOLD analysis project Ga0247773, IMG submission 179934) | Plant litter microbial communities from Arlington Agricultural Research Station in Wisconsin, United States - UWRJ-L092-311B-6 | ecosystem: Environmental > Terrestrial > Plant litter >... | reverse complement strand
GTTGACCCCGGTCTCCAGCAGCGGGGCCATCTGCGCGTCGAGGATGCGCTCGTTCTCGCGGCGCTCGGCGGCGCTGCTGTCCAGCACCATCCCGCGCGGATACACGTTGTCGCCCAGGAACACCACGAAGGTGTTCTTGCTCTGCTTGGAGATCTGGTCGCGCAGCGCCTTCAGCACCGGCTCGCCGCCGGGCGCGGGGAGGCCCGCGTCGCCGATCAGCACCAGGTTGAGCTCCAGCGTGTCCTGCTCCACCAGGCCGGGGATCACGCGGCCCAGGCCGCGCACGTACCGGAAGCAGCCGCTCAGCGACAGCGCCGCCGCCCCGATCAGGACGGCGGCCACGAACCCTCTCAAACCCCTCATTCCGTACCCAGGTCAGCGTGTTGGTGCGTTCGTCTCGGTCTCGCGCGGGGCGCTCAGCCCTTGCGCCCCTTGCGCTTGCGGCGGCGGGTGCGGAACGGCAGGTACTCGGCCGCGTCGACCTGCACCGACCAGCGCTCGTCCAGCGCGCCCACCAGGTCGGCGGGGGTCACGCCCTTCTTCAACCGCACGAGGTATTCCAGCGTGTGCATGTCGTCGCCCCGGGGGACCACGTCGGCCAGCCGCCAGTCGCTGGCCAGGTCGGCCAGCGCCTCCTGCACGGTGTTGCGCGCCATCTCGGGCTCGCGGCTGTGCACCAGCATCAGCCCGTCGGTGCGCATGTCGGTGTCGTACTGCAGCATCCGCCGGCGCACGGCCCGCTGCTGCGCGGGCGTCTCGGCCACCAGCAGGTCGGCGTCGCCCACCGACAGCACGCCGGTGCGGCCGAACGAGCCGCTGTACAGCGAGCCGATGTTGTACTTCCAGACGGTGAGCACCACGAAGTTGAACGCCACCGAGATCGCCAGCGCCACGTCGAGCGCCTGTACCCCGGCCGCCAGCCCGCAGGCGATCACCAGGAAGATGTAGACGGCGTCGCGCGGGTCCTTGAGCGTGTTGCGGAAGCGCACCGCGCCCACGATCCCCGCCAGAGAGAAGGCCAGCGCCAGCGAGTTGCGCACGATCAGCGCCGTCCCCGCCACCACGATGGGGAGGATGATGACCGAGGCCACCAGCGCGGGGTCGTAGCGGAAGCGCTTGGTGGTCATGTACACCCACGCCACCGGTACCACCAGCGCCAGCGCGCCGGCGATCACCAGGAAGGTGGTGAGCAGCCGGTGCAGCGCCTCGATCAGCGAGAGCTTGGCGCCGAACTGCGCCGTGCCCGGCCCGGCGCTCATCAGCCCGCCCTCGCGCGCGGGGAGGAGCGTGCTCTCCACGAAGGCGTCGCGCACCGCGGGAACGAAGTACACCAGCAGCCCCATCACCGTGACCAGGATGGCGTAGTAGATCACGATCCGCAGGAAGGGCTTGCTGCGCCCCTCGAACATCCGCTCCAGGATGGAGCGCCGCGTGCTTTCGCGCTGCCTGCGGACGGCGTTTCCCGGCGTGGGCGGGGTGTAGGGCCCGTACGCGCCGGCGGAGGGCGAGGAGAGAAGGGTTTCGGATTCTCCCTGCGGAACCACGGGCTCGCCGGTGGGATCCTGGGTCTTTGCCATGAGGCCGGTCTGTGGCTGGCGGCGGGTGAGGAACGCGTGTGGGGCTTCGCGCCCGCAATTAGCACGAAGCGCGCCGCCGTTACAATAGTTTTCTTTCCCGTTCGTGCCAGTGCGGGGCGCGGATCCGTTACGCCGCCACCGGCCGGCGCGCCTCCTTTCCCGTTCCTTTCGCTCCGCGGGGCGAGGCGCCGGCGCAGTTGAAACCATCGTATCCGCGCGGCGTACGCCTCTGGCCGGGCTCGTTCTCGCGGAGGATGCGCCGGGCGCCGCCCGAACGCGGGGCGCGGATCGATCAACCACGTTGGACGCAATGGATGATCCGGCGTACCGGGTGGTGTAGGACGTGGCCACCGCATCCACTCGGCCGTGGCAGTCGGCGCTGCTTCCGCTGGCGATCGCGGTCGCATGCAAGTGTGGACGGGGGGGTCGATCACGCGCTGAATGACCGCTCGCAAGGGTGCTCCCCGCAAGCTCTCCGGCCGTGACAAGGCGATGCTGGTTGCGTTGGCCTGCAGCGCACCGCCCGAGGGCCGGACTGCCTAAACGCTGCAGTTGCTGGCGGACCGCCTGGTGAGCATCGGAATTCGAGACGATGGATGAACGCGCAATGAGGAGCTCGGGCGGTCCCCGGGCTCTTCTCGCCCTGAGCATCCTTCTGTCGCAGCATGCCGCTCGCGGGTTGTTCAGCAGAACGGATCGCGTGGCTCAAACGGCGAAACGACGCGGTAAAACAGGTAAAGTATCAACTCATTAGAATTCTGAGCCCATATCAGCATCGGGTGAAAGTCTGACAATCGATCCCCGTCTGAAAAGCAGAGGGCACGTGATCGGGAGGGCGGAGTATAGGACCAGGATCGACGTCCGCTCTGCGGTTTTCACAACGGCCCATTCCTACGCGCCCGCTGACAGTGTTCTCCGCGTGTCTCGTCCCGCCTTGGCCCTCCGGCGAAGTCCGGTCACCTCGGACGATCCCCCTTTCCCCGTCTCCCTTTGTTCTCATCGTACGCATCTGTCCAATCACCTGGAATGCGCTTCACACCGCTCGTCTTTGGGGCTAAGTTATTCGTGCGCACCAAAATCCCCACGACGCCCCCGCCCCACGCTTCTCCATGCCCGCAACCCCCCGCGCCGTTTCTCCACGCCTCGTGTCCACCGCCGGCTTCACGCTGATCGAGATCATCGTGGTGATCGTGGTGATCGCGGTGCTGGCCACGCTCGTCGCCCCAAACGTCTTCCGTCACGTGGACGCGGCTCGCGACACCACGGCCAGGAGCCAGGTGGAGATGCTGGGCGCGGCGCTGGACTCGTACCGGCTGGACATGGGGCGCTACCCGTCCACCCAGGAAGGGCTCGACGCGCTGTTGCGCGCGCCCGCCGGCGCCGACGCGGCGCGGTGGAAGGGGCCGTACCTGCGCAAGAACACGATTCCCGTGGACCCCTGGACGCACCCGTACCGCTACACCAGCCCCGGGCAGGTGAACCCCACCGGGTACGACCTCCTCTCGTACGGGGCCGACGGCCAGCCGGGCGGCACCGGCGACAACGCCGACGTCACCAGCTGGCAGTAGCCGGCGCACTCCGCGTATCCTCCGCACCCGCACCGCTCCATCGTTGCAGTCCATCCCGCAGGACCAGCTGCCGCTGGCCGAGGGGCTCTCGCGCGAGTTCCTCCTCCACCACCGCCTCTGCCCCTGGCACGTGACGCCCGAGGGCACGCTGGTGGTGGCGGCCGAGAGCGGCTCGCGGCTGGAGGGCGCCGACGACCTGTCGTTCGCATACGCGCTCCCTGTGGACGTGCGCGTCACCACGGCCGACGAGCTTGAGCGGCTGATCGAGCGCATCAGCACGCGGGGCGAGCGGGCAATCGAGCTGCAGCGGGTGCACGGGGCGGACGACGACCTGGCGGCCGACGTGCGCGACCTGGCCAACCAGCCGCCGGTGATCCGCTACGTGAACCTGCTGGTGCGCGACGCGTACGACGCGGGCGCCAGCGACATCCACGTGGAGGCCGAGCGCGGCGGCGTGACCGCGCGCTTCCGGCTCGACGGCGTGCTGGTTCCCGCGCCCGAGCCGCCGCCGGGGCTGCACGCCGCCGTGGTCAGCCGCATCAAGCTCTTGGCCGAGCTCGACATCGCCGAGCGCCGCAAGCCGCAGGACGGGCGCATCCGCGTGCGGCTGGAGCAGCGCGAGCTGGACCTGCGCGTCTCCACCGTCCCCACCCTCTTCGGCGAGAGCGTGGTGCTGCGCCTGCTGGACCGCGGTGGCCGCCCGGTGAGCCTGGGCGAGCTGGGGATGCCGGCGGACGTCCTCGCCGCCATGGAGCGCCTCGCCCGCAAGCCGCACGGGATGATCCTGTGCACCGGCCCCACGGGCAGTGGAAAGACGACCACCCTCTACGCCGCGCTGGGCCTGCGCGAGGCGGGAGAGGAGAAGATCGTCACCGTGGAGGATCCCGTGGAGTACCAGCTCACCGGGATCGCGCAGGTTCCCGTTCACCGGCAGGCCGGGGTCACCTTCGGCGCCGCGCTGCGCTCCATCCTGCGGCAGGACCCCGACGTGATCATGGTCGGCGAGATGCGCGACGCCGAGACCGCCGAGATCGCGGTGCAGGCGGCGATGACCGGCCACCTGGTCTTCTCCACGCTGCACACCAACGACGCGGTCGGCGCGCTCCCGCGGCTGCTGGACCTGGGGATCCCCGAGTACCTGGTGAGCGCCACGCTCGAGGGAGTGCTGGCGCAGCGGCTGGTGCGCCGCAACTGCCCCAACTGCCTGGCCGAGTACACGCCGCGCGCCGACCACGTGGAGCAGGTCGCCGGGCGGCCCGTACACGGAGTCCGGCTGATGCGGGGCGCGGGGTGCGCCGCGTGCCGGGGCACCGGCTTCCGCGGCCGCCTGGGCGTGTTCGAGCTGCTGGAGATGGACGACGACCTGCGCGACGCCGTGTCGCGCCGCGAGCCGCGCAGCCGCATCCGCGAGCTCGCCGCCGCCGGCGGGCTGCGGCCGATGCGGGCGGACGGGTGGGAGAAGGCGCGCGCCGGGCTGACCACGGTGGAGGAGGTGCTGCGTGTCACCCAGGAGTGACGCGCCCGCCGCCTCGCGTCCCGGCGCCGCTTCGGCAGCGGCCGGCGCGACGGCGTACGCCTACCGCGCGCTGCACAAGAGCGGGTCGATGGAGACGGGGGTGGTGCGCGCCTCCAGCCGAGAGGAAGCGGGCGAGCTCCTGTACGCCCGTGGCCTCTTTCCCATGGCGATCGGCGCGGAGCAGGGAAGCGAGCGCGCGCGGCGGTCGCTTCCCGCGCAGGACCTGGCGCTGGGGCTGCGCGTGCTGGCCAGCCTCACCGAGAGCGGCCTGCCGATCGCCCGCGCGCTGGCCGCGATGGACGACCTTGCGCCCGCCAGCTGGAAGCCCGGTCTCGCCGCGATCCGCGAGTCGGTTCGCCAGGGCGGGAGCCTGGGCGCCGCACTTGCCTCGTCGCCGCTCGGCTTTCCGCCGGTGGTGGTCGGCATCATCGCGGCGGGCGAGGCGGGGAGCGGGTTGCCACGCGCCGTGCGCCGCGCGGCCGAGCTGATGGAGAACGCCGCCGAGACCCGCCGCGCCATCCGCTCGGCGCTGGCGTACCCGCTGGTGCTGGCGGGCGCGGGCGGCGCCTCGCTCGTGCTGCTGGTGGGCGTGGTTCTCCCCCGCTTCGCCGTGATCCTGGCGGACCTGGGGCAGGAGCTGCCGCCGATGGCGCGCGGGGTGCTGGCGGTGGCCGCGCTGGTGAAGGCGTGGTGGCTGGTGGCGCTGCTGCTGGTGGCGGGGCTCGCGGCGTTCTGGCGGTTGTGGGTGGCCACGGAGGCGGGAGCGCGGCAGTGGGCCGCCTTTCTCCTGGAGATCCCCGCCGTCGGCTCCGTGCGCCTGGCGGGCGCCACGGCGCGCTTCGCCGCCAGCCTGGCCGCGTTGCTAGAGAGCGGCGTGCCCATCGCCCCCGCGCTGGCCAGCGCCGCGCGCGCATCGGGCGACGCGGCGGTGGCCGAGCGCGTGCTGCGCGCCCGCGAGGCCGTGGTCGGCGGCGAGGGCGCGGGACGCGCGCTGGAGGCGGCGCGCGCGCTCACCCCCACCGCGCTGCGGCTGGTGCGCGCGGGAGAGGAGACCGGTCAGCTGGGCCCCATGCTGATGCACGCCAGCCGCATCGAGAGCGAGCGCGCGGCCGACCTGGTGCGTGGCGCCGTTCGCCTGCTGGAGCCAGGGCTGATCATCACCTTCGGCGGCGTGGTGGCGCTGGTCGCCGGCGCGCTGCTGCAGGCCGTCTACAGCGTTCGTCCCGGTCCGTGAGCGCCCGCACCGCCATCGCCTCGTCCATCCGCGTGGGCGGCGCGTCCACCGGTCGTGGACGTATCGCGGGCGACTTCGACGCGAGTCTGGCGCAGCATCCCGAACCGCGCGCCGGGGCCTCGCGTCTCCCCGCACGACGCGCTCTCTCCTCGCGCTCCCGGGCGGGCGCCACGCTGCTGGAGCTGATGGTGGCGCTCTCGATCCTGGCGATCGCGGCGGCGGTGGCGGTGCCCGCGCTGCGGCGGTCGGCCGAGGTGCCGGTCACCGAGCGGAGCCGTATCGCCGCGGCGCGGCGGCAGGCGCTGGAGCAGGGGCACGCGGTGACGCTCACGCTGCGCGACAGCGCCGGCACGCGGCTGGTGACGGCGTTTCCGGACGGACACGTGGCGGCGGACACGGCGCTGGCGCTCGACCCCGCGAGCGGGAAGCCGCGTGCGGGGCGGTAGGGCTGGCGCGGCGCTCCTGGAAGCGATCCTGGCGCTGCTGATCCTGGGCACCGCCTGCGTGGCGGCGGTGTCGATGGCGGCCACCTTCTCGCGTACCGTGGCCGTCGCGCGCCAGCAGGACCAGGCGCTGCGCCGCGCGAGCGCCTTCATGGACGCCGTGAGCCTGTGGACGCGCGACGACCTGGACCGGCGGCTGGGTGACCGCGAGCAGGGACCCTGGCGGCTGCGGATCGACCGGCCGGTTCCCATGCTCTACACCCTGGTCCTCTCCGACAGCGCGGGCACCGAGCTGCTGCGCACCTCCCTCTTCCGGGCGGATACCACCCGTGCCACGCCCTGACGCGCGCCGGGCGGGGTTCACCCTGCTGGAGGTGGTGGTGGCCCTCGCCATCACCGGGATGGTGGTGCTGGGCGCCCGCGCCGTGATGGCGCGCCTGGGCGACGATGCCGCGCACCTGGCCGCAACCGCGGCCGACGACGACCGCGAGGCCAACGCCGACCGGCTGCTGCGCGACCTGGTGGGGCGCGCCGAGCCCTCGCCGCGCGGCGCGTTGCCCTTCACCGGCAATTCGGACGCGGTGCGCTTCACCACGCGGTGCGAGGTGCCGGCCGGGTGGCAGGAGCGCTGCCAGGCCGAGCTCGCCGTCGTGGAGGTGAGTGGCGTCCCCACGCTGGGGCTCACCCTCGGCACCGGCGAGGCGGTGGTGGTGCGGCGCGGGTTCGGCGCCGCGCGGCTGCGTTACCTGTACGATCCGGCCAACGGCGGCACCTGGGTGAACCAGTGGAGCTCCGCGTTCTCCCTACCCTGGGCGGTGGGGGTGGAGGTCGATGGAGAGCTGGTCATCCTCCCGATCGGGGAGCGCGGATGAGCGCGCGGGTGCGAGGGCGCGACGGGTTCGCCCTGCTGGCGTCGCTCTGGATCCTGGTGGGCGTCACCGCGCTGGTTCTCGCCGTCGCGCTCGCCGGGCGCGAGGCCACGCACGCCGCCCACAACCGCGTGGCGCTGGCCCGCGCCCGCTGGCGCGCGGCGGACTGCCTGGAGCGCGCCCGCGCGGCGATCGCCGATGCCATCGCCCCGGCGGAGCAGCGGGCGTCGGCCGAGCCGGCGGCCGGGTGGGGCGGGGCGGACCGCGCGGTCGGGTCGTCGCCGCTGGTGCCGGAGCAATGTGAGCTCCGCGTGCGCGCCGCGGGAACGCGGGTGGACGTGAACACGGCCGACGTGGAGACGCTGTCGCGCTTCTTCCACGCCGCCGGCCTCGCCGCCTTCGCCGCCGATTCGCTCGCCGACGCCGTGGCCGACTGGCGCGACGACGACGACCTGCCCCGCCCGTTCGGCGCCGAACGCACCTGGTACGCGGCGCGCCGGCTCTTCATCCCCCGAAACGCGCCCTTCGCCGACGTGCGAGAGCTGGCCCGGGTGCGCGGGTGGGACGCGGCGCTGGACACGCTGGTGGAGGTCGATTCCGCCCGCGTGGCGCTGAACCAGGCGCCTCCGGCCGTGCTCGCCTCGCTCCCCGGGATCGGCGGCGAGGCGGTCGCGCGGCTGATGGAGATGCGCGCGCGTGGCGACCGCGTGACGGACCTGGCGGCCTTCGCGGGCCAGCTGTCGCCAGGGGCGCGGCAGGCGTTCGAGCAGTCGTACGCGTCGCTGGCGCCGCGCGTGGCGGTGGAGCCGGACGCGTGGATCGTCTCCAGCCGCGCGGTGGAGGGGCAGCCGCGGGTGGCCGCGGGCGTGGAGACGGTGCTGGTGCGCGCGGGGACCCGCGTGGCCGTGGTGAGACGGAGAACCTGGACCGAATGACGCTTTCCCTGGGAGTCGGGATCGGCACGGACCGCATCCGCGCGGTGGCCGTGCGCGGTGGCGCCGTGGCGTGGGCCGGCGAGGCCGAGCTGGGCGGCGACCCCGCCACGGCGCTGGCCGAGCTGCTGGCCACGGCGCCGCTGCCACGCTGGCCGCGTGCCTCGGTGGCGCTGGCGCTGGGGCCCACACGCGCGCAGCTGCGCCGCATCACCGGCCTCCCCGAGGTGGCGGACGAGCGGATGCTGACCCAGGTGGTGCGCCAGGGCGCCGGCAAGTTCTTCCTGCGCAACGGCAAGCCGCTCGTCACCTCGCGGGTGAAGGTCGTGGGCCTGGGCGAGGTGTGGTGCGCCGCCTTCGAGCAGGCCACCGTCGACGCGCTCACCGCCGCCTGCCGCGCCGCCGGCCTGGCGGTGCGCGGCATCGTCCCCGCCGTGGCCGTGCTCGACCGCGCGCTTGCCGGCGGCCGGCTGGCCTGGCGCGATGGCGACGTGCGGGTGGAGGTGGAGCGTGACGCAGATGGCACGCTGGAGGCCATCCGCCGTACCCGTGTCGCACCGGACGCCACGATGGACCCGGCGGACGAAGCCGCGCCGGTCCCGGCGCTCGCCCGCATCGGCCCGCACGCCGCGGCGTTCGCCGACGCGTACGGCGCGGCGCTGCTGCGGCGGGGCGAGCCGCTGGCGCTGGCCCCGCGTGACGAGGGCGCCCCCGCGCGCTGGCGCCTGCCGCTCGCCGCGGCGGCGGTGTGCGTGTCGCTGGCCGCCTACGCCGTGCTCCCGGTGCGCGCCGCGCACCGCGCCGAGGCGGCCGCGCTCGCGCGGCTGGCGCGGGTGCAGGCCGGCCGCGCCGCCGCCACCCAGGCGGACGAGGGCGAGCGCCGCGTGACGGCCGCCCTGGCCGAGGTGGCGGCGTTCGATTCCGCGCGCTACGCGCAGACGCGGCTGCTGGCCGACATCAACCGCGCCCTTCCCGAGGGGAGCGCGGTGGTGGTCTTCAAGGTCGACTCGGCCGGGGGAAGCATGGTGGCGCTCACCCCCCGCGCCTCGGCGATCCTGGGGCCGGTGGAGCGCGTGGCCGGGATCCACGGCACGCAGATCGTGGGAACGGTGACACACGAGGTGGTGGCCGGGCGGCCGGTGGAGCGGGTCGGCATCCGCTTCGGCGTCTCGCCCGTCGAGCGGCGGGCGCGCGACCGCGCTGCGGAAGGGGGCGCGCCATGATCAGCGAGCGCGAGAAGCGCGTGCTGGCGGGCGGCGCGCTGGCGGTGGCGCTGCTGGTGGGCGTGGGCCGCGGCGTTCCCGCGTGGCGCGCCTGGCGCGACGCCGCAGTGGCGCGCGCCGAGCTCGCCGCCGGCCGCGCCGCCGACGCCGAGGCCGGCACCCGCGGGCTGCGCGCGCGGATCGATACGGTGGAGGCGCGGCAGGCGCGGCTGGCGTCCCTGGCGCCCGCGTTGCTCGACGGCACCACGCCGGCGGCGGCGGGCGCGTCGCTCTCCGGCCTCCTCTCCGGCGCGGCGGCGCGTGCCGGGGTGCGCCTCAACTCCGTGCAGGTCGTGCCGGACTCGGTGCGCGACGACCGCACCTTCCTGCGCGTGAGCCTCCACGCCGACGCGACCGGCGACGTGGCCGGAGTGGCGCGGATGCTGGCGCTGATCGAGGGCGGACCCGAGCTGCTGGCCGTGCGTGAGCTGGTGATCACCCAGCCCGACCCCGCCGTGCAGGGCGCCCCCGAGCAGCTCCACGCGGAGCTCACGGTCGAGGGTCTCGCGCTCGCCCGCCCCGCCGCGGACTCCGCGAACGATGCGGAGGACGCGGACACGGCGGATGCGGCGGATGCGGGCGAGGAAGCAAACGCGCCCGGCGCGCCGCCGCGCACATCCGGGGGAGGCGCACCGTGAGGCGCGGCTACCTGGAGGCGCTCCTCTGGATCGTGGCCGCGTTCATCTCCGTCGGCGCGTGGCGAGCGGCGCGCGACGTGGTGCCGCCCGTCACCGGGGTGGCGGGCGAGCGGCTGGCGGCGCCGCCGGAGCCGCTGCGGCTCGCCGAGGCGCGGCTGGGCGAGGCGGCGCGGAGCATCGCCCGCTCCGATCCCTTCCGGCTGGAGCGCCGCCCCTCTGCCGTGGCCTTCTCCGCCGCGCCCGACGCGGTGAACGGGATGATGATGATGCCCCCGCCGCCCCCGCCCGCGCCCCCCAAGCCGCAGCTCGCGGTGAGCGGCATCGTGGGGCCGCCGTGGACGGCGCTGCTCGAGGGCGTTCCCGGCCGCGACGGCCCGGTGCTGGTGCGCACCGGAGACCAGGTCGACATGCTGCGCATCCGCCAGGTGGGCCCGCGCGAAGTGGTGGTCGCGGGGATGGACACCGTCTGGCGACTGACGATCAAACGGACATTTCAGTGACCTATCGCGTGATGATCCTCGTGGCGGCGCTCGCGCTGGCGTTCGCCCCCGCGGCCCGCGCCCAGCGTGGCCCGCCGGTGACGGAGCAGGGCGAGGGCGTGAGCATCAACCTGGTGGATACCGACCTGCGCGCGGCGATCCAGGCGCTGAGCCCATACCTGGACCGGCCGGTGATCTACAGCGGCGTGGCCGGGATGCGGGTCAACTTCCAGTCGCCCCGCCCGCTCCCGCGCGGCGAGGTGGCGGGGGTGCTGCGCACGCTGCTGGCTTCGGCCAACTACGAGATGGCCGAGGACGGCGCGACCTACGTGGTCCGCGCGCGCGGCGGGCAGCAGCCCGGCGTTCCCGGGCAGCCGCAGGGCTATCCGGGTCAGCCGCCGGGGTACGGCGCGCCTCCCCCATCCGCCCCGCCGGCGCAGCAGGGCGGGATCCAGCTGTTCGTGATCCGCCTGCGCCACGCCAAGGCGGCCGACGTGGCGGCGGTGGTCAACGCGCTCTACGGCCGCGCCGGCGCGCTGGGCGAGCTGGGCGCCAGCCGCCCGCCCACACTCGGTGAGGGCCTCACCCGCAACCAGCTGCCGGCGTACTCGCCGCAGGCACCTGGCCAGGTGGGTGCCACGGCCGTCGCCATCGGCCGCGAGGCATCGCTCGCGGGGAACACCACCATCGTCCCCGACTCTCGCACGAACAGCCTGCTGGTGCGCGCCAGCGCCGGCGACTTCCAGCTGATCCAGGCGGCGGTCGAGCAGATCGACATCCGCCCGCTGCAGGTGCTGGTGGAGGTCACCATCGCGGAGGTGTCGCGCAACTCGCGCTTCCGCATCGGGCTGATGGCCAGCATGGACACGCAGCGGGTGAGCGGCCGCATCCGGGGCGCCGGCACCACCTCGGCCGAGCTGCCGACGGACGGGCTCACCATCCACGCGCTGCGCATCGGCCACTACGAGCTGAACGCCACCCTGGCCGCCGCGCAGAGCCGCGGCGAGGCGACTATCCTCAGTCGCCCCGTGCTCTTCGCGGCCAACAACGAGCCCGCCAACCTCTCCGTGGGGCGGCAGGTGCCGTTCATCCAGGCCACCACGCGCACCGATGCGGGGATCCCCACCGACCTGGTTCAGTACCGCGACGTGAGCACGCAGCTGCAGATCACCCCCACCATCAGCCCCGACGGCTACGTGATGCTGGAGGTGAGCCAGGAGGTGAACTCGGTGGAGGAGGGCGCGGGGGTGAAGGGAAATCCGATCATCTCCACCCGCGCCCTGCAGACGCAGCTGCTGGTGCGGGACGGGCAGACCGGCGTGCTGGGCGGGCTCAGCGACCAGACCCACGACGTGAGCCGCGCCGGCATCCCGCTCCTCTCGCAGATTCCGCTGGTGGGATGGGTGTTCGGCGGCCGCTCGCGCGACACGCGCGACAGCGAGCTGTTCGTGTTCCTCACCCCCCGCGTGATCCGCACCGACGACGAGCTGGAGCAGAGCACCGGCGACGTACGCCGCAACAGCCGGCACCTGCAGGGGCCGCTGAAGAAGGTGCGGCCGTACGTGCGCCCCTCGGCCACCGGCGAGGCGCGCCCCAAGCCAGGCGAGGGAGAGCCGTGAGCATGCGGCGGATCCGCGCCGTGGCCGCCGCGGCGCTGGCGCTGGGGATGGCGGGATGCCTGCTCCCCGCTCCGTCGCTGCGCCACCGCGGCGACGACTTCACCCGCACCGAGAGCTGGCGAATGCGCGGCAACGCGCTGTCGCAGCCCGCCGGCGCGCGCGACTGGGTGGCGCTCGATGCCGAGGTGGTGCGCCCGCGCGGCGCGCCGCCGCGCTACCTGCTGGTGGTGGACTACCGCGCCGGGCACGATCCGCTGGAGATCCGACGCGGCGAGTCGCTGATCGTGCTCGCCGACAGCGCCCGCTTCGTGCTCGCCACCACACGCGTGGAGACCAGCGGCGGCGTGCGCGGCCCACGCGAGGTGGCGCGCTACCCCGTGGAGCGAGATGCCATGAGGCGGATCGCCACAGCCGGACGGATCCGGGTGCGGGTGATCGGCCGGGAGTGGTACGTGGACCGCACCGTCACCAATCGCGGCCTCTGGCGCTTCCGCCGGCTGATGGAGGCGGTGGAGGGAGATAATCAGGTTCCTGCACGCACCAGATCGTGATCCATTTTCGTTCCTGTACTTGCTTGATTACGCTCTTCCGAGACTGAACGTGAGCCTGCTGCCCAATCGGTGAAGGTTGGCCAATCGGAAGGTCTAACGGCGTGCAATATACTTGCAAATTTTGCGACGAAATGTCTCGTTGCGAGCTAGGATAATTTCTGGTTATCCTTACTGGATCTCACCTGTTTCAGGGGCATACATCCGCCCCTCTCGGGAACTGCCCTCCTGTTCCTGAGAATCGCCCGCCGCACGTTTACCCTCCCGCAATGACTCTTCGCATGGCTCCGCTGCCTCCGCGTCTTCCCCGTGGTTGGCTTGCTGCCGTCGCCGCTCTGCTTCTGGCGGTTCCGACAGTGATCTCCGCGCAAAACGGAGCTCCGGCCGACGACGTGGCGCCCCCGACCATCTCGGTCATCCCGGGCTCGTCATCGTACGCGGTCGATTCGGTGCGCGTGACGGTGATGTGGAGCGACGATACGGAGCTCAACCCATCGACCGTGAGCATCACGCTCGGGGGCGTGGAGCAGGCCGCCATCCTGAACAGCCCGTTCGTCTATTCGGGCTCGGCCACACAGGCGACCTCCGTCGGGACCGTGCACCTGAACTCCGGGCCGAACGTGCTGATCGCCCGGATAAGCGACGCCGCTGGTCACGCCGGTACTCCCGTCCAGGTGACGTACACGTACACCCCGCCGCCGTCCAATACGGGGGGTGGCGGAACCACGCCACCCACGCCGAACTACGCGGTGCAGGTGACGCCGGACGGGGGCGACACGCTGCGGGTGACCACGGGCGGGTACTGGACGGCGGCCGCCTTCGCCGTGACGAACACCAGCAACGTGGCGGCTACGTTCGTCACGTCCGGCGCGTGCACCGCGGTCGCGGGCGGAACCTGCACGCCCACGCGTGACACTCTTGCCCTCTCGGCGGGTGAGAGCCGGGCAGTGGGGGTCCAGTTCCCGGTGGGGAACACCGTGGGCGCGGTGGGAAGCGTGCGGCTGAAGGTGGCGATGGTGGGCAACGCGGCCGTGGCGGACAGCGGCTGGGTTCCGGCGAAGGTGGTCGCTCCCGGCACGCTCGCCGCGCCTGCGCAGACGCGGCCGATGCTGGACCGCGGCGACTGCCCCGTGATCAGCCTGGGCGGCGGCGGCGCGAGCGAGTGCGGCGATCTGCGCCTGGCGCACACGCTGCCGGCCACGCGCACGCTGAACCGGTGGCGCTCACCGGTGCTGCTGTACAGCTCGCAGCACGCGTACCCTTCCACGATCCTGAGCACCACCGTCACCAACTCCACCGGTGCGGCGTGGGACTCGGTGGCGGCGGACGTGCGCCGCGGTGGGCTGCTCGCGAGCGGCCGCTGGCCGGGGTGGAGCGACGCGAATCCCCACCGGATCGCCCTTTCGTTCGCCGAGACGGCGCTGCCCGCGAGCACACCGGCGGTCGTCTACACCGACACGCTGCTGGTGCGGGTGAAGAGCGGAGGCACGTGGACACAGCAGCCCGCCGTGCTGATGCGGCACATCGTGGTGGACCGGCGCACCAGCCCGTTCGGGAGCGGGTGGTGGATGGCGGGGCTGGAGCGGGTGACCTTCAACGCGGGACAGCTGCTGTGGGTGGGTGGCGACGGGAGCGCGGCGGTGTACGACTCAGTGGCGGCCGGCCGGTGGGCCAGCGCCGAGCCCGAGGGTCCGGACAGCATCGTCCGCCGGCAGATCGCCGTCTTCAACTCCACGCAGACCGAGCCGGGATACGTGCGCATCCTTCCCGGCAAGGGAGAGGTGGCGTTCGACGCGCTCGGCCGGCATCGCTACACCCGCAACCGGCTCGGGCAGAGCACCTGGTTCTTCTACGACGCCTACAGCCGCCTGTCGCAGGTGGCGATGCCCACCGCCGTGGCCGCCGACACCACGCGTAGCTACTGGTTCAACTACAACAGCTCGGCCGGTACGTTGGGAGAGGTGATCTCGCCGCATGTCTCCACCCCGGGCGACCGGCGGACCGTGGTGTCTGCCGCCGGGTCGGCGGGGGCGGTGCGCGTGACATTGATCCTCGATTACCCGAACCTGGGCGCCAGCGTCAGCAACCTGGTGCGCTACGACTACGACGCGCTGGGCCGAGCGACGCAGGTGACCGCCGATGGCACCGAGACCCCTACCACGTTCCAGTACAGCGCCAGCGGCAGCCGGGTGATCCGCGGCAGCACCATCGCCATGAGCAATGGACGCACGGACACGCTGAGCGTGGGGGTGACACCGCAGGACCTGCGCGGGCTCCCGGCCAGCAACGGCTCGGCCGCGGCGCCGAGCAGCTCTCTCAACACGCAGGTGGACGGGCCGCTCCCTGGGACGGGTGACTACGTGCTGTACTATCAGGACGCCGCCGGACGGCTCACCACCGTCTCCACGCCACTAGGCCCCACCTCGATCTATCGTACGGATCCGCGCTACCCCGGTCTGGTGACGCGCACCAAGGCGCCCAACGGACACAACGTGTACGCCGCCTACGATGCCCGCGGCCACCTCTCGGCACAGATCGACGTCAACCCGCTGGACGACGGCCGCAACGCGACTGCGATCTACACCTGGAACGACAGCTGGGACGAGATCTCCAGCGTCACCAGCCCCACCGGCATCACCAGCACGTTCGGCTACGACGCCCGCGGTCTGCGCGAGTGGCAGCAGGTGGGGGCAGACACGGCGCGGCGCACGCGCTACGAGTACAACCCGCAGGGGCAGGTACGGCGCGTGATCTCGGTTAGCGCCCGCATGCGCGGGGAGCAGCCCGAGACGCTCAGCTACGACTCGCTCGGCACCGGCAACCTGATCGGCAGCACCAGCCCGCTGGGGATCTGGAGCCGCAGCTACGCCGACCGGATCGGCCGCGACACACTGACGGTCGCGCCGGTGGATACCGTACCCTCCAGCCATGCGACACTGCTGAACTATGCGCTCACCAGGTATGACATGGCCGGGAAAGTCTCCGAGACCGTCAGCTGGGGCCAGTCGCAGACGTACTATCTGAAGCTCGATGAAGCGTGGCGATGGAGCTTCGAGCCGGTGCAGTATACCGGAAGCACCTATGATGCTGCGGGGCGGCTGATCCGGGCGGACCGTCGCTCAGACCCCGACACGGCGCACGTCGGAATCGTGAGCAGCGGCTTCGAGTACGATGGGTTCGGCCGCCGTACGGCGGAGGTGGCGGCCGATGGGTACCGCGACGTGCATTATTATGATGCGGCCGGGCGGGATACGCTCACGATCAACCGCCGGCATGAGCGGATTCGCAGGTCGTATGACGCGATGGGGCACATGCTGACCCGGACCATGCCGGGCGAGGATGCCACGTTCAGCTATCATCCGGTGACTGGGCTGATGCTCGGCGCGGAGAATGCGGCCGCTCGCGTCCACCGCGGCTACTTCTCGAACGGAGCGCTCAAGGCCGATACGCTGGAGATCGCGAACGCCGACAGCACCTTCACGCCGGGGCGCCATCGCTTCGCGCTTTCGTACACGTACGATCTGGAGGGGCGCCGCGCCTCCATGACGCTGCCGGACAGCGTGCGTCCCTCGTCCACGCAGAACCGCTACACATACGGGTACGACGCGGTCACTGGCGCTCTGGGAGTGATCACCGATCCGCTCGCGGGAAGCTATCGGTTCAGCTATCGCCCCGATGGGCAGCTCGACACGCTGAGCCTCCCCGGTACGACCGAAACGTACCACTATGATGCCGATGGCCGAATGACGCGCAGGACTCGCGGCATCGCTGCGGCCGCCACTCCGTTGTACGACGACTCGCTGCGTTACGACCTGCGTGGGAAGACCGTGTACGCGCTGACCCGGCGCGACAGCACGGCGCTCACGTACGACGGCTTGGGCCACATGGTGCACTCGCGCACCTACGACTGGACGTCGACGTCCACGAACGTCTCGGAGGAGGAGTATGGCTTCGATGCGCTGGGGAACACACTGACCCACCGGCGAAACTCGTGGACGCTGCAGAACGCCGAGAGCCCAGCGCTGGCGGACCCTACAGTCTACAGCTACACCCACGATGGCACGGGCCGGCACGTCTCCAGCATCTACGGGCCGGCGGCTGGGGCGTACATGCCCTACCGTATTCACGACGACGTATTGAACTATTGGGACGATGCGGGAAACCTGAGGATGCGCATCGATACGGTCAGCCTGAGTCTGCTGTTCGGAGCGACGGCAAACACCGCCACTGGAACCAGCGGAAGCAACACGTCTCCGGCAGAAGGTGGTGACTGGCATACCGAAGCACTACCAGGAGTGCATGGAACGGTTGCCATATACACCTACCGTGCAGATGGCAAGCTCATGCAGATGACACGCAACGCCGGGTGTGTGCTCCGCGTGGAAAACGGCATCGCGACGTGCACCACACAGGTCCCTGAGTACCTGAAGCAGGACCGCACTGAGACCTACCGCTATGATCCGCTCGGCCGTCGTGTGTTCATTCGCACGGAAACCCCGAATGGCGGCACAGGACAATGCGATGGCCGGTGCAACAACTACACACAACGTACCATCTGGGACGGCGATCATGTTCTGGCCGAGGTTCGCTATCCTAATGGCCGAGGTGAGCAGGACGCCGGGCTGGATTCGCTCAACGCCGCCGCACTAGCCGCGACTCAGACCAGCACGCCAGAGGGGCATCCTTACGGGGGGCCCAATACGAGCAAGTGGGCGCAGACCGGGCGCGTGCTGTACATCCACGGAATAGCAACTGATCAGCCGTTAGGGCTGATCAGAATGGATTATAGCCAGAACTTCACCGCGCCCACACTTGTGATCCCACACAACAACATGCATGGTGCGTATGAGTTTGCCTCGTTCTCGTGGGATTCGAATAACTGTGTGGACGTTTGGATGCCGCGCGATGAGGTCGTGCAGTTCGACTCTCTAGGCCGGCTGGTTTATCCGTTCGCGGGTCAGACCACCAGTGATATCCTGCAGCACCGCTGTATGGAGATCGACTTCCCCGGCAAGTACATGGGGATGACACGGTTGGCACAGCGCCAGACAGTAGCCGGTCCGATTGCATGGATGGGCAGCCTCGTTCAGGACAATCAAGATGCAGGTGGCTTGATGTATCGTCGGGGGCGCTACTATGATCCAGTTAGCGGGCGCTTTACACAGGAAGACCCTATTGGATTAGCAGGCGGTCTAAATGCCTATGGGTTCGCTGAAGGTGATCCGGTCAACTACGATGACCCATCGGGACTTGTAGTCTGCGCTCGAACACCCGGCTTGCGCCGTGGTGTCGAAAGGGCAATTAATTCAGGCCCGATTCCTTGGGACTCGAAGGGCTGCGTCTCGAACAGTGCTGTTGTGCCGTTCAGGGGCAGGGCGCGCGATGCTCTGCAGATTGCGTTTGCGAAGATGATAGATTCGAACGAAGTCTTTACGATCCAGTGGAATACTGACCCTAACCGTGTTTATAGCTGGACAACGGATGACGGATTTACCATCAACATAATTCAGGACAACATCACTACGGGTGATCCGGGTGGGGTGGGTCCTGGAGGAGGTTTCATTTATTGGGGTTATCGGGGTACATCGTGTCCAAGCTGGCCTTTGAATATTTTTCGCCACAGGACGTATTCCGGATCCGATCTCGCAGGCTTGATAGCTCACGAGATCGGGCATGTCGCAGGAAAATTCGAAATTGGCAGGCCTTATAACAACAGCGAGCACCGCTATGTATTCCCAATTGAGAACGCATACCATTCCCGTGCCAACCAACTACTGCGATGCCAATGAAACCCAGGATCGAACGCCGACAGTGGGTAGCCATCATCTTGTTTCTCATTGCGGTGAGCGGCTGTTCACCAGTAGGTAGGCACCGCCACGAAATCGTATCAACGGTTGAGGCATATTTTGCTGCTGCCTCGTCGGGCGATTCTGCGCGGCTTTCTAGCTTGACAGCCGGCAACAAGCCGATGTTATTCGCGTGGAGGTTCCGAGTGAGCGAGCCGGAATTATTACGTTCCGCGAGTTCGAACCTCCGCCTTCGATCGGTAGAGGAGTTGGATCGAGGAACTCGGCTTATGGCTCTGCTCTCGTGTTCCTGTCGAGGACGTCCGGAGAATTTGTCAGTCATCCTTTTAAGATCGGGAGACCGGTGGAAAATCGTGGACATACAACTCACTGACCGACTTTGAATTTGTCTGTCGTCTGCGGAGGTGATACCAGCACTGTAGGGCCACAGGTGGATCGCGCCGTACGGTGCGCGCCCTGCTATATACCGATGGATGGGATAGTGACTCGGCTCGTCCACCGGTTTCGCGCCGCGGCGGCTGACGAGGAGCTGCAAGTCGTCTTGCTGGGCCTAAATCTACTCGCTGATAGATCCGCCACTCGAGTTCCGGCCACGGCGGGTCCCCTGCGCGCTGCAACCCAGAGAGGAAGGCCATGGCGGTGGCCCACTTCGAGGGCAAACATCCCGAGTCGCCTGCGAGCACCCGGTCGTACTGTTGACGAGCCCCTGCGTCCGCGGGGACTCCGCCCATCTGACGAGCTGATGTAGCAGGCGACGCGCGCTCCCTCACACCTGACCTGCGCATCGGCGAGCCACCGCCGGGTCGAATTAGTGTCCCGTCGCCGCGCCGGCCACTTTCCCGAGCAGGAGCGCAGCAGCACGGATGGCAAGCGACAAGGAGTAGAACGGCTTCACGGCCCAGCGCTTCTCCGTCTGCACCTCGCTCAGCGCGCCGTGGACGCCGGAGCCAACACCAGGACCGCCCGGTATCAGTCGCGTGACCCTTCCCACATGGCTGAGCGTCCGTACGCAAACCGGTCGGTTTACGTACAACAAGGCCGCGTTAGCTCTTGCAGGGGCGCAGCTTATCGGAATTGGAGTTGCCGCGGCACCACCCGGTAGACGTCGCGGCGCCCGTAGATCTGTCGGATGCCGGGTGATAGTCGTTTCTTCGAGCGAGATCACGTCGGCCAATCGTGCTAGTAGAGTTCTATTAAGGTGGGGGTTGGGAGCACCTCAATCTGATCCCGAATGTCGTGCGCGAGGGTGCGTTCGTCCGAAGTCCGGGCGCGGGCGCGAAATTGGTATGTACCGGCATCCTCCGGCGCTGGCGTCCAGTCGGCGGTCCACTCGCCAGTTGTGGGGTCAACCAACGCCGCAGTCGCGACCGTTTCCCCCAGATTGGATTGATGGTCAGGCTCCAGCCTAGCAGGCTACCATCGTCGTAGCGCTTGCCATCGTAGACCGCAAGAACCCATTGGCCCACGGTGGAGATGCGCCACGAGCGATTGGGGAGGCGGATGGTCCGGCGGATCTCGGTTTCAGCTACATCAGTCGTTCGTGAATCCAGGAGTCGGATACCCTCGGACCACCCCGGTGGGATTAAATAGACGTTTAGGTCTGGGGGCCAAGGGTGCGGGATCTCAAAACTCACCACGAGGTCGCTCACCGCAAGCGAGTCAGTGATCTCGATCGTATCTGTGCGGAAAGAATTCCCAGAAATGGTGAGGCCCACCCGGCCGACGCGGCGGACGGGGCGACACGTCGTGGGTGGCGTTCGCGAACCACTCGTTCGTAGCGAATCGTCATGTCTACGGGCTGCAGTTTGCGTACGACCTGGAGGGCCGCCGCACGGCTTTAACGATACCGGATTCCCTTCGCCCATCGTCCACGCAGACGCAGACGGAGCTGCGCTACGCATACGATGGAGTTACAGGTGCGCTGGCCAGCATCACCGATCCGCTCGGCAGCCTCTACACCTTCCACTACCGCGCAGACGGGGCGGTCGACACGCTCACCGCGCCTGGCGGCGTGGTGGAAACGCACGAGTACGACGCGGACGGACGGCTAGCCGTGGGCTGTACCGCGACACGCTGCGCTACGACCTGCGCGGTAAGACGACGTACGCGCACGCCCTCCGGTACCTCGCAGCTGGCGTACGACGGACTGGGGCACATGGTGCACTCGTTCAGCAACGAGTGGTCGGGCGTGAAGGTCCCGGAGAGCGAGGAGCAGTACTTCTACGACGGCCTGGGGAACAAGGTGTGGCACCGCCGCACCAGCTACGCAATGCAGGTGGTCAACACCTCCCCCGTACTGCCCACAGTCGAGTACTACCAACCTGGGACCGGGCGTGATACGAGCTCGGCGGGAGTTCCGGGGATTTATTTCGCGGGAGCGGTGCCACCCGTACAGGCTGTCGCGCGGCGGTTCGATAGGGCGGGGAACTTGATCTTCTTGCAAGAGCTCAACCCGGTGCAACTGCTGTTCGGCGCCTCGACCGGCTCACGCAACGAACCCAAGACCTCGTACGCGGAGCCAGACGGTATGTCGTTGGCGACGCGCTCGCCGGAAAATGGCCAGCAGCAGGTGTTTACGGATTACCACCTATCGCGCCGATGGGAAGCTGGTCCGGGTAAGCAGGCAGGCAACCTGTGTGTATGTAAACTCGGGGCCGACAGGTGGATGCACGTCACAGCAGCCGGCGTACGACAAGCAGGCACGGTTGGAGAACTTTCGGTACGATCCGCTGGACAGGCGTATCTGGGTGAGTACCACAACGCTGGAGGGCTCCGGCGGTTGCCAGTTCCGCTGCGACAACACCACCCGCCGCACGGTGTGGGATGGCGACCAGGTTCTGGCGGAGATCCGGTACCCGAACGAGCGTCCTGAGCAGGATGCGGGGCTGGACTCTGTGAACCTGACAGCACGCGCGTTGCGTGATGCTCGCGCGGCAGAAGGAAGCCCGTGGGGCGGGCCGAACACGAGCGATTGGGCGCAACACGGACGCATGCTGTACGTGCACGGCGGGGGGATGGACCAGCCTCTCGGCTTGGTCCGGATGGACTACAGCTATGACTTTCCACAGCCAATCGTGGTCGTGCCGCATTCCAGTTGGCGGGGCACGTACGAGACTGCCAGCTTTCCTTTGCCGGAATGCATGTCGGTAGCGTTGCCCAGGAATGCTGGGCGTGAAATGCAGGCCCTGAGCGTCACGGTCAAGCGTTGCCGCGACGTTGCCCTGCTGAGCGTGCATTGGGCTGGCGAGCGCCGCAACGGCGAGACACGCGGCGTCGGGAGGAGAGCCTTTGTTCGGAAGAGTCGATCGCATTTCTTGAGCTGAAGCCGGTACTGGCTACGTTCCGGGCGATTTTCGCGAATGAGTTCGCCTCCGACAAGTCCTCGTTCGAGGAGTCGTGAGTGCGATGTGCCGATTTTCTCCGGCAGGCACCATTTTGGGCGCAAAAAATCCTGTTGTGGGTGCCGCCGACACTAGTTAGCGTTTAGCCCTTGTCTCCGCTGTACCCGGTTGCGAACCACTGCGACGCCGCCGGCCGCGTAGTTCTCCTCCCCCCGCTCTCGAAACGATGCGATTCATCCCCAGGTGGCTCGCGGCCGCGGTCGCGGTCGTTTGCCTATGTCTTCCTCCAGCGCTCGCCGGGCAGGTAAATGGTGGGCTCGACCAGACGCCGCCCACGATCTCCATCAGTCCAGGCACGAACAACGCGAGCGTCGACTCGGTTCGCGTCTACGTGTACTGGAACGACAACGTGGGGGTGGATTCGTCGCGCCGCACCATCGAGTTCAACGGAGTGGAGGTCCGGACCTCGTTCACGTACACGGGAAGCGCCACGTCGGCGGTCTCCACCGGCGTGGTCAAGCTGAAGAACGGGACCAACGTGGTCCGCGCGCTGATCGCGGACTTGCAGGGGAACGTAGGGCAGCCGGCGCAGGTGACCTACACGTACAATGCACCGGCGATTCCCCCGCCGACCACCACCTCTCCCACGGCGCCCACCACCCAGTCCGGGTCCAGCTACACGGTGAGCGTGACGCCAGACGGCGGCGATACCCTGTGGATCACGACAGGCGGCTACTACGTAGCCGCGAACTTCACGGTCGCCAACACCGGCACGGGCGCGGCCTGGTACCTGGCGACGGGCGCGTGCACCAACGTGGCCGCCGGAGCCTGCGCGGCGACGCGCGACACCGTCGCCCTCGCGGGGGGCGAGTCGCGGCAGGTGGGTGTGCTGGTGCCGGTCTCCTACACGGTCGGCGCCGCGGGCACGGTGCGGCTTCGGGTGGCCATGGTGGGCAACACGGCCGTGGCCGACAGCGGGTGGGTCCCCGCGAAGGTGGTGACGCCCGGGAGCCTCGCTCCGTCGGGGCGCACGATGCTGGAGCGAGACGAGTGCCCCGTGGTGAGCCTGGGCGGCGGTGGGGCGGCCGAGTGCGGTGACCTGCGGCTGGTGGCCGGGCTTCCCGCCACCCGCACGCTGAACCGCGCCTGGTCGCCGGCACTGCTGTACAACTCGCAGCACGCCTACCCCTCCAGCGTGGTGGGCACGCTGGTCGCGAACGGTACGGGCGCTTCGTGGGACTCGGTGAGCGCCGTGGTGCGGCGCGCGGGCACGGTGGTGGCGAGCGGCCGCTGGCCGGGGTGGACCGATGCCGCCGGGCACCGGATCTCCCTGGCCTTCGCGGAGACCGGGCTCCCCTCGTACGCGCCCAGCGCCACGGTCTACAACGACACCATCGTGGTGAGCGTGAAGACGGCGGGCGCCTGGGCGCAGCAGTCGGTGGTGCCGGTGAGCCACGTGGTGGTGGACCGCCGCGGCAGCCCGTTCGGCTCGGGGTGGTGGCTGGCGGGGCTCGAGCGCATCCACTTCCTCTCTACGCAGCTGCTCTGGCTGGGTGGCGACGGGAGCGCCCGCATCTACGCCCCGGTCGGCATCAACCGGTGGGTGAGCGCCGAGCCGGAGCACCCCGACACCATCGTGGCCAAGCAGGTCACGCTCTTCAACGGCGCCACCGAGACGGGGTACGTGCGCACGCTTCCCGGCAAGGTGGAGGTGGCGTACCGCGGAACCGGCCTGCAGCTGTACACGCGCAACCGCCTGGGGCAGACCACCTGGTTCTTCTACAACGACCCGAACGCCAACGACCGGCTCACGCAGGTCGCGATGCCGACACCGGTGGCGGGTGACACCAGCCGCAGCTACTGGTTCAAGTACAACAGCGCGGCGGGAACGCTGGGCGAGGTGGTGGCGCCCTACGTCACCACCTCGGGCGACCGCCGCACGGTGGTATCGGCCAGCGGTTCGACGGGTGCGGTGCGGGTGAGCGCGATCACCAGCCTGGCCGGGACGGCCGACAGCATGCGCGTGCAGTACGGCTACGATGCCCAGGGGCGCGACACGCTGGTGATCGCGCCGGGCACGCTCACGCCCACGCGCTTCCAGTACAACGCAGCCGCCAGCCGGGTGGTGCGCGGAATGACCATCGCGCAGACCAACGGCCACACCGACACGGTGACGGTGGGGATCACCCCGCAGGAGCTGCGCGGGCTGCCGGCGGCCAACGGCTCGGCGGCGGCGCCGAGCAGCTCGTTCTACACCCAGGTCGACGGGCCGCTCCCGGGCACCGGCGACTACGTGCTGTACTACCAGGACGACGCCGGCCGGGTGACCACCGTCAGCACGCCGCAGGGCTCTACCCTGATCTACCGCACCGACGCGCGGTACCCGGGGCTGGTGACGCGTACCAAGGCCCCCAACAACCACACCGTCTTTGCGAGCTTCGACAGCCGCGGGCGTCTGGCCACGCAGACCGACGTGGACCCGCTGGGCGACGGGCGAAACGCCACGACGCTGTACGGGTGGAACGATAGCTGGGACGAGATCGCCAGCGTGACCAGCCCCACGGGAATCACCACCACCTACGGCTACAACGCGAGCGGACTGCGCGAGTGGCAGCAGGTGGGGGCCGACAGCACGCGGCGCACGCGCTACACGTTCAATCCGCAGGGGCAGGTGACGCAGGTGCGCTCGGTGAGCGCCGCCATGCGCGGCGAGCAGGCCGAGGTGATGGCGTACAGCTCGACCACCGGGAACCTGGTCTCGACCACCAGCCCGCTGGGGATCCAGACGCTCAGCTACAGCGACCGTATCGGACGTGACACACTCGTGGTGGGCCAGCAGGATACTCTGCGCACCAACACGGGCAACAATGGGTTGCTGTTGAGCTACTCGACCAGTACCTACGACCTGGCGGGGCGCGTACGGGAAACCCTCAGCTGGGGGCAGCAGCAGGGCTACTTCTCCAAGATGGACGACTCCTGGCGGCAGAGCCGGTTCATGCGGCTGCGCACCAACAGCTACTACGACGCCGCGGGGCGGCTGGTTCGCGTGGACCGCCGCTCCGACCAGGACTCGGCGCAGGTGGGGGTGATCACCACGCGCTTCGAGTACGACGGTTTCGGCCGCAAGACGGCCGAGATCGCGCCCGACAGCATGATCGATCGCCACCACTACGATCTCGGCGGGCGCGACACCCTGTGGGTCAACCGCCGCGGCGAGGCGATCAAGAGCACGTACGACCTGCTGGGCCACGTGCTGACCCGCACCATGCCGGCGGATGTGTCCGGGCCGATCGTGGTGCCGGGTGACACCTCTACCTTCACTTACGACGCGCAGACCGGCGCGATGCTATCGGCCGACAACGCCAGCGCGCGCATCCGCCGGAGCTACTATCCCAACGGGCTGCTGAAGGGCGACACCTCGTGGGTGGCGTTCGCGAACCGCACCTTCGTCACGGGCCGGCACCGGTACGGAATCCGGTACGACTACGACCTAGAGGGGCGCCGGACCGCCCTCACCCTGCCCGACAGCGTGCGCCCCTCGGCCACGCAGACGCAGCTCCGCTACGCCTACGATGCGGTGACGGGTGCCCTGTCACGCATCATCGACCCGATCGGCTACCCGTACACCTTCCACTACCGCACCGATGGGGCGCTCGACACGCTGTGGCTCCCCGGAAATGCGATGGAGACCCGCGCGTACGACGCGGACGGGCGTTTGAGAGTGCGCACGCGGGCAGCCGAGGCGATCTCGTACCGTGACTCGCTCTGGTACGACCTGCGCGGCAAGGCGACGGAGGTGCACACGCGCCAGGGGCAGTACCACATCACCTACGACGGGCTGGGCCAGCTGGTCCACTCGTTCACCAACGAGTGGACGTCGTTCAACGTGCCCGAGAGCGAGGAGGAGTATTTCCGCGACGCCCTGGGGAACGAGGTGTGGCATCGCCGCACCAGCTACGCCATGAAGGTCGTCAACCCCGGCAACGTGTATCCCACGGTCCAGTACTACGCGCCGAATACCGGGCGGAACACCGCCACCGTCGCCGCGCCAGGCATCTACAAGGAAGACATGGCGCCCGCGCGGCAGTCGATCACCCGCGTATTCGACTCCGCCGGCAACCTTCGGCAGATGAGCGAGGCGAACCCGGTTTCGCTGCTGGCCGGCGCGATGATGGTGGGCGGCGGGGCGAGGCCCCGTACCGACTACGCCGAGCCTGACGGAGTGAACGA
>Ga0247773_1000235_pt1 | contig 26172 bp, 16 predicted proteins | sample UWRJL092311B6_FD_179934 | JGI IMG/M metagenome (GOLD analysis project Ga0247773, IMG submission 179934) | Plant litter microbial communities from Arlington Agricultural Research Station in Wisconsin, United States - UWRJ-L092-311B-6 | ecosystem: Environmental > Terrestrial > Plant litter >... | reverse complement strand
ACCGCGCGCGTCTGCACGTTGCTGGTCAGGCAGATCTCGATGGGGATGCGGAAGTCGTTCACGAAGCGCATCAGGTCGGGATCCTCGAACAGCCGGGTGCCGTGGCCGATGCGGTTGGCGCGGCAGTAGTGAAGCGCCTGGTGGATGCTCTCCGGCCCGTACGCCTCGCCGGCGTGAATGGTGGCCGCCATGTTCTTGTTGATGACGGTGTAGAATGCATCCTTGTGCTTCTTCGCGGGATAGTTGTACTCCGCGCCCGCCAGGTCGAACGCCACCACGCCGCGGTCCTTGTACGCCACCGTCAGGTCGGCCAGGTCGCGCGAGGTCTCGGGCTCCATGTTGCGGATCCCGCAGATGATGATCGCCGTCTCGATCCCGAAGTCTTCCCGCGCGCGGCGCAGCCCGCGCAGCGGCGCGTCGACCGTCTCGGTCAGCGGGAGCCCGCCCTGCGTGTTCAGGATCGGCGAGTAGCGGATCTCGGCGTAGCGCACGTTCTCGCCCGCCAGGTCCTGTGCCAGCTCGTAGGCGATGCGCTCCAGCGCGTCGGCCGTCTGCATCACGCTCAGCGTGATGGAGAAGCGCTCCAGGTATTCCACCAGGTTGCGCGCGTCCTTCACGTGCATGTAGTCGCGCAGCGCCTCGGGGTCGCTCGCGGGCATCTTCTTTCCGTATTCGGCCGCCAGCTCCAGCATGGTCTCGGGCCGCAGCGATCCGTCCAGGTGCACGTGCAGCTCGGCCTTGGGAAGGCGGTGCAGCAGCTCTCGCGTCACTTCCATGGCATCGTCCATCCGCGTGGGTCCATGTATCGTGCGGCGGCCGCGGGGCTTCGCCCGCGCCCGCCGCACCTTCGTGCCTCGCGTCATTTTCCACCGGGTACGCGAAACGGGTGGCGTGCCCGTGAGCACGCCACCCGCGTCGGAGGCCAGTTTACCGACCCGGTGTGGGAAGCTATCGTCCCCATCCACCCCGCGCAACCACGGCTCCGGCGCTCCACGGCCGCCAGCTCGCGGAACGGGACCTGCCACACGGCGGGGCTCGTGGCGCGGGTACGGGTCGGTGGCAACGGGGAGATGGATGTCGATTCCAGACGCGGTGGTGGTGGGGTCCGGGCCCAACGGCCTGGCGGCGGCGATCGCCCTGGCGCGCACGGGCCGCCACGTGGTCGTGCGCGAGGCGGCCGAAGAGATCGGTGGCGGGATGCGCACCGAGGAGCTGACGCTCCCCGGCTTCCTGCACGACGTCTGCTCCACCGTGCACCCGCTGGCGCTTTCATCCCCCTTCTTCCGCTCGCTCCCGCTGAAGGAGCACGGGCTGGAGTGGGTGCACTCGCCCGCCTGCCTGGCGCACCCGCTGGACGACGGCAGCGTGGGCGTGCTGGAGCGCTCGCTGGACGACACCGCCGCCACCCTCGGCGCCGACGGCCACGCCTGGAAGCGGCTGCTGGGCCCGTGGGTCGATCGCTGGCTGGTGCTGGCGGAAGACGTGCTGGGCCCGCTGGAGTTCCCGGATCACCCCTTCCTCCTCGCGCGCTTCGGCATGTACGGCCTGCGCTCGGCGCACGCGGTCGCCAGGCGGACGTTCGCGGGCGACCGGGCGCGGGCGCTCTTCGCGGGGAACGCGGCGCACTCCATGGTCCCGCTCACCCGCTCGCCCACCGCGGCGTTCGGGCTCACGCTGGCGGCCGCGGGGCACGCCGTGGGCTGGCCGGTCGCGCGTGGCGGCTCGCGCAGCATCGCCCGGGCGCTCGCGGCGCACCTGCGCTCGCTCGGCGGCGAGATCGTCACCGGCGCGCCGGTGGAGAACATCGACGAGTTCGCCGGGGTGAAGCACATCCTTCTCGATCTCACGCCGCGGCAGGTGCTGCGCGTGGCCGGGCACCGGCTGCCGGACCGCTATCGCAAGGCGCTGGAGCGCTTCCGCTACGGCGCCGGCGTGTTCAAGATCGACTGGGCGCTCAGCGAGCCCATCCCCTGGCGCAACCCGGAGTGCGCGCGCGCCGCCACCGTGCACCTGGGCGGCACCCTCGACGCGATCGCCGCATCGGAGCAGGCGCCGCTGGACGGGAAGATTCCCGAGAAGCCGTTCGTGCTGATGGTGCAGCCCACGCTCTTCGACCCGTCGCGCGCGCCGGCGGGGAAGCACGTTGCGTGGGCGTACTGCCACGTTCCCTTCGGGAGCGGGGTGGACATGACCCGCGCGATCGAGGACCAGGTGGAGCGCTTCGCCCCCGGCTTCCGCGACGTGGTGCTGGCGCGCAGCGTGATGGGCCCCGCGGCGCTGGAGCGGCACAACCCCAACCTGGTCGGCGGCGACATCAGCGCCGGCGCGATGACGCTGCGGCAGGTCTTCTTCCGCCCCGCGCTCCGCCGCAACCCGTACTCCACCCCGGTCGACGGCCTCTACATCTGCTCCGCCTCCACGCCGCCCGGCGGGGCGGTGCACGGGATGTGTGGCTACTACGCCGCCCGTGCCGCGCTGCACCGGAAGATGGACGCGCCCGCGCATCCCTAGTCGCGGTGCGCGCGTCCATATCCGGGCTGCCGGGAAGATTCGACGCCCCGCGCGGAGAGGCGCGGGGCGTCGTGATGCATCGGGGTGATCGTACCGGATCGCTCCCTCAGCGCACCTGCAGCCGCCTCCGTCCGTCGCGATCGGCCGATGCGGAAGACGCGTTCGCCGCCGGCCGCGCGGCGCGTCCGCGCAGGTGCACGACCGTCCGCGCGAGGGCGAGCGCCAGGAACAGGCTCCAGGGAATCATCCACGCCCAGCGCCACCCGGCGAAGGGCGAGCCATGCGTGATCGCCGCCGCCGGCTGGTTCCACGGCCGCACCACCGACGACCACGCCAGGAACGCCTCGCCCACCGGGAGCTGGCCGAAGGCGTAGGAGCGTCGCTCTCCCCACTGCAGCGGGAAGCCCAGCACCTCGGCCGTGGCGCGCAGGTCCGCCGCCGCGTCGGGCCGCCCCACCATCCGCGCCGCGGCGATCCCGACGACGGACGCGGGGGCGCCCACCCCCAGGACCACCGGCCCCGAGTCCACGTCGCCCCCCTCGCCGGCGCCGCGCAGGTACTCGCGCGCGGCGGGGAGCACGCCCGCGAAACGCGTGGCGAACACCCGCTCGTATCCGCGCTGCTGCGCCGCCGCGACCTGCGGGTCGATCTCGTAGACGAACCGGACCATCAGCGCCGCCGACTCGCCGCGCGGCAGCGGCGATCCGTCCACGTGCGGAAGAAGACCCGTGGCGGGGTGGGCGTGGCCGAGCGCGGTATGCAGCCACTCCTCGGCCGTGCGCGTGTGGCGCGGGTCCAGCAGCGTGCCGCAGGAGCGGAGCACCGCCGCGCCGGCGGCGGCATCCGCCGGCCACGCGGACCCCGGATAGCTGTCGGGGAACGGCCCCTCGCGCCGCAACGCGGCATCGAGCCGCGCGCACGTCGCCTGGAAGGCGGTATCGCGCGCCGCGCCGCCGGCCAGGTGAAGGATCCCCGCCCGCAGGTGCCCCGTCCATCCCTCGTAGAACACGCCCCACGGCAGCCCGCCCGCCGGCTGGAACGGCTTGCGCGACTCCGGCGCCTCCGCCAGCGCGAGCGCCCGCCGCGCCTCGGCCAGCGCCCGCGCGCGCACCGCCCCGTCGTGCGTCGCGCGGCCGATGTCGACCCATGCCAGCCCGTACAGCGCCAGCGTGAAGACGCGGCCCTCGGGAAAGAGCGCCTGCATCCCGTCCGCGCGCGCCTCCAGCCCATCGCCCAGGTGCGCGAGCTGCGCCAGGGCCACGCGGGTGCCGGCGGGCGTGTCCGGCAGCGGCGGCCGCGCGGCGCGCCAGAGCATCGTCGCCGCGATCCACGCGGCGAGCGCCCACGCCAGCGCGCGCAGCGGCGTGCGGGCCGGCGTCCGCCTCCGCCCGCGGAGCTCCGGATCGAGGGGCAGGGGTCAGATCCTCCACTCGTCGCGCGCCACCTGCTCGCGCGAGAGCACCACGCCGTGCTTGCGCGCGTCCACCAGCCGGCGGTTCTCGAACACCTTGATCAGCACCACCCCGGCCACGAAACCGCCCACGTGAGCCCACACCGCCACGCCGCCCGTGTCACCCCCGCCCAGGCTCCCCACCCCCGCCAGCAGCTGGAAGGCGAACCAGTAGATCAGGAAGAACCAGGCACGCACGTGCACGATGAAGATGGGGGGGATCCACGTCTGCACCCGTGCCTGCGGATAGAGCACCACGTACGCGCCCATCACCCCGCTGATGGCGCCGCTGGCGCCCACGGCCGGCACCTGGCTGGCGGGCGAAAGGAAGACGTGCGCCAGCCCCGCCACCAGCCCGCAGACGAGATAGAAGATGAAGAAGCGGGTGTGCCCCATCGAATCCTCGATGTTGTTCCCGAACACCCACAGGAAGAGCATGTTGCCCAGGATGTGCTCCCAGCTCCCGTGCATGAAGGTGCTGGTGAGCAGCTGCAGCCACCCCAGCCCCTCGCCCGAGAGCGTGCACGCATGCGTCAGCTCGCACGGAATGGTGCCGTAGTTCGACACCGAGGCCTGCAGCGCATTGGGATCGAACCCCGCGCCCTGCACGGCGAACCAGGTCGTGAAGTTGATGAGGATGAAGAGCACGGTCACCACCGGCCGCAGCTCGGTGGGGTTGTCGTCGCGAAGGGGGATCACGTCCGCTCCAGGTGTCGGGTCTCGCCCCGGAGTGTGGGGCACGGCGGAGCGGAATTGCAAGGGCGGCGCCGCGAAACGCCCCCCTGGGCGGGAGCCGCGCGGGGCGCGGAATGCGCTGCGTCAGGGTCGCCCCGGCGGTCGCACCCGCGACGTGCGCGCGTCTCCGTCACTCCGTTTCGCCGGGCGTGGGCGCGCCGTAGGTGCGTAGCGGCCGCTCGGCCACCATCAGCCGCGGCGTGCGCGGGGGCGTGTACATCGGCGTTCCCTCCACCGTGTACGCCAGCGCGTCGGGGTTCAGCTCGGCCACCTGCAGCAGCCGCCGCGTGGGCCCGTCGGGCTCGCGCACGCCCTGCTCCCACGCGCGCACCGCGCTGGCGCTGGCGTTCAGCACCTCGGCGAACACCGCCTGCGACATCGACATGCGCAGGCGGATGGCGCGGATCTGCTCGGGCTTGTAGGCAGGCGGGGGGAGCACCCGCGTATGCCGCGCGGTGTGCTCGACCCGGCGCACCTGCGCGGGCGCCTCGCCGCGCTCGTGCGCCACCGCCTCCTCGAGCGCGCTGACCAGCGCGTCGCCGAACGACGGACCCCCGTTTTCGGTGCTCATGATGCCTGCTCCTCGCCCTTGAGTATGCCCACGAGCTCGCGGACGCGCCGCGTCTGCTCGGGGGTGAGGTCGCCCTGCTCGTTCTTGGGATAGCAGAGCAACAGGTAGATCTTCTGCCGCGCCTCGAGGTAGAGATAGATCACCCGCGCGCTGCCACGCCTGCCACGCCCCGGCTGCGCCACCCGCACCTTGCGCACGCCTCCCGTGTCGGTGATCACGTCTCCCTCGCGCGGCCGCTCCAGGAGCGCGAGCTCCATGTCGCGGAAGTCGCTCTCGGAGAGCACGCCCGCCGCCGTGCGCAGGAACGACGGCAGGTAGACGAACTCCAGGTACGTTGCGGGTACCCCCGCCCTCGGCATGAGAAACATAACACCCCGTATCATAGTTCTCAAGACCCTTCGCTCACCTCTCCATGATGTCACTCCTGTCAACATCCGTCAACGTTGTCGCCCGTTGAGAGCGGTGCGATGCAGCCGCCGAGATCGCGCATCCATCTTTCCGCCCACGGGCTTGCGCCACGCGGCCGGGCGTGAGATCGTCCCGCGCGTCACCAACATCCATCCCCCCGACCCGCATCGAACATGACCGACGACCATCCCGGCGAGGGCTGGTGGGAGCACTACTTCGACGACACCTTCGTTTCCGTGTACCGCGACTTCCTCACGCCCGCGCGCACCGAGCGCGAGGTGGAGGGATTGCTGGAGATGGTACCGCTTCCGGCCGGCGGCGAGATCCTGGACCTGGCGTGCGGCTGGGGCCGCCACTCCGTCGCGCTCGCACGCGCGGGCTTCCGGGTCACGGGCGTGGACCTGTCGGACACTTTGCTCGCGCGTGGCCGAAAGCGCGCGGCCGCCGCGGGCGTGGAGGTCGACCTGGTGCGCGGCGACATGCGCGAGATCGCGTGGCGCGAGCGATTCGACGCCGTGCTCTCCCTTTATTCCTCGCTCGGATATTTCGTGTCCGATAAAGAGGATTTGAAAGTGCTGAGAGGCGCCGCTGCCGCGCTCCGTGAAGACGGGGTGTTCGTGCTCGAAACCATGCATCGCGACCACATCGTGGGCGACTATGCCGGCCGCGACTGGTGGGAGACCGACGACGGGATGACCGTGTGGGTGGAGCGCGAGTTCGACGCGGTGGAGGGCGTGAGCCGCGAGTGGACGCGCTGGAGCAAGGGCACGGAAAGTGGCGAGAAGTACCACGAGCTCCGCATCCGCAGCGCGACCGAGTGGGACCAGCTGCTGCGCCAGGCCGGGCTCGTCCCGGTCGATTGGTACGGAGACTGGGAGCTGGCGCCCTTCACCCACACCAGCGCGGACCTGATCGTCGTCTGCCGCCGCGCGGATGAGGGGGAGGACGGCTTCGCGATCGAATGATCTGCGCGGATGACTCCGCATCCGCCGCGGGCGGGGGATTGGATCGAGAAGGGGGATGATGCACCGCGATCCGCATCATCCCCCCTCGTTGCGAAGCGGACCCGTGCTTGCCGCTCGATCCGCGCCTGAATCACCCGGCTCACGATGGAGATTCGTGGCCCGGCACGGCGGGGCGGGGGAGGTGTACCGAGCGAGATGACGCAGACCGCCACGCTTTCGCCGGCCGCGCTGAGCGCGCGGATCCGCAACCACGCCCGGGAGATGGGGTTCGATGCCGTCGGCATCGCCGCCGTGCACCCGAGCGCGCACGGCGGCGCGTACCTCCGCTGGATCGGCGCGGGGATGCATGGCGAGATGGGCTATCTCTCGCGCGAGGATGCCGTCGAGAAGCGCCGCGATCCCGCCGTGCTGGTCCCCGGCGCGCGCTCGGCGGTGGTGGTGGCGCTGCACTACGACCCGCATGGCGAGGACGCGGGCGTACACGATCCGTCGCGCGGCGTGGTCGCCCGCTACGCGCGGAACGACGATTACCACGAGCTGATGAAGGAGCGGCTGATCGCGCTGCAGGAGTGGATCGCGCGCGAGCTGCTGCCGGTGAACGGCCGCGCGTACGTGGACACCGGCGCCGTGCTGGAGCGCGAGCTCGCGGCGCGCGCCGGGCTGGGATGGCAGGGGCAGAACACGATGCTGATCCACCCGCGCCGCGGCTCGTACTTCTTCATCGGCGAGGTGCTGGTGGATGCGGAGCTGGAGCACGACGGCCCGGTGGCGCGCGACTACTGCGGCACCTGCCACCGCTGCCTGGACGCCTGCCCCACCCGCGCCCTCCTGGGCCGCGACGCCTCGGGCGCGCCGCTGATGGATGCGCGCCGGTGCATCAGCTATCTCACCATCGAGTTGCGCGGCCCCATTCCCCGCGAGCTGCGCCCGCCGATCGGCAACCGCATCTACGGCTGCGACATCTGCCAGGAAGCGTGCCCCTGGAACCGCTTCTCGCCGAAGACGGACGAGTCCGCGTTCCTCGCCCGCGAGGGGCTGGACGGGCCTTCGCTCATCGAGTGGATGACGATGACGCAGGAGGAGTTCAGCCGGCGCTTCAAGAACTCCCCCATCAAGCGCACCAAGCGCCGCGGCCTCCTCCGCAACGTCGCCGTCGCGCTAGGAAACTGGGGCTCGGTGGAGGCTGTTCCCTCGCTCGCGATCGCCCTGAACGACGAGGAGCCGCTGGTGCGGGGGCACGCGGCGTGGGCGCTGGGGCGCATCGGCACGGAGGCCGCGCGGCAGGCGCTCGCCGGCCGCGCGGAGGTGGAGGAGGACGCGTGGGTGCGCGAGGAGATCTCGCTTTCGCTCGAATCTGCAGCGGGGCCACACAGTTCCTGACTCACCCGTCCACACCGTCACTGGCCCAGGTCGCCCGGCTGCGGTCTCCTCACACGGGAGAAGACCACGACAGCCGAAAACCCGCTCCTGGCACACTCCCTTTCGTCGCGGACCCCTCGAAGTCAGCACCCTCGTGGCCGTCCTCGGAGGCCATGGCGCCACCCGTGGAACCGTTTCCGGATCGGACGTCCGGCGATGGTGTTCGAGGAAGTGGTCCGGCCGCTGATCGAGCGCGGCGAGGTGGCGGAGGTGCTGCGGCGTTCTCCACGCCGTTCCCGGGCTTCTACCCCTATCATCCGAACCGGCGGACCGCCTCACCTGCACTCCGAGCCCTCATCGAACTGTCTGCCGCACCTGCGGCAGACCGTTCGAGCGGCGGCGTCGAGTATGTGGCCCGGCTGGACGGAGCGGCGGAGCCGCGGCACCGGATGCGATGGTCGCTGAAGATGTCCAGCGTCGGGCCTGGCGTTCAGAGCACGAGCCGCAGGCACGGGACGACCGTGCGGTACCGCCGTGCGGACTCTAAGGGCGTGAATTGTGCGTGTGGGTCACGGGCCGGCAATCACGCCGGAAGCCCGTCACGGGTGGCGACCGACGCTGCCCGCCAACCCCATGCAAGGAGGACCCTATGTTCTCTCGTGTGACACGTGTGCTGCGCCCCGCGCTCGCGCTGGCGACGATGGCGATTGCCGCGTGCTCGGATGGTGGCGGAAACCTCGTGGGCGCCGAGCGGCCCGGTGTCCTGGCCAGCGGCAAGGCCAAGCCTGGCGACGGCGGTGGCGTATCGGCGTTCTCGTACTACTGCTCCGGTGTGGCGGGCTTCTACGGATACCAGATCGCGCCCTACTGCACCGGCGGGCCGTTCGGTGGCTTCCAGAGTACGTCGGGAACCGGGTATCAGAGCGCCATCACCATCACCTTCGCGAACACGGTCAGCTCCGTGACCCTCACCGCGCTCGATCCCGACTACTTCGGGAACAGCATGGTGGGGTACGACTCCAACGGGAACGCGGTCGCGTCCGTGCTGTTCTACGGTGACAATGCCCCGGGCACCTATACCACCGACACGCGCACGATCAGCTACCCCGGGATCAAGACCGTCGTGCTGACGCCAAACTCGTCGGATTACATCGCCTACGACAACCTGAGCTACTACTGACGTAGCACGGCGGCTCCATCCCGGAGGGGCACACCGCCGCGCCTGGTGTGCCCCTCCGGCGGAACGGATGACGGAGCAACCCTCGTCCTGGTTCACACGCCGCGCCCGCCGGCACCCACATCGCGCAGGCCACGCTGCCGCGCCGCCAGGACCCGCGTGAGATCGTAATCATCAACGCGGCGCCAGGGCCGAGATCCGGAGACGGGGGGATGATGCGGCGCGATCCGCATCATCCCCCCCATCGCGAATCGAACCGCTTTCCCCGCGGATCGAGCCCTGCTTTCCCGCCGCCCACGCCGAATTCCGCCGAGGAGGTGCGTGGCGGTTCATCCCGCGTGGGAGCAGGCGCGGTTCCGGCGCTTCCGCCGCTCCGTGGTGGCAGAACGCCGCCGGCCCGCGGCATGCGCCGCGGGCCGGGAGAAGGGTGAGGGGTTGCCACGGTTCCGCCGGCGTCAGCCGCCGGTGCAGAGCGTCGCGCCGGTCGTCGCGTCGATGGTGCAGCTGGGCCCGGGGGCGGGATCGATCGTGTCGTCGGTGTCGTTCGACGACGGCAGCACCCGCATCACCCCCCAGATCCCGCCGTCGAACCCGAACGACCCCTGGTCACGGAAGAGGAAGTCGCCCGGGAGGTGGTTGATCCCACCGGCGCCGTGCTTCGGCAGGATGTCGAAGTGGTCGCCCGGGCCGTGGCCGTCGCGCGCGCCCTTCCACTCGCTGTACGGATTGGTGGCGATGGCGCGCGAGCTGTCGGCGTACGGCTCCTGCTCCCACACGTGGCCGTGCAGGACGAACACGTGGTTGCGCGCGTGGCCGCCCGGCTCCAGCACCCGCAGCCGCACCCGCTCGCCCGCCCGCACGCCGAAGATCGGCGTCTGCGCGGAATCGCCCTGCAGGACGTGCGTCAGGTCGAGGTTGCGGGTGAACTGCAGGGTGGCATCGGGGGCGTACCCCTTCCGGAACCACATCGGCTCGGTGCGGTAGTTCAGCCCCTTCTGCCCCGAGTCCTCCGGGTCTTCCTCGCGCGCGGTGTTGGGCACCGGGTCGCCCGCCGCGAAGTGCTCCACGCGCACCCCCGAGCTCCCCTCGCACAGCGCGGGATCCGCGTCGGGGTCGGGATGCGCGCAGTCGTCGGCGGGGAGGTCGGCCGCGCTCCCGAAGTGCAGGTTCACGTCGTTCTGGAAGACCAGCACCTGCTCGCGGAAGAGCTCGGTGCCGCCCGCGTCGTGCACCGTGGCCGTGGCCCGGTTCGCCGGGTCCACCTTCCAGGAGCTGTTGCGCGGCTCCACGATCAGCCCCGCCACCGCGCCCTTGTTGGAGTGCTGGATGCGGTCCGGCGAGATCAGGTTGATGGCGCCGAACTCGGCCGGGCGCGCCACCATCGAGCGTCCGCGGCCGGTGGGGTACACCGTCCCCGCGTACCACTGGTACCAACGCCACTTCCCCGGCGGCACGGTGGAGTTCAGGTTCGTGCCCACCTGCGAGCCGTCGGAGTTCTGGATGTCGAGCGTGACCAGCTGCGCGTGCAGCCCCACCAGGCTCGACGGGCGCACGTGGTTGGCGTTGAACTGGTCCACGATCATCGGCAGGGTGTTCCACCCGTCGGTGTCGGGGAGCTCCTCGGGAAGCCGGTTGCGCAGCCGCACCAGCACGCAGTCGCCCGCGTTGGCCCGCAGCACCAGCGGCTCGGGGTTGCGGCGGAACGCCTTCCGCGCCAGGTCGGCGTCGTACATGTACACCACGGCGGTGGGGTCGTACAGCGGCCCGCCGTGGGCGGTGCGGGTGTTGTACACCAGCCGTCCGCCCGGGAGGAGCGAGGCGGGAACGGCGCTGATCTCGTACACGCGCAGCGGCGCCAGCCGCGGGCACACTCCCCAGAAGCCCACGTTCAGCGATCCCTGGGGGCTCTGGAACACGCTGCTCCCCGGCTCCGGCTCCGCCTCGGGCGCGGCCGACGACCTGGAGGGACCCAGCTTGGTGCTCGCGTCGGCATCGGCGCTGGCCACCGTCTCGCTCCCGCTGTCGGCGTCGTACACGAAGGCGTCCATGTCGATACCGCCCTGCGCCTCGGTGCCGTACCCCGCCTGGGTGCTGTCGGCGGGGGTGGCGGTCCCGGCGTCGAAGTCGGCCTGCTTCGACGCGGGCACGGTGGGGCTCGCCGCGTCGAGCGCGGCCACGTCGCCCGTCCAGCTGGTGGAGTCGTTCGGGTCGGGGAAGGTGGGCGCCTGCGTGAACGCCGTCTTCCCGTCGGGGGTGGCCATCCGCCCCGCGGCCGAGTCGGCCTTGGCCACCTCGAGCGAGGTGGAGATGGGGCGCGTGCTGGTCAGCCGCAGCAGGTCGGCGCGCGGATAGCGGTAGGCGCGGATGATCCCCCACTGGCCGTTCCACTGGTCGTCCACCGCGCTCCCGCCGCGGTACTGGAAGTCGGCCACGGTGTCGCGGCGGTTCTGCATCAGCGGGTTGAGCGCGAACTCGTGCCACTCGCTGATCCCCGCCATCTGGCTCGACCGGAACCCGGAGTTGGGCGCCAGCCGCTCGAAGAGCCAGCGCGAGCCGCTGATCCCCCAGTTGTGCCCCTCCTCGTGCGCGCCCACCAGCAGGCGCACCAGGATGCGGTCGTCCTCGTAGGTGCGCAGCAGCGGGGTGAACGGGTCGCGGTCGAGCTCGCCCGGGCGCCGGCCGTACGGCCCCGGCGCGTTCAGGCGCGGGTCGGCCCGCACCACGGTGTCGGCGAACACCAGCGACAGGTCGCCCTGGATCCCCGCCGCCTGGTCGTTCGACGACGGGTCGCGCGAGCGCAGCGCCAGGGGCTCGTTGCGGTAGTTGATCAGCATGGTGCCGGGGTCGTCGGCCGAGACGATCTCGGGGCACCCCACCGTCGCCCGGTCGATCCCGTTGGGGCACACGCCTCGAGCCAGCGGCGGCCGCAGCAGGTCGTGGATGCCGGCCTCGTCCTTCCCCGGCGGGTTGATCGGCGGCACCCGCCGGCGGATCGGCGGGCGGACGATGCCGCCGCCGAGCGGCGACCTGTCGAGTGGGATCTCCTCGCCGGCGCCCCCCTCGCGCGAGGTGTCGAGGTTGCCGCTGAAGCCCTCCTGCCCGTAGGCCAGCGCGAAGTCGGCGATCTGGATGCCGAACTCGCGGTAGCTCCGCCGCGCGTCGTACGGGTAGAGGATGTCGGCGCGCCAGCTGGTGGGCCCGCCGTCGAAGCGCGTGCCGAACACGCGCCCGTTCTCGGGGTCGCGCCAGGTGGTGGCCGAGTCTTCGGGGAGGAGGCCGGCATACAGCCCGGTCTGCTGGTGCGTGCTGGGCCCGAAGTGGTCGTGCGTGAACACCGTGGGGAGCGGGCTGCTCCGCCCGCCGCCGCGGGGGACGGGGTCCACCCACCAGCGCTGCAGGTTCTCCTGCGCGCCGACCTCGGCGGTGAAGTACGGGTGCGGCCGCGCCACGGGGCAGGGGGCGGTGTGGTCGCGCGGGTCGCCGCTGTCGGCGCCCGTGCACCCGCTCTGCCTGCGGATGGCGCGGATCGACTGCCGCACCGCGTCGGGTGCCAGGGCCCCGTCCTCGTAGTTCCAGCCGTTGGCGGCGCCGTCGCTGGAGGTGACGTCGAACTTCACCAGGTGGATGTGCTGCCCGATGATGTCGGTGGGCGTCTGCACCTGGAAGTCGTCGACGTCGTACTCGGCGGGGATCAGGTTCACCAGGTGGTAGGTCAGGCAGCTCCCGTTGCGGGCCCGGAAGAAGAGCGGCTCGGGCGCCTTCTGCTGCAGGCGGAAGCTGTCCACGTCGGCCCAGAGGGCGAACATCCGGTGCTGGTTGTACGACCACTGCGCCTTGTTGTAGAGCGCGGTGATCTGGAACCCGGCCGCCCTGTAGTCGATCGAGTCGCCCATGCGCACGCCGCGGATCCCGCAGGGGTCGGCGAAGGGGGCGCCCGGCGCCGGCGGGAGGCCGTTGGTCTCGAACAGCGCCGTGGCCGACGGGTTCCCCGCGACCGGCGTGGTGTACCCCAGCCGGGCGTGGAAGCGCATGGCCGCGCGCTCCAGCGTCGTGCCGCTGTCGGGGAGGAAGTTCACGGTGAGCAGCGAGTCGCGCTTGCTGAAGTCACGCGTGTTCAGCTGCGGGAACACCGACACGCCGCCGGTCACCACGTGCCGCGGCAGGCCGCCGTCGAAGGCCAGGTCCAGCGGCGGCTGCGGGGGGCGGTGCCCCGCCACGCCGGGGATGTAGAAGGGGAACCCGGGCGTGGTGTCGCTGGGGAGCGGCGCCAGCGCGTAGGTGGGGATCGGCACCACCGCCGGGATCGGCGTTCCCGCGGCGATCTCGCCGTCGGGGAGGGCGCGCGAGCCGGCCGCGGGGCGGCCGTTGGCGTCGAGCACGGTCCCCGCCTCGAACACGTCGTGATTGCGCCAGAGCCCCCACATCCCCTGCGCGAAGTGCGGGTAGAAGTGGCAGTGGAAGATGGCGTCACCCGGCGTGTCGTTGCGGTTGCCGCTCCCGCCGTAGGTGATCTCGTAGGTGTACCCGCCGCCCGGCCCGATCGCCTGGCTGTCCTTGTAGTTCGACAGGCTGTCGTTGGGCGTGTTGATCCACTGGTGCGCGTGCAGGTGGAAGATGTGGTGCTCCTTGGGCCCCGCGTGAAGGTTGCGGATCTTCACGTGGTCGTTCAGGTAGCTGTGGAACACGTTGCTCGGGTCGTCGGGGAAGAGCGCCCTGGTGGCGCGCGGCCCCGGCGCGGGCGGGTGGCTGGGGTCGAAGTCGGCCGCGGCGGGGATGTCCACCACCATCGCCGGGTCGCCCACCGCCCAGGCGGAAAGGAAGAACTCCTCGAACTTGCAGTCGTTGCACTGCCCCATCGGCCCCAGGCCGAAGCGGTTGGCCAGGATCTCGGAGCCGATCCCGCCGGTGCCGTAGTTGATGGCGAAGGCGTCGCGCCCGCCATGCAGGGTGTACTTGAACTGCTGGCTCCGGTAGATCGAATCGAACGCCTGCACCAGCCCCACCTCGTCGTGGAAGATCACCGTGTGCTCGCGGAAGGGCCGCAGCCGCTCCGGGTACACGGGAACGCCGGGGTTGGCGAAGCTCGACGCCGGGAAGTCGCCGCGGTTGGGCCCGGTGATGATGGCGCTGATGTCGGACCACACGATGGTGTCGCCCTTCATCATCGACAGCACGGGCCGCCCCGCGAGCGGGTGCCCCGCCGGGTACAGGGTGTCGTAGTTGAGCACCGGGTACCGGGTCACGGGGACGCACCGCGGCGTGGTGCCGCCGGTCGACGCCGAGTCGTCGATGCTGATCTCGTCCGGATTGTTCTCGGGGTTCTGAACGTTCTCCTCCAGCGGGTACCGGCAGATCGTCTTCACCGGGCGGCTGGCCAGGCGCAGGTCCTCGGCGGTGAGCTGGCTGCGGTAGAACTCGCCGCCCGCCGGCTCCACGTTCACCGCGCCGAAGAGCCCCCGGTCGATCTGCCCGCCGTCGCCCTCGCCGCCGGTCATGGCGCCCGCGGAGTAGAGGAGGTACGTCCCCTCCTTCTCGGCGAAGAGGGTGTAGGTGCGCGTGCCGCCGGGCGATACCAGGCTCGACGGGTTGTGCTGCACCGCGCTCCCGTCGTCGGCGATCCCGCCCACCGGCTGCATCCCGTTCACGTGGATCGACACCGCGCGGGAGCTGTCGGGGTGCTGGGTGTCGATCACGGGGGAGAGCAGGTTGCGCAGCGTGATCCGCAGGCACTCGCCCGCGTTCACGCGCAGCACCAGCGGCCGCGGGCGGCGCCCGGGGCGCAGGTGGGCGTTCCCGGTCGCGCCGGGGCCGCCGCCGCTGCTCACCACGTCCTGCTCGAGCGCGAACATCAGCCCGTCGGGCTGGTTGGCGCCCAGGCGGTTGTACCACACGAACTGCTCCAGCGCCGCCACCCGGGCGATGCGGGTGCGCGTGCACTGCGCGTGCAGCGGCGCCGCGCCGAGCGCCGACAGCAGCAGCGCCAGCGCCATCCTTACCGCGCCGCGCCACCGCGGCGGCGGGTCCTGTGGTGTTCGCAGCATGGGCGATCCCTGTGGCTGGAGAGTGGGGGCCATCCCCCGCCCGCCGCGTCGCGCGGCACACGGGGGCGGGGGCCGCAAGGGCAACGGGTGTTCCCCTCCGGATGTTTTCCGCCAACTCCTTGGAGCGATGGGAGATGTGCCACGATCTGCTACGGAATGGACCCGGTCCGCCGCGCACCGATCCTGTGCAAACCCGCGCGGGCAGGCACTGACCCTGTTCCTCGCCCCCGGCGCGGCCGGAGCGCGAGGGCGCGGAGTGAGCGCGGCGTGCTCCGCCCGATCCGTCCCTCGTCCGTCGTCCACCCTCTGTGAACGCCCATTCCGGCCCGGAGCCCGGCGCGACCGGGCCCATGCCCAGCTTCGTTGCGTTCCGCTGGCGCCGCGGCGTTCGCCCATCCGCTGCCCTGTACGCCCGCGCGTTCCCGGTTCCGCCTTCGCTCATCGAATCATCCGTCTTGCGTAGCGGCGTGAAGGGAGACGCGCGAGCGTGCCCCGGGTTGGCGCCGAAGCATTCCGCCGCTGTTCCTGGAATCGTCGCTGACGGGTCGCGTCGAACCCTCCCCCGGCCGGGCGGGTGGATGCGTGAGCAGATGCGTGATGCGATCGGTGGCCCCGGGTCTCGCTTGCCTCGCTCGCCGCGTCCCGTGCTGGATGACCACGGGATCCAGCTCGCCTGGAGGAGCGGGCGATGCGCATCGGGCGGAACGGCGGCTCCTGGGCGAGCGGGCCGGCCGGACGACGGCGCACGCACGGGGGCTGGTGACACGGTGGCGATCATCATCCCCCCGATTTCCGTTGGCTGGGGGACGAAACGAAGCCCGGCCCGCGCGAAAGACGCGCGGGCCGGGGAGAAAGGTTCAGCGGGACCGGTGATCCTCCGTCACTGGCAGACGGTGGCCCCGGTGTTCGCGTCGATGGAGCAGCTCCCGGACTGCGGGGTGGACGCCGCGGAGGTGGTGGTCGCGGCGCCGCCGAAGGTGGGCGTGCCGGCCGCCAGCACCCGCAGGATCCCCCAGATCCCGAAGTCGAACCCGAACGCCGCCTGGTCGCGGAACAGGTAGTCGCCCGGCACGCGGTACACGCCGCCGGCGCCGTGCCGCGGGATCACGTCGAAGTGGTCGCCGGGGCCGTGGCCGTCGCGCGCGCCCTTCCACTCGCTGAAGGGGTTGTGGGCGATCACCCGCGAGCTGTCGGCGTACGGCTCCTGCTCCCACACGTGGCCGTGCAGCACGAACACGTGGTTGCGCGCGTGGCCCTGCGGCTCCAGCACGCGGATGCGCACCGAGTCGCCCGCGGCCACGCGGAAGATCGGCGTCTGCGCCGAGTCGTTCTTCAGGATCGAGCGGAAGTCCAGGTTGCGGGTGAGGCCGAAGTCGGCGTCCGGCGCGAAGCCGCGGCGGAACCACATCGGCTCGGTGCGGTAGTTCAGCCCCTTCTCGCCCGAGTCCTCGGCGTCGTCCTCGCCGCCCAGGTTGGGCACGGGCGACCCCGCCGCGTAGGTGTGCGACACCACGCCCGTCCCCGTGCCGCACTCGGCCGGGCGCTCCTCCACCGTGGCGCAGTTGACCGCGGGAAGGGTGGCCGCGCTCCCGAACAGCAGGTTCAGGTCGTCCTGGAAGAGGAGCACCCCCTCCTTGAAGAGCGTGGCGCCGTCGCTCTTCCGCTGGATCACGGCGAACGCGCGGTTGGCCGGGTCGACCTTCCACTTCGTCCTCGCCGGCTCCACCACCAGCGCCGCGATGGCGCCCTTGTTGGAGTGCTGGATGCGGTCGGACGAGGTGAGGTTCACCGCGCCGAACTCGGCGGGCACCGCCCGCATCCGGCCGTTCCCCAGGGGGTAGACCGTTCCCGCGTACCACTGGTACCAGCGCCACGCGCCCGGCGCCACGGTGGTGTTGCGGTTGGCGCCCACCTGCGAGCCGTCGGAGTACTGCACGTCGAGCGACACCAGCTGCGCGTGCAGCCCCACCCGCGGCGAGGGCACCACCTGGTTGGCGTTGAACTGGTCGACGATCATCGGCAGGGTGTTGTAGCCGTTGATGTCGGGGAGCGCCGAGGGGAGGCGGTTGCGCAGCCGCACCAGCACGCAGTCGCCGGCGTTGGCGCGCAGCACCAGCGGCTCGGGGTTGCGCGTCATCTTCCCGTTCACCAGGTCGGCGTCGTACACGTAGGTCACCGCCGTGGGGTCGTACAGCGGCCCGCCGTTGGTGGTGCGGGTGTTGTACACCAGCCGGCCGCCCGGCAGCGCGGTGGCCGGGATGGCGCTGATCTCGTACAGGCGCAGCGGCGCCACCCGCGGGCACACCCCCCAGAAGCCCACGTTCAGCGACCCCGGCGCGCTCTGGTACACGGGCGACGCCGAGGCGGTGAACGAGCTCGCCGACATCGTCTGGCTCCCCTGCATCGTTGCCACCGCGGGAGCGCTGGCGGCGGTGTCCGGCGTCAGCGTCTCGCTGCTGGGCTGCAGCGACTTGCTGGTGGCCGCCGGATCGGAGGTGGCCACGTACTCGGTGCCGGTCTCGGGGTCGTACTCGAAGACGTCGTAGTCGATCCCGCCGCGCGCCTCGTCGCCGTACCCGGCCTGCACGCTGTCGGCGCTGGTCGCCGGCGCCGTGGCCGAGGCCTGGGTGGCGTCGAGGGTGGCCACGTCGCCCTTCCACGTCGCCGAGTCGTCCGGGGCGGGAAAGGTGGAATGGGTGGCGAACGTGGCCTCGCCGTCGCTGCGGGCCTGGCGCCCGGCGGCCGCGTCCTTGATGGCGGCGTCGCGGCTGCTGGACACCGGGCGGAGGTTGTCGAGGCGCGCCAGGTCGGTCCGCGGCGAGCGGTAGGCGCGGATGATCCCCCAGGTGCCGTTCCACTGGTCGTCCACCGCGCTCCCGCCGCGGTACTGGAAGTCGGCCACGGTGTCGGCCCGGTTGGCCATCAGCGGGTTGAGCGCGAACTCGTGCCACTCGCTGATCCCCGCCATCTGGCTGGAGCGGAAGCCGGAGTTGGGCGACAGCCGCTCGAAGAGCCAGCGGGTGCCGTTGATCCCCCAGTTGTGCCCCTCCTCGTGCGCGCCCACCAGCAGGCGCACCAGCACCCGGTCGTCCTCGTAGGTGCGCATGATGGGGGTGAACGGGTCACGCGGGAGCTCGCCCACCCGCGCCCCGTACGGGCCGAAGGTGTTGAGCCGCGTGTCTCGCCGCACCGGGCGCGAGCTGTAGGCCAGCGACAGGTCGCCCGTGCTGTCGGCGGGCTGCGCGTTGGTGGCGGGGTTGCGCACCCGCAGCGCCAGCGGCTCGTTGCGGTAGTTGATCAGCATGGTGCCGGGGTCGTCGGCCGAGACGATCTCGGGGCACCCCAGCGCCGCCGAGCTCCCGTTGGGGCAGGTTCCCCGGGCCAGCGGCGGCCGCAGCAGGTACGGCAGCCCCACGTCGTCCTTCCCCGGCGGGTTGATGGGGGGCGTGCGCCCCGCGATCCCCGCGAACCCCTCGCTCCCGTACGCCAGCGCGAAGTCGGCGATCTGGATGCCGAACTCGCGGTGGTTCAGCTTGGGGGTGGACGGGTAGAGGATGTCGGCGCGCCAGCTGGTGGGCCCCCCGTCGAAGCGGGTGCCGTAGAACACGGTGGGCGCCTCCGGGTCGCGCCACTGGGTGGTGGCGTCTTCGGGGAGGAGGCCGGCGTACAGCCCGGTCTGCTGGTGCGTGCTGGGCCCGAAATGGTCGTGCGTGAACACCGTGGGGAGCGGGCTGCTCCGCCCGCCGCCGCGGGGGACGGGGTCCACCCACCAGCGCTGCACGTTCTCCTGCGCCCCCTTCCACGCGGTGTCGGCCTGGAAGGGCGCGTACGGGTGGTATCTGGCCACGGGGCAGGGGGTGGTCCCGTCGCGCGCGTCGCCCGAGTTGCGCCCCACGCACCCGTTCTGCAGGCGGATGGCGCGGATCACCTCGCGCACCGCGTCGGGGGCCAGGGCGCCGTCCTCGTAGTTCCAGCCGTTGGCGGCGCCGTCGCTGGAGGTGACGTCGAACTTCACCAGGTGGATGTGCTGCCCGATGATGTCGGTGGGCGTCTGCACCTGGTAGTCGTCCACGCGGTACTCGGCGGGGATCAGGTTGACCAGGTGGTAGGTGAGGCAGGTGTTGTTGTGCGCCCGGAAGAAGAGCGGCTCCGGCGCGCGGGTGCGCGCCACGAAGCTGCTCACGTCGCCCCACAGGCTGAACATCCGGTGCTGGCCGTACGACCACTGCGCCTTGTTGTACGAGGCGGTGATCTGGATCCCCGCGGCCTTGTAGTCGGTCGAGTCGCCCATGCGCACGCCGCGGATCCCGCAGGGGTCGGCGAAGGGGGCGCCGGGCGCCGGCGGGAGGCCGTTGGTCTCGAAGGTCCCCGTGGTCACCCAGCTGTTGGCGACGGGCGTGGTGTACCCGAGCCGCGCGTGGAAGCGCATCGCGACGCGCTCCTGCGCCGTGCCGCTGTCGGGGAGGAAGTTCACGGTGAGCAGCGAGTCGTGCTTGCTGAAGTCCCGCGTGTTGAGCGCGGGGAACTTCGCCACGCCGCCGGTCACCACGTGCCGCGGGAGCCCGCCGTTGAAGGCCAGGTCCAGCGGCGGCTGCGGGGGGCGGTGCCCCGCCACGCCGGGGATGTAGAAGGGGAACCCCGGCATGCTGTCGGTGGGGAGCGGCGCCAGCGCGTAGGTGGGGATCGGCACCACCGCCGGGATCGGCGCGCCCGCCGCGATCTCGCCGTCCGGGAGCGCGCGCGAGCCTGCGGCGGGGCGGCCGTCGGTGTCGAGCACGGTGCCGCCCTCGAACACGTCGTGGTTGCGCCACATCCCCCACATCCCCTGCGCGAAGTGCGGGTAGAAGTGGCAGTGGAAGATGGCGTCGCCCGGCGTGTCGTTGCGGTTGCCGCTCCCGCCGTAGGTGATCTCGTAGGTGAACCCCGCCCCCGGCCCGATCGCCTGGCTGTCCTTGTAGTTCGACAGGCTGTCGTTGGGGGTGTTGATCCACTGGTGCGCGTGCAGGTGGAAGATGTGGTGCTCCTTGGGGCCCGCGTGAACGTTGCGGATCTTCACGTGGTCGTTCAGGTAGCTGTGGAACACGTTCGACGGGTCGTCGGGGAAGAGCGCCTTGGTGGCGCGCGGCCCCGGCGCGGGCGGATGCGCCGGGTCGAAGTCGGCCGCGGCGGGAACGTCCACCACCATGGCCGGGTCGCCCACCGCCCAGGCGGAAAGGAAGAACTCCTCGAACTTGCAGTCGTTGCACCGCCACATCGGCCCCAGGCCGAAGCGGTTGGCCAGGATCTCGGCGCCGATCCCGCCGGTGCCGTAGTTGATGGCGAAGGCGTCGCGCCCGCCGTGCAGCGTGTACTTGAAGGTCGTGCTGTCGAAGACGGGGTTGAACGCCTGCACCAGCCCCACCTCGTCGTGGAAGATCACCGTGTGCTCGCGGAAGGGACGCAGCCGCTCCGGGTACACGGGAACACCGGGGTTGGCGAAGGACGACGCCGCGAAGTTCCCCCGGCTGGGCCCGGTGATGATGGCGCTGATGTCGGACCAGACGATGGTGTCGCCCTTCAGCAGCGACAGGATCGGCCGGCCGGCCAGCGGGTGGGTGGCGGGGTAGACGGCGGTGTAGCTGATCCTGGGATAGCCGTTCGCCGTCTGCGCCACCCCCGAGCTGTTGAGCGAGGCCAGGCGCATGTCCTCGGCGGTCACCTGGCTGCGGTAGTACTCGGCGCCCGCGGGCTCCACGTTCACCGCGCCGAACAGCCCGCGCCCGATCTGCCCGCCGTCGCCCTCGCCGCCGGTCATCTGGGCGGTGGAGTAGAGGAGGTAGCTTCCCTCCTTCTCGGCGAAGAAGACGTAGGTGATCGACGATCCCGGCTCCACCAGGCTCGACGCGTTCTTCTGCACGTTGCTGCCGTCGTCGGCGATGCTGCGCACCAGCTGCATCCCGTTCACGTGCATCGACACGGCGCGGGTGGTGTCGGGGTGGGTGGCGTTCCGCGGCGAGAGGAGGTTGCGCAGGTTCACCTGCAGGCACTCGCCGGCGTTCACGCGCAGCACCAGGGGGCGCGGGCGGCGCCCGGCCCGCAGCTGCGCGTTCCCGGCGCTGGCGGCGCCGCCGGTGCTGTTCACCACGTCCTGCTCGAGGGCGAACATCAGCGCGTCGGGCTGGTTGGCGCCCAGCCGGTTGTACCAGACGAACTGTTCCAGGGCGGCCACGCGGGCCACCCGGGTGCGGGTGCACTGCGCGTGCAGCGGTGCCGCCCCGGTGAGGGCCAGCAGCGCGGCCACCAGGCGCGCGGCGCCGCGCCAGGGCGGCGGGGGGGCGAGGGTCCTTCGCATTGCGTCCATCCTGCGGTGGGTGTGGGAGATCACGAGTGGCTCCCCTCCACGCGCGCCGGGATCGCCGCCGGTGGGCGCGGCGTCACGGCGCGGCGGCCCGCGTGCGGCTGCCTCCGCCGGGGGCGGAGCGTACGCGCGAAAGCCCGCCGGGTGCGTGGGGGGGGAACCGCCTCGCCCCAAGGCACTCCGCGTTCCACTCATCACCTTATCCGACAAGCTGTTGTGAGAAGGCCAGATGCGTCGCGGCAGGACATTCCGCGCGTTTGGCCGCCGCGCACAGATGCTGTGCATCAACCTCCCGCGCGAGCACAGGATCTGTGTATTCCACGCCGACGGAGCAGGCGACACTTCGTCCCTTTCACATTCTCCCAACTCATTGCTGGGAAAGGACTAACGAACTGCTACCACGGATGGGAACAGATCGCTTCGGAGCGGTTTTCGAGCGCGTCGGGGGATGCGGATCAGGGGAGACCGGATCGCGCCGCTCCGCCGGGATGGCCAGCGGGATCGAACGCCCGCGGGAGGTGCGGGTTCGGACGGGGAAACGACGAAAGCCACGAAGAGCGTCGGCGCGCTCGTGGCTCGTCTGCTTGGGGAGGATGCCGCCGGTGAGACGCGGCGGCGGGAGGCGCCGCGTGCGCATCCACCGCCATGCGCGGCCGAACCGTGGCGGAGGAATCTACCGGGGGCCGATGTGGCGCAGCTTCTGGCGAAGGGTGTTGCGGTGGATCCCCAGGATCCGCGCGGTGTCGCCCAGGTTGCCGCCGGTCAGGTCCAGCGCGCGGCGGATGTGGCGGCGCTCCAGCTCGCGCAGGGGGAGAAAGCCGTCGCCCTCGGGCTCGCGCGCGTCGGTGGCGGCGCGGACGTCGGCGGGAAGGTGCTCGGCGCGGAGCACGTCGCCATCGGCCACCAGCACGGCGCGCTCCATCACGTTGCGCAGCTGTCGCACGTTGCCGGGCCAGCCGTAGGCGCGCAGCCGCGCCGCCGCGTCGGGCGAAAGGGAGCGCACCGGCCGCGCGTGCTCGGTGGCGAAGTGCTGCAGGAAGCGCTGGGCGAGGAGGTCCACGTCGCCGCCGCGCTCGCGCAGCGAGGGGAGCTGCACCACCACCACGGCCAGCCGGTAGTACAGGTCGTCGCGAAAGCGGCCGGTGGCCACCTCCGCCCCCAGGTCGCGGTTGGTCGCGGCCACCACGCGCGCGTCCACGCGCACCGGCGTGTCGCCGCCCACCCGCTCGATCTCGTGCTCCTGCAGCACGCGCAGGATCTTGGCCTGCATGGTGGCGCTCATGTCGCCCACCTCGTCCAGGAAGAGCGTGCCGCCGCTGGCCCGCTCGAAGCGCCCCAGCCGCCGCGTGGTGGCGCCGGTGAAGGCGCCGCGCTCGTGCCCGAACAGCTCGCTCTCGAGCAGCGTTTCGGGGATGGCCGCGCAGTTCACGGCCACGAACGGCCCCCCCGCGCGCCGGCTGTTCTCGTGGACGACGCGCGCCAGAAGCTCCTTGCCGGTGCCGCTTTCGCCCTGCACCAGCACGGTGGCGGTGCTGTCCGCCACCTGGCGCGCCACCTTGAGCGCCGCCAGCACGCGCGGGCTGCTCCCCACGAGCGCGCTCTCCGCGGGCTCGCGCGGCGGCGCCGCGGCCCCGGCGGCGCTCCGGTAGGTGGGGACGGATCGGATCTGCTCCCGCATGGTCATCGTGGTAGGGTGGGTACGTCGGTGCCAGGGCCGTAGGGTCAGCGTTCCTCGATCCGTGCCAGCGGGGCGAGCCGGCCACCCGCCAGGACGGCCACCGCGCGGATGCGCGCGCGGGCCGCGGCGCCGGCTCCGCGCGCCTCCACCCGCACCTCGGCGTGCAGCGGGGTGAAGGCGACGCGGGCCATCAGCTCGCCCAGCCGGTCCTGCACGGCCAGGCGCCGCGCCGCCGGGAGCGCGGCCACCACTTCGTACGGGCTGAGGAAGGGCGACATCCGCCTTCGCTCCACCACCGCCCGCGCCACCTGGTCGCCGAACCCAGGAAGGGTGCGCAGCACCGGGACGGGGGCCGAGTTCAGGTTGATCCGCCCGTCGCCGGCCACGCTCAGCCAGGGGCGCACCGCCCGGTACGCCTCGAGCGTGACCCCCGGCACCCCGCGCAGCTCCTCCACCTCGCGGAAGGCGCCGGTGGGGGGGCGCGCCGCCACCGCTCCCGTGCCGGATGGAGCCGGGGGCATGCGTGGGCCGTTCCGCCCGCGCCACTCGGCCACGGACCGGGCGAAGGCGTCGGCCGCGTCGCCACTCAGCCCGGCGGCGGCGGCCAGCGCGCGCAGCTCCTCGGCCGGGGCCAGGTTCAGCTGCACCCGCGCTCGGGCATCGACCACGCTCACCCGCACCCGCACGCCGTCGTAGTCGAGCGTCTCGGGGCGCACCACCAGGGTATCGGTGGCCGGCGGGAGACCCGCGGCCGACGAGGCGTTCAGCCGCGCGCGCAACGCCTCCTGCGCGTGGGCCAGTCCGCCGCGGGCCGCCCAGCGCGCCCGTGCCGCGTCGCGCGCGGCGGTGGCGCCGCGCACGTCGGCGCGCGCGCCGGCGTGGAGGTCAGCGGCCAGGGCCGCAGCCACCACCAGCGCCCAGAGCACCGCAACCAGGGCGAATCCCCGCCGGTCCGTGGGCATCGATTCCTCCGCTCAGTGACTGGAGACCCGGCCCGAGCGGCACCCGCACGGGAAGCCGCAGCAGATCGGGAAAGCCGCCCGCGCGCGGGTCGGCGGCATGTTCGGGGGCGGGGCCCACCCGCAGCTCCACGGCCTCGGGGAGAACCGAGTCCGACACCCACGTGGTGGTCCACACCTGCCGGTCGCGCACGGTGAAGCGGTAGCGCACGTCCAGCGCGCCGGCCGCGCGGGCCACCACCAGCGTCTCGGGGGGCTCGGCGTTCGGCCCCAGCGGCGTCACCTCGGCCAGCAGCCCCGAGGGCCCCAGCGACGCGCGGCCGATCCACAGCCGGATGCGGTGCGGCCCCGCGCGCAGGGCGCCGCCATCCTCCACCGCGAAGCCGAGCTCGTCACGCTCCACCCCCGCGGCGCGCCGGTCCACCCCGCTGAAGCCGCCCGCGCCCTCGAAGAGCGCGGCCGCGCGCACCCACTCCTGCAGCGTCTGCCGGGCGCCGGCGGCGGGGATGGCGGCGTCTCGCGCCCGGCCGGCCGCCCGGCGCGCCTCGGCGAGCGACCCCGTCACCGCGTACGCCGCCGCCGACACCGCGCCGGCGATCACGATCGACACCAGCACCTCGACCAGGGTGAAGCCACGGGTGGAGCGTGCGCGCATCCTCTTCTCCGCTCCCGTTCCGGGTTGATCGATCTCCGCATCGGCCGGCGCGCCGCGTGGAATCCTCCGCCTCCACCGCTCACCGGGCGCCGCGGCGGACCGCGGCGATTCGCCGCTTCACCGCTGTGCTCGCCTAGCGTCCGCTGAACTCCGGCAGCATCTCGGGGCGATGGAAGGTGGTCTCCAGCGAGTAGCTGCCCCCCGGCCAGTCCACGATCACCGAGGCCCGGACCAGCGCCGGCGAGGCGGCCTCGCCGCGGAGGAGGGCGTGCCACGTCCACCCCTGGTACGGCGCGGCGAACCGTCCCTCGCGCGGGGCCAGGTACGCGGCCAGCGAGTCGGGCGGGAGAAGCGAGAGCTCCTCCATCCGCGCCTCGGCCAGCGCCACCGCGGCGCGCGCGGGGCCCACCCGTGCCCCGGCCCGCAGCGCCTGGCGCGCCGAGCCCAGCAGCGGCACCAGCGCCACCGCCACAATCAGCAGCGCCACGATCACCTCCACCAGGGTGAAGCCGCGGCGGTCAGCGAGCCGCGCGCGCGGCGCCGCTCCAGGGGTCGACCACGATCTCAATGCGTCCTCCGGGGTCCGTCACCGCCATGTGGCCGGCGCGCGCGCGGCCCGCCGGCTCGAAGCTCACCCGCGCGGCGCCGGCGGGCCCGGCCAGCAGCCGTCCGTCGGCGGGGAGGGGGAGCTCCCCCGCGGCCAGGGTGTCTTCCCCCCCATCGCCGGCCGCGCCGGCCACCACCCAGGCGCCGTCGCCCGCGCGGACCTCCACCCGCACCAGCGTGCCGCGCGCCGCCGCGCCGGCCCGCGCGCGGGCGAGCACGTGCAGCAGGCTGTCGGCCGCGGCGCCGGCGCTGCGCTCGCGCGGCGGGCGGAGCGCGGGTGCCGCCACCGCCGCCGCGATCGCCAGCATCGCGAGCACCACCATCAACTCCATCAGGGTGAAGCCGCGGCGGCCGGCGAGCGATCGCATCGCACCCCCTGCGCGGGGCTCCGGCCGATCCTTTCCTCCATCCCCCGGCCAGGAGATCCCCACGCCCGTGGGCTGCCGGGCCGACCGGCGGGCACCCGTTCGCCCTCCAAGCTGAATCCTCCCGGTCGCGGAAGCAGGGCAGCGTCGATCGACCTCATCTGCCCCATCGACTCCAACCGATCCGTCGGGCCGATCGATCGCACGAATGCCGAGAGTCTTGCCGATCCGTCCGATCCGCCCGATCCGCCCGATCCGCCCGATCCGCCCGATCCGCCCGATCCGCCCGATCTGACGGATCTCGCCGATCCCATCGCGTCCGACGGATCCGCACTTCCCACCGGGCCGGCCGATC